>X36_Agile_Frog__coassemble_0_pt1 | contig 130144 bp, 124 predicted proteins | sample X36_Agile_Frog__metabat2_low_PE_001 | metagenome-assembled genome bin X36_Agile_Frog
ATTAAATACAGCCCAATCTTTTTTTAATAGTCAATTTCGATTAGACTTTGCTTAATATGAAATCTTTTTTGAAATGGGCAGGAAACAAACATCGAATTCTCGATAAACTTAAATTCTATTTACCTAAAACTGATCGTTTAGTCGAACCTTTTTTAGGTTCAGCTACTGTCTTTCTTAATACTTCATATCCTACTTATGTATTAGGTGACAGCAATCTTGATTTAATTCAGTTATATAAATATTTGCAACAGGAAGGTCAATTTTTTATTGATTATTGTCGATTTTTTTTTCATGATAATTTTAATACTGCCGAAGAATTCTATCGTTTACGTCGTTTATTCAATGATTGTAAAGATCATCGTAAAAGAGCTGCTTTATTATTATATTTAAATAAACATTGCTTTAATGGATTGGCTCGATTTAATCGAAAAGGGGAATTTAATACTCCTTTTAGTTACTATAAAACTCCCTACTTTCCTGAGAAGGAAATGCAATTTTTTTATGTACATGCAAAACGAGCGGAATTTATTCATGGAGATTTTTTGTCTACACTAGAATATGTAAAGCAAGGAGATGTAATATATTGCGATCCTCCTTATGTTGGATTATCTAAAACTGCAAATTTTACACAATATACGTCTGAAGGATTTAGTCATACCCAACATATTTGCCTAGCAAGTGCCGCAAGAAATTTGGCCGCAAATGGGATTCGAGTGATAATTTCCAATCATGATACAGAATTTACTCGTGAAATTTATACAGGTGCAACAATTATTTCATTAATAGTGCAACGCAACATTAGTAGTAAAGGATCAGAACGAAAAAAAGCTAAAGAACTATTGGCTATTTTCTCCTAACTCTTTTTTCTAGCGTTTATAAAATATTTCTTTCTTTAATAGAATAATTTATTTATCTCTAAATTCAATCCGGATTGGACTACCGATAATTTTCAACGTCTTGCGATAAAAATTTTCAAGATAACGCCGATAAGATTCCGGTAAAAAACTAGCATGTTGTCCATGGATGAGTATTACTGGGGGATTATATCCTCCTGGATGAGCATAGCGTAATTTAACACTTCGTCCGCGACTCAAAGGAGGCTGATGTGCGCTTACCGCTTGTTCTAATAAACGGGTTAAGCGGGACGTAGATAGAGTTTGCGTTGCAGACCGATAGGCTTGTTGGATTAATGCAAATAAATTACCAACACCCGTTCCATGAAGAGCTGAAATAAAAATAAGTTTTGCGAATGGTACAAATTGTAAACGCCGATCCAACTCTTTTTTGACTTGCGCTCTTTGTTCGTTAGACAAGCCATCCCATTTATTTACAGCTATGATAAGCGCTCTTCCACTTTCCAGAATAAATCCTAAAAGATGCAAATCTTGTTCACTTATGCCTTTCTGTGCATCAATCACCAATAAAACTACATTACTTGCCTCAATAGCCTGCAAACTTTTAATTACAGAGAATTTTTCTATTTCTTGTACCGTTTTTGATTTTCGACGAATGCCTGCGGTGTCAATGAAAGTATACAATTTACCCCGATATTCTACATCGTTTGCAATACTATCACGAGTGGTCCCCGGCTGATCAAAAACGATAGCTCGATCTTCTCCTAAAATCCTATTTAATAGGGTCGATTTACCTACATTAGGTTTTCCTATTATAGATACCTTTATTCTTGGAGCAGCATCTTCTTCAAAAAACGCATGTTCCATGCTTAAAGTTTCAATATTAAGGAAATGACTTAATACTTTTTCCATTAATTCTCGAATCCCTTGACCATGAGTTGCAGAAATATTTGCAAGTGATCTCGTGTGAAAACCTAATGGTGAAAACTCACTTTGTAATAAAACAGAATCTAAGCCTTCACTTTTATTAATCACTAATGTAATTTTCTTATTTAGCCGACGTAAAAGTTGTGCTAATTGCTGATCCAATACTGATAGACCTTCCCTTCCATTAACTAAAAATAGAACATGATCGGCCTCAGTAATGGCACGTTGGGTTTGCTGTTCCATAAGAAAAGCAATATCTTTTTCTTTACTTCCAGTTAAACCTCCCGTATCCACTACAATGTAGGGTTGATTTCCTACAACCCCTTTGCCATAAAGTCGATCTCGAGTTAAACCAGGAGTGTCTGCAACTAAAGCATGTCGAGTTTTAGTCAAGCAATTAAATAAACTCGACTTTCCTACATTGGGTCGCCCTACAAGAACAATACTAGGCAAAGCAGAAGTGGTCATACAGGCAAGCTTGTATGCGTCCAGGCAGATAATCCACCTTCCCTAGTTAAGATACATACCATCGGATAATCTACGACTGGATCTGCTATAATACTGGCATTCTCATGAACAAGATCCCTTGCTAAAAGATGGCCATCTGATTGAGCAAGCCAATGAATATAGCCTTCTTGGTCACCTATAATTAAACTATTTCCATATAAAGCCGGAGCAGTTAAACCTCGATGTTTTAATAACTGTTGCTGCCATAGCAATTCACCCGTGGAACGATTGAAGGCCCATACAACGCCATCAGTATCTGTTATATACAAGCTATTTCCTACGGTAAGGCCCGAATAACTTGAAAAACTTCTTTGCCATAAAATTCGTCCAGACCGTAAAGAAACTGCTGCTAGTTGCCCTTGATAAGTCACTACGTAAACTACATCGCAAGATAATATTGGATCCACAGCTATATCAATTAATTGATCGGCGGCAGTCACCCCTTGTGGAAACGCAATATTTCGCTCCCATAGTAAACTACCGTTCCTTAGATTCAGCGCGGCTAATTTACCATCTGAAAAACCAACTATAACCCTATTACCTATAATTTGTGGTGCGCTACTTGGTCTTAGGATTAACATAGGTGAACCATGCTCATAAGACCATAATAATTCACCGTTTTGTAAGTCCAGTGCCAATACTTGCCCATCTACCGTTTTAACAATAACTTGGGCTTGTCCGATAGTGGGAGGAGCTAATACTTGATTAGGCAAGATTGCTTGCCATAAAACATCTCCTGTATCCGCCGCTAAAGCTATCACTTTAGGTTGCTTAGTAACGATAACAACTATTCCATCATTAACAGCTGGGCCACTCGTAATAACTTGCTTAATATTTTTTTGCCATATTTTACGACCATGCGCTAAATCTAAAGCTGTTACAAGACCGGATTTACTCGCAACAAAAATTTGATTTTGTTGAATAACAGGCCTTAAATGTAAATAGTCATCGTCCATACCTCTGCCGGTTGCTATAGACCATATTAATACTGGTTGAAGTTGGAAAGGATATGCAGTCAAAGGTGCTGGCATAGGTGTATTATCATCCCCTAAACCCGCACAAGCTGTTAAAAAGAATACGCAAATAAAAAGACCGAAAATATAAATTTTATTCATTAAATTTCTCATCAAGCGTAAGCCAAATTATTAATTTTCATTTCTAACAGAGGTTGCTCAATAATATTTCCAAAAGCTTGCTTAGAAGCTAAATAACTTTGGAGTGCTTCTTTGCGATGGCCTAAATTATTAAGAATGTCTCCCCTTTCCTCTAAAAAAATCGGAATATAAGCCTTATCTTCATTTTTAGATAGTAAATTCAACGCTTCTTTTGCTTGATTTTGATTTAATAAAATTCGCGCTAAACGTAACCGTGCGATAGATTGTAAAGCTTGATCATGACCATGATCAATAATCGAAACTAATCTATTCGCAGCCTCAATTAAATTATTTTCATTAACTGCTAATTTAGCTAATTGTAAAGCCGCTAAAGATGCATAAGGAGTATATGGATAATTCTTTAACAATCCATCTGCTAAACTATTGAGAATAGAGATTTTTTCACCCGAAGCTATTGATGCCACTAAACGTTCATACTGCATTGATGCTACAAGCAAATTATTTTCTTTTTCTTGATGCCAATAATTCCAGCCCCAACTAATAAAAACAGCAAAAATAATACCTATTAAAATTCCGACACCATATTCACGGCACCATTTTTTTACACTTTCAGCTTGTTCTATTGCGATTAATTCATTCATGTATTAAACATTCCTGCAGTTTTTTTAACGTTTTATCGTGGGAGACGATTTCTTGTGGACTTTTTTCTCTTAAGTTTTTAATAATGAAAGTGTTAGACTTTACTTCATCATCCCCTAAAATTAAAGCAAAACGCGCCCCACTTTTATCTGCACGTTTAAATTGAGATTTAATCCCATCTCCGCTCACATCAAGCATCAAAGTAACAGCAGGCAACTTTGCTCGTAAATGTTCTGCAAAAATTAAAGCTTTTTGAATAGCAATATCATTTATTGCAATAAAATAAATATCCGGAACAGAGGTGGATGTTGCAGAATTTAATTTAGGTAATAAATTAATCAAACGTTCTAAGCCTATGGCAAAACCCACTGCCGGTGTGGCATGTCCACCTAGATGTTCTACTAGTTTATCGTATCGACCTCCTGCACAAACTGTATTTTGAGCAGCTTGCTGTTCATCTGTCAAAATCCATTCAAAAACTGTTTTATTATAATAATCTAAGCCTCTGACCAAACGAGGATTAATGGTAAAATTAATATGGGTATTCGTAAGTATTTCTTGTAAAATACAAAAATCTTGTTGAGAATCAGAATCAAGGTAATCAAGTAACTTAGGTGATTTTCCAATGAGCTCCTGCATCTCAGGGTTTTTACTATCCAAAATACGTAATGGATTGGTTTGTAATCGCCGCTTAGAGTCCTCATCTAAATATTTTAGATGTTGAGTAAAATAATTAACTAAGCTTTCTTTATGTAACTTACGTGAAATTGAAGACCCCAATGAATTAATTTGCAAACTTAATTGATGTTTTAAACCTAATTCATCCCAAAGACGTGCCGTCATCAAAATTAGTTCGGCATCAATATAAGGACGACCTATACCAAACACTTCCATGCCAAATTGATGGAACTGTCTATAACGGCCTTTCTGAGGTCGTTCATGCCGAAACATGGGGCCTAAATACCACCAACGTTGAATTTGATTGTAAAGTAAACCTTGTTCTATACCAGCTCGAACACAACCCGCAGTTCCTTCAGGTCTTAGAGATAAACTTTCGCCATTACGATCAATGAAAGTGTACATCTCCTTTTCAACAATATCAGTTACATCGCCAATACAACGTTTAAACAACTCGGTTTTTTCTAGAATGGGAAAACGAACTTCTTGGTATCCATATTGCTTAGCAAGTTTACGCAAACTATTTTCAACTTTCTGCCATGTAAAAATTTCCATCGGCAGAATATCATTCATGCCACGAATCGCTTGTATTTTTTCTGTCATAATTAATAATATAGTTGTTTACTTTTATGTTTGGTTTTTAATTTAGGTGTATGAATTAATGCTTTATAGGCGTCAGAGTTTGGGAATCTTGTTTGTAACATTAAAGTATAACTACCTGCAGCTGTTTGATTTCCTAAATTTCTGGCTAAAACAGCGCCCAACCATAAAGCATTAGCTGTAGGCTCTTTAACAAGCTGCATATAATGATCTAAGTATTGCTGGGCTTGTTGATAGTTTTTGGTTTGATAATTTATTCTTCCTAATTCCAACCAAGAAATCGCCCGTTTTGGGTCCTGAGTAATTGCTTGTGTAAAATACCCTAAGGCTTTTTCAGTATCAGGTATCTGCATAGCACATAAACCTGCATTTTCATAGACTTGAGCCGTATTAAGATAACTAGGATCTTGTAATGCCAATAAAAAGTGTTTATCCGCTTCCGAGTAACGACCACGACGACACAAAAAAGTACCATAATTATTTTGTGCCGCACCTGATTTTGAATTAAGTGTTATCGCGCGACGATAATAGGCATCTGCAGAAGACAAACTTCCAGTACTTTCTAGGAAATAACCCATGGCCTCTTTTGCCTGCAAGGATCCCGGTGATTGTTGTTCAGCGAGCAATAATTTTTGATGTGCACGTTGTACATCACCATTTTCTAAATAAGCTAAACCTAGCTGAACGTTTACATCGGATGCTTGCGGACCGGAAACTTGTGTTTTAGATTTTGAAAAAACACTACAAGCCGTAAGCGTTACTATTAAAATAAAGATGATGAATTGCTTTAATATCGAAATCATTTACTCTCCCATTTTTAAATTCCATCAAATTCATGCAGATGATTCAATTAAAATAGGAATTACTTTTTGACGTTCTCTGCTACGGTAGCTTTTATCTTGAACGCGTCCTACTAATTGACCACATGCTGCATCAATATCTTCACCTCTGGTTTTTCGCGTTATTGCATTAAATCCAGCTCTCATTAAAATATTTTTAAAATTTTCAATTGTTGCAAGAGAAGAACGACGATAAACCGTATCGGGAAAAGGATTGAAGGGAATTAAATTTACTTTAACAGGAATGCCTTGTAAAATTTTTATTAATTGCCGCGCATGTTCAGGTTGATCATTAATTCCTTCTAGCATGACATATTCCATAGTAATACGTCTTCTATTATCCCCTCTAAAATAATTTCGACATACTTCTAATAATTCAGCAAGAGGATATTTTTTATTGATAGGAACTAAACGGTCCCTAAGTTCGTCATTTGGTGCATGTAAAGATACCGCAAGAGCTACTTCACTTATTTCAGATAAACGTCGCAATGCAGGTACTATACCTGAAGTACTTAAAGTAACACGGCGTTTAGAAAAACCATAGGCAAAGTCATCCATCATTAAATTCATTGCTTTAACAACATTATCAAAATTTAATAAAGGTTCCCCCATGCCCATCATGACAATATTACTGACAGTATGGTCATGTCGTAAAGAACCATCTGACAAACTTCGCACTGCTAACCATACTTGTCCAATAATTTCTGCTACGGATAAATTACGACTAAATCCCTGTTGCGCGGTTGAACAAAAACTACAATTCAATGCACAGCCCACTTGTGATGAAACGCACAAAGTGCCTCTATTTACCTCAGGGATAAAAACAGTTTCGATACAATTACCATCACTCAGTCGCAACAACCATTTTCTAGTGCCATCATCAGACTGTTTTTCAAAAACTATTTCTGGTAAATTGATTTGTGCTAATGATCTAAGTTTTGAACGCAATGATTTACTTAAATCACTCATCATCTCGATATCCTTACCCTTTTGATGAATCCATTTTAGAACCTGCTGCGCTCGATAAGGTTTTTCTCCTAATTCTTGGAAAAAGAGCTCCATCCCATCTCGATCAAAATCAAGTAAATTCTTTAGGGGTACGTTCATTATTTAGAACCTTCACCAAAACATTGATCTGGCGTGAAAAAGAAAGCAATTTCTTGTTTAGCTGTCTCAATACTATCGGATCCATGAACTGCATTTTGACCCACACTTTCTGCAAAATCTGCACGAATTGTACCTGGGAGTGCTTGTTGTGGGTCAGTAGCTCCCATCAATTCACGATTTTTTAGAATCGCATTAACCCCCTCTAAAACCTGTATCATCACTGGTCCTGAACACATAAACTCAACCAATTCATTAAAAAAAGATCTATCTTTATGGATTTCATAAAATTTTTCAGCTTGATCTTTCTTCAGCTTCTCCATTCTGGCTGCAATAACTTTTAATTCCGAATTTTCAAATCTTTTAGTAATCTCGCCAATACAATTTTTTCTTACCGCATCAGGCTTAATTATAGAAAGGGTCTTTTGAATTGTCATAAATGCCTCTTACTTTTGTTCTAACAAATTATTTATTTTTAAGAATAAATAAGTTTATTCGCAGCAATTGGGTTTTTGAGTTGACCACGCTATGAAGCAATCTGGTGTATAATATACATAAGAATTGCGAGTTGAGCGGGCAGCACAGGCAAAAATTCAAGTGCGAAAAGTATATTATACAGACTTAATAGCCCGGTACTACAGGTTTAATATGACTATACCCTCTGCAGGGTGTTTCTGAGATCTTAAGGGGTCTCATAAGATTAACTTTCTTAAAAACCCCTGTTGTTAATGCATTGAAAAATGCTTACAAAATTTTTGAATTTTATCTATTAACTGGCCCTACTCAGCCTTTTGAAGCAAGTTCAGCATTCTATCAGGGAAATCCGTTAATATACCATCTACCTCTAAAGCTAGTAGTCTTTCCATTTCTTCTACTTCATTGACCGTCCAAACATCAACCCGTATATTTTTTTTATGCGCCGCTTTTACAAAATGTGCAGTTACCATCTCATAAGGGACTTCTAAGGCAGTAGCAGATAATAAAAAAGGACGCGTTAAAAAAAGTTTGCTCAATTTAGAAAAGCGATCCAGCTCAGCTTGTGTACCTGCGGTAGCAATGTTATGGCAAAGCCTGCGCACTACTCTCATAGTCCGTGAGTTAAAAGCAGATACTAATACCTGTTTAGTTTTTTTATGCCGATTTATCAGCTCCCTTAAAGCCGCTACAATAGGTGGATCATTTTGTTTTATCTCTATATTGATAACTTGCTTTGGAAAAGCAGCAAAAATTTCATTTAAACTTGGAATTTTTATTCCTTGATCCCGAAAAGGAAATGTATGACCTTCATCACTAGTCCAACGATACCCTGCGTCTAATTTTTTCAATTCAGCTAATGTGAGATCTTGTACTAATCCTTTAGCGTTCGTTGTACGATCGACTGATTCATCATGGATAGCAACTAAAACCCCATCCCGAGTCATATGAATATCGATCTCACTTAAATCTGCTCCTAGTTTTGCAGCCTCCCGCAATGCAAATAAAGTATTTTCAGGCCATAACCCCGCTCCTCCACGATGAGCGATAACAAGCGGTTTTGCATTAACCTGATAAAGTGGAAACATACAAATCCCATAATACTTAGTATAAATATATCTTTGTTTGATAAAAAAATATGATAAAATATTCCTCATTTATAGCATGTAAAGCCTTAAAATACTAACTCAAAGCTTACTTGTGTCCTTGTCCAATGAGGTCTTTTTTCCATGAAGGAATACCATTATACTCCTATATCCGCGGAGTCTACACGATCTACCTTTTTCGACTACATTAATAATATTAACATTCCTCCGATAGATTATTTTGCTGTAGGCATAGAGAATCATGCCCAAAAAAAACTCACTTCTCTTATTTCCAGATTAGAATGGCAAATTTATTTCGATAAAAACCAAATAACCAATAACGATCCTTTAATTCAAGCTAAAAAATTATCTCAAAGAAATATTATACCTTTTTCAGAAATAGACTATATTGATTCGCAAGGAAAAGAAGTCATGCGACAGCGATCATTACATGGTATGAAAAATGGTTTAATGCTTATACATAAACAACATCATCTAAACTATATGATTGTATTAGCTACCGGACTTTCGAAATTTAATCATTTTAGCTTCCTCACTAAATACTATACTCAAATTACTAGACTTAAAAATGATCTAACTAAGATCATTGAGAGAGAAAGTAACTATACTCTTCGCACTTGATTTTATCTGTGCTATTGCTTAGCACGCAATTTATATATATACGCTCCTGTCGCCCTTTTACGGCATTTTGTCAAAACTCACCGTATAAGTACATTTTGAGGTAAAGATGTTATTTTCATCCATACAACTATTCGTCTTTTCTTCGAATCCAGATAACCGCTGCAGCGGATTCTATATCCGCATCAAAAATAATAGGCTCTGCCGTTCTTCCAAGCGGATTCAAACAAGCAAGATTAAAACGTCCTAACGAATCTTTAAAAAGTCGCCGGAAATATTGTCCGCCATCCTTCAAATAAATAATACAGTCCTTATTGACGATGGAATCAAATTCATTGCAGGGTCTAAGCCTCCCACCCACATAATCTCCCGCTCGATAATGGGGGCTCATTTCATCATTAGAAACTATCATGACTACCGCATTAGCGTATCGATCTCGAAATTCCTGAGCATCTCGCATCATAGCAATCTCATCATCTGCATCGATAGGTAAGTTAATAATTTCGCTAGGCATTGCAAAATAATGACCTAATGAAAGCCTAACCGTAGGATCTAACCCTTTGCCATCGGCTATCCAAGCTTCATCAACTATTAAACCTTCATTTTTATAGACAGCTACACAGCGTTTAATCCCATTTTTTGAAATTTTGATCATACTATTTTCCCAAGATTTCAAAGTAATTTCTGGCAATTTATATTTTTTTTCTATATACGCCCGAGTCAACCGCAAAATTGAGCGTAAATATTTAAGTCTTGTGCCGGGAGTATCTAAATTACGTTGAAGTAATGCCTTGGACATAATAGTCAGTCTCCTTGTAAGAGATATTTATTAAACTTAAAAAAATTATTTTAACTCAAGTAGTTAACTAAAAATAGATAATAAATGCTAGCCTTCCCAGGACCAAATATGGTTTTTTATTTTTCGGCCACTAGACTTCAGGGGGGGCTATAAGGTACCTTCTACGCAATTTTATTTAGTTTTATTATTTATTTGTATTATGAAAACGATTCAAGAAGGGTTAACGTTTGACGATATACTATTGCTCCCAAATCATTCAGTGGTATTACCTAAAGATGTATCACTTGAAACACAATTAACTTCTAAAATTAATTTGAAAATCCCTTTGATTTCAGCAGCCATGGATACGGTCACAGAAGCAAAGCTTGCGATAGCACTTGCTCAAGAAGGTGGCTTAGGCATTATTCATAAAAATATGTCTATAGAAGCTCAAACCCAACAAATTAGAAAAGTAAAAAACTTTGAAAATGGAATGGTAAGAAATCCCATCACTGTGGCTCCGGAAACAACTATACGAGAATTACTTAAACTAATGGCAACTTACTCAATTTCAGGGATACCCGTTATCGAAAAGGATCGGTTAGTCGGTATAGTCACACATAGAGATATACGGTTTGAAGAAAACTTAGATAAACCTGCTTCTCAAGTAATGACACCTAAAAAAAGACTCATCACAGCTAAAGAACAAGCTACGTCAGAAGAAATAATAGATCTACTACATCGTCACCGACTAGAAAAAATCTTGATTGTCGACGATGAATTTCAATGTCGAGGGCTAATGACAGCAAAAGATCTGCAAAAAACCAAAGAAAAACCCTTCGCAACTAAGGATCAACGCGGCCAATTATGCGTAGGCGCTGCGGTAGGTATAGGTGCCAGTGCTAAGAAACGTGCAATAGCTTTGATTGAAAGTGGTGCGGATATACTCTGTGTTGATACTGCACATGGTCATGCACAAAGCGTTATCGATATGGTCAAGTGGTTAAAAGATGAATACCCAGATGTTTCTCTCATAGCAGGAAATATTGCTACTGCTGAAGCAGCACAGGCCTTAGCTACAGCAGGCGCAGATGCTATAAAAGTGGGGGTGGGGCCTGGGTCAATTTGTACAACTCGAATTGTAACGGGTGTTGGCGTTCCTCAAATTACAGCTATCATGAATGTTTCTGCTGCTCTAAAGGGCAAACCTGTAACTATTATTGCTGATGGTGGAATTCGTTATTCAGGAGATCTTTGTAAAGCATTGGCAGCTGGCGCACATGCAGTCATGATTGGCAGTTTGTTTGCAGGCACTGAAGAAGCGCCTGGAGAAATAGAACTTTATCAAAGTCAACCTTACAAAGCGTATCGTGGCATGGGCTCCTTAGGGGCCATGCAGCAAGGATCATCCGATCGTTATTTTCAAGATACTTTGGAGTCAAACAAACTCGTTCCTGAAGGCATAGAAGGAAGAATACCCTATAAAGGCCCTTTGCAAACAGTTATTCACCATTTATTGGGTGGAGTTAGCGCGGGTATGGCCTACACAGGAAGTGTTGATCTTCCTGATCTCCATAAAAAAGCACAATTTATAAAACTAACAGCTGCCGGCATAAGAGAAAGCCATGTTCATAATGTGGCAATTACCAAAGAAGCTCCTAATTATTACCAAGTAGATTGAATATTTCTTTAAATCAATTCTCAAAGTAATTCTTAGCATTTTTTATGAAAACTAAAATTAAATCTCGAATAAAAACGGAGTGTACTTAAGATGACTATTCCTAAAGAACGCATACTAATTCTCGATTTTGGCTCACAATATACGCCCCTAATTGCTCGACGCATCCGTGAATTACATATTTATTGCGAAATTTACCCTTATGATATCCCCGAGTCAGAAATTTTAGCCTTTTCTCCTAAAGGGATTATCCTATCCGGCGGCCCTGAAACAGTTACCTTAGATACAACCCCCCGCGCACCAAAAATAGTATTTACCTTGGGCTGTCCAGTTTTAGGTATTTGTTATGGTATGCAAACCATGGCTGAGCAACTCGGTGGTAAAGTCGTTTCCTGTGCAAACCGAGAATTCGGATATGCTCCTGCTTTAGTGGCGACAGAAACTGAACTATTAACCCATATTCAAGATAACCCGAAAAAAGAAAAAGATGCATTGTTGGATGTCTGGATGAGTCATGGTGATCATGTTGAACGACTTCCCCCAGGTTTTGTTGTTATATTAAATACTCCGAATACCCCTATTGCTGGTATGGCTGACATGACGCGTCATTTTTATGGTTTGCAGTTTCACCCAGAAGTGACTCATACCCGTCAAGGAAAAAAAATATTGGCTCGTTTTGTAGAAAAAATTTGCCAGTGTCAACCGAGTTGGACAGCGCCTAAAATTTTAGAACATGAGATTGCTGAAATAAAAGAGAGAGTAGGTAAGGAAAAGGTTTTACTAGCACTTTCAGGTGGTGTTGATTCTACTGTATTAGCTGCATTATTACATAAGGCTATTGGTAAACAATTATTATGTGTCTTCGTTAATACCGGTTTACTACGTATTACTGATAAAGACTCTGCGATACAAGCTTTAGCAGATGATATGGATATCTCTGTTGTAAAAATAGATGCCTCTGAACGTTTTATAAATGCCTTAAAAGGAATTACTGATCCCGAAGAAAAGCGTAAAACCATAGGTAATTTATTTGTTGAAATATTCGAAACTGAAGCCAGTAAATACCCAGATATTGCTTGGTTAGCACAAGGAACTATCTATTCTGATGTCATTGAATCTGCTGGCACCAGTACTCAAAAGGCTCATGCTATCAAATCTCATCACAATGTAGGTGGACTTCCAGATACGCTTAAACTTAAGTTATTGGAACCTTTACGTGAATTATTTAAGGATGAAGTGTGTGAACTAGGCTTAGAATTAGGTTTGCCATCAGAGCTCATTTATAAACATCCTTTTCCGGGCCCTGGATTAGCTATACGCGTTTTAGGGGAAGTTAATCAAAAAAATATTAACCTTGTCCGTAAAGCCGATCTTATTTTACAAGAAGAGTTACGTGAGCAAAATTATTATAACAAAATAAGCCAAGCATTCTGTGTTTTTTTACCGATAAACTCTGTGGGAGTTATCGGAGACGCTCGTCAATATGCCCCAATTATTGCGATCCGCGCTATAGAAACCATAGATTTTATGACAGCTCGCTGGGCACATCTGCCTTATCATTTACTTGAAACTGTATCAAATCGAATTATTAATGAAGTGTCTGGTATTTCTCGCGTAGTTTATGATATTTCGGGTAAACCACCTGCAACAATAGAATGGGAATAAAAAAATTTTTCTCGAAATCATAGACTAATAGGAAGCTATACTTACGGCAAATTGAGTGTTGGGTAAGTACCATAAAAAGGAACAGGGATTGAACGAGAATATAGACAGAAACTTAAGTCCGAAAAGTATATTTTTGACTTTAACTCATCTGTTCAATAGACTTCATACTCATACTTCATAGAAGTAGTGATTTAACCTATGCTGCAACTTGTTAAAAATTGGTTTTCCCGATATTTTCTTGACCCAGAATTGGCTATTTTATGGCTATTCCTATTATTCATTATCATTATTTTTGCTTCTTTAGGTAAAATTTTAGCTCCGGTGTTTGTCAGTGTCGTTATGGCCTATTTACTACAATGGCCGATTAGTTCCTTAGAAAAGTTGCGTTTACCTCGAATTGCAGCAGTTTTAGGAGTGTATATTAGTTTTGTAGGTTTAGTTATCTTGGCGATTGTAGGTTTGTTACCATTATTATTTCGCCAATTAAGTAACTTAATTGGTGAACTACCTGTCATGGCAGCAAAAGGTCAAGCATTACTATTATACCTCCCTACTCGTTACCCAGGCTATACATCAGCCAGTCAAATTCAAGAATGGATCAATCAGTTTAAGGGTGAATTGACTCATACTGGACAAGGAATATTATCTGCATCATTAGGTTACATTCCCAATGTTATCGCCTTTGCCATTTATTTTGTATTAGTCCCTTTGTTAGTGTATTTTTTCTTACTCGATGAAAAAAAAATAATCAACTGGCTAACTCAATATTTACCTGAAAAGCGTCGATTAATTTCTCAAGTCTGGACAGAAGTACTTACCCAAACAGGTAATTATGTAAGAGGGAAAGCTTTAGAGATGTTGATAGTTTGGATAGTTACTTATCTTTCATTTGCAATACTTGGTCTTCAGTACGCTATATTACTCAGCGTATTAGTTGGAATTTCAGTGATTATCCCTTATATAGGCGCAGTTATGGTAACTATTCCTGTCCTAATTATCGGATTTTTAGAATGGGGATGGACAGCGCATTTTGCATATCTGGTTGCGGTTTACACGTTAATTATCACATTGGATGCTAATGTTTTAGTTCCCTTTTTATTTTCTGAAGCTGTTGATCTACATCCAGTAACTATCATTATCGCTGTGCTGGTATTCGGTGGTTTACTAGGATTTTGGGGAGTATTTTTTGCTATACCTCTTGCTAGCGTGGTAAAAGCTATTTTAAATGCTATTTCTTACAAAAAAGTTCCTGCACATAAAAATAAATTATGTTAAATCAATATACTCGCCGAAAATTCAAGCGCGAAGCGCATACTTTAACTTAATTCACCGACTGCTTGTAAAACTTTTTCTACATGACCAGGCACTTTGACCTTCCTCCATTCATGACGTAAAACACCTAATTTATCAATCAAAAAAGTACTTCGTTCTATTCCGAACGTTTTCCTACCATACATAGTTTTTTCTTTTAACACATGATACAACTGACATACTTTTTCATCTATATCAGATAATAACTCAAAAGGAAATTGCTGATCTGACTTAAATTTTTCATGAAGTTTCAAGCTATCGCGTGAGATTCCTAAAATTGTTGTATTTAGAGAAGCAAATTTTTTAAAATTCTCTGCAAAATCTTTTCCTTCCTGCGTACATCCCGGCGTACAATCTTTAGGATAAAAATACAAAATAATATTTTTACCTATTAAATCCTTTAAACCTATTATTTTACCGTTAGTAGCGGGCAAACTAAAATCAGGTGCAAATTTGTTTATAGCTAACATATGGACTAATACTATTTAAAGAAAAAAATATATCTAATTTTTTTGGGGTTCCATAGCCACATCAAAATTGTTTTCATCACAAAATACAATAAAATGTTCACGAAAGTCTGCTACTAAATGATGCGCAGGAAAACCAAACGACAAAGATATACCAAGCATTGCTGCTTCTGTTATCGGCGCTTTATATGACTCTATATGAAGGTTGTAAAGTGTTACTTCCTGTTCAGATAAAAATTGGGTGATTTTCGCTAAAACGTCCGGTATATCAGGAGCCACAATGTAAGAAGAATAAGGAAAACTATCAGGTTGTGCACCTCGAAACTGGGTACGCGCAACTAAAACCTGACCTTCATATTTTTTTATGAGTGTTTCAAATTTAGCGATGGTATTCCAGGCTCCCCCAATCAACAAGGTCATTGTGACATGGGTTGCAGTGGTATTTACACGCGCATCAACAATATGGCAACCGCTATGAGCAACCAACCTAAATACTTGATCAGTAAGCTGATTTTCATTAAGGCCTAGGACAACAACAACCAGGTTTTCCATAAATATTAATCATGTTTTTCTAACGAGCCGGTAGTCTATTCTTTTTTAAGGAGGTTGTCACTAGGGACGAGATAGGCCAATAGCTATTGCTGTGCTTTAAACCATGTAAGAATTTGGGAAAAACTTTAATCCAAATTATTACTTTTTTTAATTTATACCCCATGGTTCAAATTCTTAAGAACCATTTTTTAATTTGGTGGAGGCGGTGGGAATCGAACCCACGTCCGCAAGTCCGCTGCCTTTGGTACTACATGTTTAGTACAATCTTTAAATTTAATCGATCCATCTCCGATTGACAGGGGATTGACCGACGATTCTGTTTGGTTTTAGTAGCTTTCGCCTCAGAAGGGGCTAGACTACGAGCTTGTCAGTTATGACCACTACCTCCACATACAAGCCTATGAAGTTCATGGCGCCGGCTGCTGTTTAGGCAGACCCAACGTTACAAAATTAACTACCTATTAGGCAGCAATAGCAACGTCTTTAGCGTTATAGTTAGCATCGTTTGCAACTATAGATTTACAACATGATTAACGAGGCAAAGTTGCATCCTCGACATGCACCTCAGGGTTTGTAACCGGCGTCGAAGCCAGATCGCCCCCGAGCATTGATTATACCTCATTTATACAAAGCTTTCTGTTAAGCCTTAAAAAATAAGGCAAAAAATTTAAATGTAGGTAATAACCTTACCTCGATAAACGTCCTAAACGCATTTTTTCGCGTTGCCAATCTTTTTCCTTGATGCTAGCTCGCTTATCATGCTCCTGCTTACCCTTTGCTAAACCCACTTCTAACTTAACCCGATTTTTTTTCCAATAAAGCTTTAATGCGATAAGCGTATAGCCTTTACGCATAATGCTGCCGGCAAATTTACTTAGCTCTCGTTCATTGAGTAGAAGTTTACGCGTACGAGTCGGATCAGGATGACTATGATGAGTAGATATTGTAGCAAGAGGAGTAATATGACAACCTAAAAGCCACGCCTCGCCATTTTTTAGTACCACATAACTTTCCGTCAGTTGAGCTCGACCACTACGAAGACTTTTGACCTCCCATCCCTGCAAAACTAAGCCAGCTTCGATAGTTTGTTCAATAAAATAATCATGGCGAGCGCGTCTATTTAGTGCAATTATTGTGTCTTGCAATGCTTTCTTAGAATTCATGGGATATACTCAAACATGTTAGCAATCATAGACTCCAAGCATAGCAAACATAGTAACGATAGTCGCCCTGAACCTTAATTATGCCATTTATTCAACATTCTTTAGAAGTACCTTACAATGTGTCGGAGATGTATAAGCTCGTCAACCACATCGAAAAATATAGTGAATTTCTTCCTTGGTGTACCGAAAGCCAAATCATTAGTCAGGATGAAGATAGTATACAAGCCCGTCTTACATTGACTGGTGGAGGGCTTTCGAAAAGCTTCACCACATCAAACAGGTTACAAAAAAACAAATTGATTGAAATTAGTCTAATCGATGGTCCTTTTAAACATTTAGAAGGATATTGGTCTTTTGAAACAAGCCCCCGAGGATCTAGGATCAATTTAAACTTGGAATTTGAATTTTCTACACGTTTGTTAGCACTGGCTTTTTCTCCTATTTTTGAGAAAGTAGCTAACACATTAGTACAAGCTTTTTCTGAGCGTGCTAAACAGGTTTATGGGGATCGTAAATTTGAAAACAACATTTACCAAGACAATTAAATAGTCATGTCATTTTTTCAAGTTGAAGTGGTATTTGCCGATAGCCTGAAACAAAAACTTATAAAAATTTCTGTCCCTGATGATACTTGTATCTCTGCAGTCATAGAACTTTCTGGTATTTTGTTAGAGTTTCCAAGCATCGATCTAAATAAAAATAAGGTTGGGATTTTCGGAAAATTATGCAATCTGCAGGCTAAAGTCAAAGCAGGAGATAGAATAGAAATATATCAACCACTTATAATAGATCCTAAAAAAATTAGGATAAATCGTGCCAAAAAACAAAAAACGACTTAACAGTTTTCTAAACTTTTTTATTATAACGAAATAAAATCCTCTATTAATTAAGTGCTGATTTTTCAATATTTTGTAAACGTCCGTTGGAAAAAATAAGCGTAACGCGTCTTTGAATAGGCTCACCATGACCTGGTTGAAGGAAATAAATATAATCTTGACGATCCGATTGAAAAGGAGACTGTAATACGCAGCTACCCAATAGATAACGAACTTGCCCCTTAGTCATACCGAGTTCTAACTGGTCTATGGTAGACTGCTGCAGTATATTGCCTTGCTGGACATCCGGTCGATAGACAATATTACAACCAGAAATCAGTAATGTTAAAAATAAACTTATAAGCAACTTTTTCATAAATAAAAATAAACGAGTAATCTTAATTTCTACAAATGCTTAAAAACAACAAGAAAAAAATTAATTAATCTAAAATCATCCCATACGAATTCACTAACCGAGGAGTTTAGAGATAATCTAATGGATAATCAACAACTACGCCAAGCAGGTTTAAAAGTAACCGCCCCTAGATTAAAAATACTTGAGTTACTTGAACAAGCTAAAACACGTCATTTAAGTGCTGAAGATATCTATAAAACCTTATTAGAGTCCGGTGAAGATATAGGTTTAGCCACAGTCTATCGAGTATTAACTCAATTTGAAAGTGCAGGTTTGGTTAAGCGTCAAAACTTTGAAGATTCTTATTCGGTGTTTGAATTGAACCAGGGGCCTCATCATGATCATTTAGTCTGTATCAAATGCGGAAAAGTTGATGAATTTGTTGATAAAATCATCGAACAACGCCAAAAGATTGTTGCAAAACAAGCTAATTATCAAATGACCGACCACAGTCTAATTATTTATGGGGTTTGTAATAAATGTTTTAAAAAACAAAAGCTTAAATTAAATAAATAATTTGGATAAAATAAAAGAATCGAGCTAGTCTACTTCTAAAATCTTGAGCGTATTGGTACCACCAGTAGTCTTTAATAAATCTCCATAGGTAATTAAAACTTTTTCTCCTTTTTGTAAAAACCCATGTTTCTTTAATTCTTTAATCGCTAACTGACCAATATTTTCTTTATGCATTTTATCAATATTAAAATACAAGGGATAAACACCACGATACAATGCTAGTCGGCGTGATGTTTTTAAACTATGAGCTAAACCGTAGATAGGAATTCCAGAACGAATCCGAGACATCCACAAAGGTGTCGCTCCTGATTCAGTTAAGGCAATAATAGCCTTAATATCATAATGATTGGCAGTGTACATAGCAGCCATCGCTATGGCTTCATCAGCGCGATAAAATTGGCATTCTACGCGATGCCCAGATACCTGTGTCTTTGCTTGCTTTTCCGCTCCTAAACAAATACGTGCCATAGCCATCACCACTAAAGCAGGATGATCCCCCGTAGCAGTTTCTGCAGATAACATAACGGCATCCGTACCATCAAGTACAGCATTCGCGACATCAAAAACTTCTGCTCGGGTAGGAATAGCATTATGAATCATTGATTCCATCATCTGCGTTGCCGTTATCACGGCTTTATCTAAAGACCGCGCCCGTTGGATGATATGTTTTTGCACAGCAGGTAATTCAGCATCACCAATTTCAACTCCTAGATCACCACGAGCCACCATCACTGCATCGGAAGCACGAATAATTTCATCAATAACAGGAATAGCATCACTACGTTCTATTTTTGCAATCAGTCCTGCATGGCCCTTTGCTTTCTTTAATAAATTTCGAGCTAGATTCATATCGGCTGCGCTGCGCGGGAAAGAAATTGCAATATAATCAGCATTTAATTTTATTGCTATTTTTAAATCTTTTTTATCCTTATTTGTCAACGCTACAGCAGAAAGCCCTCCGCCTTTTCGATTAATACCCTTATTATTAGATAATTCTCCACCTACTTCTACAAGGCAAAATATTTTATTTTTCTGTATTTTTTTGACTTTCAAGACTAAACGTCCATCATCAAGCAACAACAGATCGCCACGATGAACATCTTGTGGTAAATGTTTATAATCAATACCTACTGATGATTCATCTCCAGCTTCCTTATCTAGATCAGCATCTAAAATAAACAAAGCATCTTTTTTTAAAAAAATAGAACCCGTTTTAAAACGCGCAATACGAATTTTTGGTCCCTGTAGATCCGCCATAATGGCAATTTCTCGACCCGCAGCTTTTGCACATTCTCGAACATAATTAGCTCGTTTAATATGATCTTCTGCTTTACCGTGTGAAAAATTTAAGCGCACGACATCTAAGCCTGCAGCTATCATTGCTTGTAAAACACCTGCTTTATCGGTTGATGGACCTAACGTTGCCACAATCTTGGTTCGTTTAAATCGTTTCATTGTTGTCTTTCCCGTGTTCGTTCTTGTAATATCGCTAAAGCAGGTAAAGTGTTTCCTTGTATAAACTCGAGAAAAGCCCCTCCGCCCGTTGATATATAAGAAATTTTATCAGCAATACCATATTTTTCGATGGCAGCCAAAGTATCCCCACCTCCTGCGATGGAAAAAGCTGTACTATTGGCTATAGCATAGCTCAAAGCACGCGTTCCTTGTTCAAATGGGGCTAATTCAAAAACACCAAGGGGGCCATTCCATAAAATACTCGCTGCTCGACGTACAAACTCGGTATAATATATAATTGACTCTGGTCCAACATCTAAAATCATTTCATTCTTTTTTATTTCAGTTACCTTTTTAACAGTGGCCTCAGCGGTCGCAGAAATTTCTGTTGCTACAATAACATCTATCGGTAGCACAATCTCTACTTGTAGCTGTTTTGATACTTCTAAAAGTTTTTTTGCCTCATTTACCAGATCAATCTCAAATAAAGATCGACCTACAGAATACCCTTGTGCCACTAAAAAGGTATTGGCTATTCCTCCACCAAGAATTAATAAATTCACTTTATTAAGTAAAGACGACAATAATGTTAATTTAGTAGAAACCTTTGCACCGCCGACGATAGCTAATAAGGGTCTAGCTGGATTTTCCAATGCTTTACTTAGTGCTTTTAATTCCGACATTAATAATAAACCTGCACAAACCTGCGGCGAAAATTGGGCTACTCCCACGGTAGATGCCTCATTCCGATGGGCTGTAGCAAATGCATCCATGACAAAAATATCAGCCAATTTTGCAATTTTTTTAGCTAAAATAGGATCGTTGTTCTTTTCTCCGGTTTGAAATCTTACATTTTCACACAACACGACTTCGCCGGGTAAAATTTTAAACCCATTCAACCAATCAGTGATGAATTTTACTGGATGACCTAATAACTCTTGTAATCGTGTTGCGATCGGAGCTAAAGAAAGCTCAGGAGTAACAAATCCTTCATTGGGTCTATCTAAATGGGAAAGCAAAATAACGGCAGCACCTTTCTTTAAGGCATATTGAATGGTTGGTAACGCGGCTTTAATCCGCGCATCACTGGTAATCATGCCTTTATTTAAAGGCACATTAAAATCTTCTCGAATGAGAACACGTTTATCTTGTAAATTTAAATCTTCCAAACTAATTAAAGCCATAAAAATTGCTTTTGCAAAAAGTCGATTTAACTGAAAACAAACAAAAGACGGAAGAAAAATAATCTTATGAACTATTAAGATAAAAAATAATACTCAACCAAGCTTTCTATTTTTCGCCCGTGCCTTTTTAATAGTTTTATCTATGTTTCAAAGATGCACTAGAGAATTTTGTTATTTTATATTTTCTCTAAATTCGCTCTGAAGAAGAAACTAGCTTTTATGGACAAGGAGCACCAAAATCACGTAAATACCTATAAACATCATGTTAACATTATCACTAATTCTTTCCAAGCAAACCAACTAAGCTCTATAACAGAAAATGCCTTAAAACCCATATTGCTTCAGATTAAAATTAAGGCTATTTTGTGGTCATGACAGTTTTACAAGGTTTACGCATCCTCATTACTCGCCCTGCTCTACAAGCAAAAGATCTAGCAGCTCAAACTCAGTATTATGGCGGGGTGGTGGTTTATTTCCCAACGCTGGAAATTATCGCTACCAAGAATATAAAAAAAGTCTTATTATGCATAAAAAAGCTTAAAGAATATGATTTTGTTATCTTTATTAGCCCTAACTCGGTTTTCAATACTGCGGAATCTATTCATAGTATTTGTCTTTCTTGGCCTGGAAATACTAAAACCATCGCTACAGGACCTGGGACCGCATCAGCTTTAAGACAATGTGGCCTGCCTAGTGATCACTGTCCAGAAAAGGATTTTAATGGCACTGGCCTATTAAACCTTGCTGCACTACAAGACATAAAACAAAAAAAAATTTTAATCATCAAAGGCGAAGGGGGTAGCTCCTATTTAGCCAAGGGTTTAAAAGCTCGAGGTGCTCTGATAGATAACCTAAACGTTTACAAGCGACAACTGCCAAAAATTGGTAAAACTGATATTCCGAATCAAGAATCAATTGACGTCATTATTTGTACTAGTCACAGCGGATTAAAAAATCTAGTTAGCTTATTGTATCCTTACTGGCAGGATATTTTATTTAAAAAACAATTGCTCGTTATTAGTTCTCGACTTACTGTTAGTGCTAAGAAACTAGGTTTTGTCAAACCGCCCTTAATATCGGATAATGCAACAAATACAGCTATCTTACAAACTCTGTTTTCCTGGCGGGAGCAATCACTATGGAATCACAGTCCACACCCAATTTAGAAGAAACCGAAATAAAGATCAAAAAAAACAAGCCTTTACGTTCTAAAAGCTGTTTTACAGCTTGGTGTGCAATCGGATTGTTACTCATCACATGGATTGGTTTATTTTTAGGCTTAAGTTTTTTTTGGTTAAAAAACAAAGAGCGCGTGAACGGATATCATAATCAACTATCTGCCCTACAAAATCAGATCGCGCAAAGTCAAACTGACGACAAAAATCGTCAGCAACAAATCTCACAATTACAAAATTTTATAGAACAAAAATTTTCCACTAACGATAATGGTATTTTGCTAGCAAACGTTACTCAACTAATTCAACTAGCCCAGTATAATCTTATTTATTTTCATGATACCGACAATGCTTTGACTGCATTAATGTTAGCCGATAAACAATTAGGAACAATAATAAGCCCGGATATTCGATTAGAAAATATTCACCAATTATTAACTCAATATTTAACTAGCTTAAAAGCTTTACCTCGTATTGAACTGTCGACTAATTTAGCACAGATACAGGCTTTAAAAATGCAAATTACGCAATTGCCTTTATTGGCAACATCTAATTCAACTACCCCAAAACCTGATGTTTCTGCCAGTAATCCCTCGGGAAATAAATGGATGCGTATGCTTCAAAATAGTCTAGATAGCTTTCGACAGCTGATCATTATTCGACATTTAAATAAACCTATAGAGCCTTTATTACCAGAAACAGAACAGCAATATTTGCAACATAACTTACTTTTATTATTGCAACAAGCTCAATGGGCATTAATACATTATGAACCAACTATTTATCAATCTAGTTTGCAAGAAATTCAAGAAAACATTAAGAATCATTTTGCATCTAGCTCGTCCAACACACAAGCAGTCCTGCAAATTATTAATCAATTAAAACAAATCGATTTAAAAAATTCTACTATCGATTTAAATCCATTACTTGAGGCAATTTCGGTTATGAAAAAAACCCCTAACTATCCTAACGCAACTCCTGTTATTCCCTCTAGTCAAAAGGAATCCTCTTGATGTATCGGTTTTTTATATTTTTATTAGTTCTTGCCGTTTCAGTTTGGATTGGCGTTAAAATAACCTCCGACCCAGGCTATATACTAATTAATTGGCATCAACTTGCCTTAGAAATGCCATTATGGTTAGGTATCTTAATTTTAATCATTAGCTTTATTTTAATTTACTATTTAATACGGTTCTTAAACTATGTATTCAAGCTTCCAAAACAATGGCGCCTGAATTTAGATAAAAAGCGTTTACAAAAAACTACCGCCCTAAATGATCAACTTCTGTTTTCTTCTGTCTATCAAAAGCCACAAAACTGGCATAATATTTTAGAAATTTTACCTCAATTAGAAAGTAAAACTTGGATATCTAAAGCGCAAATTCAACAAATACAGCAAGAAAGTTGTGAAAATTTGTTAAGTGAAGAAAAATATACATACAATTTATCAACGCTTGAGGACATATGGAACAATTTACCACCTAAATTAAAAAAAGATCCTTTACTGTTAAATTATTACGTTGAAGGTCTTATAAGACATCATGAAGACACAAAAGCTGAATTATTAATAGTAAAACAGTTAAAAAAACAATGGTTTGGTCCACTTGTTGCAACCTATAGCCTTATTAAAAGTTCAAACTCTGCACGTCAGTTGACTATAGCGGAACAATGGCTAAAAAAACATCCTGATGACCCCTACCTTTTATTAAGTTTAGGTCGGCTTTGTAAACAGAGAAAATTATGGGGTAAGGCTCGAGATTATTTAGAAAAGAGTTTAATCTACGATTCTTCTAATTTGGAAACATATCTAGAATTAGGTGAGTTATCTGAAAATCTTGAAGAACCATTGCAAGCTTTAGTTTGGTTTAAAAAGGGATTAATTAAAAAATTAACTTCTTAAAAAAGACAAGCCCATAAAAATTCCAAATAACCAACACCACAAAAACTCTTGTGAAGTTGTATTATATTTTGTTTAAATCATAGACATGTCCTTTTAACACTGTAGTAACAGGCCAACCTCTCAAAAGACGTCCCGCAAAGGGTGACCACTGGCATTTAGTACTGAGACGCTTGTCTTCAACTATCTTTGCTAAAGATAAATCCACTAACACATAATCGTCTGGACAATCGGCTAAATTAAATATTTTTTTTGCACGTCGAGAAGTTAAATCTATTATATTATCCAAAGAAAGCAAATTTTGATGATGGGCTTCAAATAATAATGGCAATGTAGTTTCTATACCTGGAACACCTGATGGACAATCACCATAAGCTTGAGCTTTTTCTTTTAGGGTATGTGGAGCATGATCAGAACCTATCGTATCAATAATACCGGATTTTATTGCAGAAAATAATGCCATTTGATGCTCAGGAGATCTCAAAGGCGGATTCATTACCGCCTTTCCTTTTAAGCTTTGATAATCTGAATTATTCAAAAATAAATGATGCGGTGTCGTTTCAGCAAAAACTGGAAGTCCTTCCTCTTTTGCTTGAGCAATTAAATCAATTTCTTGACGGGTACTAACATGCAAAATATATAATCGCGTTCCATACAAACGAACGAGATGAATTGCTTTTTTAACGGCTAGTATTGCTGCTGATTCATCACGAATTTTAGAATGTATTGAATATGGCTGAGACCCTTGAAATTTTTTTGCATTTTCTTTTAATCGCTGTTCATCTTCTGCATGAACTGCAACTAACATATTTTCTTCAGCCGCTATCTTAAAAATAGCATGTAAGCTTTCATCATCATCAATAACTAACCCGCCTGTGCTACATCCCATAAACACTTTAATACCAATAACCTGACCTTTTATTTTTTTTATTTCATTCAAATGATGTTTATCAGCACCAAAATATAAATAATAACGAAGAGGAATTCCTACTTCTTTTAACTGTTTATCAATAAGTGCTTTTTTTTCTAGTAAAGCAATTTCTGTAACAGTGGGAGGAATAGTATTAGGCATATCAAAAACGGTAGTATAGCCCCCTTTGATGCTAGCCTTAGCTGCTGTTTTCCAATCTTCTTTATATTCCCACCCTGGCGTTCGAAAATGAACATGGGGATCAATTAATCCAGGCAGCTTTAATAATTGTTTGTTTATAAGTTCCATCATGAACAAATTTCTTCTACTTGGTCGCGTTCAAATTGTTTTTCACAGTAAAAACAACGTAATTTTACCTGATTTGGTGACCCTTCGAGTTTAAAATAGCCTTTACATTCGATATGATTGATACAATTTAAATTTGGGCACACTAATACATCACGTATAGTCTTAGGTATTTCGCAATTAATTTTTTCACTCACCTTAAAATTTACAATTCGGCTAATCGTAGCACCGGGAGCAAAGATTGCAACATGATCAATTTCCTGTGGAGTAAGAAATCGATTTTCAATTTTAATTAAATCTTTCAGTTTCAAAGATGTACTTCGCAAATTTAAGCCCAAAGTAACACGTTGTTTGCTATTAACCACATGTAATAAACGCATAATTTTAAGTGACTGGCCTGCTGGAATATGATCGATGACGACTCCATTATCAATCGCAGAAACGGAACGGGTTTTAATCATGGGTTTTATCCAAAAAAATCATCTAAAGCGATATTTTATCAAATAGTAAAGTTAAAACAGCTTGTCTGATATAAATTGCGTTGACAACTTGTTTAAAATATAAAGCATAAGAAGTTTCATCAATGGTTTTATCAATTTCACGACCTCGAGGCAAAGGATGTAAGATATTTAAATTAGTTTTAACCTTTTTTAATTTATCTCGCGTCAGAATATATTGATTTTCAAATAGTTGATGTTCGGATTGGTTAAATCTTTCCTGTTGTAGTCTAGTCATATATAAAATATCAACTTTCGAGATCACTTCGTCTAAATTTGCATGAAAAGAAAATCGAATACCTTTATGTTTTAATTCATCACATATTATTTCTGGTAGTGCTAACAATGAAGGTGAAACCAAAAAAAGCCTCATGTTAAATAAAGCGCAAAGTTGCACTAAAGAATGCACCGCACGCCCGTATTTTAAATCACCTACAAACGCTATAGATAATCCTTCCAAGTTTTCTTGTGCTTCTTGGATAGTAAATAAATCAGACAAGGCTTGCGTAGGATGTTGATTTGCTCCATCTCCAGCATTAATAATAGGCTTATCGGAAAATTCCGCAGCTAAACGTGCGGACCCTTCGAGTGGGTGACGAATTATAATAAGATCAGCATAACAAGAAATCGTCTTGATTGTGTCTTGAAAATCTTCCCCTTTTTTAATAGATATATTTTCACTACCGGAAAAACCTATGACTTGCCCTCCCAAACGTAAAGTAGCTGTTTCAAAGGACAAGCGGGTACGTGTTGAAGGTTCAAAAAAACAGTGCGCAATAATTTTATCAAGCAAATATTTTTTAGCTAAATTTTTCTTAAATTTTTTAGCAAGATTTAATATAGTATTTATTTGAATTAAAGAAAGATCACGAACTGATATAATATCTTTTTGACCCAAAATTTTTGACATAATACACTCAAATTTAGTTAACTATAAATATTTACATAATCTAGCAAATAGGGACTACGAGTTACACGGTAAACAGGTAAAATTTAAGTGAGAAAAGTATCATTTATTCATTTTTTTTATTACCAAACTTTGCCAAGATTCTACAGGCAATTCTTTGCCCCATAAACTTACTAAACATTGTAAAATTATCAGTGCGTTCTGAGCATTAGTAATTAAAGGAATATGATGATCAATAGCTAAACGCCGAATTAAAAACCCATCAGTTTGCTGCAAGCCTGTCATTGAACTTGGGATATTAATAATTGCTGCTATCTTACGTTGTGTTATTAAATCTCTTATATTTGGTTTTTTAGCTTCACTAGTTTTGTTAACAAAATAGGACGCTATACCTTGCTGAGATAAAAACTGGTGAGTTCCTTCAGTGCTATAAATAAGCCAACCTTGATCATCAAGTTGTTTGACCCAAGGTAAAAGCTTAACCTTATAGTTATCTGCAATACTTAATAACAATTTTTTTTCTGCGATATTTTGATCGGTTGCCAACCATGCTTTATAAAAAGCCTCCACCAAATCCTCTGCAATACATGCCACTTCACCCGTAGATGCCATTTCAACTTGAGCTACAGGATTGGAACCTTTTAAACGACTGTAAGAAAATTGTGCTGCTTTGACACCCACATAATCAAGCTCTAAAGTTTCATAATTTTTGGTTTGGTGCTTATTCAGCATCACTTCAGTTGCTATTTGAATGAAATTATGGCCTGTTACTTTAGAAACAAACGGAAAAGAACGTGATGCTCGCAAATTACATTCAATAACCTGAATATCATTATTTTTAGCAATAAATTGAATATTGAACGGCCCAGTGATATGTAAAGCCTTTACAATTTTACGCGCTATGCTTTTAGTGCGACGTATGGTTTCTAAATATAATTTCTGTGGTGGTAACACAACTGTCGCATCTCCAGAATGGACACCTGCATTCTCGATATGTTCTGAAATAGCCTCAATGACAACATCACCCTGTTTAGCAACTCCGTCTACTTCTAATTCTTTTGCTTCTTGAACAAATTTAGATATCACCACGGGATGCTCTTGCGAAACACGAGCAGCCGCTTGTAAATGCTGGTCTAAAGACTCAGGATTAAAAACCACATTCATCGCAGAACCAGACAAAATATAAGAAGGCCTAATCAATACTGGATACCCTACTTTAGCTGCAAAAGTTTTTGCTTTACTCAAACTAGTAATTCTTTCCCAATCAGGTTGATCTATATTAAGCGTATTTAGTAGGGCTGAAAATTTTTCTCGATTTTCAGCATAATCAATAAACGTCGGATCAGTACCCAGTAAATGATAACCTTCTTTAGCTAAAGGGACGGCTAAATTATTAGCAATCTGTCCTCCGACTGAAACAATAATGCCCTTTGCTGATTCAAAATCCACAATATCTTGTACACGCTCAAAAGTAAGTTGTTCGAAATACAATCGATCTGATTCGTCATAATCTGTAGAAACTGTTTCAGGATTCGAGTTAATAATAATGGCCGTTTCTTTTAATAGACGCAAAGTCTGCGCGGTATTAACCGCACACCAATCAAACTCGACAGATGATCCTATCGAGTAGGGACCTGAACCCAGCACAATGATGGGTGGACGCTTAGCAGGAGAGATATCATGTTCAACAGCATGGTAGCTTAGATAAAGATAGTTTGTCTGCGCAGCGAACTCCCCAGCCAAAGTATCTATTTGTTTCACAAAAGGTATGATGCCATATTTTAGACGTAAAGTTCGTATTTGTTTTATTGACTTATTTTTTGTATTAGCAATAAAGCTATCGGAAAAACCCGCTTGTTTCAATTGACGTAATAGAGTTTTATTCAATTTATGAAGATTTAACTGTTTTTCTAATTCTGTTAATTGATGAATTTGTGCCAAAAACCAAAAGTTAATCTGTGATAAGCGCTCAGCTTGCTTTACTGAACCACCATTTTTAAAAAACTGATATAAGGCAAATAAACGTCTATCAGTAGCAAATTGTATTTCTTTGCGTGGATTATCAATTTTTTCTGGATAATCCATTAAGCAAGTTGCTCCTTTATTTAACATCCCCACTGCTTTTTGCAATGCCTCTGGGAAAGAACGACCTATTGCCATCACTTCCCCCACACTTTTCATTTCAGTACCAATCGTTCTCTCAGCCGCTTTTAATTTATGAGTATCCCAACGTGGAATTTTTACTACGATATAATCCAATGCAGGTTCAAAATAAGCGCTCGTCACCTGAGTGACACTATTTTTTATTTCATAGAGCTGGTAACCCAATGCTAATTTTGCAGCAATAAACGCTAATGGATAACCTGTTGCCTTAGACGCTAACGCGCTGGAACGGGATAATCGCGCATTCATTTCTATAACTCGGTAGTCGCCATTTTTAGGGTTAATAGCAAATTGAATATTACATTCGCCGATAATGTTAAAATGGTCAGCAACTTGCAAAGCCATATTGCGTAATAACTGGTGTTGCTCATTATTTAAGGTCTGTGCTGGTGCTACAACAATACTTTCTCCGGTATGGATGCCCATGGCATCCATATTTTCCATATTACAAATTGTTAATCTATTTCCCATTTGGTCACGGACAATTTCATACTCAAATTCCTTCCACCCAAATAAATATTCTTCTATTAAAATTTGTGGTGCTGTAGCTAAGCTTTCCTGGGCTCGCTGTTCAAGAATTTCTCGATTCGCAATTTTCCCAGAACCTAATCCTCCTAAGGAAAAACCTGAACGCAACATAATGGGATAACCGATCTTTTCTGCTGCTTTCAACGCTTCAGGAACTGTTTTGACTGCAAAACTAAGCGGCGTTTTAATTTTTATCTTTGCTAAAGCCGCTTTAAAAAGATCTCTGTCTTCTGTTTGGCGTATCGATTCAACGGATGTTCCTAATACTTCTACTTTATATTTTTTTAATATCCCTTTTTTTTCTAAATCTAAACCTAAATTAAGAGCAGTTTGTCCACCAAAACCTAGTAAAATTCCATCTGGTTTTTCTTTAATGATAATCCGCTTCACCGTATCCAAATTTAATGGTTGTAAATAAATTTCATCAGCTAAATTTGCATCCGTTTGTATGGTAGCTATGTTTGGGTTTATTAATACCGAAGTAATTTTTTCTTCTTTTAGTGCTTTAATGGCCTGTGAACCGGAATAATCAAACTCGCCTGCTTGGCCTATTCGTAAACCGCCTGAACCTAAAATCAGAATTTTCTTATATCGTTGTATTTTCATAATCTTTTATAACATGCGATAAAAACGTTCAAATAACCATTGTGTATCCATAGGCCCAGGTGCAGCCTCAGGATGAAATTGTACCGAAAAAAAAGGATCTTTCTTATGCTCAATTCCTGCAACTGTTCCATCATTTAAATTTCGAAACAATACTTGCCAATCTTTAGGAAGTGATTTTTCATTTACCGCATAACCATGATTTTGCGAAGTCAAATAACATCGTTTTGTCGGCAAATAAATACAGGGTTGATTTTGAGAGCGATGACCAAAAATTAACTTATAGGTTTTAGCCCCAACAGCTAAAGCCATTAATTGTGTCCCTAAACAAATGCCGAAACAAGGCTTTTTTTTAGTTAAAGCCTTTCTTAAAATGGCTATCGTTTTTTTACATAATTGCGGATCACCTGGACCATTGGAAATAAAAACTCCATCATAGTCTTCCTGACTATAATCATAGTCATAAGGAACTCTTTTAATTTTTAGTGGGAATTTTAATAAACAACGTAAAATATTTTCTTTTAAACCACAATCTACAACAATTATTTTTTTTCTACCTTCACCATAATACATCGGTTCAGTAATTGTTACTTGTTTTACCCAATCGATAGTTTCAAATTCAATAAAATCGCCATGCGGCTTATTAAATGAAGTAATTATACCCGGAGTTACTCCATTAACTCTTAAACAATGTGTTAAAGCCCGTGTGTCCAAACCCGTTATAAAAGGTATATTTTCAATTTCAAGCCAATTTACTAGTGACTGTTGGGCAGCATGATTTGAGTAAAATGACGCTGTTTCGGAAATAATCACGCTTTTTACTTGAATTTTGTTAGATTCCCAAGTATTTGGTGCAGAAACACCATAATTTCCTATCAAGGGATAGGTAAAACATAATATCTGCCCTGCATAAGAAGGGTCTGTTAAAGATTCCACATAACCTAACATACCTGTATTGAATATAACTTCACCGGAAACTTCAGTTGTTTGGGTTGCTGGCATATATCCAACAAAGCTCTCACCTGTTTTTAATATTAATTTTGCTGATACCAATTTTTTCATGATCTCGTCTGTTGGTGAAATTGAGCAGCAAGATAGGGGTTCCACATCATTCCTGTTGCAGAAAGGGCAATATCTGCGCCAATATTTAAAAATTCATTAAAATGTTCCGGAATAGTAATACCACCCATACCCAAAATAACTAAATTTAATTTTTCAGTTTGATTAATTTGAACTAATTTATTAAGACATTGTAATGCTAATCGACGAATTGGATAACCTGAAACCCCACTATAAATTCTTTTTCCAAATGCAGGCTGATGATCTTTATTCAATACGCGCATACTGATGGAGTTGATAGCACTAATACCTCTTGCTCCAGCCTGTGCTGCAGAGATTAGTAAATTTAAAGGAGATTCATGCTCATGAATTAAACCTAGCTTTATTAAAATGGGAGTATCCCCTATGCATTTCACAACCAAGGCTGTTATTTGCGAAACATGTTCAATACTCCAATAAAGAGGTTCACCCGATTTCATTAAATTAGGACATGAGAAATTTAACTCTACAATATCAGCGCCGGCTTCTTTAGCTATTAATGCGGCAGCGGCAAAATCTTGTGACATCGATTTCAGCGAATCACCTTCACCATAAACCGACACAATCAGCACTTGACCTTCTACTAAAGAATTTTTTGCAAAAGCTATATCTTCCATTATCACTATCGGTTCCAAGCAACCATTACCAAAGGAATTACTAATTGCAATTTTGTCACTTATTTTTTCAGATTTATTCTTGGTGAAAAGTACTTCTTTTAAATCAGCGTAATTAAATAATTTTTCACATTCGAGATGAACAATATTTGGCAAAGGATGGGTTGGGTAAGCTTGGCGTCGTATTGTTTTGTAGGTCAATACGTCAAAACCTAGTTGTGCTAATAATGCCACACCTTTACCAGTTGTTGCAGCGCATGCAGCTGCACCGATTTTCGAGGCTAGAGAATAGCCTAATAAAGAACTCCATTTTTTTCTGTCTGGCCAAACTCGTGTCGGCGGTCTTATTGATTGGAAAATGGGATTGCTGAAGTTTTCTTCGAAGGTTTTACTAATGTCATAGAGAGGCGATGAAACGCTCAACATGCGATATGGCTATAAATAATTTCGACTATTTAAACCGATTTTTTAAAAAATACCAAGTTTTTTATAAAAATATCTCTAGGCAAGAGTTCATCTTAGTTGGTGCCGAGAAGAGGACTCGAACCTCCAAGGGTTGCCCCACAAGTACCTGAAACTTGCGTGTCTACCAATTTCACCACCTCGGCAAACTCTCTAAGAAGATATAGCATTATTGGGTATTTTGATAAGAGGATAACCTGCTTCAAGCCAAGCGCGGAGACCGCCTTGCAGCGAAGTAACATGGCGATAACCCATTTTTTGAAGATTATCTGCCGCCAAGCAAGATCGAAAACCACCGCTACAATAAACAACAATCTCTACTTCAAAATCCGGAATGTATTTCTCAATATCACGTTCAATAATACCTTTACTAAGAGGGATAGCATGAACAATAGACCCTTGTTGAAATTCATCGCGCTCACGTACATCAATCAAATAAAATAGTTGCTGACTGTTAATTTTTTTATTTAAACCAGCAACTGCCAACTCTTTTATCTCAGCTTTTATTATATCAACTAATTTTATAAAAGCTGATGTATGTTGTTTTTGATTAATCACGAATGTATTTCATTCTCCATTTCTGCTTCTATATCTTTCATGGTTAAACGAATTTTTCCTTGTCTATCTATTTCTAATACTTTGACTTTGACAATTTGACCTTGGCTTAATACATCACTCACATGTTCAACACGTTCTTTAGAGATTTGCGAAATATGCACTAAGCCATCACGACCGGGTAATACGTTAACAAAAGCACCAAAATCACACAATTTAACAATTGCACCTTCATAAGTACGGCCCACTTCCACTTCCGCTGTTACTTTTTTAATACGTTCTATTGCATTTTGGCAAGCATGTAAATCAGATGTCGAGATTCGAACGACACCATCATCGCTAATGTCGATTAAGGTTCCTGTTTCTTCAGTAATTGCGCGAATTGTCGCTCCACCTTTTCCGATTAAATCACGTATTTTTTCAGGGTTTATCTTTAAAGTAGTTATACGCGGCGCATAAGGGGAAACTTCTATCCGTGGCTCAGCTAAAGTTTCTTGCATGATATTTAGTATATGAAGACGACCTTCTTTTGCTTGATTTAATGCCACTTGCAAAATTTCTTCTGTAATACCATCAATTTTAATATCCATTTGTAATGCTGTGACACCGTCTACTGTACCTGCAACTTTAAAATCCATATCTCCTAAATGATCTTCATCACCTAAAATGTCGGTTAATACAGCAAACTGATCGCCTTCTTTTATTAGGCCCATTGCTATACCCGCTACATGTTTCTTTAAAGGTACGCCAGCATCCATTAGCGCTATACTTGCACCACAGACTGTTGCCATAGAGCTAGATCCATTTGATTCGGTAATTTCAGAAACAACACGTAATACATAAGGAAAATCGCATTCACTAGGTAATACAGCACGCAAAGCACGTTTCGCTAAATTACCATGCCCAATTTCACGCCGTTTAGGACTTCCCATTTGGCCGGTTTCGCCCACGCTATAAGGAGGAAAGTTGTAGTGAAGCATAAATGTTTCACGTCCTTCTCCATCTAAGGCTTCTATGGTTTGAGCATCTCTATCCGTACCTAAGGTAGTAACAACTAATGCTTGCGTCTCGCCTCTAGTAAATACAGCCGAACCATGTGTACGTGGTAAAAATCCTGGCTGAATAGTAATAGGGCGAACTGTTATCTTATCACGTCCATCAATGCGGGTTTCGCCTGATAGAATACGACTACGTACTATTTTCTCTTCTAAATTTGCTAGGAATAACTGAATAGCTTTAGCGGAAATTCCTTTTGCTTCATCTGACCATTTCTCGATAGTACTATTTCGTAAATTTTCTAATTTAGCTTTACGAATTAATTTCTCCGGAATTGTATAGGCCTCAGTATATAAAGCCTGTATAGCTTGCGTTATTTCTTGTTGCACAACTGCATCTAATTGAGATGTTGTAGTTTTTTGCGCATCCCAAGCGGGCTCACCTGCCTCTTCAGCAAGCTCTTTAATAGCTTGAATAACCCCTTGCATTTGTTGATGTCCAAACAAAATAGCATTCAACATAATTTCTTCAGTAAGCTCAGCGGCTTGAGATTCCACCATTAAGACGGCTTTGTCTGTTCCTGCAACTACTAAATCTAAATCTGATGTTTCTAGTTGCTTAATGCTTGGGTTTAAAAGGTATTGTCCCTCCGAATAACCGACTCTTACTGCCGCAATCGGGCCCTTAAAAGGTAAGCCTGATAAGCTTAAAGCTGCAGAAGCACCAATTAATGCAGGAATGTCTGCGTTAATATCCGGATTTGAAGATAAAACAGTCGCAACAATTTGCACTTCATTATAAAACCCTTCAGGAAACAGGGGTCTTATTGGCCTATCAATTAAACGCGATGTTAAAATTTCTTTTTCAGTAGGTCGTCCTTCCCGCTTAAAATAACCCCCTGGAATACGTCCGGCTGCATAGGAGCGTTCTTGATATTGAACAGTCAAGGGAAAAAAGTCTCTTTCTTCAGCTGCTTGCTGCTTGTTACCTACAACGGTTACTAAAACGGAAGTACCATCCAAGCTCACAACAACTGATGCTGTGGCTTGACGTGCAATTGCCCCAGTTTCTAGAATTATTTCCTGCGAACCAAACTTCACGACTTTCTTTATAGAATTAATTAACACGTTTACATTCCCTCAAAAAAAACAAATGGGCGAAAATTACCGCCCATTGGTACGAATAAAATGTCTTCAACGATTTGCTGAAGAATATGAACCAGGACTTAACCACGCAAGCCGAGTTGTTTAATAAGCGTTAAATACCCCTGTAAATTAACGCTTTTGAAATATTTTAATAATTTACGACGCAAAGCTACTTTCTTTAATAGACCTTGTCGTGAATGATTATCCTTCTTATGCACTTGAAAATGGCCATTTAGTTGTTCGATAGTCCCAGATAATAAAGCAATCTGAACCTCTGGGGATCCAGTATCACCCGGAGAACGTTGAAATTTAGCCAATATTTCATTTTTAGCCAGCATAAAACCTTTTACCTCTTATAAATGAACCCGCTATTCTATGCATAATACCTGCAACTGACAAGGATTATCTTCTTAAATTATGCTTCTAATAGTCAAATATCCATAAACCATCCTATCTTTAGGGATTACTTATAAGTCGTAAGTAAAATACTTACTTTTACTCTTTATAAGTTCGTCTTTCCTCTAAGATTCAAACAGTTTTTAACTATCTGTTCTTCATAACTTAAAGTTTTTTTAGAATCTAAATTTACAGCTGAAAATAAAAAATCTACCATTGGTAATTATTTCGTATCGCAAAAAATTATAGCTTGTTTATTGAACGTTAAATTACACCAATATTTAGCATAACTGCCGTGTCATGTTAGAATACCCACCCGCCGCTGACAGCTATTTTTACCTTGTTTGTCAGCGTTGGATATTATCAGCATGGACAGGTAAAATTACCGCTAATTTATAAGTGAAAATGATATGAAAACTACTAGTAGCATGAGCAAAATTCTTAAAGGATTAATGGCTGAGTTAGGGATTAATGAATCGGAACTAGCACGACGCACCGGTGTAGGCCAACCTGTAGTACATCGAATTTGCTCAGGAGAAACTGATAATCCCAAAGTCGCCACTTTGAGTCCGATTGCCAATTTCTTTGCTATCTCTATTAGCCAACTCATCGGTGATGAGCCCATAGCAGCTGATCGCATTCCAGGCACTTTTAACCCTGACGCTCAAGGATGGCGTCAAATTCCATTGCTTACTTGGCCTCAAGTTTTACATTGGCCCAATCTTCCTGAAAAATTTGCCCCATTACCAACAATTTCTACTGATATCGACATAAGCCAGCATGCTTATGCTGTTGCCGCTAGAGATACCACCATGGAACCTCGCTTTCCAGAAGGAACTGTTCTTCTTATAGACCCCGATCTAAAACCTAATAGTCTTGATTTTGCGATTGTTCATATTGAAGGGCATGATTTACCCAATTTTAAACAAATTTTAATCGACGGTGGACATACCATCCTTAAACCTCTTAATACTGATTTCAAAACCTTACTATTAGATAAGCCTCATCGTTTTTTAGGTGTGATGGTTCAATCAAGAATGGATTTTAAAAAGAAAAAATAAATCCTTTTCTATAATAAAGAAACACGATGAAATATGGTTATTCTGGTAAGTATATTACAGAATTGTGTTATGTTTAAAAAAAATAACTTGCCGTCAATTTGTTTAACCCTTTAAAATCTTATTTTTTATACTAAAATTTTATTAATTAATTTTAAAGCAATAAGTCATGAATCAGAAAAAACGTACAGCTATTTTTCAGCGTTTTCATGCTTACAATCCTCATCCAACGACAGAATTGATTTACTCCTCACCCTTTGAACTTTTAATTGCCGTTATTCTTTCTGCTCAAGCAACAGATAAATCCGTTAATAAGGCAACACAAATTTTATTTGTTAAGGCCAACACACCAAAAAAAATAGCTTTGCTGGGATTAACTGGTTTAAAAAAATATATAAAGACAATTGGCTTATACAATACTAAAGCAAAAAATATCATAAAAACCTGCAAAATTTTATTGGAGCAATATCAAGGAGATGTCCCTAATAATCGTCAAGCACTGGAGAGTCTACCGGGTGTTGGGCGTAAAACTGCTAATGTCATATTAAATACTGTTTTTCATCAGCCAACCATTGCTGTTGATACGCATATATTTAGAGTGTGCAATAGAACCGGTCTAGCGCGTGGAAAAACACCTTTAGCTGTTGAAAAAATGCTACTAAAAGTCGTTCCTAAAAAATATTTAAAAAACGCTCATCATTGGTTGGTGTTACATGGGCGTTATATTTGTTTAGCTCGTAAACCTAAATGTCCTGAATGTATTATTCAAGATCTTTGTGAATATCCTAACAAAACTGAACTTAAATGATTAAAGTCTTGTAGACCTAATGATGCGTATGCAATTTTTTGCTCAGCTCTAAAAATTTATATTTAAAATTTCCTTTAGAATTTCTTCGGCACCAAGATTACGTAAACTTTGTGCCGCTAAAAGTCCGATTTTTTCCGCATCATCAATAGCTCCTTTCTTTTCGACTTTAATTAGTTTAGTCCCATCTAGATTTCCAACTAAAGTTTGTAAACTCAATTGTCCATGATCCAAAGAAGTCGCATAAGCGGCTATAGGCACTTGACAACTGCCTCCTAATTCTCGACTTAAGGCTCGCTCAGCTAATACACAATAATAAGAATCGAGATGTGTCAATTTAGAAATGTATCTCTGGCTTTCCTCATCATCTGATCGGCATTCGATCCCTAAAGCACCTTGGCCTGGCGCAGGTAGAAAGCAACTGGTCTCTAAATATTCACTGATTCGATCTGTTTTTTTCAAGCGAATGAGCCCTGCGGCAGCTAAAATTATTGCGTCAAATTCGCCTGCAGTCAATTTGTCTAAGCGAGTTCCTACATTCCCCCTTAATACTTTCACTTGTAAATCAGGGCGCAAAGCCAATAATTGCGATTGGCGACGTAAACTTGAAGTACCTATACAAGATCCAGATGATATTTGAGTTAAAGGTTGGCCAAATCTTGAAATTAACACATCGCGAGGATCTTCACGCTTGCAAATGGCTCCTAATACTAAGCCCGCTTCTAAATCCATGGGCAGATCTTTCATAGAGTGAACGGCTATATCTGCCTGATGATTAATTAAAGCTGCTTCTAATTCTTTAACAAATAGTCCTTTACCTCCCAATTTACTTAAAGAACTATTTTGCAGTCTATCTCCTTCTGTAAGCAAAGGAAGTAAGCTAATCGTTAAATATGGAAAAAGTTTTTGTAATTGTTCTTTAATTATATTGGCTTGCCAATAGGCCAAAGGACTCTTTCGAGTAGCGATACATAATTTTTTATTATTCAAAACTCACCTCAAATATTAAAAATCTTGCAGTTGAGTTTTGATAAGTTGATCTTTTTTTTCCCATAGTTCGTTGAGTTTTTTTTGAAAAGTTATTCGAAATTGACGATCGTTTTCGTAATCGCCTAACCAGGCTTCAGTAATTGGGATTGTTTCAACCTCAACAATTATTTTTTTAATACCTCCTGATAAGAAATCTAATAAGCTAGTCTGATGAGGAGGATAAATAATTGTGACATTCAGAATTTTATGGAAAAAATCACCCAATACGGCAAGGCTAAAAGCCACACCTGCTGCTTTAGGGCGCAATAAATACTGATAAGGGGAAGCTTGCAACTCATGTTTTTCTTTTGAAAATCGAGTGCCTTCAACAAAATTAGCAACTGTAGTTGGTGTAGTCTTAAACTTTGTGCTAGCTTTTTTTGTTTCTTCAATATCCTTATTTTTAAGCTCGGGATGTTTGGTTAGTTTGGCTTTGCTATAGCGATGCATAAATGGAAAACCTAATAACCAACATGCCCAACTTGCTATTGGCAGAGTCCAAAGTAATTCCTTTTTAAGGAAAAATTTTAAAGGTGGAATTTTTCCGCTAAAAATATACTGTAAAATAAGTATATCTGCCCAGGATTGATGATTAGAAATGAGTAAATACCATTCTTTATAATGTAATTGATCGAGCCCTCTTATTTCCCATTTGATTGGAGTTATCCATTTTAAAAGAAAATAATTACTGCGTAACCAAACCACATGTAAAGATTCCATTAAATTTTTGGTCAGTCGGCGCCATTTTTTTAAGGGAATAATAAATCGCAGAAAACCTACGCTCGCTAAAGGGATAAACCAAACTGTAAGAACAATAAAATATAAAATCGTTGCGAGTCCTGCTCTAAAGAACTTATATAAATTATTCATAACTAGTTCGCATTCCGATAAGCTATCAGCGCGTATAAAAGACAAAAGGCTACAAATAAAGAGAAGCTATCCTTATTAAACATAAAGTAATACTTTTTTGAATTAATTTACCTTCTCTAAGAAAAGCTTAAATCTTATTAAATAATAAACTGGTATGATCGACTAAACTTCGCCATAAACCCGCTTTTGATAAATCTTCTAAGGCAATGAGCGGCGCTGACGCAATAGGCTTATCATTCAACACTATATTGATTTGACCAATGACTTCCCCTTTTTTAATCGGTGCCTTTAAATTAGGAGTAAAAATCATAGTCGTGGTAGGTTTTTTATTTGATCCGAGAGGTAGAGTTGCATAGAGATCTTGCGCTAAACCGACTTTAATTTGCGGCCGCTGAGCAAACCACACTCTAGTTGTAGTCAAATTTACCTCAGCATTATACAATTTATGCGATTCAAAAAAACGAAACCCATAAGTAAGTAATTTTTGGCTATCTTGCGCTCGCATTTCATCGGAAGGAGCACCCATAACAATTGTAATTAAGCGCATGCCATTTTTATGGCCTGAAGCGGCTAAACAAAACCCTGCTTCATTAGTATGCCCAGTTTTAATTCCATCAATATCAGGATCGCGCCATAATAAGCGGTTGCGATTAGGTTGTTTAATTCCATTGTAAGAAAACCATTTTTGAGAATACCATTTATAATCTTCAGGGAAATCAAGGATTAAAGCACGCGCTAAAATTGACATATCACGTGCAGTGGAATAATGGTTAGGATCAGGTAATCCATCTACATCGACAAAATGAGTATTTTTCATACCCAGTCTTGCTGCTTGTTGATTCATTAGGTTAACAAAAGATTCCTGGCTTCCAGCGATATACTCCGCCATTGCCACACAGGCATCATTACCCGAATCAACTATCATACCTTGCATCAAGTCTTCTACACTGACCTTGTCACCAACTTTCACAAACATTTTAGAGCCACCCGTTTTCCAAGCAGCTTCACTAATAGTTACTAAATCAGTTGGATGTATATGCCCTTGTTGCAAAGCCATAGACACAACATAAGAAGTCATCATTTTGGTCAAACTAGCAGGCGCCACGCGCTCATCAATGTTTTCGCTTGCTAAAATTTTACCGCTATAAGCATCCATCAATAGATAAGCTTTAGCATTTACGTTAGGCGCAATCGGTGTCAATGTGGGTTGTGCAGCAACAGGGGCTGTTATAGGAATCACAGGGTCAGCTTTGCATACTGAACCCAATAAACCAATTATTAAAAATATTAATGGAAAACAAAATGGATATCGCTTAAACATGGTGTAAATGCCTTATAACAGTTTAGAAGTAATGCAGTTTCGTTGTATATACTAATATCAGCTTCGAATATAAGTCCAGGTATAGAAAGAAAGAGCCTACCAATCCTTTTAGTAAAGTAATAATACTGCAAATATCAGATTATTTACAGAGTAATACCATTTATTACCAAAATTCCACTCGCTTATTTTTTTCAGAACTTTATTTTCATTATGGTTTAGGATAGAGTACTTTTTTAAGCATATACCTTAAATTTATTCTAAACTCTTTAAAGGAAATACGAGATAATGAGTAAACCCTATCTAAAAATAATAGAATCTACAAATTCTTTTTTTCAAAATGTTATACTTAGTACTATCTTTGTTTTTAAGTCAAACATCTACCAAATAGGGTCGATCTTTGAGAAAACCCTTGCTCCTATTTTGTTTCCTCTCGTTGTTATACCTGATGCTATAGCCAGTTTGTTTGCACTTAATCAGTTCGCCCGCGCTAAAAATAAGAATTTAGGTAAAACCTTTGACTTAATTCATGCCCCAATTAAAGCCGCCTTAGTTTTCACTGCGGTTTTTGCTGGGCTTAGTTTAATTTTTGTACAAGGTTTATTTCTGACTGCAGTAGGTTCCAGTGTCGTTTATCATCTTGGTTTGTCAATTTTGCATTCATACCATTGGCTTAAGTCAGAAAAAAATTCTCCCGCTAGAGCACTTCATAAAAATCACACCCTAAATAATCTTATTGCCACTACAGTAGGCGGAATTGTTGTTGCAGGTATTATTTTAACAATGGTAGTTGCTCCCTATTTAGCCACTACTGTTTTAGCAGTAGCAGGAATAACAACTGCAAGTTTACTTATGCTAGCTACTATTTGCGCAATTTATAGAAATTTTAAAAATCCTCCTCTCTCTCCAACTATTAACCTTCCAAATGAAGATGCTCCTGAAATTAGTCAAACTTCTTCATTTGATCATTCAGATTCATCAACTTTTTCTCATTCAAATGAAATGCAAGTGCCTATACAAAAAAATCAAAATTTTAACTATTACCACTGTGAATTTCGTTCTGAAAAATTAACTGGAGACAAAACAAAAGATAAAAACTTTCTTCTTGAAGAAACTAGAAATAAAAGTCATAGTCTTGAGCGACAAAGAGAAAATTCTAATAACAGTTTATTGGGGCTTGTTTGGTCAGAGGATTTAAAACGCCAAGTTAAACTTAGCACTCTTAAAGTTATTGAAGTAGCAATCAATTCAAATGATAAAAGCCTTCTATTATCAATACCAAACCTGGCATACCAATCATTTTGGAGAAAAAGCGGCGATATGCAAGATATAATTAAAGCTACCGAGTTACACCTTGAACCTCAACGAATAAATTTGTAAGCTTTTTAACTACAAATTAATCGAGCTTATCTATGAATATAAATAATTATTGTCCCCAATAATTATTCAATTGCATGAAATAATACTTTATAAGCCATTTTAGGCATATAAGCTTTACATATGGATGCATATTAGGTATTTAATTAACCTAATATGATAAGAAAAATAAGACTAACTATAGCAGGCTTGGCACTATTCAATACCATTTTTGCCCCATTGGGATTTGCGGAAAATTCTCCTGTGGCATATCAACTACAGGGTCTAAATCAAGACCTTAAAAGCCCTGTTCAGGATGGACTTGATCGAAGCCTGCAAACATTAGTACATCCGTCCGCTGAAGATGTCCAGCTGTGGTATCAACACTCGATCTATGACATCAAACAAGCTTTGGAAGCCTATGGTTATTTCAAGCCCACTATTAGGCATTCATTAAAAAAAATTGATACTGGCTGGTATGCTAATTTTCAAATTTCTATAGGTCCTCCTTTAAAAATTACATCATTAAAAATTTTAATCGATAATACAAAGCAAGATCCAAAAATAACAAAATTAATTACTGACTTTCCATTACATGAAGGTGATATTTTTCGCAGTGAAATATACGAGGAAGCAAAACAAAAATTACTTACTAAGGTTGTAGCAGAAGGTTATCTTTCCGCCTTTTTTTCTAAACATACTATTATCATTAACCGAAAAACATACACATCAAAACTTATCCTGACATTAAATACCGGCCCGCGTTACAATTTTGGCCCTATTAGTTTTCAACAATCTATACTTAATAATTGTTTATTGCAACGCTATATCCCCTTTAAATCGGGTGACCCTTATTCTTCAACGCAACTTTTAAAACTACAGGATAATTTAAATAAAAGCGGATATTTTAAAAACGTATCCATCCCGGATGTGCAAATAAGTAAAGAAAATCAAAATTTGCCCGTTACTTTTATCTTGACGCCACGTTCATCCCAACAATATACAGCAGGAATAGGATATGGTACTGATGTGGGTATTCGTGGAACTTTAGGTTGGGAATCTCGTTATCTTAACAAGGAAGGTCATCGTTTTAGTGTTTTAAGCCAATTATCTAAAATACAAAACAGTCTACAAACAACATATACTATTCCTGGGAAACATCCCAATACTGATAATTATAATATTAATTTTGCAATTGTCACAAAAAAATTATCTCAAGTAAGGACTAGCACTCAACAATTAGGATTAGGAAGTATAGGTCAATGGAAAGGATGGAAACGCAACTTATTTTTAAACTATCAAATTGAACGCTTTAATTATCTAAATCGACCCAAGACTAACTCACATTTACTAACTCCAGGCTTAAATTTATCTTATAGTAAATTTGATAACCCACTTTTTGCACACCATGGTTATCAATTAAATTTCAGATTACAAGGCGCAGATCAAAACATCTTATCAAATACAAGTTTTTTACAAACAGAAATACAGGGAAAGTATATATTAAGTTGGGATGATAAAAGTCGATTATTATTTCGCGGTGATGTCGGTTATACATTAACCTCTAATCTTGCAAATTTTCCTCCGTCTTTGCTTTTTTATGCTGGAGGAAGTCAAAGTGTACGTGGTTATGCATATCAATCATTAGGTCCTGCACCTTATTTAGTGACAGGAAGCATTGAATATCAACATAAACTTATTCACAATTTTTATGGTGCTATTTTCTTTGATGCTGGAAACGCCGTTAATAATTTTCCCATTCATTTACAAAAAGGATCGGGTCTTGGCTTGGTTTGGGCATCCCCTTTAGGCCCCATGGAAGTTACGGCAGGTAAAGCTTTGGATCTTCCTGGACACCCCTTAAGATTCCAATTTACCATGGGGTTTGATTTCTTATGATAAATAACAAGAAATTATCTTGGATTAGATGGTTGCTAAAAAGTTTATTACTCGTTGTTTTTTTATTAAGTGGTTACTTAATTCTAAACACAGAAAAAGGATTAAAAGCAGCGATTTTATTCGGAAAAGAGTTTTTGCCAGGCCAGCTAACAATAAAAATTATACATGGACGACTTTTAGGCCCAATTCAGTTAAAAGAATTATATTATCAAAATAATAAAATTAATCTTTATATTTCAGAAACGCAGTTCGATTGGCATTGGAACGATTTATTAAAAGGGAAACTTAATTTAGGACCTATCTTCATCGATAAATTAAATCTTTTTGTAAAACAAAAAACTAATCAAAAAAAATTAAATTCCTATCGGCAAAAAACATTTCGGCTTCCTCAAATTTTAAAATATTTAAAATTAAATTCCATTGATATCCATCAAATTAATGTTCAAACTGACGACATAAGCCTATTATTGCAAGGCTCCGTACATCAACAATGGAATATTAATTGGCAAATAAATATTAAAGACCTCAACAAATTTATTCCCGAGTCGCAAGGAAAAATAACCTTGCGAGGAAAGATAAATGGAGCATCTTTGTATCCTGAATTTGATATAATTGCAGAAAAGACTAATCTACTTTGGCATGATTGGCAGTTCAAACAAATTCAGGCTGCAATAAATATTGATAGTAAAAATAAAAAATGGTTTTTCAATTTAGCTACTATCCAGGTTAATAATAAAATATTCAAACTTGTACCCTTACAATTAAAATTATCTGGATCTTTTTCACCATTCTCTTTACAAGGGAATTTATCCGAATTTAAACTGGAAAAATTAATTCAAACAACAAAATCAACTCATATAGTTGTTCCTAATATGCAAATTGCTAGTCATCTATCAAAACATGGATTAGAAACATCGCTCCAAATATATTCAAATAGTAAAAATCAATTATTTGCTCATTTATTATTACCCAATTATCAAGTACGCTCATTGCCAACATCAAAACAAACTTTGTATGCAAATATTGATATAAGCTTAAAAGATTTAAATTTTTTGACTCAATTAATTACCGATTTAAAAAATACTAAAGGTATTTTCAACGCTCAAATTAAAATTACAGGCTCATTCAATAAGCCATTCATAAATCTAAATCTTAATTTACAGCAGGCCAGTACAGAAATTCCTGCTTTAGGTCTTAAATTAAAAAATATAAAATACCAGCTGCATACCGATAAAAATAATTTAATCGGTATTGGTCAAATTTATTCAGGAAATGGATTATTAGACGTTCATTCTACAACCGATTTATTAAAACAAAATTTATCAACATTAGTTGATTTGCAAGGAAAAGATGTAACTATAATTCATAATCCAGAATATCAAATTACCGCAACGCCAAAATTAAAAATTCTAGCCAATAGGCAACAAATTGAAACCAATGGGGTTATTTTATTTCCAAAAGGCAGCATTAAAATTAATCCTAAAAATAATAACTCAATCGCGTTATCTAACGATATAGTGTTTGTAGGAGATAAGAAAAAATCTGTTACTTCACCTTTTAAATTCAAAAATAATATTAAAATTGAAGCAGGCAATGATATCCAATTGCAATACCAAGGGCTTAATACTAAATTAAAAGGTTCACTTACTATAAAACAAGATTTTAATCATCCAATATTGGCGTCAGGGCAACTAAAACTTTTCCCAGGCGAATATAGTTATTATGGCCAAAGCTTAAAATTAAAAACTAATTCTTCATTAAATTTTGCCAATACTCCCATTAGTGATCCCACACTAAATATTACCGCTAGTCGCAATATCTTAATTTTGCCAGTATCCGCCCAGAATACCTCTGTTGATACTCAGTCTAAACTAGGCTCTAATAATTTTATTCAATCTTCAATTTTTTCTTCTCAATCTATACCTATTCCATTAGAAATAGGTATACAAGTGAGAGGAACATTACAAGATCCGCATATTATTTTATTCGCTAATCCTTCTAACATCATTAAATCGCAATTAGACATGCTTTCTTATTTAATTACCGGTCAAGCCAGTAATCAGCTAAGTGCCGCTAGCACGCAATTATTATTAACCGCTGCTAGCAATTTAGGGAATGAAAAAAGTAATATTGGTCAAATTATTAGTAAAATTCAACAGAAAATGGGCTTAGATCAATTGACTATTGGAAGTAAACCCATTTTTAATCCGACTACTAATAGCTTACAACAAAATACTTCACTGATAGTTGGTAAAAATATTTCACCAAAACTTAACATCTCATATAGTTTAGGTTTACTGGATCAAATCAGTATTTTGAACATCAATTATGTTTTAAACAAAAATTTTTATTTACAAACTACCAGTAGTAACTTTGCTAATGGCTTAGATCTATTCTATAAATTGGAAAAACAATAACGGTTCTTCCTTAATGATCATTAGCTAAACGATACATTAATATTGCCGCTTTTTGTGTTTGTATTGGCAAAGATTTAATGTCCAGTGTTTCTTTTTCTGAATGAGCACTCGTTCCCACTGGACCTAAACCATCTAAATTAGCTTGCGTGATCAATGCAACATGCGAAATATCTGCAGCTCCACGTAATGCGGGATCAAGCGCTATAATTGAACCATATCCCAAACTAATACTTGCTTCACTATATTTTTTGAGTAATTCGATATTGTTAGCAGTCGGTGGCATACTGCCTGAATGCTCAGCAATTAGAGTTCCTGCACGCTGCATATAACTCGGTTCTTCAACCCAATAGGTTTTAAAACCAAGCTGATGGAAAAATGGTCTTAAAATTTCACCTACCTGATGAACCCCAGCAATATTAGCTGTACCGCTATTGATATTGACTAATTTCTCTAATAGAGAAAGTTGTTCTAACTGTAGTTTATCAATGTAAACTTTTATCTGGGTTTCTGTTGGTAATGTTTGAGCATTTATTATTTCTGCAAAACAAAATTGTGCACATAAAAAAATGAATAATAAAACTTTCATGTGATTTAATAATTATAATAAGCTATTTAACAAAACTTATTGGTTGAATGGAAAATTTACCAATTTGTCAATAATTATTTGCGTAGCGTCAAGCCGCTTGAATTGACTTAATTTACTTTTTAATTCATCCAAATTTTCATAACTTTCAAACAATGTCTTGAGCAATTTTTCATCTGAAAATTCTTCAAAGTAAATTACCTTGCTCAGACCTAGCTTAGCGAAGTATTTTGCGTTGTGAATTTGATCTCCGCGGCTAGCTTTTTTTGATAAAGGTAACAAAATATTTGGCTTATTCAAGGACACTAACTCATAAATAGAGGTAGCTCCCGCTCGACTAATTACTAAATCTGCACTAGCAAGAACATCAGCAAATTCATCGTGTAAGTACTCGAATTGTTTATAACTTTTAATTCCATCAAATGCAGGGTCGGATTTATTTTTACCGCAAATATGAATAACTTGAAAGTTTTCTGTCAATGGATTTATTAATCGACGAATACTTTCGTTAACTAAACTCGAACCTAAACCACCGCCCATGATTAATAAAACTGGTTTTATTTTTTCAGTGAAACCACAAAATTTTAAGCCTCTTTTAGGGTCTCCATGTTGCAACGCATCGCGAATAGGCATGCCTGTCAGCAATATTTTAGAAGTACTTTTAAAGTATTTAAAGGTTTCAGGAAATGTAATACAAATCAATTTTGCAAAAGGAAAGCTGAGGCGATTGGCTAAACCAGGAGTTAAATCAGACTCATGAATAACAATCGGAATGCTATTTAATTTAGCAGCAATAACAACAGGCAAAGCAACAAATCCACCTTTAGAAAAAATAATGTCAGGCTTGATTTTTCGACAAATTATGAGACTTTGTATAATACCTTTCATTAACTGAAAAGGAGTTAATAGATTTTTCCAGGTCCAATATCGATTTAATTTACCAGCCGTAATCACATAGTAAGGAATTTTTAAAGGCTTAATAAGGGAATGCTCTATACCTTTTTTAGAGCCCACATAATAGGCATTTACACCTTTATTCTGCAAAGCTGATATCAGAGGCAAGCTGGGTGTAACGTGTCCGGATGAGCCACCACCGGTAAAAATAATCTTAATTTTTTTTGTCATAACACAAAATTAAATCGCTGGATTGGAGTTTAGCTCTAATTTACCCTCAAGATGTACATCATGCGGAGCTTCCGGCGGTAAAATACCCTCATTAGTAAAACGTTCCCATAAGCTAAATAAAAATTGCGAACGTACACCAGAACGTGAATTAATATGATTGAGATCAACATAATATTCAACTTTAAACTCTAACAAAATTTTATCAATCTCTTTAAAATACACTTCTGGTTTAGGATTCGTTAAGATTTTTGGGATTGTAGCTAATACTTCTAAAATAATATCCTTTATTCGTTGGGGATTATCTTTCCTATTGGTTTTAACAGTCACTAAAGCACGAACTACACTATCTCGGTGCGTCCAATTAATAAAATTTTTGCTAAAAATGTCCGCATTAGGCACTAACAATTCCTGACGATCATCGGTTGTCACCGTAATCGAACGAGCTCCAATATGGGATACTTGACCATCATAATTACCTACTGTAACCCAATCACCTACTTTTACAGGTCTTTCCACCAATAGAAAAAGACCTGTAAAAAAGTTATTAAATAAATCTCTTAAACCCAAACCCACACCAAACGAAAAAGCTCCCAAAATAACGCCAATATTACCTAAGGTTAGTCCCAAAATATTTAATCCAACCAAAATTCCAATAGCAATAAGTGTATATTGCGTAAAAATAGCTAAACTATTACGTAAACCAAGATCTTTCGTATGAGCAAACAACCAACGATAAGCAAATTCACGAGACCAATGGGCTATCCAAGTTAAAATCACCCCTAATATCGCTAATTGAACAATTGTAAAACCAGTCACAATCGCCGTACTAGCTATAACGAATAATTTTTTAGAAAGTAATTTAGAAAGACTTATCTTTAATAAAGGAATACGATCTCCCCAGTCGTAAAGTTCAAATAAGCCCAATATTGATAAAAATAATAATGCTAATTTTAAAATTTGATGAAAAGGTTTTAATAAAGATTGACTCCATAACCAACCATTTCTGAAATGGCGAATACATTGTTCGGAGACCCAGCGAATTAATTCGTCTAAAAGACCTCTTAGTAATAGATAAGCAGTTAAGGCGACTAAGAATAAACCTTGGTAATGCGCTATAGCCCAAGCCAATTCAACATAACCCACTAATCCTATTAAAGCATTGGTTAATAAACTGAATGGGATTAAAAAACTTAACCATCGAATCACTCTTTTTAAATAAGCATGTTTATTTTCTATATAAGGTTCAAGTAATGTAGGAACAACTTCCCAACCCTTCATTAAGACTAAAGCTACTATAAGAAGAAATAACATAAATAAACGGCCAAACAAATCTTGAACTTCATAATTAACCGGTAATTGATTAACTAAAATTGTCGCTAATGTCACTATACCGCCGATCAATAATGTAGTCCGTAACCGATAATAGAGTTTGACATCATGACCACTTTCGTCAGTGGTATTTTCGAGCAATAAAATATGAGCGAGCTGAATGACAATACTAAATATTAAACAAACAACACCCATGCTAATAATTAAAGAAAATAATTTGATGGATATATTTAATAAAAACAATAATCCAATTAATCCCGCTAACAACATAATTCCGGATAAATGGCGTTGCAGTAGTTGCAAAACAACTATTACGGTTTGTGCAGAAAAAAAACCTCTACTACGCTGCTGCAAACGTACTCTATCTACTGCTAAAAATCGTCTTAGTTTTAACCAAGTAGCAAACCATATCAATACACCCAGTAAGACAATAATCCATTGCCAACTTGATACTAATTCTAGCTTGCTGAAAACCGGTTCATAAAGACCTGCTAATTTATCTATGGTTAATCTAGGGATTTGAAAAATAGTTTGGCCTAAACCGATCCAAGCATTTAAATTCAAACCTGGTAATGTTTGTCTATTAGCTAGCTGTAGTTTTAGTTGTTTTGCTATAAGAACTTGTTCGTCATCTGCATCTTTAGCCAGTTGTTGCATTTTTACAAGCAAATTTTGATAGCCGAGAATAATTTCTCTTAATGGCGCTAATTTTATCTGATCATTTGTAAAAATAAACTCTTTTTGTTGGTGATCTTTGTTAATTAGATTCAAATAATTTTGTAGAAATTTAATTTTATTATGAAATAAATCAATTGAAACATTGACCTGTTCACTTAGACTTTCAATTTTATGTTGTAAATTGCTGAGTGTGCTTAAGGATAATTTTTGATTAAACACAGAAGCTAAGTTTTGTAATTTATTAGCTATTCTAGCAGTGTTTAGTTCTGTTTCGAGTAAATTACTTTTTTCTTCGGCTTGAAATATTTTAAATTCTATTTGATCATAAGAGTTATTATTGATAAAACCGGTTATTTCAGCCTTTTTTAATTCTTCGCTCCATTGATTTAGACGTTGCATCCAGTTCTGTTGATCTTGTTGGAGGCGTAGGGTTAATACATCTAAAGATTCTTGGCGTTGAGTTTGCTGTTGTAATTGATAATTTCTTTGTAAATTTTGACGCCATTCTTCCGCAAAATTAATTGTTTGTTGCACAATATCGCGCGAACCTTGTAAAACCTTAACGCGCTTTTGTTGTAAGTTAAATAAATTTCGCCGTTCTTGCAAAGTTTGCTGCAGTTGCGCCTGCTGTTGTTGAACTTCTTGAGAAATAGATAAGCCTGGTGTCGAAATTTCCCACTGATCAATTGCATTTCGAATAGAATCTTGAATCAAATCAGTAGATTGTTGAGTGGTTTTTAGACTTAAGTTAATACTTTCTAAATCAGCTTTTGCCATAGCAATCAATAAATCCAGATGCGCTAGAGATTGTTTGCTAACGACAGGCGAGGCAACTTTCTGTTCGTTACGCAACCCCTGCAGTTTTCTTTTTAGTAATTCACTGCGCATCTGCTCAGCAACCAATTGTTGCTGAGTCAAATTTACTGAAGGGGATTCATTATGCTCAGCAAAAGCTGGAGAATAAAAACCGCCCAATAAAACAATTAAAAAAATAAATAGTTTGTACAAACTATGACCTCAGGGTAAAGGCAAAGGTTGCTCAGTTATGCTTACAACGCCCTTTGCATAGCCGCGCCATTTCATCCAAACATAAACAGGCGCACTACTAAGTAATAATAATGTCCCATAAAATACAGTCTCTTCCCCCGAACCTATGATAACCCAAAAAGAGTAGATTCCCGCTAAAATTGCAATAACTACTGAACCAAATAATTTTCTACCTTTTTTAAAAAGTCCAGGATATTTAAAAAAAATAACCAACTCAGACATCGTAGTTAAAAAATAAGGAATCAGCGAGGCTAAAGTTGCTAATAGGATAATAATTGTAAATTGTTTAACCAAACTATGATTTAAGGTCATCAATAATAGGAGGGAAATTAGAATGCTAGAAATAACTAAACCTGCAACAGGTGTCCCATTTTCTGATTTTTTCAAAAAAATACTTGGAAAAAGTTTATCCTGAGCTGCCGCTAATGGAATTTGACCTTGAAGTAAAATCCAGCCGTTTAAAGCGCCTAAACAAGAAATGACTGCCCCGATGGCAACTAAAAAACTCCCTGTCGGTCCAAACATGATGCGTGCAGCATCAGCATAAGGAGCATTAGAATGCGCAAGTTCTGTTAACGGCATAACCCCCATTACTGCGATACTACTCAACAAATAAACGACAGTCGCTATAGTTAATCCCAGAATAGTCGCTTTAGGAATATTACGATTAGGGTTATCTACATGACCCGCAGGAACTGAAGCAGATTCTAAACCGATAAAAGACCATAAAGTTAAAGTTGCAGCGCCGCTAAATGCACTTAAGTTAGATTTACCGGATAAATTGAATGCACTCAAAAAATGAGGATGAATATAAAAAATCCCTACTACAGCAATAAGTAATAAAGGAATCAATTTTAAAATAGTTGTCAATAACTGAAAAATGCCTGCATGCCGAACACCTAGAATATTAATAAAAGTCATTAGCCACACCAAACTAATACTAACAAAACAAGACCATAGGGCATTTTTAGCCAAAAGGGGCCAAAAAAAACTTAAGTATCCTGTCAAAGCAACAACTATTGCTGCATTACCTACCCATAGTGCAATCCAATAATTATAAGCCATCTGGAATCCAACAAAATCACCAAATGCCTCTCGACAATAGGCATAAGGTCCTCCAATGAGAGGCATCACATTAGTTAGCTTAGCAAATACTAATGCTATTAACAAAGCACCCACTGCTGTAGCGATCCAAGAGAGCAAACTAATACTGCCGTAGGCAGCCAAGGAAGCTGGTAATAGGAAAATTCCCGAACCTATCATATTGCCTGTAACTAGAGCAGTTAACATCCACAACCCTAATTTTTGTTGTTTCATTTTTTTGAACATTTTGAATCTAACCTCTGAATTTTGCGCAGAATAAAACGCTATGCCATTATACCCATCTCATATTTTAATGCGAAAAATTTATGTCAAAAATTTCAGGACTTTATGTAGTAGCTACACCTATAGGTAATCTAGAAGATTTTAGTCCCAGAGCAATAAACACACTACAAAATGTTACTAAAATTGCTGCCGAAGATACTCGCCATAGTCACAAATTACTTAAACATTTTGGTATTGTCACTTCAGTAATTTCATTACATGAACATAATGAAGCAGTTTCCAGTAAACTTCTTTTAGATTGCCTAAAAAAAAACCAATCTATAGCCTTGATTAGTGATGCTGGTACACCACTCATTAATGATCCAGGTTATCGTTTAGTTAAATTAGCCCACCAACATGGAATTCCAGTTATCCCTATCCCTGGTCCTTGTGCTTTAATAACTGCTTTATGCGCTTCGGGTTTAACGTGTGATAGATTTATTTTTGAAGGATTTTTACCCGGAAAAAGTATTGCTCGACAAAAAAAATTACTAGAATTCTTACATGAAACGCGAACAATTATTTTCTATGAAGCACCACACCGTATTCTAGAGTTAATAGATGACATGTTGGCTGTATTTGGACCAAAACGTTACGTAGTTTTAGCTAGAGAATTAACAAAAACTTTTGAAACCATCCATGGCGATAATTTAGAACAATTGAAAATCTGGTTGAATTTAGATAGAAATCAACAAAAAGGAGAATTTGTCGTCCTTGTTGAAGGGGCTGAATATCTAAACCCCTATGAAATTGACAAGCAACGAATTTTAGGAATTTTATTAGATGAATTACCGATTAAGCAAGCAACTTCCATAGCTGCTAAAATAACGCATGAGAAAAAAAATAAATTATATGCTTTGGCTTTGGATATAACGGGTAAATATCATGAATGATAATACTATTGAAGTCTTTCAACGAGGAAGTACAGAAATACTTGTTGTTGATGAGTTAAAAAATAAAATAAAAGAAAATAGACCTTTACGCATTAAAGCGGGTTTTGACCCAACAGCTCCTGATCTACATCTTGGTCATACTGTGCTTATCAACAAGCTTCGTCAATTACAGGATTTAGGTCATGAAATTGATATTATCATTGGTGATTTTACAGCACTTATAGGCGATCCATCAGGTAAAAATGCAACTCGTCCGCCCTTAAGTGTCGATCAAGTTACAGCCAATACCAAAACCTATCAACAGCAATTTAGTAAAATTTTAGACCCAAAAAAAACCAACTTGCGTTTTAACTCTGAATGGTTAGGAAAATTATCAGTTACTAACCTAATTAAACTAGCTTCATCTTATACTGTAGCTAGAATGCTAGAAAGAGATGACTTTCATCAACGGTATCGCCAGCATCAACCTATTGCAATACATGAATTCCTGTATCCTTTACTTCAGGGCTATGATTCTGTCGTATTAAAAACCGATCTTGAATGTGGCGGTAACGATCAAAAGTTTAATTTATTGTTGGGAAGAGAGTTACAGAAACATTTTAAACAAACACCACAGATAATTTTAACCATGCCTTTATTAGAAGGTTTAGATGGCATACAAAAAATGTCTAAATCACTCAATAATTATATTGCTATCGATGAACCGGCAAACGATATGTTCGGAAAAATTATGTCAATTTCTGACGAGTTGATGTGGCGTTATTTTGAATTACTTTCATTCAAAAAATCTTTACATAATATTAAATCCATGCAGCAAGAAGCTAAATTGGGTTTAGCCAATCCGCGTGATTTTAAAATAGAGTTAGCCTTAGAAATTATTGAACGTTTTCACACTAAAGCAGATGCTGAAAAAGCATTCCAGGAATTTCAACACCGATTTAGAGATGGTGCCATTCCTTCACAAATTAAAGAACTGAATATAACTATCCCCGGAGAGAATTTATCAATTGCCAACTTATTAAAGCAAGCGGGATTAGTGACGAGCACCTCAGAGGCATTGCGCTCAATTGAGGCAGGTGCAGTTAAAATTGACTCTTTAAAAATAGAGGACAAGAAGCTATTAATTAAACCAGGCACTAGCCATATTTATCAAGTTGGAAAAAGACGCTTTGCCAAAGTCACCCTCTTAAGTAAATAACATTTAATAATAATGGGACTCACAGCAATGGAGTTTTTTTAGAGTGGCTCCCGCAGTGAAGTAACCGAAATGAATTAACTAAGGATTGCGAATTGAGCAGGAATTCAGGCAAAATTCAAGTGCGATGAGTATATTCTCGACTGGCGCCCGCTGATTCTAGACGTTGTAAGTAGTGTTCCCAATATTCTGCATAATGCTTAGATAATTCATAGAGTTTTTCCCAACTATAAATTCCTGACTGATGATTATCGTCAAAAATTAATCTGATAGCGTAATGACCGATTGATTCTATGTTGGTAATATTTACATTTTTTTTGCCGCTGACTAATTCTCCATCACTACGCCCATGACCTTTAACTTCGGCAGAAGGTGAGAAAACTCTTAAATATTCACAGGGTAATCTAAATTTTTCACCATTATCAAATAGTATTTCTAATATTCTGGTCTTCTGTAGAAGTTTTATATCGGTAGGAATAGAAACCATGTTATAAAATAAAATGACTGGTATCTTGATCTTGTGCTAATTGTGTTAGATGTTTATCAACATAATTAACATCGATATTTACGTTTTTATCGGTGTAATCTGTCGCTTCAAAAGATATCTCCTCCAACAATCTTTCCATCACGGTATACAAACGTCGTGCGCCAATATTCTCAGTTTTTTCATTCAGATCATAAGCAATTTCAGCGATACGTTGAATAGCAAGCTTATCGAAGTTTAATTCTAATTCTTCAGTGCCCAATAAAGCCTGATATTGAACAATTAAAGATGCTTGGGGCTCCACTAAAATACGTTCAAAATCTTTTGCCGTTAATGCCTTTAGCTCCACTCGAATTGGCAAACGACCTTGTAATTCAGGAACTAAATCCGATGGTTTAGATAAATGAAAAGCACCTGCTGCAATAAATAAAATATGATCTGTTCGGACCATGCCATATTTTGTCGAAACAGTACAGCCTTCAATTAAAGGCAACAAATCTCGCTGCACCCCCTCACGGGAAACGTCTGCACCACTCATTTCACCACGACGGCAAACTTTATCGATTTCGTCGATAAATACTATTCCGTATTGTTCTACCCATTCAATTGCTTTACGCTTCAAATCTTCTTCATCAAGTAACTTCCCTGCTTCTTCTTTTTGAATAACAGCTAATGCATCTTTTACTTTCATACGGCGAGTACGAGTACGGGCTGTGCCAATATTCTGCAGCATGTTTTGCAATTGATTAGTCATATCTTCCATCCCAGGGGGGCCCATAATCTCTACCCCGGCTGGTAAAGCCGCTAACTCTACATCTATTTCTTTATCATCTAAAAGTCCTGCTCGTAATTGCTTGCGAAAAACATTCCTCGCTATAGACTTTTCTTTATTTTTAAGCTCATCTGCAGCTTCACCTTTTGTTAAACGCACTGGAGGAACAAAACTGTCAATAATTTTGCTTTCTGCCGCCTCCAGAACTTGAGGATGAAGACGCGTAATTTCCTCTTCACGTAAAAATTTGAATGCGGAATCCACCAAATCTCTAGGAATAGAATCTACATCTCGTCCGATGTAACCTACTTCAGTGAACTTAGTAGCTTCTATTTTTAAAAAAGGACAACCCGTAATTTTGGCCGCACGCCGACCAATCTCAGTCTTACCTACTCCGGAGGGACCGATCATTAGAATATTTTTGGGTGTGACCTCATCTCTTAACTCTGGGTTAAGTAGCATACGACGTTTACGATTACGTAAAGCAATCGCAATAGCTCTCTTGGCTTCATTCTGTCCTATAATAAATCGATCAAGTTCTTGCACTATTTGTTTAGGAGTCAAATCAATTTTACTTAAATGATCTACTCCGACAGACATATCTGCGTCATTATTAGTTTGATTAATATCTTCTGAAAAATTAGCGTCTACCATAGTTAGCTCAGAAACTTGATTGGTTTCATCAATAGTTGTATCAATTAAGTCGGATATATTAGTTTTCATTAATAAATAAGTAAGTAGTTTATATCAAGGTTATTATTTTTTATTGATCACAGAGTCAATTTCTTCAATCGTACGTTGATGATTTGTAAACACACATATGTCCGCAGCAATAATTAAACTTTTTTCAACAATAGCACGAGCACTTAATTTAGTATTTTGAAATAATGCTAATGCAGCAGACTGTGCATAAGCCCCTCCCGAACCTATGGCAATTAAATCATGCTCTGGCTCAATTACATCCCCATTCCCACTTAACATAAAAGATTTTTCTTTATCCGCAACTGCTAACATTGCCTCCAAACGCCGTAAAACTCGATCGGAACGCCAATCTTTTGCAAGCTCAACCGAAGCGCGGTCTAATCGTCCATTACATTCTTTTAACTTATTTTCAAACCGTTCTATTAATGTAAATGCGTCGGCTGTTGCGCCTGCAAATCCAACTAATACTTGACCGTCATATAATTTGCGAACCTTACGAGCGTTCCCTTTTAAAACAATCGCATTACCTAAAGTAACCTGACCATCTCCACCAATAACGACTTTATCGTTACGCCGAACTAATAATATTGTTGTACCATGTAATGACTGCACTATTTACTCTTTAAATTGTCGGATGTTGAATCTACCACTATGGTGACTTAGATGACTCTTTTCAAGGTCTGGAGATATTAATCCTCCCCATCTAGGGAGTAATTTTAATCAAAATCGCAGTTAATCCGGCTTTATTTAAACGGCTTTTTTCCTCAGTTAGTCTACCTAAGTTCGAGGGACCAATAGATATTTGGTATATTAGCTTACCATTAACTAAATTGGCCTTTTTTTGGACGGGAAATCCTTTCAGCAAAGCTTGAGCTTGCAACTGCTCTGCATGAGCTCGATCAGTAAAATCACCTAAGACGAGCATATAAACTTCATCATTGAATTGACCCATTTCTTCTTCTAATTGTTTTTTAGCCTCCGCAATAGCTACTTGTTCAGGCGTTGGGCTTAGCATTGCATCTATAGGTCTTTGTCCCGAAGAAGTATGAAGTGATGTTGTCATATCATTGGATAACGGCATTTCCTTCATTGCAGAATCGACATGTTGTGATAAATTCAAATTGTCTTGAGGCAAAATATTATAGAAATCGAATTTTGGTTCTGGCGATTGAGGCGCTGGCACTTCGATATTTTTTTTATCAGCTATCTTTTCAACAGATTGAATAGATCTTCCTTTATGAACAGGATTTAGAAAAAACAAGCCTAAAATAAATAAACCGATTGAAATTCCTAACATTACCCATAGATAACGATTGTTTTTACGTCTAGGAGTTAGATATTTATATTTTGTATATTTTTTTGCATAATCTTTAGCCATTACATTACTTCCAAAGTCTCTACACCTAATAAGCTTAGGCCATTTTTAATTACTTGTGCAGTTGCTGCAATTAAATTTAGTCTCGCATTTCTCAACTTATTGTCCTCTATCAAAAAAACAAATGAATTATAATAAACATGAAAGCTTTGCGCTAAATCTCTCAAATAGTGTGCAAGAATATGCGGTTCGTAAGAAGTGGCTGCTGATTCTAGTATTTCTAAATAACGATTTAGTAAAACCAACAAATCCTGTTCTTGTATTTCCTTTAATTCTTTAATCGCGGTCATACCTAAAGACTTATCCCAAACCCATTTTTTTGCATTGAGTTGACGCATGACACTACATATTCGCGCGTAAGCATACTGTACGTAATAGACAGGATTAGCATTCGACTGCTCTTTAGCCAGCTCAAGATCAAAATCCATATGCTGATCCGCACGTCGTAGTACGTAAAAAAAACGTGTTGCATCAGTACCTACTTCTTCTCGAAGCTCTCGTAAAGTAATAAACTCTCCGCTACGAGTAGACATTTGAATTTTTTTATCGCCGCGATAAAGAATAGCAAATTGCACCAATAAGGCTTTTAAACTATCTGATGAAAAACCTAAAGCTTGTATAACCGCACGTATTCTAGGGACATAACCATGATGATCAGAACCTAATATGTTAATTATTTTTTTAAATTTACGTTGTTCTAAAATACAGAGACGATAGGCCGCATCTGCTGCAAAGTAAGTAGGTTGTCCATTTTCGCGTAACAAAACCCTATCTTTATCATCGCCAAAGTCTGTCGATTTGAACCATAAAGCCCCATTGGCTTCATAGGTTTTTCCACTCGCTGTTAAACGTTTTATAGTTTTATCGACAAAATTGGTCTCAAACAAACTTTTTTCTGAAAACCATTCATCAAAATTTACTCTAAACGCATTAAGATCTTCTTTAATATCGCTCAAAATAGAGTTTAAACCTACTTCAAATATCTTTTCATAATCAACATCTCCTAATAAAATTTTAGCTTTAGTGATAAGAGCGTCAATATGCTGTTCCTTATTCCCACCTTGAGGTTCGTCAATAGGAATGCCTTTAAATACTAATTCGGCTGCTTTAAAAAAATCCTTACCATGTTGTGAAAAAAGTTGCTCAGCAATCTTATGAACATAGTTTCCTCGATAGGCGTTACTAGGGAAAATAAATTTTTCTCCGCAGATCTCTAAATAACGCAGCCAAACGCTGGTTGCCAAAATATCCATCTGCCTTCCAGCATCGTTGATATAATATTCTGCACAAACTTGATAACCTACTGCTCTCAATAATCGCACAATAGAGTCGCCATAGGCTGCCCCACGACCATGACCTACGTGCAAAGGACCAGTGGGATTAGCAGAAACAAACTCAACTAAAACAGATTCATTATTGCCTAAATTTGAAATCCCAAATTGATTGGTTTGATTTAAAATCTCTTCGATAACTGGATGCCAAAAGGATTTTTTTAAAAAAAAATTAATAAACCCAGGTTTTGCTATTTCAATTTTTTCTAGATTAGAATTTTCTGAAGAACAATCTATCTTCGATTTTATTTTTTCGGCTAATTGCAGTGGTGATATTTCTAATTTTTTAGCCAAAACTAAAGCAATATTACTTGAAAAATCCCCATGTGATTTCTCTCTGGCATAATCCACTTGGATAGTCAGTGAAGCAGGTAGGGATAATTCGCCCATGCTTAACAAGGCTTTTTTGATTTCTTGTTGCACTATGCGTTTCATAAGGATTAAATCATTAGAGGGTCAAGAAGAGCGGGATTATAGCGCAATACGCTCCAGGAAAAATATAGCCAATAAGCTGATAAACTAAACCCTTTAGGATATTAAGTCTTTTTAATTCAAACGTTTTTAACGTTTCAGGCCTAAATGCTCAATCTTTATCTGGCAAATAACCTCCGACAAGGTTAATATTCCATCAAAATAATAATAAGAGCATTTAACCATGAAAGTCTTCGCCTATTGTTTATTTGTCAGTTTGTCCCTTTTTAGTCTTTTTAGCCATGCGCAAGTAACATCGCATAGTAAACCTATAATAAGCAAGAATATTCCTATTAATGACTTCGATAGTTTAGATATTCAAGGTCCTGTCAATGTTTACATTGATGCAACCCAAACCCATCCTTCCTTACAAATTCTGGGGGACTGGAAAAGAGTCTTTGCAGTCACTTACAGTGAAAAAAACCATATTTTACACCTTGGAACCAAACCCATTTTTCGCCCTGAACCTGGAGAAAGATTAACAATCCGCGTCAATACATCTCCGTCAAAAATAAAACAAATACAATTCAATAGTAATGCGACTCTTTTTGGCAAAGGACTGACTGGGTCTTTATCGCTTCGTGCGCAAGGAAAAGGTCAAATCAATCTTTACACCAATAAGTTAGATCTAAAATCTCTTTATAGTAACGGTAATGAAAGTATTATATTTCATAATTTATTGAGTTCAAACTTAAAAATAGAAGCCCATAATTCCCATAATATTGTTATTCAAGGTATCCTTTCATTAAATGAGGTCGATTATACCGGAAATGGAAATTTGAAGGTATATTGGGTTAATAGCCCTTATTTAAGAATAGATGCTAACGGTAAAGGAAAAATTAGTTTAGCAGGAGTCGTCAAAACCTTAGATATTAAATTGTCACAAGATACGCAACTATTCGCACAACAATTGCGTGCACATCAAGCATTTGTAAAAACTGAAAAACAAGCTCAAGCAACCATAAATGTTAGAAATACATTGCGGGCATTTGCAAAAGACAAAAGCGTGATTTATTACTTATCGCCTTTAAATTTTATAAGCAAATATTCAGAAGGAGAAGGCCTGATACTTAATAAAAATTAATAGTGTGTTTTCAATTGCACCATGCAGGTCAACAAACATCCGTTTTTCTGCGTTTCGTTACTCACATTACTGCGTACATGCTCTGTTAAGATACTCAAAAAATCATGCTTTTTGTCTCAAAAGCACAATTAAAAACATCCTTTAATTAATTTTTTACTAAGATAATCTCAACACGACGATTAAAACTACTTGCTTTAACGTTTCGATTACTCGCAATGAAATCATGTCGCCCATATCCGATCGTACGCAGACGTTGCGAGCCTATTCCGTGCAACCATAAAAAACTTGTTATTACCTCTGCTTGATCCTGTGTAATCGCAGATGCTGTTTGGGGATCATAAAGATCATCGCTATATCCCACCACTTGAATGAGACCATCTCCGTAAGATTTTATGAGCTTAATGGTCTGACTAAGCTGCTGAGTACAATTGACAGTTAATTTCCCATTTGGCCGAAAACAGCCATCACTATATGCAATAACTCTAAGTCGATCAGCAGCTTGAACTACTTGTATAACAGGAGATGGTAAATCCTTTTTTTTCTTTGGGTTTTTTATTGTTTTTTTCTCTAGGGATGATTCATCCAATGAATGATTGGAAGCACAACCAGCCATAACAAACATAGCTGAAATTAATAAACAATAAAGCGAGATTTTTTTCATGATTTTCTCATCTTATTTTAATAATAGGACTAATTATTCAGCCCCTTACGTAACCTAGCATAATAAAAGCCATCCGGTCCATGAATTTGGGGAAAAATTTGTCTTCCTACACTACAAGCTACTCCCCATGTTTCGTCTAAGACCTCTTCCTTGGCATCAGCATGGTGCGATAAAAAACGCATTAATACATCGCTATTTTCTTCTGGCAACACCGAACAAGTCACATATAATAAAATACCATTCGGGTTTAATATCTCCCAAAGACTTGATATCAGTTGATATTGTTGCTCAGCTAATTTAGCAATATCCTCCTCTCTGCGTAATAATTTAATGTCCGGATGCTTACGAATAACTCCGGTTCCTGAACAAGGAGCATCTAATAATATTCTATCGAATAAGCCTTCCTTCCAAATGCTTTTCAGATTCTGTGCTTTCGCACAGAGCAATTGTACTTTGGTATCTGATAGGTTTAAACGATTCAAATTATCTTTAACTTTACTTAAACGGATTGCATCAGAATCGACAGCTACACAACTTAATAGATCAGATTGTGATTCCAAAATATGCGTTGTTTTCCCTCCCGGTGCCGCACAAGCATCTAAAACTGTCTGCCCAGGCTTTAGCAACAATAAAGAAGTAGCCAATTGCGCGGCTGTATCTTGTATAGAAACTTCTCCTTCCATAAAACCAGGTAATTTAATTACTGGACAAGATTCATCGAGTATAATTCCGGTTGCACTCAATTCACTTAAGTGTCCTGTTATACCTTTATCTTTTAATTTTTGTATGTAATCTTTTCTTTTAATTTTCAAAAGATTAACTCGCAGACTCATAGGAGGCAAATGATTATTGGCAGCTAAAATTGTTTGCCATTCATTGGGCCATGCTTGTTGTAATTTTTTAATTAACCAATCAGGATGAGCAAAATGACTATCTTTAGGTAATTTTTTTAGTAAACTGGCTTTTTGTCGTTGAAATGATCGTAATACCCCATTAATTAAGGGTACCGCCCAAAGTTTGTTTAGTTCTCTCGCTCCTTGTACTGTCTCATGAACAGCAGCATGCGGAGATGTCCTTAAATAGTTAAGTTGATAAAGACCTATTAACAATAACGCATAAACATTCTGATCCGAGGCATTAAGAGGTTTTTTTAATAAATAGGCACATAGTTGCCTTAAAGGCGCATACCAACGTATCACTCCATAACATAATTCTTGAATATATGCTCTATCACGCGAATTAATGTTAGCATTTACACCTTGCGATAAAGCATCCTTAAGTGACATTTTTTCTTTTAAAACACGAGAAATGATTTGTGCGGCTATAGCCCGAGAATTAGACATACATTCGATCTAAAATCGCACCGACATGAAATAATTCCGATTTACCATGGATGAAGCTTGAAATCGGTAAGCATCTGCCTCCGGGCCATTGCACTTCTAATAAACGTAATACACCTTTTCCTGTAGCCACATCTATGCCTTCTCGGTCAGCTTTTAAGATTAAACCGGGCTTTTCAGAAGTGGTTTCATCAAGTACTTCGGCTTTACAAATACGCAATATGGACTTTCCTAATACTACCCGAGCAATTGGCTTAGGATGGAAAGCACGCACCATTCTATCTAAATAAATTGCAGGCTTTTCCCAATCTATCTCAGCCTCCGATTTATTGATTTTTTTTGCATAGCTACTTTCTTTTTCATTTTGTGGCTCAGAGCGATACGAACCATTTTCAATGACACTTAAGCTCTCTATCAGTGCTCTAGCACCTAAATCAGCTAGCCGATCTTGTAAAGTTTGATTTGTATCATTGGGCTCAATAGTACAAGAAAATTTCTTTATCATTTCGCCTGTATCAAGCCCCTCATCCATCTGCATAATAGTAACGCCGGTTTCTTTATCACCTTCTAAAATAGCACGTTGAATAGGTGCTGCTCCCCGCCAACGTGGCAATAAGGATGCATGCACGTTGATACATCCAAAACGAGGTATGGTTAATACTGCAGGAGGAAGAATAAGACCATAAGCGACCACCACCATTAAATCTGCGTGAAAAGTAGCTAATTTTTTTTGTTCACTCGCATCACGCAAACTTACAGGCTGGTGAACAGGAAGTTTATTCTCTAAAGCCAGTTTTTTAACCGAACTCATTAGTAATTTTCTGCCTCTTCCAGCTGGACGATCAGGTTGTGTATAAACCGCGCATATTTTATGGCTAGAGCTCAGCAAAGCTTGCAAGCTGGGCAAAGCAAATTCAGGCGTCCCTGCAAAAATAAGTTTCAAGATTTCCCCCTTTTCTTTTTATCTAATTTTTTAAGAGCCCATTGACGTTTAAGAGGAGATAAATGATCTAAAAATAGCTTACCATTCAGATGATCGACTTCATGTTGTATACAATGCGCCAATAAATCCTCAGCTTCTAATGTATATTTTTCCCCAAATCTATCCTGAGCCTCTAGTTTAACCCATAACGCCCTTGGAGCTTTATCATAAACTCCCGGCACAGATAAACAACCTTCTTCCATTAATGCCTCGCCTTTTTTCTCAACAATGAGAGGATTAATTAAACACCAAGTTTTCGATTTATTATTAGAAACGTCAATAACCGCCAGCTTTTTGCTTATAGCAATTTGCGGAGCCGCTAATCCTATACCTTTAGCGGCATACATTGTCTCAAACATATCGTCAATTAGTTGTTGTAAAGCCTCATCAAAAACAGTAACAGGCGCTGTGGACGCACGCAAACGTACATCTGGAAGCTGGATAATAGGATAAATAGCCATAGAATTTTATCTTTTTTTACTCATCAAAAGTCATTATGATACTTGTTGGTTGTATTATACTAAATCTGGCATCTGACAGTCCAAAGATCAAGTTTCCTTACTTAAAATACTTAAGTCAACATCAGCTTTCCAGAAATAAAACATCTTTCAAGGTCTAAGGATTTTAAAGGAGTGACTCTGTACTTTTTTTCTGTATAATTATCAGACAATCTCACAATCCAAGGAGGATCATTGATAAAAGAGAGGTAATAGTGCCTAACGATATTAAACAACTTAAACAAGATTTTTTATGTTATATTAATTTTTTAGTATTCCCTTCACCAGAAATTTTAGTCGGAAAAATATCACCGATTTTCCAAAAAAATGCACTTAATAAAATTGAAATCAAGCATAATAATGAGAAAATATTATTTATCGGACACAAAAACAAAATTAAATACGAATGCCACTTAACTAAAAGTGATTTAGGAAAATTTGGTCTTAGTCTAGAAGGTTTTAGAAAAGACATTGAAGATATCAAGCATAAAACTTCAAAAAAAATATTTTCACAAGCTATCAAAGAAGTTATTATCCTCCATAATAAAAAATTATGCGAAATTTATGTTCCCTCCGTTATTTTAGCTTATACCGAACTTTACGAAAAGTTTAAGCAAGCCAATTCTAAAGAAAAAACTACCGAAGAAATTTTCGACTTAATCTACGAATCTCTAAAAGACGAGATCTCAGAGGAATCGTGCTACAGCTATTTAAGTTTTGATATGGCATATCAGCATCCACATTTAAACACTAATGATCTTGTTGAAACTCTCCCTTTTAATCAGGAATTTGTTTCCGCTTCTAACACTAAAGATACCTGCTTAAATATCTTGAATACAGTTAAAGCTATACAGCTAAATCCATACAGGGAAGCGTTTATTAATCTTATTGATTCAATTGAAAAACTTAATTTTTTACAAGTTAAAGATAAAAATGCAAACAATGATTTAATTGCAGAATTAAAGAATTTAACCAAAAGTTGTTTCTTAAAATTATTCCAGACTACTTTTTATGAACAAACTGAAAAGTTCACATGCGAAAAAAAAATTATTGAAAAATTTCGAGATGACTGTAATCAATTTATAAAGGAATACCAAGAGGAACACTTTGATGAATTTAAAAAGCAAAGCGGTATTTTAAATAAAATATTGTGGCTAATTGGAAAACTCATTCCATCGGCAATCATACCAAAAGAGAAAAGAATGACTTTTTTTGGTGGTAAAGCAACAAATAATACACAAAGATTTACAGAAATTAACATCCAACTGGATCAACTAGAAAAACCTAACTACCTTAGATAGTAACGCCAACTTACTAATGCGGAATAAACCAACGTAATAACTTAGAAACAACGATAATCGTAGTAACTCCAGCTATATATAAGCCGATAAACCATAACCATTGTCGTAAGCGGTTTTTCATATACTCATCAATAATGGATGGCTGTTTTTACTTTCCCTCTAAAAACATGATAGGAATAAAGTGTATAAATTAATAAAATCGGTAATATAATTGCTGCACCCACTAAAATAAATTTTAACGTAGAGGGCGGAGCAGCCGCTTCCCAGACCGGAAGCACATGCGGGATAATATAAGGCCAGGCACTAATACAAAATCCGATATACGATAAAACAAACAAGCTTATCGTTAACACAAACGGCAGTCTTTCTTTTTTCTTCTGTAGGCAATAAAAATTATAAAATACTATCAATATTGTTAAAATGGGCAAAGCAGACAAATAATAAAAATTAGGTAATGAAAACCAACGCTGCATCACTTGTGGCTCAACAATCGGCGTCCAAATACTCACACTGACTAGAAAAAAAGCAACTAGGAGCAATAAAACTTTGGCTGCTTTAAACATTCTTTCTTGTAAAATGCCATCTGTTTTTATAATGAGCCAGGTTGCTCCTAATAATGCATAACCGCAAATCACGGCAACCCCTGTAAAAATAGTAAAGGGTGTGAACCAATGATATGCCGAATGTGATAAAGGTAGATGATTACCATATCCTTTTACAAACGTGCCTAGAATGATACCTTGAATAAAAGCAGCTAATATTGATCCTGCAGCAAAGGCAATATCCCAAACAAACTGACTTTTATGCGCTTTAAAACGAAATTCGAATGCTACTCCACGAAAAATTAATGCAACTAATAAAATCATTATCGGCATATATAAAGTAGGTAACAAAATACCATACGCTATTGGAAAAGCAGCATAGAGTGCTGCTGCGCCAAACACCAACCAAGTTTCGTTTCCATCCCAGACAGGCACAACAGTGCTCATCATAATATCTCTATATTCACTCTGTTTAATCCACGGAAATAAAATGCCTACGCCCAGATCAAAGCCATCTAGCAAAACATACATCATGATAATTAGAGAGATTATCGTTGCCCAGGTAAAAATTAAAAGCATTTATTTACCCTCTGGCGCTAAATATTTAAAGGGTGTTTCCGTAATCACTTCTGTAACTGATTCTTCCAACACCGGAGGAGTAGGTCCTTTACGAATTAATTTAAAAAGATAAAATAAATAAAAACTAAATATAATCCCATAAACAGTAATTAATAATGCCAAGGAAATGATAACCTGATGGAGAGGAACGATAGATGCACCTTGGGAGGTGCTGATTAAGTTATATACTATCCATGGTTGCCTTCCAGATTCTGCTGTAACCCAACCTGCAATAGTGCTCAAAAACCCTAAGGGGGCTATGCATATACATAAACGATAAAGCATATCGGAGTTATACAATTTTCCACGGCATCTCTGCCATAGCGCAAACAGCGCAACGAAAAAGAATAAAAAACCTATACCTACCATAACTCGAAACATCCAAAACGTAGCTCCTACTACTGGTCTATCTGCACGTGGGACACTTTTTAGACCTATCAATTTACCATCCCAATGGTGCGTATTAATTAAGCTTGCAAGTTTTGGAATGCTTATTTCGTAATAATTTTTTTCTTGTTTACTATTAGGTATAGCAAATAATATTAAGGGAGCGCCCTTTTGCGTTTTCCAATTAGCTTCTATCGCAGCAGTTTTTAGTGGCTGGTACTCGAAAACTTTTATGCCAACCATATCACCTAACAATATTTGCATTGGAGCTATCACCATTGCTGTGGCAAAAACAAATGAAAAGCAAGGTTTAGCGATATCTAGATCTCTTTTCTTTAATAAATACCAAGCTGAAACTCCTGCAATAGCAAAACAAGTGGTTAATAATGACGCCATAACCATATGCAGAAAACGAGGAATAGCTGAAGGATTAAATACTACTGCCCACCAACTATCTACAACATATTTTCCAGCTTCAATATGAAAACCAGCAGGGGTCTGCATCCAAGAGTTTGCAGATAGAATTCCTAAAGCAGAAAATAGCGTTCCTAAGGCTACTAGCAAAGTAGCTAAATAATGTAATCTTGGACCCACTTTATCCCAACCAAATAACATTACACCTAGAAATCCAGCTTCCAGAAAAAATGCAGAAAGTACTTCATATACGAATAAAGCACCTACGACACCTCCTGCAGTACTAATAAAAGGTCCGAAGTTAGTGCCTAACTCATAAGCCAAAACAATACCTGATACGACACCCATACCAAAGGTAAGGGCAAAAATCTTAGTCCAAAATTGGCAGATTCTTAAGTAAACAGGATTCCCAGTTTTTAACCAAATTCCTTCCATTACTGATAAAAAAACTGCTAAACCAATATTGAGTGTAGGAAACAAAATATGAAAACCAATCGTAAATCCGAACTGAATGCGGGAGAGAAGTGTAGTATCGATAATCATAGCGCACTTAATTAGCGGAAAAATTGCTAGGAAGTATACCCCACTTTCTGAAAAAACGAATCTTGTTGATTAATTAATGTATTAAATATTTATACGTTGAAATATTCTAACGGGAATAATATTTAACCAACGAGTAATAAAAAGGAAAATAAAAATCAGTTTAAGTTTATGTTTACATATTAAATCGTCAATCACTGATAAAAGACAAGCTATAAACAAGATTATAATGAATGGTTGTGAAAATATTTGCGGTCACAGCTCGAAAACTTCTTGGAAAAATTTAATAAATGCTCTAGCATAGAAGCTTGCCTATTTTTCCATTAAAATAAGCGCTGTCCTGAATCTCATAGTCTTTAATAAGGAAGTTGCACTTGAGTACTCACGATCCTTTACGTCTATTTTTTGCTGTTGAACTTAATTCAGAACTACGTCAAGCCTTATCTCAACTTATTGATGAACTGAAGCAAGAACCTTGGGGGCACCGCGTTAGATGGGTACACCCAGAAAATTTACACGTAACCTTACGTTTTTTAGGGACTACTAATCCTGAAAAAATTTCAGAATTAGCTAAACATGCCCATAATGCTATCAATAAGATTCAACCTTTTCCTCTTCAATTACATAATATTCGTTTTTTCCCATCTCCAACGGCGCCACGCGCCATAGCTGCGGATATTATTCCTACTTCGGAACTATTTGAGCTTGCTAATGCACTAGAAGAGGTTGCTTCAAACTTGGGTTTCACTCCCGAAACCAAACCTTATTTACCTCATTTAACTTTAGGTCGGATTATTCATCATCATGCTCCCAATCTGCGTGAAGAGTTAAATTTAAATACTAGTCCTATGATAGTCAAAGAAATTGTCTTATTTAATAGTAAAAAAACCGAATACAGCCAAAGTTATACACCGCTTGAGTATATTTCATTACAAAGTGAAATATATAGTAAAACAGAAGCTTAAAATTTAAAGGTGGGTAGTAAGTGATTTAAAACTAGGCATAAAATGAAAAAGAATTTTGCTTTTTATCGCAGAGATTAATTACCTTCCTTTTGAAAAAATAATGGCGGAGAGGGTGGGATTCGAACCCACGTGGGACTTTAAATCCCCATCCGATTTCGAGTCGGCGCCATTATGGCCGCTTTGGTACCTCTCCAATAAGTTTTCATTATACTCTTTGCGCTTGAATTTTTGTCTATGTTGCCGCTCAATTCACAATACTTATATATAATTTATACACTCCGATTGCTTCAGTTTCACTGCGCTTTGCCAACAAGCCAATTGAATATAAATAATTTTTTCAAATCCATTTAACGTAATAAAGCTCAGTAAACCTTACTGAATTATATAAAAATCATAGAGTTTGAATTAATTAGTTGGCGGGAGTAAATCAGGTAATTGCTTAGGTCTACAACCAACATCCGGGGGGATAATATATCTCTCTTCCCTTGGAATCTGTAAATCTGCTGGTACTTTCAACAAAGTTAACTCTTGACTATTTAAATATTGTGAACGTTGTGTTTTTATATACTTATTAACTGAAGAACAAGCTGCTAAGTTTACAGTAAAAATGATTAATATTAAACAAAATGGCATCGTTTTCATTTTAAGATAGTGCCTCTAATAAATCGATAACATGCTTTAAATTAGCTTGGCACCCTGCTGACAATGTTGTCAAAGGTAGGCGCAAAGCCGATGATGAAATTAAGCCCCTTTCAGCCGCTAACCATTTAACAGGGATAGGGTTACTTTCAATAAATAAGCCTTGATACAATGGACGAAGCTGCTGATCCATTTTATCGGCTGCTTCCCAATCTTCCTTCTTGCATAATTCGTAAAGATTATGCATATATTGCGGCACAAGATTTGCTGCTACAGAAATGACCCCTTTACCGCCTAAACGCATAATTTCTAAAGCAGTATTATCATCACCGCTATAAATATCTATGTTTTTACCACATAATTCTAAAATATTTTTTACTCGCTCAGGCCGACCTTCTTTTATACCCACAATATTCGCAATACCCGCCAATTTAGCCACAGTTTCAGGTAATAAATCACATCCTGTACGTTTGGGTATATTGTATAAAATTTGGGGGATAGGGACTTTATCTGCTATCAACCGATAATGTTGGTAAAGCCCTTCTTGCGTAGGAAGATTGTAATAAGGAGTGACTAATAGACATGCATCTACGCCTATTTCCATAGCTACTTTTGTTTGCTCAATGGTCTTATGAGTAGACTGTGTTCCTGTGCTGGCTATAACAGGTATACGGCGATGAGTTTGTTCGACGACTGTTTTTATGACATTATTTTGCTCTTCGATATTAAGCGTAGACGCCTCTCCGGTCGTTCCTATAACGACGATAGCGTCCGTACGTTGCGCAATGTGCCAATCAACTAGCTTGCGTAAACAAACATAATCAACATCTCCATTTTCTCGCATAGGTGTTATCAGTGCGACTATACTGCCATGAAACATATTTTCATTCCTCTTATTATCAAGATTACATATTCTTCGCACTTGAATTTTTGACTGTGCTGCCAGTCAATGCACAATCTTCATCATAGAATCCCGATTGTTGCATGGACACGTCACTTGCAAAAATTCCCATTGCTGCGAATATAGCCTGCTCGTACTTGAAAAAAATGGCTTTTTGGGTTGTCGGTGAGCAGTATATATAAAACAAAACAAAATTTAAAACCCTTCCTCGAGCAGAAGTATAGAGGATATAAACCGTCTATACTACTGGTAGAAATGGTAGATAACCAAGTTAGTTCCAGTGTAAGATAACCTTGAAATTTAGCTAGCTTATCATCTAATTATAGAAGAACTTCTTTTAATAAGGCTATTTTGAAATTAAGTTGAATAAAAATCTATGAAAAGATTGCAATAAAAAATTTAGGATTAGTTAATTTAGAATGTAAAAGATAGGGTTTAAATTATGTCTATTTTTGAGCATACATCACAATTAATGCCACTAAGAAAATGGCTAAAAGAGTCTTGTTTTCTACCAAACTCAAGTTTTGAGCTCGAACCGTTAATTAATGATTGTAGCTTTAGGAAATATTTTCGATTGCGATTAGGTAACTCAAGCCATATTGTCATGGTTGCTCCCCCAGATAAAGAAAATATAATTGCTTTTATTGCAATTGCGAAAGATTTTGCACGTCAAGGTATTTACACACCTGAAATACTTGCTTATAGCCTTGAACAAGGATTTATGTTGTTAAGTGACCTAGGGAATGATTTATATCTTAATATTTTAAACCAGAATACTGTCGATGATTTATATGCTCGAGCTCTTTCAGTTATTTATCAAATTCAGGTTTGCAATCCTAAATTTCCAGACAATAAGCCCTTAGATTTGTTTAATGAAGAATTTATACGCCTTGAATTAGGAATATTTATTGATTGGTTTCTGAAAAAACATTTAGAACTGACAATAACCGATGAGGTCGGCAGGGTACTTGAAAATACTTTTAGAGTACTTATTAACTCTGCTCTTGAACAACCACAGGTCTGTGTTCATCGGGATTACCATTCACGGAATCTCCTTTTATTAGAAAATAAAAGTGTAGGGGTTTTGGATTTTCAAGATGCTGTTTATGGGCCTATTACTTACGATGCCGCTTCATTATTGCGCGATGCCTATATTGATTGGCCGAAAGAGCAAGTCCTTAAATGGATATTGAAATTTTACAATATGCTCAACATTAGTCATCAATACACCCAAGAAAAATTTGTACGTTGGTTTGATTTAATAAGCTTACAACGTCATCTAAAGATACTTGGTATTTTTACACGACTTAATTATCGTGATGATAAACCACATTATCTTCCCATGATTTCGCGGGTATTAAATTATATCAACAAGACTTGTGAAAATTACGTTGAACTTTCTCATTTTAAAGAAATGTTACAAACAAAAATTCAACCGAAACTTTATGAGAAAGAAAAAAAATGAAAGCAATGATACTTGCTGCTGGCCGTGGTCTACGTTTACGTCCATTAACAGATAAAACACCTAAACCCTTAATATTAGTTGCTAATCAACCATTAATTGTGCATCAAGTGTTAAAATTAGCAAAAATCGGAATTAAAGAAATAGTTATTAATGTCTCTTATCAAGCTAAACAAATTATAGATACGCTAGGGGATGGTCGAGCTTATGGGGTTAAAATCGATTACTCTTTTGAACCTACTGCTCTTGAAACAGGAGGAGGAATTCTCCAAGCACTACCCATTTTAGGATCTGATCCATTTATTGTCATAAGCACTGACATCTGGACAGATTTTTCGTTAGAGGGTTTATTATCTCACTCATTAAATTCGATGGCATTAGCTCATCTTATCTTAGTAGACAATCCAAGTTTTCATCCTCAAGGTGATTTTAATCTTAACAAAACTGGTTTATTACACTTAGACGATACCTCGAATAAATTTACTTTTGCGAGTCTTGGAATTTACCATCCTGATTTATTTCAAGGTAAATCGGGTGCGTTCCCGCTATCATCACTACTTTATGAATATATTGCTGAAAAGAAAATAACTGGGGAGTATTATAATGGCGTATGGTTTAACATTGGAACGCCCACTGAGTTGGAACGACTCGACGAATATCTGAAACAAAAAAATAAACAGCAGTAAACTCATAACAATTGAATTTTTGTCAAGCCGCCGCGATAATGGGCAATCAGAGTGTATAAAGCATACTGAAGATTGCGAGTTGAGCGGCAATACGTTCAAAAATTCAAGTGCGAAGAGTATATGCAAAATTCAATTATCAGTTTCATCGGTGCCGGCAATATGGCAAGTAGCCTTATCAAAGGGTTATTAAAAGAAAAATATCCTTCAAAAAATATTTGGGCGGCAAATAATAATATAGAACAATTGAATAAGCTAAAAAATCTAAATATTAATTTGACTACCGACAATCGTTATGCTGTACAAATGGCAAATATTGTTGTTTTAGCTGTAAAACCACAAATATTAAAAACTGTTGCTATTGAAATTTCAGATCTAATTCAAGAAAAAAAATCTCTGATCATTTCACTTGCAGTGGGAATAAACCTAGAAAACATAGCGCTTTATCTGTCAAACCAGTCCTTAGCCATTATACGTTGCATGCCTAATACGCCTGCATTAATAGGTTATGGAGCGACTGGTTTATTTGCAAATCAGAATTGCTCAAGCTCTCAAAAAAACGCAGCTGAAAGCATTTTTCGTAGTGTCGGAACCATTGTGTGGGTACCTATAGAAGAACAAATCGATGTGGTAGCCGCTTTATCAGGAAGCGGTCCAGCATACTTCTTCTTTTTTATGGAAGCTTTAGAAAAAGCAGCTGTTGAATTAGGTTTATCTAAAGAAAATGCTAATTCGCTCACCTTACAAACTGCTTTAGGATCCGCTCAGATGGCCTTCGATGGTAAAAAATCATTAGCTGAGTTAAGACAACAGGTAACTTCACCAGGTGGGACAACTGAACGGGCTTTAAAAAGTTTAAACAGTAATCATTTTGCCGATATTGTAAAAAAAGCGCTTAAAGAATCGAAAAATCGTGCGCAAGAGATTGCTAAGGATCTTAAGTAAAGTAAATCTAATTTATGTTTAATAATTTTAGTAGTATAAATGTAATGATTAATTTTTTATGACACATGAAGCTATCTCCCCAAGTTTGCAAGCAACTATTTCCTGAGCAATTAATTGAGAAAATAAGCCATTTAGCCAGCGGAAGAATGGGTAGTGTTTACAAAGTTACTCTTAACAATGGTGAAGTTCTTTGTGTTAAAATTTTAACTTTGGGTCACACCACTAGACTACAAGATTGTAAGGGTTGGAAACTGGCGTACGAGCATTTAGGTTTTAATTTTAAAACTGGTAAAGATAATCAGTATTTTTATTTCACGACTCCTTATTTTGAAGGACAGCTATTTCATTATGCAACTGAGTACAATCTGAAATTAAGATTTGAAATTATTCAGAATTTAATTAAAGCTATCACTGATATTCACAGAAAAGGGCTTATTCATCGAGATTTAACATGCAATAATATTATTCTTGACAAAGTTGAAAAAAATAAAGTACACATCGTTGATTTTGGTAGAAGTGTAAATGCTTTTAATTTGTATACTTCCAGCTCAGATACAGATTACATCGATAATTTACAATTACCAGGACAAAGCACAACAACTTCTAACATAAGAAGAATTTTTCAACCTTATACTGCACCAGAACATTTTAGGAAACATTATAATAATAATTCTACAATTGGATTTCGATCCGATTATTATTCTATTGCTCAGCTATTCAGATTCCTAATTCCAGAATATTCTTATCTAGCAGATGAAATTATTCATACGGAAGGGATAGATCGTAATGCAGCTTTTGCAGAATTTTCGGATCAAATAAATGATATTCTTACAAAAAATAAAAATAATCCAAAATTTTATGAGTCTAATAACTCTTATTGTAAAGAGTTTAGAGCTGTATATAAAAGAATAATTTTTTTTGTTAGAGAGATTCTTCATCGATTATTCAGTCTAACTTTTCGATCTCCTGACTCAAGCCATAAAAAAAATATCTGCAATAAACATCAAACGTCAGTTTTTTTTAAATTAGACAAACCAAACTCGCTAGATACTAACTTTGCAAGTTCTTTACCTAGAAACGGCTATTCTGTATAGATAACTGGCCCAGCGTTCCGTATGGCTAAACTCACATCAAATTGCTTAAAATTATTAATGAATTTATCGATTAACTCATGCGCCTTAAGATCATAATCCTTTGGATTCTTCCAAGTCTTTTTTGGATTTAATAAATCACTCTCTATACCTGATAAATGCTTAGGAATAGAAAAATTAAAACCTGGCAACAATTCTGACTCAGCTTTTGTTACTTCATCATTCAAAATAGCTTTAATAATCGCACGCGTAACAGGAATAGAAAAACGTTGCCCTCCATCTCCGTAGGCACCGCCAGTCCAACCCGTATTAACAAGATACACTTTGGCATGACTCGTTTTTAAACGCTTAATTAATAGTTCGGCATAGATCTTTGCTGGCCGCGGGAAAAAAGGTGCACCAAAACAAGTACTAAATGTGGTTTTAATGGGCTCAGTTTGACCTACCTCAGTACTACCCACCAATGCAGTATATCCACTTAAAAAATAATATGCCGCTTGTTCATGATTTAAACACGCAACCGGTGGTAATACCCCAAATAAATCACAACACAAGAAAATAACTGCATCAGGCAAGCGATCAACGCGATTTGCTCGAAAACGAGATTCAATAAAATCTACTGGATAGGCGACACGAGTATTTTGGGTTAGCGTTGCATCTTTGTAATCCGGCTCTAAAGTTTCTGGATTTAATACTACATTTTCCATTACTGCGCCATGGCGTATAGCATTCCATATTAAAGGTTCACGTTCTTTAGAGAGATCAATGCATTTAGCATAACAACCCCCTTCAAAATTAAAAACACCCGTTTCACTCCAGCCATGTTCATCATCTCCAATCAAAAAACGCTCTGGATCGGCAGATAAGGTGGTTTTACCTGTTCCAGATAATCCAAAAAATAAAGCAACATCACCTTCTTTCCCTACATTAGCTGAACAATGCATGGGTAAAACATCTACTGAGGGCAGTAAATAATTCATTACTGAAAACATTGCTTTTTTGATTTCACCCGCATACTGATGTCCACATAATAAAACTTTACGATCGGTAAGATGGATAACTAAAGTTGCATCGCTGTTCACTCCATCCCGCTGCGGATCTGTTTTCAACCCTGGAAGACTTAATATCGTCCATTCTGCTTTACCGACTTTTCCATAAAAATCACCTTGACGAATAAAAAGTTGTCGCGCAAATAAATTATGCCAAGCATATTCAGTAATTACTTTGACGGGTAAATAATAGGTTGGGTCAGCTCCAACTTGAAGATTAGAAACAAATAGATCAACTTCTTTGGCATATTGTTCGGCACGTTGCCATAACATTTGAAAGCGATCTTCTGATAATGCTTGATTAACTGAATCCCAATCAATGTCTTTTTCACTATTAGGCTCAGCGACAATAAATTTATCTTTAGGTGAGCGGCCCGTTCGTTTGCCTGTAGTCACTGAAAAAGCGCCATTAGCTGCGATCAGACCTTCTTTACGTTCTACAGCGTGGTTAATTAATTCTTCACTAGATAAATCAATAAAGATCTTAGACGAATTTTTGGATTGAACGGCCGACATAGCCAATTCTCCTTAACTTAATACCAGTCGGCATGTTAACACAGTTAAAATTGCAATAACATTCCAAAAAAACCTTTTATATTAAGCTCTCATTCTATAGGCAACACTATTTCGTGATCCAGATGACTCAGTCTGAGCGAAAAAGAATTTTTTTCAGGAGGAATGATAGGGGACAAATTAACTTCAAATATTAAATAATATTAATATTATAAAGTCTCGATAACTATTTAGCATAAACTTGTTCAGTTTATTTTTAAACTAAGGCATAAATTCTTTAATATATTTTTGATTAAAATCAAAATAATTCCCCCAAAATCCCCTAACATAAGTAAATAGAACTCTTAAATGGTAAAATAACTTGAATTAATTGTATTAAGTTAGCACAATAACATTAAGTTAAAATTAAACATTACTATGACTCTAGCAAAACCACGTTTACTTACCGGCGATACACCCACAGGGAAGCTCCATCTTGGTCATTGGCTAGGCTCCCTAGCTTTGCGAGTGACCTTACAAAAAAGTTATGATTGTTACTTTATTATCGCGAATATTCATGCATTTACTACGCGCGCGGACTTCCCTGAAGAAATTCGGCAGAATACTTTAGAGATTGCATTAGATTATCTCGCTGCAGGCATCGACCCTAAACAAAGTCATATTTTTGTTCAATCGGAAATTCCTGCCATTGCTGAACTTACCTGTTTTTTTAGTATGCTGATTTCTTTTCCTAGAGTCATGCGTAACCCAACTATTAAAGATGAAATTCGCCAAAAAAATCTTGGTGATAATTATCCTTTTGGTTTTTTATTGTACCCAGTCGGTCAGGTGGCAGATATACTTAGTTTTCGCCCTGAAATTGTACCTGTAGGGGAAGATCAAATTGCTCACTTAGAGTTAGCACGCGAATGCGCGCGTCGCTTTAACCAAATTTATTGCGGAGTTGATCCCCAAACAAAAGATGAAGATTATGTTTCCAGCGGAGGATTATTTCCTATTGTCCACCCGAAACTTAGCCCAGTGCGTCGGTTAATTGGAACTGGACCACCCAATGCTGATGGGGTATTACCCAAAATGAGTAAATCATTAAATAATGCTATTTACCTAAGCGATGATCCGGACATGATCAAGAAAAAAGTAATGGGCATGTATACCGATCCACACCGATTAAGGGCGACTGACCCGGGGACTATAGAAAATAATCCTTTATGGATATTTCATGACATATTTAATCCGGATAAAGAATGGATCATTGAAGCGAAAGATAAATACCGTAAAGGGCAAATTAAAGATGTTGAATGTAAACAACAGTTAATCGATATATTGGTTGAAATAACGCAGCCGATGCGTGAACGTCGAAAAATCTATGAAAAAGACTTAGGCGAGGTTTTACAGATTTTAAAGCAAGGAACAGAACATGCCAATAAAATTGCTGAAGATACTTTAGATAAAGCTAAAACATTTATGAAACAAGATTACTTTAAACGTATTCTTAAATTTAATAAAGAATAGTATAGATTTTTAAGTCACGGGCAAGGTCACTCCTCTCTGACCTTGATACTTGCCTTGACGATCTCGATAAGAAACTTGGCAAACCTCATCAGATTCCAAAAATAACATCTGTGCCACGCCTTCATTAGCATATATTTTAGCAGGTAAAGGCGTCGTATTGGAAAACTCCAAGGTAACTTGACCTTCCCACTCGGGTTCTAATGGAGTGACATTCACAATAATTCCACAACGTGCATAAGTTGATTTACCGACACAAATGGTAAGAATATTCCGTGGAATCCGAAAATATTCAACCGTATGCGCTAAAGCAAATGAATTCGGAGGAATAATACACACATCATTTTTTATATCGACAAAACTTCCCTTAGAAAAACTTTTAGGATCAACAATAGCAGAATTGATATTCGTAAAAACACGAAACTCATTAGCACAACGTACATCATATCCATAGCTAGAAACGCCATAAGAAATGATCCGCCCAGTCGCCGTTTGACGCACCTGTTTCGATTCAAACGGAGCTATCATATTGTAATCTTTTGCCATGCGGCAAATCCATGCATCAGATTTAATGGACATAATTTTTTCCTCAAATACTCTTTGCATTTGAATTTATTTCTACTGTAGCTCCATTCGCAATCATGATGGCTATCATATTACCAAATTGCTTAAGGACGCTGCACTTGCACAAAACTCAATTGTTGTGAGTATACTATTTTTTCTCTATGACAATTTTCGGAAACCGATAAGCTGTCTTTGATTGACTTAGCTGTTCAATTATTCTATTGGCTATTTCTCGATAGACATCAGCAATTGCACTGTGTGGTTCTGCAATAAAAATAGGTCTGCCTGAATCGGCTTGTTTACGAATCCGGCTGTCTAATGGTAAAACACCTAATAAATTAATATTGTACTCTTTGGCAATTCGTTCGCCACCACCATCACCAAAAATAGGTTCCTCATGACCACATTGTCTACAAACATGCATACACATATTCTCAACTACACCCAATAAAGGCACTTTAACTTTATTAAACATTCCTATCGCTTTACGTACATCCAACAAAGCAATATCTTGAGGAGTCGTTATAATCACTGCTCCGGCAAGAGGTATTTTTTGTGTGAGGGTCAATTGGATATCGCCAGTACCCGGCGGTAAATCGACGATTAAATAATCCAAATTATCCCAATGTGTATCATTTAACAATTGCTGTAAAGCACCCGTTGCCATCGGTCCGCGCCATATCATAGGCGTATTAACATCAATTAAATAACCTATAGACATAGATTGTAAGCCATAGGCATATACAGGCTCTAAGGTTTTACCATCCTTGCTAGTCGGCTTCTCACTGACACCTAACATCTGAGGCTGATTAGGGCCATAGATATCCGCATCTAAGATTCCAACTTTAACACTTTTTTTTTCTGCGAGTGCCAATGCTAGATTCACAGCAGTTGTTGATTTGCCAACACCCCCTTTTCCGGAGGCAACTGCAATTATATATTTGACACGATCAGTAAGTTTTAACATAGGGGATATTTCAAATTATAACTTGACGCCACTCCTCGCAAAAAGGCAGAATCTATGAATCAATAATACGCAAAAGTTAAGTATGCAGCAAACACCTCGTAAATTATTAGTTACTATCGCACTACCTTATGCTAATGGCTCCTTACATATCGGCCATTTGTTAGAACATATTCAAGGCGATATTTGGGTACGTTTTCAAAAAATGTTAGAGCGTGATTGTATTTTCATCTCCGGCGAAGACGCGCATGGGACTCCCGTGATGTTAGCAGCTCAACATCGCGGAATCAGCCCTGATACATTAGTAACTGAAATTGCCGAAGAACATCAACGCGATCTTTCTGCGTTTTATATTGATTTTGATAAGTTTTACACAACTCATTCGCCAGAAACTGAAGCATTCATAACACTTATTTATCAAAGGATGAAAAATAAAGGGGATGTGTACAGCAAAATTATTCAACAAGCTTATGATCCTAAAGCGCAAATGTTTTTACCGGATCGTTATGTGAAAGGCATCTGTCCTTGTTGCAAAACTCCCGATCAATATGGTGATAATTGTGAAGTATGTAGTTCTACCTATTCCCCTTTGGACCTTATTGATCCTAAATCGACAATTACAGGTGCTACGCCAATAGCAAAAGACTCAGAACATTATTTTTTTCAGCTTTCTAATTACACCGAATTCTTGCATAACTGGATAACCCAGGGTCATCATCTTGCCGAGGAAATAAGTAATAAGCTTCTAGAATGGTTTAAAGAAGGTTTACATGATCTAGATATTTCACGTGATGCACCTTATTTTGGTTTTAAAATTCCGGGAACAGAGAATAAATTTTTTTATGTTTGGATCGATGCACCTATCGGTTATATGGCAGCCTTTAAAAATCTTTGCTTGCACCGAAAGGATTTAAATTTTGATGAATATTGGTCCCCTGCCACTAATACCGAGCTGTATCATTTTATTGGTAAGGATATCATCAATTTTCATGCTATCTTTTGGCCTGCTATTTTAAAAAGTGCAGATTTTCGTACACCAACAGCAATTTTTGCCCATGGTTATGTGACTGTTAATGGTCAAAAAATGTCAAAATCCCGCGGAACTTACATTTCCGCACGGCACTATCTTAATCATTTAGATCCCGAATATTTACGTTATTATTTTGCTTCCAAACTAAGTCACAAAACAGAAGATATTGATTTTAATTGGCATGATTTTATCCAAAAAATTAATTCGGATTTAATCGGTAAGCTGGTCAATATTGCCAGTCGTTGTGCGAGTTTTATTAATAAAAAATTTGCTAATAAACTATCATCACCTTTATTGATGCCTAATCTAACTCTAGAGTTTATCAATAAAGGTGATGAAATTGCAGCTTATTATGAAAGCCGAGATTACAACCGAGCAATGAAAAGCATTATGGAATTAGCTGATCAAGCTAATCAAATGATTGATGCTGAGAAACCTTGGCTCTTGATTAAAAATTCTGATTCAATTCAACGAGCTCATGAAGTATGCAGCTTAGGTTTAAATCTTTTTAGAATTTTAATGATTTATTTAAAACCGGTATTACCTATCACAGCGGGGAAAACAGAAAAATTTTTAAATATTCCTGCAATGACTTGGGGTCAAAGACAAAATACCTTAGTGGATCATACTATTAATACTTTTGAGCCATTATTACTGCGCATCCCTGAAGAAATTATCCAGAATATGCAGAAAACAGATTCTATCGCTACCAATTAAGCTAGTTATTGTTTATCTTATCTAAAAATGAAATCGAAAAAAACATCCATTTTAGCAAAAGATTTTTCACCTCTGGTTAACTCGATCGATGCTTTACTTCCACAGACACAATGTGGCCAGTGTAGTTATTCTGGTTGCCTCCCTTATGCTCAAGCTATTGCAGAAAATAAAGCAGAAATAAATCGTTGCCCACCAGGAGGTATAAAAACGCTGCAAAATTTAGCAAAATTGCTAGAAAAAAATTCTGAACCATTTATGGAAGAAATGCATAAACAGATAACCCCACCCTTGACGGCGTCTGTACGCGAGTCTGAATGTATTGGATGTACAAAATGCATCCAAGCGTGTCCTGTCGATGCTATTCTTGGTGCTGCCAAGCAATTACACGTGGTATTAACGCAAGAATGCACTGGTTGTAGACTTTGTCTTTCACCTTGCCCAGTTGACTGTATTGATATGTTGTTGTTAAGTCGGCCTAAATATAATCCTCAACAAGCACGAGAACGTTATTATGCAAAAAAACAACGTCTTGAATTAACACAAGATCAACCTAGTCTAATTAAAAATAAAACTCAACCACAAAACGAACAAAATGCTTATATTCAAGCTGCAATTAAACGAGCGAAAGAAAAAAAACAACGCTTACAATCGACACACAAAGCTCGCTAATAACATTCAACTACACATCTAATGCTTGATAGATATTATAGTTTTCTGAATAAGTGAAGATTTGACCGGTTTTAATATCAAAAAACCAACGATGAATAGTTAATGCTTGAGTTTCTGTTTTTTCTTTTATCCAAGGAAATGTCATACAGTTTTCATAAGAACGATTTAAAGCTAATTTTGCATATTCATCCGGATTTTTTATCAGATTCCCAGGTATTTTTATTGAAGAAACCCATTTAGTAATAAAATCGTTTTGTGATAAATTTTGGCTATTTAATAAAGCATCTATTCCTCCGCATTGACTATGGCCTAATAAAATAAGATGCTTTATTTTTAACAAACAAATTCCAAATTCTAAGGCGGCGCTTGTTCCATGCAAAGCTTCATCCTTTTGGTAAGGCGGCACTATATTCGCAACATTGCGCACCACAAATAAATCGCCCGGATTACATTGTAGTATTAATGCTGGGTCGACACGTGAATCACAGCATGAAATAACCATTATTTGCGGTTTTTGACCCGTGTCGGATAAGTATCGCATTACAGCATTATCACCGACAGCATATTTTTTTCTAAATACACTGTACCCATGCAATATTTTACTAAAGATATGACCCATGTTTTTCTCCATATCAATACTTACTTTAAATAAATATTTAATTTGAGACTGGTTTATTATTATAAAAAAGAGCCAAGGATTACCTTTGAATAGTTAAAATCGTTAATACTAAACTAGATACTTCAATCCTTAATTAAAATATTAACATTAACCATCTTTAATGATTCTCTTTAGTGATATTACGACAAAAATATATCAAAGAAAAGCCAATAAAAACCTACAATTGTTTAAAATGGAGTAAATATATTTCTAGATATCAACGACGAGTATTTTCGAAATACTTTTAATTTTTATGAATTTATTTAAGATAAGCATCTGAAAGTTCTAGATAAAATTCAGCAACGTAAATGACGAGTTTCTTTAAAGAAATGGCGTCCCCAAGGGGAGTCGAACCCCTGTTACCGCCGTGAAAGGGCGGTGTCCTAGGCCTCTAGACGATGGGGACCTACGGTTTTAAAGTCCGCTATTTTGGCTGCGCTGGGCTAGAATGTCAATGTCTAAAATAACTCCATGAAAGCGTTTTTTAAAAAATCTATTTTACGCTGTATATTAAGCTTAATTATTTTTAACGGGATAGCTCCTCATGACGAACCAAACCATAAACCTTAGCGATACACTCTATCAATATATGTTATCCATTTCCTTGCATGAGCCTGCCATTTTAAAGTCGTTAAGAGAAACAACGCTTAAATTATCTTCCCACGACATGCAAATCTCGCCTGAACAAGGACAATTGATGGCACTTCTGGTTGAGTTAATTGGTGCTAAAAAAACTTTAGAGATAGGGGTCTACACGGGTTATAGCTCTTTAGTAGTCGCTTTAGCTCTACCTGAAATGGGAGAAGTTATTGCTTGTGATATCAATACTGAAACAAGCGCTATAGCGCAAAATTTTTGGAAAAAAGCAGGCGTAGCACATAAAATCGATCTGAAATTAGCGCCGGCATTAGAAACTCTCGATAGCTTGATTAAGCAAAACCAATCGAATACTTTCGATTTTATCTTTATTGACGCAGACAAACAAAATTACTTAAATTATTATGAACGTTCATTAACATTACTGCGAACAAGTGGTCTAATGCTAGTCGATAATGTCCTTTGGAGTGGTCGCGTCGCTGATACACACGTCCATGACAAACAAACTATAGCTATTCGTGCATTTAACCAAGCTATTTATCAAGATAAGCGTATTAGTATGAGTTTAATACCCATAGGTGATGGACTTACTTTAATAAGAAAACGTTAGTTTTTTGTTTAAGTAATAGTTTATAGGGTTGCGATATCACCTTTTTGTTCTAACCATATTTTTCGATCGCCCGATCGTTTTTTTGCTAATAACATATCCATCAAAGAAAACGTTTTTTGTTCATTATCCATGGTAAGTTGAACTAGCCTTCGTGTATCGGGAGCCATGGTTGTTTCGCGCAATTGCATAGGATTCATTTCACCTAGGCCTTTAAATCGCTGTATGCTGACTTTCCCTTTTTTATTTTCCGCACTTAATCTATCCAAAATACCTTGCTTTTCTTCATCATCCAACGCATAAAAAACTTCTTTGCCGATATCTATACGATAGAGTGGTGGCATAGCAATATAAATATGTCCCGCTTCAATTAACGATCGGAAATGTTTTAAAAATAAACCGCATAGCAACGTAGCAATATGTAAACCATCAGAATCCGCATCTGCTAGCACACAAATTTTACCGTAACGTAAACCTGATAAATCGCCAGACCCAGGGTCAACACCCAGAGCTACAGCAATATCATGAATTTCTTGTGAACCTAATACTTGGTTACTTGCTACTTCCCAAGAATTTAATATTTTTCCTCGTAATGGCATTATCGCTTGAAACTCTCTATCTCGAGCTTGTTTTGCGGAACCGCCCGCTGAATCGCCTTCAACTAAAAATAACTCTGTGCGACTTAAGTCTGTTTGCGTACAATCGGCTAACTTCCCTGGCAATACTGCTCCACTTAAAATCTTCTTACGTGCGATTTGCTTACTGACTCGTAAACGTTTTTGTGCATTAGCTATCATTAGCTCTGCTAAATTTTCTGCCTCAGCAACATGCTGATTGAGCCATAAACTAAAAGCATCTTTTATTACACCTGAAACAAATGCTGCAGATTGGCGTGAAGTAAGTCTTTCTTTCGTTTGACCGGAAAACTGAGGTTCCAATAATTTTACAGATAATACATAGTGGCATCCTTCCCATACATCTTCAGGTGCTAATTTTAATCCCCGGGGCAATAAATCACGTAATTCGCAAAACTCCCTCATCGCTTCTAGTAAACCGGTTCGTAAACCATTGACATGTGTTCCACCTTGAATAGTTGGAATTAAATTAACATAACTTTCCATCAATCCTTCACCACTTTCTAAAAGCCAACATAATGCCCAATCAACTTCTTCAGTCTCAGCAACAAAGTGACCATTAAAAGGTTCTATAGGTAAACGCTCATATTGACTTAAACTATCCTTTAAATAACTAACCACGCCATCCTCATAAAACCATTCATCTTTTTTATTAGTTTGTTTATCAGTAAAACTAACGTTTAAGCCTGGGCAAAGGACAGCTTTAGCTCGTAAGCTATGTTTTAAGCGACTAACTGAAAATTTTTCGTTATCAAAATAGTGTTTATCCGGCCAAAACCGTAGAGAGGTTCCTGATACTGCATCGTCAGCTTTACCTAATTTTTTTAGATTAGATTTTTTATTACCCTGTTCAAATTGAATTTGATATATAAATCCATCGCGCTTAATAGTGACTTCTAAATGACGCGATAAAGCATTAACTACGGATACACCGACCCCATGTAAACCACCTGAATAGCGATAATTTTTATGGTTAAATTTACCACCTGCATGAAGCCTAGTCAGAATAAGTTCTACCCCTGTCACTTTTTCTTCAGGATGGATATCAACAGGCATACCACGACCGTCATCACTGACTTCTAAAGAATTATCCGCATATAACACCACATCAATATGTCGTGCATAACCAGCCATCGCTTCATCAACACTATTATCAATTACTTCTTGTGCCAAATGATTAGGCCGAGAGGTGTCGGTATACATACCAGGTCGTCGTTTTACCGGGTCAAGGCCGCTTAAGACTTCGATTGCTTCAGCTGTATATTTTTTTGAAGAAGAAGATTTAGATTTCATAAAATAATAGTTACTCGCTTTTTTTCAAAAAAACATCTCTCACAATTTGCTCATTATGTTGTAGCCATTGTAAAGCAATAATAGTCGAACCATTATTAATTTTTCCTTGATTAAGCAAACTATAAGCGGTTTTTACGTTTAAAACATGCAATCTAATATCTTCACCTTCCTCAGGCACCCCATGAATTCCTTGTGCTAATTTGGCATTAACTTGTCCACAGAAAAGATAAATACGTTCTGAGCTTCCTCCTGGACTCACCCAATATTGGTAAATGGGAAATAAATTCGTTATTTCCAGACCACTTTCTTCCTGTGTTTCTCGTCGTGCTGCTTGCTCTACACTTTCATCTGTATCAATGACACCGGCTACTATTTCGATTAACCAAGGGCTTTTGGCTTTCTTAGCAATTCCTACTCGAAATTGTTCGATTAAAACCAGTTGATCATTATGCGCATCAAACAATAGAATTCCTACTGCCTCACCTCTTTCAAAGACTTCCCGTAGTCGTGGCTGACTCCACTCTCCATTATATAGACGAAATTGGACCTTCAATTGTTTAATCTGAAAATGTCCTTGATAAACTATTTGCTGTTGCAAAATTTTGACATCTGAACGGTCGAAATGGGAATTCATAGGACTATATCTCAATTATGAAATCTGGCATAATAAACAAAATTTACATAGAAAAATCTAGGTTTTTGCTCTTTTAGTATAAAAAAAATAATGACACTCCTCGATCTTTTTATCCATAAATCGGCTAGACAGCCATCTATAAACTCTAAATTAGTGTTAGGTATTTATTTGCTTTTTGCAATGATCACTCCTACTTTTGCTGCTGATTTAATCGATATTTATAAAGCAGCTTTAAATAGTGATCCTATCTATCAGGCCGCTGTATCCACCCGATTATCCCAACGCGAAGCGATACCTCAGAGTGTAGCTGTACTTTTACCTAATATCTCAGCCCAAGCGAATGTTTCAAATAATTATCAAAACATTAGTCAGCTTCCTTCTAGCGGGCAACCGAATGGATTAAGCAACTTCCAGTCTCAGGGATATAATATTTCCTTTAGACAACCTCTAATTAATATCAATGATTGGTTAGCAGTTAAGCAAGCTAATAATACCGGGAAACAAGCTGATCTAACATTAGCAGCAGCTGCACAAGATTTGATTATTCGCGTAGCGACTGCTTATTTTAATGTTTTATCCGCTCAAGACACGCTTCGATTCGCTAAAGCAGAAAAAAACGCTGATCGTAAACAATTGAATCAAGCTCAGAAACGGGCCCAAGTAGGTTTAGATGCCTTGACCAGTGTTTACGAAGCAAAAGCAGCGTACGATAAATCACTCGCTACAGAAATAAGTGCAGAAAATACTTTACGCAATAATCAAGAGGCATTGCGCCAATTAACCGGACAGACTTATTCCTCCATAAAAGCCTTTACAAAAAACATAGCTTTGCAAAGCCCGCAACCCAACAATATCGAACAATGGATTGATGCAGCCACACAGAATAATTTGAAGCTAATGGCTGCGCGCTATGGTGTAGAAGTCGCTCGACAGAAAATAAAGATACAAGCTGCTGGACATCTCCCTAGCTTAAGCTTAATAGGTAATTATGGAAAAACCGATACTTTTAATAATGTTCCTAATTCACTTAATACTAATGGCGGAACTTTAGGCTTAGAATTAGATGTTCCACTCTTTGCCGGCGGTGCAGTCTCTTCTAGAACCCGTCAAGCTCAATATGATTTTCAAACCGCTAGTGCTAATTTAGATAATACTTATCGACTACTGATCGTTAATACCCGACAAAAATATAATGATGTTCTTGCCGATATCAGCAAAATCAAAGCTGAGCAGCAAGCCATCAAATCCGCTCAACTTTCGCTAGATAGTACCGAAGAGAGCTATAAAGCAGGAACACGAACTGTCGTTGATATCCTGATTGCACAACAAAATCTCTATGATGCAAAAAGTATTGCGGCTAATGATCAGTATAATTATCTGTTAGATACACTTTCACTAAAACAAGCCGCAGGTAGCCTAAAGCCCGATGATTTGATGCAGATTAACCAATGGTTTTAATTAGTAGCCAGTTTTTTCTATACTAAGATAAATGCATTTGCTACATATGCCGATGTGGTTGTGGGTCTATTTTTATTACTGAAAAATAATCCCCATTGCTTATGTCCGTTTATATTTCCATTGCAATGTCCATTTTCATTTATTTCGCCATCTTCAAGTTTTTTCTTTGAAATATATTCTTTGTAAAACATTTCCAACGCTTCTTCAAAACTTAAATTAGGGTTTTTCTGTTGCTTCTCTTTAAAATACTCAATTATCTCCTCTCTATTTAAAGCTATAAATTCAAGTTTGTTTTTTTCCTCAGCCGCATTATTTTTTAAAGCGGTATCCAACATCCAGTCTACGCGTTCTTTTTTTCGCCATTGTGCAGATAATTCCTTTGGTGCATCTGTATCTGTATGTTCTGATGTATCATGATCGTGAGAATGTATATCGAAGTTTTCCTTAATTGATTCAAAAAAAGTCAAATGATTTTCGGATTTTTTAAAAGTCCAATGCCAAATAGCACTCGGCAATAGTAAAGGGAAAAATACTATATTCAACAAAGGCAGTTCAAACGTTTGCGCTATAGCATCTAAAAAACCAACTTCATTACCACATTTTTTAACAAACCAATATAAAACCCCAACTGTTAAAAGTACGGGTAAAAGAAGAACTTGCAAAGGAAGTTGCAATAGATTTCCATGATCGTGACCGTCATCTTCTTCATGATCATGCTGTGCATGATTATGACCATCTTCTGTGGTTAAAAAACTCAGATCTTGTAGACCTTCCGCTATGGCACAAACACCAGCTACTAAAGGAGGAGGGACGTTCATAAAACGATCCGTAGTTAAGCCGATACTAATCAAATGGCCTATAAAAACCAATGATTGTAAAGGTGAAATAATAAGCTTAGCTAGGATACGAAAAGGATTAAAGAATTGTCCCCAGCTTTCTTTTTCCTTCAAGTTATTTAATTTAGTTTTAATGTTGGCACAAAAATTTTTAAATGCCTTAATAGGATGTTTTATTATGTCAAATATCGCTTGAAATATACCTTTACAATTATCAATGGTTTGCACAGTGGTACTAAATCCATAGATTAAATCGGTCACAAAATTGATAGGTATTAAAATAGTACTCGCACAGTAAGCAACAAAGATTGGCAATTTAGGTGCCAATAATTTTATCCCCTTCTGCATAACTATCCAACAAGTGCCGCCAGAAGCCGCCGTTGCAAATACTGTTAAGCTAGTAATACCCATTACCACTATCGATAAAGCCAATAAGCGCAATAAATAAACACCTATCGATTCTTCCGTACTTCGCTTAAATAGTTTGAATGTTTTACTACAAGCTTTAACAATAGCATCATTTTTTACAATATCGGTAATCGCATAATAAAGTAAAAACGTTGCTCCTATAGCAGCAAATATGGCAACTGGCCATACTATGGCTGATAGGGCTGTTACAGATAATGATAACGCTAAACCAACGGTTATTGCTTCTTGTACAGCAAAAGCGGTCACAAATCCGGATACAATTCCTACTAAAATACTAATTAGCCAGAAAAAACGTAGAAACCATACACTGCGTTTTGCCGAATGCAGTTCAATTAAACTAGCATTTTTTATTGCTTGGCTGACATAAGGATCTTCAATATCCGGATCATTTGGTTTATTCATTTCTTGATACAAATAATCTTTTAGTTCTTCTAATCTTTGTTTAGCTTCTTTTACATCTTCTTCGTTGGCAGAGGGATTATTTTTTAATGCTTTATATTTTTTTCTTTGGTTATAATAATCTTGTAAAAATCTACATTGACTATTAACCCAACTCTCTTCTTTCTTGCTCAAAAGTTTATTTAACTCTGAAAAGAGCAGATGTTTCTCTCCATTAGGACTAAGCAGTTTTAACCTTGCTAAGCCTTTAAAAATGCTAATTCCAAAAACTTTTCCTTCAATCACTCCTGAAAGAAAAAAAGCTAGAATGGCCGGGATAATATAGGGATAAATAATCCATAAGCCGGAAAAACTTAAAAATCCAACCGACAGTACTGTGCCCATTGTCAAGGATGTTGCAACTACGTAACGTAATATTTTGGTTTTTTTTAAACGCATATCAACCTCTCGTCTCACAATAATGAATATTTAAAAGATCTCAGTATTTGCAAATATAAGCAAAATTGAGACTATCAAGGAAATCCATTAGCTATTTTAATCTCACTAAATTAAATAAAGCTTAAATGATATTAAGAATCATTCCTATTTGAAGGCGAGATAATAACCAAGAAAACTTGAATCATCAAGAGAATTTTTTGTAGCGGGCAATAATGACAAATATTTCTCATGCAATGCGATGGTTGAGCTATATAAATTTTGTAAGCTGGAATCATTATGAATAATATCGTCTGTTCGTTTAATACTTTCTGTAGTTGATATTTGTGCGGCTAAAATGGCATCAATTTGGTTTTTTTCCAAAAGATCGCGTTCGTGTGCGCGTTGAATTTGCAACTCTCGAGAGGCAGTGACCAATAAAATTCGATTTAATTTAATATAATCATTGGTAGAGGGTTTTTCCTTGCGTAATGTAGAAGTCCTTTCTTCTAATAATAACGGTATTACTAGCAAACTATATATGCCTGTAGCTTTTTTTAAGGCTATTTGTATTGCTCGATATATCAATGGATGTAATAAGCATTCTAACCATTCTCGATCTTTAAGATGAGCAAAAATAATTGCTCGTAGTTTATCTCGATCGATAGTCGCATTTTTTTTTAATATGCTAGCACCAAAACGGGCAATTAATTGATCACGGATTTCCGAAGAATTATTAATAAGCTCCCGACCAATTTGGTCAGCATCGATAATACTTACTCCCAATTCAGCAAAGTAACGAGCAACCGTAGACTTGCCACTTGCAATTCCACCTGTTAACGCTACAGTGAACACGGCTGGAAAATTAATGCGTAATAATAGAATTCGAAGAATTTTCTTTTTTCCCACTACCGCCTTTATCTTCCTGTTCTTGCATTTGCTGGGCATACAAGGCTTCAAAATTAACTGGGGCTAAGTAGAGGGGTGGGAAACCCGCACGGCCAACCAAATCTGATACAGCTTCTCTGGCATAAGGGAATAAAATAGTGGGACAAGTTATACTCATTACTTGATGATTTTGCCCTTCAGTGAATCCTTTTAGCGTAAAAAGACCTGCTTGTTTTACCTCAACCAAAAATAAGGTTTTATCTTTTGACTTCGCTGTCACAGTGATTTGTAAGACTACCTCATGATTATCGGCACCGATATCACTTGTATTCATTGTAAACTGCAAATTTAATTCCGGTTGCCACTCTTCTTGAAAAGCCTGAGGGGAATGAGGAGTTTCTAATGACAAATCTTTAACATAAACACGCTGAATAATAAGTTCAGGCTGTTGCGGGGGCTTGTTTGGTTGATTCATAAATTACTCGTCTTTTAATAAGGTGTCTAATTCGCCAGAGGTAGCTAATTTTGATAAATCATCAAACCCTCCGATAGATTTATTATTTATAAATATTTGTGGCACTGAACGTCGATTACTTAATTTCACCATTTCAGCTAGTTTACTAGCATCTTTATCAACTTGAATTTCTTCGTACTTAACTCCTTTTTTGTTCAGTAATTCTTTAGCATCTGCACAATAGGGACAACCTGGAGTGGTATATATCACTACTTTTTGCATAAACACCTCTTTATAATAACTCGAAGATTTAGCTTTTAATAATAGGCAAAGCGGCGTTTTGCCAGCTGATAATCCCACCTTTAAGGTGGAAACATTTTGCAAACCCTGCGTTTTTTAATAGTTTACCAATTTTATGGTGTGATTGCCCCTGACTATAGTTAATGATGATAGGCCTTTCTCGATATGAGTCAAGTTCATTTAGTCTAGTTTTGAGCTCAGAAAAAGGTATATTAATAGACTCAGCAATATGTCCTTTTTTAAAACTAAGCGCATCACGAACATCTAAAAAAATCGCGTCTTCTCGGTTAACTTTAAAAATAGCTTCTTGGACACTAAGAGGCAACGTACCAGTAAGCTTAGCATGTAATTCAAAAGTCAGTAATAAAATTAAAATTACAAAAAAAACTAGCCATAGCTCCCAATGTTGTAAACTAAATTCAATGAACTGCTGCATTTTCTTTAACCTTTATGATATTCATCTTATCTTAGATACGCTAGTCTAGCGAAATTTAATACCCATCGCTATACTCTCTTACATTTTAATATCGAGAAATTGGTTTTATGGCTCCCCAAATAGAAAATCAGCATCCATTAGGGTTAATAAATAAGCAAGTAGATTATAAAAATTTGTTAACTGAATTAATGAACATGGCAAAAAAACAAGGGGTTACTCAAACTGAAGCTAGCATTAGCCATGATACCGGCTTTTCAGTCACTGTTCGCAACCAAGAAGTTGAAACAATTGAACATAATCGGAATAAAAGTTTAGGAATAAATGTTTATTTTGGTCGCAAAAAAGGTTCTGCAAGTACCTCAGATTTTAGCTCTCAAGCCATAAAAAGCACTTTTGAAGCAGCTTGTCATATAGCACGTTTTACTACTGAAGATCCTTTTAATGGCTTAGCTGAATCTCAATTTTTAGAAAAAACACCCTCTGATTTAGACCTTTGTCATCCTTGGTCAATCGATCCACAAAATGCTATTGCATTAGGTAAAGAATGCGAAGCCAATGCGCTCGCTATAGACAATAGATTAACATTTTCAGAAGGAGTCAGCTTAGCTACACAGGAAGCTATTTATGTTTATGCAAACAGTAATGGGTTTCTAGCTGGATATCCTAGCTCGTTGCATAACATTTCTTGTAATCTAATAGCAAAAGATAAAATGGGTATGCAGCGGGATGGTAGCTTCACAATAAATCGCAATCCAAATCAACTCCAATCAATTGAAAAATTAGCCAAAGAAGCTGCTGATAATACTGTTAAACGCCTAAGTGCAAGACGTATTTCAACTTGCCAAGTCCCAGTGATTTATCATTCAGAAATCGCCCCCGGCTTGATTAGAACTTTTCTTGAGGCAATTTCGGGTGGAACACTTTATCGCAACGCCTCTTTCTTAGTCGACCATATTGGAAAATCAGTTTTTGGTAAAAGAATCTCTATTTATGAAAAACCTCATTTGCTGAGTGCTTTAGGAAGTGCTCCTTTTGATGATGAAGGAGTCCGTACCAGCGATCGTGTTTTAATTGATGAAGGTATTTTATGCGGATACTTATTAAATAGTTATTCAGCCAGAAAGCTAGGCCTGCAAACAACAGGAAATGCGGGTGGGTTTCATAATATTTTGCTAAAAACGAGTCAATTTAAGCTTAATGATCTAGTGAAACAAATGGAGAAAGGTTTATTAGTCACGGAGGTTATGGGACAAGGTATTAATTTAGTAACTGGCGACTACTCTCGTGGTGCAGCTGGTTTTTGGGTTGAAAATGGAGAGATCCTATTTCCTGTAGAAGAAATTACTATTGCTGGTAACTTAAAAGATATGTATCAAAATATTGTGGCCATAGGCAATGATATTAATCATAAGAGCACTATTCAAACTGGCTCAATCTTATTAGAAAATATGATGATCGCAGGCACGCAAAAATATCAAAAAGAGAAATAAATTATTTATCTATACTCTCAGCAATTGAATTTTTAGCAAGGGCGCTGTGAGAATGAAATAACCGGAATATATTCTAGATAAATGGAGGATTGCGAATTGAGCGCAACATAGCAAAAATCAAATGCAAACCCTATCTAAGTTGATTCTGTGATAGACCATACGCTTATACCATCCAACGTACCGAGTGATAAATAGGTTTTTAAATAATCTTGAAAAAAAACATCTAACACTTTTCCTGCTTTTGATGAAGCCATACGGCAATAAAGCTGACCATTATTCCAAATAGCAAAGCTCATGTGCAATACATTCATAGAAGTTCCCATTCGGGAACTTAAATAAGAATCATGGCCGACAAAAAAGATTAAACTGCCACTAGGAATTCTTTGCCTCAATTCCGAATTTTGTAATAAATCAAAGACCGGAATATAAGAAATACTTACATTTTTACTTCCGTATAAGTCCGCACCTTCTTTTTTTAATTGCGATAATCGCGTTTCTTTTTGTTGGAGACTTAGATAAGGAATCTGAATTCTATCGGTAGTTAAATGGCGATACCAATTTCGCAAATTTATTTGAGTTCTGCTAACATTAGTTTTTCGACCTGCAACTGAATAATTCAACTCGCGAATATATCCATTTCTTTTATTATTGGGAATCCAATCAGCACTGGGAAAATGATTACGTTGAGTAAAACTCACATTACCTTGTTTATAACGAATTTGATTGATTTTGTTTCTAAAGTCTGGAAGATTTCTGGTTAGTGCCAGAGCCATGACCGTATCAACATAGGTTTCACAATCAAAATAATCAAATCGATATAAGGGATTTTGATCGTATTTGCCATTATTCCCTTCACCCAGCGCTCCTTCTAAATAAGGGGTATTTAATAATGCGGCGCTCTGAATTTCAATTCGTCGCTGAATTGGATAATTTTGATTTAATGAAATTAATTGATTGACGATTTCGTCATTACCCTGTGTATCGGCAAAACTTAAAGAAATAAACGAAAAATAAAGTAAAATAAGATTACCAAGAAGTCGGTGCCAGCTTATCACCCCTCTTCACCGAACCTATCAGTAACTAATTTTTCAAGCACCGTCAAGGCTGCAGCTTCATCTTCTCCCTGAACGATGACTTCAACTGGACTACCTTGCCGGGCTGTAAGCCCCATTACTTCTAAAATACTCTTTCCATCTACTTGTTTACCATTACATTTGAGCGTAATTTGGCTAATAAAACATCTTGCGATTTTAACCCACTTCATAGAAGCACGTGCATGTAATCCCAATTTGTTATTTATCGTAATAATTTTACATATCATATAATGAGGAAACTAATCCTCTATTTTTCCTCTATACTAAAACTTTCGCCACATCCGCAGGCAGCCGTTTGATTTGGGTTAATGAATTTCAGCGTACCATTAAGTCCATTTTGTACATAATCGATACAAACTCCCTTTAAGATAGGGAAACTCAATCGATCAACAAAAACAGCTAAATCATTATCAATAGTAAATTTTAAATCTTCAGAATGTAAGCTATCTACATAATCCACTACATACGCAAAACCTGAGCAACCAGAACGTTTAATACTCAAGCGAAAACATTTCCCTCGAACTTGTTTGGCCAGGATCTTTTTAATGTGTTTAATCGCGGAAGGAGTTAAATAAAGCTGACCCTCCTTACTTTTATTTTGAGCAGGGTCGTAGATAGGAACATTAACTTGTGTCATAAGTCCCATATTACCACTTAATAAGTTAGGTAACAAAGTAGTACTCTTAGTACTTATTCCACTGGGGTAATATATATGAATTTTGTAGTTATTTTACTTACAAAACCCAGCTAAAATGGATTTTTTTTACCCATAATTCTCAAAAACTTGGCTTTTATAAATCTTTCAATAAATGAATTTTATAGACTTATTTTGGTAATTACAAAAAAAGGCTTTCAATTACAAGCTTTCCAAACTGTAAATCCGTTCGATGCAACTCATAACTATAACTTATAATTAGTTATTAAAAATTAATGCTTCCATCAGCATTAATCCTAACTTTTTACTTGTGTCATAAAAGTGTTTGTTGTACGGTTAACTTAGATATTAAAATATATTCAATTTGCATTTTTTTATAACTCTCTCATATGTTTAACAAATTTGATACTAAACTTCTTGGGGGTATTTTACTCATAGTTGGAACAGCAATAGGGGGCGGAATGCTAGCATTACCTATTGCGACGGCCGAAGCTGGATTTACAAATTCTTTGATTCTTCTGTTGCTATGCTGGTTCATTATGACCGCCAGCGCTTTTTTGGTCCTTGAAGTTAATTTATGGCTTCCTCCCAATACTAATATTATTTCCATGTCGAGAATTTTATTAGGTCGTTGGGGTGAATCTATTGCCTGGATAAGTTATCTACTATTATTTTATTCCGTACTTGCAGCCTATATGGCGGGTGGGGGAGATTTTCTAAGTGGGTTATTGCTTAATTTAGGTTTTAAAATACCCAATTGGTTATCCATATTCCTATTCACTGCTATTTTAAGTTACGTGGTTTATCAAGGCATACATTATGTCGATTATGTGAATCGTGGTTTGATGTTTAGTAAATTTAGCATTTATATTTTACTTATTTTATTTATTATTCCATCTATTTCTAGCACTAAGTTAAGAGATGGAAACTTGTTTTACTTAACAAGTGGCGCAACAGTAATGATAACCTCATTTACTTTTGCGAACATCATACCAAGCTTACGTACTTATTTTAAAGATGATATTCCCAAATTACGAAAAGCTATTTTAATAGGTAGCTTAATTCCTTTATTTTGTTATTTTTTTTGGGATCTATGTATTATGGGAGTACTCCCTCGTGAAGGAAATTATGGGCTAATTAACATGTTACATTCCAAACACTCAACCAGTGAGTTTGTTATGCAATTAAGTAACACGTTAAATAATCCATTAATCACATTTATGACCAGAATTTTTACTTCTATTTGCTTAGCTACCTCTTTTCTAGCCAGCGGATTGAGTTTATCTGATTTTTTAGCTGATGGTCTACGCACTACCAAGCGAGGAAGGGGCGGAGTTATTGTTTATTTAGCTACTTTTTTCCCACCTATGACAGTAGTATTATTTTATCCAGGTGCTTTTATAGGGGCATTGAGTTATGCTGGAATTTATTGTGCAATACTTTTTGTTTTGCTTCCATCTCTAATGGCCTGGCGTGGACGCTATAGAAAAAATTCTTTAGCAAAAGGATTTAGAGTTAAGGGAGGAAGACCCTTATTACTAGGCCTTGGTATTGCAGGCGTTTTATTTATAAGTAATGGAGTCCAAATAGCTTTTACCTAAGACTTAGATTACAAATGTATAGGATATTTGCTATAGGTATTGAATTGCATCTTTCTTATCCAACCACTTACAACCCTTTCATCTCGGCCCGCTACCCCTTTTCCAAGTAAAAGTCCAATATTAATAGGGAATCAATTAATAGGAATTTTGAAATTATATTTTGTTTACAAAAAAATATAACGATTTTTTAAAAATTTTTAAATTCGTTATAGCAACAAAATAACTAAATATTTCCTAAAATTAATTAAGAAATTTTAACAATTGAATGGGGGACAAATATGATAATAGATGGTGTTTTAGTCGGAGTTGTATTAGCAGGACTAGAATTAGGTGTAGCTTGGATATTGGCCTGTGTAATTAATCATGAGCCATCATCTGAAAAAAAGGAGGAAAAAGAACCGCCTTTAACTTTTTCAGCAAATTTCGCTAATCTAGCTAATTTAAAATAAAATTTTAAGTTTATCGCTCTGCTTATATATTCAAGATTTTAAGCAAGAAAATCTATAAAAAATTAAAAACCTCTGGAAACGTTTTAAAAGTTTTCAGGGGTTTTCCATTTAAGTTAAATCATTTCATTATTGACTGGTTTCTGATTAAAAATATTTTCTAGCATAATATATAAATCTTTGTATGGGATAGGCTTCGTTGAAAAATTATCTATTTCGGCTTCTTGGCACCATTTTTTTAAATTATTAACAGGATATGCACTTAATAATATTATCGGCATTCGGTTCGTTTTATTATTTTTTTCTAATATACGAATTTTCTTTCCAACTTCAACTCCTTGCATATCAGGCAGACCGGCATCAAGAATTATAAGGTTATAAGTGCAATTCAGACACTTATCTAAGGTTTGCTGTCCATTTATAGCAATATCAACTTGATATCCCATTTTTCTTAAAAAAATACCATGTACGCGTTGTATAATAAGCTGATCTTCAACCAATAAAATTCTTTTTTTTTATCCACGTATTTTCTCTCCTTGTTTAAAAATTCTAAATACCATTTTCTATTATTTATAATAGTCCATTTATGGACTATTTTGCAACAATATGTAACGTGTTGATCAAATAAAAAAATTTGATTTAAAATTATAATGCTGGCATAATTTTCAGGTTTTAAAAAAATAATTTAGCAAGGATCTTGTTTAATTTATTTTCTCCACATTGTTTTTAATAACGATAATGTTGCGGGCATAATAAATTGTGAAAGTGACTTTGCAGAGGTCTATTACAATTGTCTTTTAAACACACACTCAATAATACTTTAGAATATCTAATAAAAAAGTGGGGGATAAATATCAATCAACTCCACAAACACACTGGTATTCCTCTCTCAACACTAAAACGCTTGAGATTAAATAAAGAAAATAATCCTACGCTAGCATCCTTAGCTCCCATCGCAAATTATTTTTCTATATCACTTGATCAATTAACTGGAAGAGAAGCTTTACCTAAAAAAAATAATAAACAAATCGATGGCTTAACTATTCCTCTAATACACTGGAAAGATATTCTTAATATTTCTAAAAATCGAAACCATCTAGCTTTTTCGTCATTATTAATAAGAGATATAACATTAAATGAAAATAGTTTTGCTTTAGTAATTAGAGATAATAATACAACTAATTTTTTAGCTGGATCCTTGTTGGTAATTGATCCTAGTTTAAAAGGGCGCAATCGAGATTTTATAATAGTATATAAAAAAGGGGAAACTAAACCGCAACTGATGCAAAAAATTATTTATGAAAATAAAATTTATCTTAAAAATTTGACTATTGAATCCGAAATTATTAAATTTTCAGATCTTTACAAAATTATAGGCGTAGTTATACAAATAAGAATGAATTATAAAAAAAGTAGATCTTATGTTAATTTCGAGGATGAAAAAAGCCACGGCACCAAAAAATATTAATCAATATATCCTTATTTTAGGGATGATAAACATTACAATAAGTTTAGCTGCTGATGTCGTAGCATATAAATTAGTATTTCTTGGTCCTGCATTAGTGCCTGGCGCACCACTCATTTTTCCTTTAACGTATATTATTGGAGATATAGTGGCAGAAGTTTATGGTTATAATGCTGCTAAACAAATTATATGGATTACATTAGCGTGTGAATTATTTTTTTCCATTGCAATTAAATTGATTATTCATTTGCCTTCTCCAAATTTTTGGCATGATCAACCTTCTTATAATCAAGTCGTCGATCCTATATTAAGATTTGTATTAGCTGGAATCTTAGCAGTCATAAGTAGCAGTTTTATTAATATTTACATAATCTCAAAATGGAAAATATTAATGAAAGGTAGACACTTTTGGTTACGCAGTTTAGGATCGTCGGCTATAGGTGGATTTATTTTGGTTCTAATCACTATATTGTTTGGATTTAGTGGTCATGTACATTTTTCACAATTGGGATATATGATTTTATCGGTTTACTCTATCGAAATATTATATTCATTGTTAGGTGTATGGCCTGCTTCACTGATTACCGGTTTCTTGAAAATGGAAGAACAAATCGATGTGTATGATACGGAAACTGATTTTAATCCCTTCAGATAAATATTAATTTAATAAAGGAAACACGATGTATAATCCTAAAACTCTTATTGACCATTTAGATTTTTATGTAAAAGAATTAGAAAATTTGATTCTAGTAAAAACAATAACAACTTCTTCTGAAAAACATAAAAAAGAACTTGAACTAATTCAGAATTTTAAAAATTCACTTGAAGAATTAAATGAAAATTTTCATATAACGGTGGAATATATTAAAAATGGCCTTAAATTAGAAGAACATCCAGAAGGTGGATTTTATCGTGAATTCATCCGTACTGATGACCAAACTGTCATTTTTTATCTTTTGCCTAAACAAGCTATCTCAGGTTGGCATAGTTTAAAGGACACTAAAGAAGTATTTAAATTAATTTTAGGTGAACCATTAGTTATAGAAAAAATAGGCGCGGATAAAATTTTGAAATCTAAAGAAGAAGTAAAATACAAAAAGGATGTAATCATCAAAAAAAGCGAAACGCACACAGAATTTGGAGATTGGTTTGGAGCTTATACTAACGGTAAATATGGACTTGTAACTTGCACATGCACGGGACCTTTTGAGTTTGATAAATTTAAATTAGTAGACAAAGAAAATTTAAAGGCATTTCATACTATAAATCCTGAACATAAAAAAATTATTGATAAACTTACGCCTGAAAATTTGAAGGAAAAAACAAATCTTCTACAGTCATTTCTTCAAATTTTCTCTTGTTGTAAAAGTATAAAAAATGAAGAACAAGAATCTTTAACAGATACAACACAAAATAATACAAATACAATTTGATTGAAGGAGTATAATTTGGACTTTAAATATGTAGAAAATTATTTTTCGACTATTAAAGAAAAATATAAATTGCTGCAGAAAGCTAATGCCCATCCTTTCGCATTGCGTATTATTGATGAGGAGATTAGTGCCGATGGAGAAACAATATTTACTTTGCAGTTAGTAGGAAAGAATCTTGTTTCTAAATTAAATGCTAAGGATATTTCTAATGATAAAGAATTATTAAAATCTTTATCGCCCATGGATTTATTAAAAATTTTAAATATTTCGAATAAAAAATTTTTACAAAAAAATGAAAATATAATTCTTTTTCCATGCCAAGCTTATTACAAACTTATAGCTAAAAACTATAATCATAATCTTCAGCAAACCATTTTTACCTTAGAAATTACGCGTGTTAACAAGTGCACACAAAAAAGATTAACGGCATTAGACATTGTAAATAACCCTTTAATTTTAGAAAAACTTACGCCACAAGAAATTTATGATTTAGGTTATACCGTGGGCTCAGAAACTATACTTAGAGAAATACTTTATTTGTCTAGCCTTTAAAAAAAATTTTAAAGATATAGTTATATATAAAAATATACCTAAGCCAAAAAATGCTGGTTTTTCAAGTAAATTAACTTGAAATTAAAAATTATGCCCTCATGTTGTCCGTATTGACCTATTTACTATCATAAGAGGTATTGGATTTATGACGACCCTAGTTGAAAAACAGACATTAGGCTTTAAAACGGAAAGTGCTCAGCTATTAGACCTAATGATTGATAAAATTTATAAAAATAAAGAAATTTTTTTACGCGAACTAATCTCTAATGCTCACGATGCCATCGAAAAATTACGTTATAAAGCCTTATCCAATCCACAAATTTATGAAGAAGACGTTGAACCTAAAATTGCTTTAGTCATTGATAAAGACAACCAGACCATCATATTAACTGATAATGGAATCGGTATGACTTTCGATGAAGTTATTGCAAATCTCGGCACTATCGCAAAGTCAGGCACCAAAGAATTTTTAGATTCATTAACAGGGGATGCTAACAAAGACACTCAGCTTATTGGGCAATTTGGAGTTGGATTTTATGCCGCATTTATGGTCGCCGATAAAGTGACGGTTAAGACTCGCGCAGCAGGGGAACCTTCAGAAAGGGGTGTTTGTTGGGAATATAACCGAGGCTCTGAATCTAAGGACGGATACACTATTGAAAGCATATTCAAACCTGAACGAGGCACTGAGATCATATTACATTTAAAGAAAGATGAAACTGAATTTTTAGAAGATTGGCGCTTAAGAAGTATCATTACTAAATATTCGGATCATATTACTTTGCCTATTAGTATGAAGAAGAACGTAATCGTAAATGAGGCTTCTTCCGATATTGAAGAAAACAAGAGTATTGAAAAAGAAACTGCAACTACTTGGGAGACGGTTAATAATGCTACTGCGATATGGACGCTTTCTAAAGTCCAAATTACTGCTGAAGAATATAAAAAATTTTATAATCACCTCACTCATGACCAGAATGACCCCTTTACTTGGATCCATAACAAAATAGAAGGGAAACAGGAATATACTACATTACTCTATATACCTTTACAGGCTGGGCCATTTGATTTTTGGAATCATGAAAAACCTCGAGGCTTAAAACTCTATGTTAAACGCGTCTTTATTATGGATGACGCTGAACAATTCCTCCCACGTTATCTACGATTTGTAAAAGGGATTATAGACAGCAATGATCTGCCATTAAATATCTCTCGAGAAGTTTTACAAAATAATAAACAGATTGATAATATACGCTCGGCTATAACCAAACGAATTCTTGAAACCTTAATCTTTCTTTCTAAAGAACAAAATGAAAAATATTTACAATTTTGGAAGGAATTTGGAAATATATTAAAAGAAGGTTTAGCAGAAGATTTTGTAAATCAAGATTCATTAACTAAACTTTTAAGATTTAGTTCAACTTATTTAAATAATAATACGCAAACGGTAAGCTTAGAAGATTATGTATCACGTATGAAGCCTCAGCAAGACAAAATTTACTATATTACTGCAGAAAATTTTGCCGCAGCAAACCATAGTCCTAATTTAGAAATTTTTCGCGCTAAAGGCATAGAAGTATTACTATTGCATGATCGCATCGATGAATGGTTAGTTGCGCACTTAACTGAATTTGACGGAAAAAAATTACAATCTGTTGCTAAAGATTCTGATATCTCAGGGGTAGCTGAAGAAAAAAGCAAAGAATTACTAAAACAAAATGAAGATGAATTTGGACCTCTATTAAAACAGATGCAAGAGATCCTAAAAGATAAAGTGAAAGAAGTTCGTATTTCTGTGCGCTTAACCAGTTCTCCTGCTTGTGTTGTCACTGAACAAAATGCATTGAGCAGTCAAATGCAACGTATTTTACAAGCTACGGGCCAAACTGTTCCTACTAGTAAACCAATATTAGAATTAAATACTCAACATAAATTAATTCAAGATTTAAAATACGAACAAGACGATTCTCTGTTGGCAGAATGGTCACATTTATTTTTAGAACAATCGATACTGGCTGAGGGTGGACAACTTGAAGACCCTGCTGGATTTGTGAAAAGATTAACTAACTTATTGTTAATTAATAAAAATTAATTAGCAAATGCTAAAAGTCTCTCTTTTAATGAGAGACTTTTCATTACAATACAATGTACTGAAATAACCCAACCATAGACACTGCATTCTAAACTATCGTAGAATACTGGTGTTTGTTCGGATATAAAAATAACAACATTTAGGTTTTTTATGACTTCTATTGTCTTGTCTAAGCATTTTTTCTTTATTACTGGGTTATCACTTATTCTCGCTGCCTACATTTTTCAACAAGCTAATTGGATAAAAATAAAAGGGTTTCTTTATAATTTTATTAATCTGATTGGAGCAGGATTGCTTGTTTATGTTACTTTTCAACCTATGCAAATAGATTTTTTCATTTTTACAACGCTATGGGTTTTCATAAGCATAATAAGACTTTATAAGAGTTTTAAGTAATGAATTTTAATAGAAAAATCCACATCTCTATACTCACAGCAATGGGATTTTTGACAAGGCGCCGTGAAAATGAGCAACCGAAGTGTATATAACATACATGAGGATTGCGAATTAAGCGGCAACACAGTCAAAAATTCAAGTGCGAAGAGTATATTTACCAGTTAAATAAAGTACCATCTAGCTTTCTATTAATGGGAAGATAAGCGCGTTCGTAAGGATATTTTTCTGCCAACTTCTCATTAAAATCTATGCCTAAACCTGGCTGATCACTAGGATATAAATAACCTTTATCAAAACTATAGTGATGTGGAAATACGTCGTTAGTTTTCTCGGTATGATGCATGTATTCCTGTATACCAAAATTATTGATGGAAATATCGAAATGTAAAGCAGCCGCCATAGTGATAGGAGATACATCTGTAGGACCATGACATCCTGTTTTCACATGATAAATTTCAGCCGTTGCTGCAATTTTTTTCAAATGTGAAATTCCACCACCATGCACTACAGACATACGAATATAATCAATCAGCTGCTCAGTTAATAAAATATGCGTATCCCATATCGTGTTAAAAACCTCGCCTACTGCCAGGGGAGTTGTTGTATGTTGACGTATAATCCGAAAACTTTCTTGTAATTCTGCTGGCACTGTATCTTCTAACCAAAACAAATGGTAAGGCTCTAATTCTTTGCCTAAACGAGCCGCTTCTATGGGCGTTAAACGATGATGAGCATCATGAAGAAAATGAGGATCGTCACCATAAGTTTTACGTAATTCTTTAAATAATTTAGGAATGTAATTAAGATATTTTTCAGTAGACCACACACATTCTTGTGGTAAACCTTTAGTAGCGGGTTCGTAATACATTTTATCTTTAGAAACACCATAACTATTCGGTAAGCCAGGAACACCAGTCTGAGCACGTACGGCTAAATAACCCATATCGATATATTTTTCAACTTGTTTGATAGTATCCGCAATATCAATTCCATTGGCATGGCCATATACCATCACTCCTTGACGGCTCTTTCCACCTAATAAATTATAAACTGGTGTATTTAATACTTTTCCTTTGATATCCCATAAAGCCATATCAATTGCTGCAATCGCTGCCATCGTGACAGGTCCGCGACGCCAATAAGCACCGCGGTAAAAGAACTGCCAAATATCTTCAATTTGAGCGGGATCGCGGTCAATTAAACAAGGAATAAGATCTTCTAAATAAGCTTTAACCGCTAATTCTCGTCCATTTAACGTTGCATCACCGAGGCCATATACACCCTCATCGGTAATTATTTTTAGTGTAACAAAATTACGATCTGGGCACGTAACAAACACTTTAGCATCTTGAATTTTCATTAAATAACCTCGACGAGATCTAGCTTTATATTTTCTTATGTTAATCCCAGTAATTCAAATTTTTGGATTATTGAATTACCAAATCATTCAAACGGTTTCGTCCAATAATTGGGTATTGTTCAACTTCATACACAGCACCACTAACCGGCGCGGATTGATCTGCAAGCCAAAATACAATGTGTGATGCAACATTATCTGGTGATAACAAACGGCCACTGGGCGCATATTTTTTGGGAATCCTTTCCTGCCAATCTTTTGGTAAACCCTCTGCCATTTTTAAACAAATTTCATTGTCAGTCGGTGTCCATCCCACATTGAGTTGATTAACTCGAATAAGTTTTGAACCTAAGCTATCAGCTAAGTTACGCGTCATCGTCATTAGGGCCCCTTTTGAGGCAGAATAAATCAAAAGATCTGGCTGGCCAGTATAAGCATTCATAGAACCTATGTTTACAATTGTTCCACCGGATTTCTGTTTACGGAAGACTTCTACGGCGGCTTTACACAAGAGTAAGGGAGCATAGAAATTAACTCGCATAATCTTTTCACAAAGCTCTAGATTAGCAGAGTCAATGTTATTTCGTGGATAAATACCCGCATTATTGACTAAACCGTCTAGTCGGCCAAATTTTTTTACTGTTTCTGTTATTAAATAAGTATAAGAATTTTCGTCCATCAAATCAGCTAATAGATAGCTACTTGACTCACCCAGATCCTGAACTAATTTTTTAGCACAATTTTCTTTACGTCCATGGATCATAACTTTAGCACCCTCAGTAACACAACGCCGAGCAGTTGCAGCGCCAATGCCATTAGTGGATCCAGTAATCAAAATAACCATATTTTTTAACATATCTATATTCTCTAACGACACTTTATTTTGTAAGAAAAAAAGCAAAAGGTCTTTTTAAGGTGGTAAATAGTGAAGTAATGCGTAATGCAGCACCTAATTCACGACTTGGTCGACCTAAACGTAAATTATTTTCAATATGTTCTAGAGAGCAATTTTTGGTTTCTGGAACAATAAAGTAAATGAAAATCCAGCCTAGCACGCATAGAAATGCATATAACCAAAATGTATGACTTGTACCTATAAACTGAATTAAGCTCAAAAATGTCATTGACACCAACATATTAAAACCCCAACTTGCCGAAATAGCTAAACTGGCACCTACGCCTCGAATATTTAATGGAAAAATTTCCGAAATAATAAGCCACATTATTGGGCCTAAGCTCATTGCAAAACTGGCAATATAAATCACCATACTCACTACAGCCACCCAACGTAATGATGTCAACTCAGGAAAGTAAAAAGCTGTTCCCAAAATAAGTAAACTAATAAACATACCCAAAAGGCCATAAAGTAATAAAGGACGGCGGCCCCAACGATCAATCAGCGGTAAGGCAATAATAGTAAATAATACATTTATTATTCCGATACCTAAGGTTGCTAAAATAGCATTACTGGCATATTTAAACCCGGCCATTTGTAAAATGGTCGGTGCATAATAAATAATGGCATTGATTCCGGTGACTTGCTGAAAAAAACTTAATCCTAAACTAATAAAAAGAATAGGGCGCAACCATTTCGCTAATAAAAGACGATGCGTTCCCTTTTCAACTTCTACTGTTTGACGAATTTCATCAAACTCATTATTAATATTTTCCCCATGACGTATACGCTGCAAAACTGCACGGGCTTTTTGATCCCAGCCTTTCAAAATCATCCATCGAGGACTTTCTGGCAAATAAATAGTTCCTAATAATAAAATAATAGCTGGAACAACGCCTAAGCCTAACATCCAGGGCCATTGTCCAGTGACAGAAAAATAATAATTAATTAAATAAGAGAAAACGATTCCTATGGTAATCGCTAATTGATTCAGGGAAACTAACATACCCCGTATTCGTTTTGGAGCAATCTCTGCAAGATAAAGGGGTGCGGTAAATGAACCTATACCTACAGCCATGCCCAATATAATTCGACCTATCACTAAGGTAGCTAAATTGGGTGAAAATGCAGTAACTAAAGAACCTACAATAAACGTCAGGGCGGTAAAAACCAGTACTTTTCGTCGGCCAAATAAATCACTCATTCGACCACTTACACCTGAACCGAGTAAAGCACCGAATAAAACAGCGCTGACAACCATCTCAATTTGAAAATTAGTTAAGAAAAAATCTTTTTTAATGAATAAAATAGCACCGGAAATAATTCCCGTATCATAACCAAATAACAATCCTGCTAAAGCCGCAAATCCCGAAATGGTATAAATTAACCAATTTGGGTTTGATACTTTTATCATAAAAAAATAATCTCTTTATGGCATTTATTCATCAATACTTTACCCCTGTCACAACTAAAAGCAAGTCAAACGCTTAAAAAATGTAGTTTAATTGGTCAATTGTCAGTACTTTTATTACAGATGATTTCGAAGTTTGAACTCATGCTTTAGCCTAAATAACTAGGTTCAGGCAATCCTTTAATATTCGTTTCTACAGCAAAAAGCATCCCTGATTGAGGAGCGTCAGTTAGCTGGGCTGCGGTTAAGCCTATAGAAGCAGACGTAATATATAAAGTTGTTAAATCTGGCCCCCCAAAACAACAACTTGTTGGTCTAGGTATTGGCATAGGGATAACACTATCGATCTCGCCGGTAGGAGTATAACGGGTAATTTGCCAACCATCCCAATGACAACTCCAAAGATAACCTTGGCTATCAACAGTAAGTCCATCGGGAAATCCTTCTTCTTTGGGAACTTGTGCAAATACACGCATTTCACCCAAACTTCCATACTTGGGATCAAATTCATATTGATAAATTTGTCGGGCTGGCGAATCACAGATATACATTAGATTATTATCTAAATTCCAAGCAATTCCATTACTCACTGTAAACCCATTTAGCATTTGAGTTACATCTCCATGATTTAAACAATACAAAGCAGCAATCGGTTGTTGTTCAGCGATATCTTTAGTGCCGGCCCAAAATCTTCCTTGTCTATCACATTTACCATCGTTAAACATGACATTTTTTATTCCTTGTAATGGGAAAGCGATGTTCTGTGTCGTGCCAGTCATTGTATCAATAGTCACAAAACGGTCGCTTAAAGCGGCTATTAAACCTCCTTTAGAGCGCCATGCGATTGAGCCAATTTCAGTAGGCATAACAAATTTATTTATACTTTTATCTTGATTTAAACGGTATAAGGTCGCGGCTATGATATCGACCCAATACAAACATTTTTCTATGGGATGCCAAAGTGGCCCTTCACCTAATACCATAATCTGTTGACATGCTACATTAACCTTCATAAATCCTACCAAGTTAATCGATAGAAGGTTTCGTGTTGATATTTATCGCCTGGCAATAAAAAAGGCGAGGGAAACCTTGAGTATTTGACAGCACCAGGAAGATTTTGTGTTTCCATGCAAAAAGCTCCATAGCGTTGTGTGCGCAAACTTGAGCTAATCAGATAATCTTTTAAGCTATTGCTGGTATAAAATTGCAACCCTGGTTGTGTGGTAAACACTTCAAGTATACGCCCACTCATTGGTTCTTTAATTTTTGCAACATATTGGGATTGATGCTGCATTACAGAAGATAATATATAACAAAGATCGTAACCGCCAATAGCAATTTCTTTAATTCGCTCACCGATTTGATGAGGCTCACGAAAATCAAATGGAGTATCTTTAACTTCTGCTATTTTGCCCGTAGGAAGTAAGTCTTTATCCGTAACAACATAATAATCAGAAAAAATTTGCACTATATGATCCAATACGATCCCATTTCCTGCTCCAGCTAAATTCCAATAGGCATGGTTAGTCAAATCAACTGGTGTGGCTTGATCGGTTTCGGCTTGAAAGCTAATCTTTAATTCGTTATTCAGTGTTAAAGTATAAGTCACTTTAATGTCGAGATTTCCAGGATATCCTTGATCACCATCAGGACTGAGATAAAAAAAACTGACATTTGTTTGATCTTCTAGATTTGCAACTTCCGCTCGCCAAACTTTTTTATCCAATCCTTGTTCTCCTCCATGTAAATGATGTGCAAAATTTTTATTTTTATTTAAAAAATAATCTTTTTTTAGATAATTAAAATGTGCATTAGCAATACGATTGGCGACACGACCTATTGTCGCTCCAAAATAAAATTCATGATTTAAATAATCATCGAGATGATCAAATCCTAAAGTTAATTCCTGCATCTTACCTTTTGAACCTGGAACACGTAATGAAGTTAAGGTAGCACCATAATTTATAATACTAATACACATTCCATTTGGATTAGATAATGTATATCGCGTTATCCGTTGGCCATCAGGTAACTTGCCAAAAATAGTCGATTCACAAACAATTTCTGACATATTATTTTTTATCCTCAAAATAATTTTGGCATTATTGTTCGGGAAATAATAGCTCCTGGTTGAGTTATAACTTTGGCAGCGAGCTCATGACCATATTGACACGATTTGACTGGATCAAAACCTAATAGACGCGCTGCTAAATAAGCACTATTAAACGAATCTCCAGCCGCAGTGGTATCAATTATCTTATCCACTAAACAGCTTGAAACTTTCTGTTGATGATTAACTGTAGCAACTAAAGCAGGCTCAGCACCACATTTAACGACTATTTCGGACACTCCATTTTCGAGCAATCGTTGCACACTTGCCTCTGGAGTAGCATCACCAAATACTAATTGATCGTCCACAAAAGTAGGTAAAGCAATATTTACATATTTTAAAAATGCTTGCATCACTTTTTTTGCAGTGTCTGAATTCGTCCATAATGAAGATCGATAATTAGTATCAAAAACAACTTGGGCACCTGCTTGTTTTGCATTTTGTAAAATATCTGCTAAATATTCTCGACTCGCTTCATCGAGTATCGCTAAAGTAATTCCTGAAAAATATAAATATTCCATTGCTGCTAATTGCCGAGATAAATTTGTTCGATTATCGCCTTTAAATAATTCTCGCGCTGCCGAATCAGATCGATAAAAATAGAAAGTTCTTTCGCCTTTATTATCAATACGAATTAAATACAGACCTGGTAATTTATTCTCTATGCAACGAATTAAATCAGTTTTAAGCCCTTCTTTTTGCCAATCCAATAACATCTGGTCACTATAGACATCCTGTCCTAAGGCAGTTACATAATGAACATCCAAAGCATGGTTTTGCAATAATCGGCGCAAATAAATTGCAAAATTTAAGGTATCTCCCGCAAATGCAAGAGATAGTGAAGTGGGTGTTTGCTGTGATAATTCCAGCATTGCTTCACCAATCACACCAATTTGCTTAATTTTAGTCATAAACAACTTTAATTAGATTGCGTCTTGAGGGCTTATCTTTGCTAACATTTGCCTGGTAAAAAAGAGGAGAGTATTATGAATTATAATTTTATAGGACATCGATGCTTACTTTAGTTGATATTCTAGGCCAAAATCGTATCATACCGATTATTGTAATCGATAAAGTAGAACATGCAATTCCTTTAGCTGAAATACTGCTAAAATCAGGATTTAAGGTTTTAGAAATTACCTTACGCACGGCTTGCGCTTTAGCCGCTATCGAGAAAATAAATACTATCTTTCCAGAAGCTTTAGTCGGGGCAGGCACTATTGTCGATGCTAAGCAATTCTCACAAATAAAATCTGTAGGGGCAAAATTTGCGGTTAGTCCTGGTTTAAACAAGCGCTTAGTGCTAGAAGCTGAAAAGCATAATATTCCCTATATGCCAGGTATTGCTACCGTTAGCGAAGCATTATTAGCTCATCAGCTCAAGCTAAAATTTCTTAAATTTTATCCTGCTGAAAGCATGGGTGGCATCAAAACATTGAGAGCCATTGCAGAAATTCTACCTTTACGTTTCTGCCCGACCGGGGGCATACATACTGATAATCTTCTTAACTATCTGAACTTGGCTTATGTTTCTTGTGTGGGTGGAACTTGGATAGCACCGCGTAAAGTCATTGCCAAAGGCTCATTTGACGAAATAGCTAATTTAGCTAATCAAGCTCAGAAAATTCTAACAACAATTTCTGTTTGATAAAAGAAAAATTCAATTACTATTGATTAATCATTAAGGTCTACTAAACTTTTCTTAGATTTTCTTAGGGATTGCTAGTTAACATGGATATTCGACAATTTAGAATAGTAAAAACCTATTACTCAAAATTTATTTTCTATTTGGCTTATTTTTTCCTGTCTCTTTTTCCAACTTGCACTATTGCTGAGGTAATTAGTGTATTTTCTCCTGGTCAAGTCGAACGACAATTACGAAATACAGTCAATATTCAGCAAGAAGTCAGTGCACGAGGGCCTATAATTTCGTCCGCAGGAATACCAACTCAACCTGTCATTTCAGTTCCACCGAGTATGCGTAGACCTTTTGTGTTACGTTCTATCTGTATTACCGGATCAACAATCTATTCACAAGCAAGCTTACAAGCTTTTTTCCAACCTTACCTCTTTAAAAGGATCAGCTACCAAGAATTAGAAAAGATAAATCAGAAAATTACGTTGAAATATTTAAAAGACGGCTATGTACTTACTAAAGCTACTTTGCCAGTACAAAATCTATCATCCGGATATGTGCATATCGAAATATTAGAAGCTTATGTCGTTCAGGTTAACGTTGTCGGTAAAACCCATGGTTTAGAAAACTATCTTGATGCGTATGCTAAACAATTAAAAAAATCACGGCCATTAAGATTAAAAGTCTTGCAACATTATCTTTTATTATTAAATCGACTACCTGGAGTTTCCGCTACTTTAAAAAAGAGTCCTGATTTGGTTGGTTCAGGCGCGCAAGCTCTTACTTTTGTCATTAAGCAGCGTCGCTTTGTTCCTAACGCTTTATTAAATAATAATCAAAACCGTTACTTAGGCGGGCAAAATCTATTTTTAACCGCAAATATGTATTCTTTATTACAAGGTGGGGATTCAACCATAGTAACAGCGGCCACTGCGCCGTTTGATCCGAAAGTTTTACAATATTATTATTTATTACATAACTTTCCTATCGGAGTGGGTGGCAACCATCTGGATATTTATGCGGATTATACGCAGATCAAACCGAATATTAACCTTCCACCTTTTACTGTTGCAGGTAAAGCAGGAGATTTAGGTGCTTATTTTTACCATCCCTTTATTTTACAAACCAATGATAAATTAGATGGTCGTTTAGCATTCGGCTATTATCGAAGCAAAACTTCTTCATATACTGGCGTAGTAAACAGTCCCGATGCTATCGTAAGACTACCTTCATTACGCGCTAAGGCCATTTATGAACGTACTCGAACTCGATATTTTGACAGAATGGAAGCTGAGTTAAGTCAAGGTATACATATATTCGGTGCAAATACAGCACCGCCACCGCCACCTGGCATTCCTAATCCTTATGTAGGTTACACAAAATTTTATTATTATGTCACACATATACAAAAAATAACTAAATCCTTTTCGGTGTTAATAGACTCTATGGGGCAGTATGCCTTTAATCCATTAGCTCCAGTAGAAAAAATTCCTTATGGTGGTGGTTTACCTTACGGGCAGGCTTATGATCCTGGTGAAATTATTGGCGACCAAGGACTCATGGGTGGCTTAGAATTACGCTACAATACTTTTCCAAAATCTTTTAACGCTATTCAATATTTTACGCGTTATGATATTGGCAAAGTCTGGAACAAAAACGTTGCGCCTACTTTCTTTTTAAACAATATTTATAGCGATGCTTCATTATCTGCAGGCTTAAGATTGCTGCTAAGCAAAGACTTTCGACTACAATTGAGTGTTGCAAGACCGATGACCAACCCGGTTCAATCACAAGTACAAAGTGGCCACAATGGAAAAAGTTTACGTTTCTTCTTTACATTTAGTTACACACCATTCTAATCGAATAAAACGACACGAGCTTAATGTTGAGCATCTTAAATTATTTTTCTACACATAAAACTCGTGACGAAGATTTTTTTTCCTAGAGTCCAAGAATTCCTACTCGTGGTATGCTTGTTGGTAATGCTGGTAGAGTTACATTTCCTAATACAGGCAGTGACCCATTCACAGGAACACCAAATACGGAACCTGTTGGAGATTCTAAACCAAGGATCTGACCATTTTTTTCTAAGACTTGGACACCTTCTGTTCCTAAAATTCCAGCTGCTGATAAATCGGCTACATCTTGCTGGCTAAGAGCACGGGCAACTATACCTTCTTGCCCTAATACATTTCCAGCCAAGGTGACACCGCCACCGCTTCCGAGTAAATCAACTAGATTTAAACCGCCAGCTCCTGTACCGCCTGTACCGCCTGTACCGCCTATACCACCTGTCGCACCCGTAGCGCCAGTAGCACCAAGACCACCCATACCACCACCGCTACCGCCGCCACAGCCAATTAATAAAACAGAAGTAACTAAAACCCCTGCAATTAAGTAAGCAGTTGTTTCTGATTTCTTCATAGTAAAACTCCCTTTAATAGCTATTTAAAGAATAAAATAATGCACTTTATCGTAGAAGTTAAAGCAAATAGTGTCAAATTAGACTAATTATGTAAATTTTATAGGCTATATAATCAAAATTGATTTGTTTTTAAATAAAACTTGCGTTTTTTAATGATGCAATCTATTAAATTAAGCTTTAAAACAATATGCGCTTAAAAGTTGGTAATATTTGAGACATATTCTCGGTTTTAGATTTGAGACTAAATTCGGTATAATGTTTCGCTCTAAACCAAATAAGGAGAAAGGCACTATGACTATGCAAACGGTGGATAATACGCTTAATGATATTTTGCAAATTAATTACATGCAACAACTTGATAGACAACTGAATGAGAACCATTTACTTAAACATCCTTTTTATCAAGCTTGGTCTGCTGGTAAGTTGTCATTAGACAATCTTCGTGATTATGCTTGCCAGTATTATCACCATGTGGATGCTTTTCCTCGTTATATCAGTGCCACGCATAGTAATTGTCAAAATTCTGAGGCACGAAAAATATTATTAGACAATTTAAACGACGAAGAAGGGATGAATGGCCTCGATAGTCATCCGGTTTTATGGTTGCAATTTAGCAAAGGACTCGGTTTATCAGAAGCTGCCGTCACTAGCAGTACACTTTTTCCCGAAACGAAACAATTTATTGATGAATTTATGGCTCTTTCACGTTCTTCTTATGCAGAAGGCTTAGGTGCTTTATACGCTTACGAACGTCAGATTCCGCAAACAGCTGCCAGTAAAATCACTGGATTGAAACAATTTTATGATATTGTCGATGAATCTACCCTAAAATTTTTCTTAGTCCATCTTGAAGCGGATGTAGAACATGCCGAGGCCACTAAAACACTTATAAAAAATTTACCTATGGAAGAAAAATTAGCAGCAGAAAAAGCAGCTAAAAAAATAGCTAAATCGATTTGGGATATGTTAAGCGGCATACAAGCACGAACGATGACTAATGTTTGTGAAGCTACAGTAGTTTAATCAAAAATTTAATTAGAAGTTTATAAGTTGCATAGCAATTTATAAATTTCTAGTTTTTTAATTATCAACTGCCATCTAATACTGACACACGGCGAATCTTTCCGCCCAACTGCGATAATTTTTCTTCGATGCACTCATAACCACGGTCTATATGATAAATTCTATTTACGGTCGTTTCACCTTCAGCTGTTAAACCTGCCAATACCAAACTCGCCGAAGCCCGTAAATCAGTAGCCATAACTTCTGCGCCTGTTAATTTATTGACACCTTTACAGATTGCAACATTACCTTTTAAGGTAATGTCAGCACCCATTCGGCGCATTTCTTGCACATGCATAAAACGGTTTTCAAACACTGTTTCAGTAATAATTCCGGTTCCTTCCGCTGTAATATTAAGCGCCATAATTTGCGCTTGTGCATCAGTCGGAAAAGCAGGATAGGGCGCAGTACTCACATTAACGGCTTTGGCGCGTTTATTCCGCATATCAAGTTCGATCCAGTGATCCCCAATAGCAATTTCTGCGCCTGCTTGACGCAAGGTATAAATAACCGCATCTAAAGTGTTTGCCTGGATATCTTTTAGACGAATAAAACCTCGTGTGCAAGCAACTGCAATTAAATATGTAGCCGCTTCTATTCGATCCGGCAAAATTCGATAATAACCTCCAGTTAATTGCTCTACACCTTCAATAGTAATTGTATCTGTTCCTGCATCACTAATATTTGCACCAATGCTGTTCAAAAAATTGGCTAAATCCACAACTTCTGGCTCACGCGCCGCATTTTTGAGGACAGTTTTACCTTTCGCTAAGGTCGCTGCCATCATTAAATTTTCAGTTCCGGTGACCGTAATCGTATCAAGTTCGATGAATGCACCTTGCAAGCGTCCTTTAGTTTTAGCTTTAATATATCCATTTTCTATTTCAATTTTTGCACCCATGGCTTCAAGTCCTTGAATATGTAAATTGACTGGACGTGTACCAATCGCGCAACCACCAGGAAGTGAGACGATAGCTTCACCACAACGAGCCAGTAATGCCCCTAGAACTAAAATGGATGCACGCATTTTTCTTACTAATGCATAGGGTGCGTAGGAATCAATCAGTTCGCGAGAACGCACTTCTAAACTCATGCGCTCACCTATGGTAAATTGTGCTCCCATCCCACTTAAAAGTTCTACCATAGTGGTAACATCTTGTAGGTGGGGAACATTAAATAAAGTAATAGGTTCCTCTGATAATAAGCACGCTGCTAAAATAGGTAAGGTTGCATTTTTCGCACCAGAAATTCTGACTTCACCTTGTAATGGTATGCCACCTCTAATAATTAGTTTATCCACCATTTATCTCTCTATCTCTATTTTTATACCTAGTACATTTACCATGCGCAGCATTTCTTTAAATATGTAACTTTTGAGTAGAAATTCCCAAGACAGATTAGATACTTATCTTGGATGAGCATTTAAGCTTTTTTTGCTTTAGATCTATCCATCACGAGGAGCGATTTATAGGCAATATTTTTTCTAAATCTGATACTCGAATGATGGCAAGCATTTGTGAAGGTAAAGCTACAAAACGAATTTTTTGATCACGTTGTCTTAACATTCGTGTCCAAGCAATCAATAATGCCACTCCACTACTATCACTTTGAGTGACCTCTTCTAAATTAAAAAGAACTAACAAAGTTTTATCATTTTTTAAGATATTTTGGCTGAGCTGCCACATACCCGGTACGGTATAAGTATTTAAAGCCCCTGATAAGACATAATGGTCTTTTTTAAACTCTAAAGATGGCTTGTTCATCTAAATTAATCACTTTGATTATTATGTTGCGCGAGTTTATTAATAAGACCGTCAATACCACTCTGCCGCAACTCTTCAACAAATTGAGAGCGAAAACTTTCTATGATACTCACTCCATCCACACTAAAATCATAAAGCTTCCATTGACCTTGCACTCGTAGCATTCGATAATTAAGATTAATCTGAGGACCTGATTCTCGAATGACGCGACTTTTAACTTCTACATAAGATTGATTATTAAAATCTTCACGTAAGGGTAAAAAAATTACGCGTTCATTAGTGTACTGGGCCAAGGCACTTGAATAAGTACGAACAAGTAACGTAACAAATTGATCCTCAAAAGCTTGTTGTTGAGCGCGCGTAGCATTGAACCAAGCACGACCCAAGGCTTTACTCGACATACTCTCTATATCAACATGCGGCAATAAAATTTGGTCAACGATACCATAAACAATCTGTGGCTTTGTTTTAAGTGTCGCTTGATTTCGCTGCAGCGCTGTAATTAACTGATTCGAAGTATTTTGTAGGACTTCTACAGGCGATGAAATCGCCCAAGCCATTGTACACATGAATAACCCAAGCAATGTGACTATAACTTTTTTCACTTTTTTCCCCCTGAATTCTTTAAGCTAAATATTAATTGGCCAATAAGATCTTCTAAAATTAATGCGGGATGCGTATCTTGTACAGTAGCATTATTTTTTAAAAAAGTTTGAGCAAATCCTGGTGTCAAGCTAATATAATTTGCTCCTAATAAGCCTTGCGTTAAAATACTTGCGGAAGTATCTACTGGCAATTGTTTATACTTTGAGTCAATTTTCATGGTCACAATAGCTTTAAATTGAACGTTATCAAGTTTTATTGCGCTTACTTCCCCAATATGAACTCCCGCTAAAGACACGGGGGAGCGTACTTTTAATCCACCTACATTATCAAAAGCAGCTGTAATGTTATATCCATTTTCACCTATGGAGCTACTCAATCCACTTACCTTAAAAGCCAAAACTAATAAAGCAAGTATCCCAAATAACATAAAAAAACCAACCCAGATTTCTATTATTCTCTCGCGCACTTACCAACCCCCCATCATCACTGCGGTTAATACAAAATCCAAGCCTAATACAGCCAGGGAAGAATACACAACGGTATGTGTTGTGGCTCGACCAATTCCTTGAGCAGTTGGAACTGTATCATATCCTTGAAACACAGCTATCCATGTAACAACACCGCCAAATACTATGCTTTTTATGATTCCATTCACTATATCATCATGAAAATTAACGGCAGATTGCATAGCACTCCAAAATGTTCCACTATCCACACCCAACCAAACGACACCTACTAAATACCCGCCCCACACTGCAACTGCACTAAAAATAATCATTAATAGGGGCATACTGATAAAACCACCCCAAAAACGCGGTGAAATCACACGCCATAATGGATCCACACCCATCATTTCCATACTTGCAAGTTGTTCCGTAGATTTCATCAAACCAATTTCTGCTGTCAATGCTGAACCCGCACGACCTGCAAACAATAATGCCGTAACCACTGGTCCTAATTCTCGTACTACGCTTAAAGCAACCAATTGCCCTAATTGTTGACTTGCACCAAATTTATTTAAAGTATTATAGCCTTGCAATCCCACTACCATGCCTATAAATAACCCTGATAAGACAATAATGATTAAAGATAGTACTCCAATAAAAAATAGTTGTTCGATTAACAAAGGAAAACTTTTTTTAAATCGTGGTTTACGTATTAATAAATGCGCTAAAAAAATCCCGGAACGACCAATGCTCATTAATAGCTGTAGACCAAACTGACCCAATAATCGAAATTTTTTTAATATCAACATATATTAATGCAGTAACTCTTGGCTGTACTCAATAGCGGGATAATGAAACGGGACTACACCATCAGGTAAACCTTGTAAAAATTGTTGAACCTCTGGATCCTTATCTATATGTACTTTCTCTGGCGTACCGTGACCAATAATTTTTCCGTTAGCAATCACATAAATATAGTCAGCTATACTTAGTGCTTCTTTTACATCATGAGAAACTAAGATCGTTGTAATACCCAAAGCTTTGTTTAAATCTGAAATAAGTTTCACAATCACCCCAAGTGCAATGGGATCCAAACCTGTAAAAGGTTCGTCGTACATTATAAGCTCTGGATCTAGAGCAATCGCTCGCGCTAAAGCGACACGTCGCGCCATGCCACCTGAAAGTTGACTAGGCATGAGATTTTTAGCACCACGTAAGCCTACAGATTGTAATTTCATTAATACAATATCACGAATCATAAAATCAGGTAGTTCGGTATGTTCTCTTAAAGGAAAAGCAACATTTTCAAAAACACTTAGACTCGTAAATAAGGCCCCGCTTTGAAATAAAATACCCATTTTACGACGTAACTCATAAAGTTGCGCTCGTGGCAGTTTATTTATTAACTTACCATCGACATTGATGTTGCCGCGTTCGGGTTTTAATTGGCCACCTATTAAACGCAGTAACGTAGTCTTTCCACATCCACTTGGACCCATAATGGCCGTTATTTTACCCTGCGGAATATTTAATTCGATATCGGAAAAAATAGTACGTCCGTTACGACTAAAATATAAGTCTCGGATGTTGACGAAATCACTCAAGTTATTCGTCTCCTTTTCTCACTTTTTCTATTAAATAATCAGTAACCTGCAAAAAGCGTGCGGGATCTCCACCTATCATGCTGGGATCAACTTTATATCGATTATCAATAACTAATGTAGGTGCAGCAAGAATTTTATCTTCTTGCATTAAAGTATCACTTCTCAATAATTGTGCATCAATACCTGGGGAAAAACTAGCTATACTTTCAAACTCATGTTGTTTAACCCCATGCTTTATAAAAAATTCTTCTTGAAGCTTAGGATTTGATAAATCTTGTCCTTCAACATGGATAGCTTTAAATATAGCAGGCGTCAATTCTTTTTCGACTCCCAACATTTTGGCAATATAAAAAGCTCGAGCTAAACTGCGCCAACTTGGTTGAAATACTATCGGTACACGCTCAAATTTTACATAATTTGGTCGGGTTGCAAGCCATTTGTCTAATGTTGGCTCAAAATGATAGCAGGCAGGACAAGCATAACTAAAAAACTCTATCACTTGTACTTGGGTTTTTGCGGCTGATTTCGGAATTATCTCCGACGTAGAAATAACTTCATAATCTTTTCCGGCTTTAAAGCTTGTCGGATGAGCTTTAGAATTATTATCTATTTTCCCACATGATGATAAAATAATAGATAACGTTAAAAACAATAGGCTACGTAATCCCAATCTAAGCATACAGCCCCTCTTTACAATAAAAAAACTAAACGCCATTAAACTTCTTCCAAAACTATCATGAGTCTCTTCCCCGTTAAATGCTCTTTAAGATATAGCATGCAAATCCCTTTTTCTTAAGGATCACTGGAGACAGTCACTCAACAAACCTTATAGATTTTGTAGTCGGTCTCATAAAATTGGCCAAGCATAACACAGCTTATCAAAAAACGTTAAGCGGGGAAAAGCATACTTAGAAATAAAGCTCGTTTTAAGGTTTAAAATATAAATCAATTTACCAAGTAGGTAAAAAAACCATTTTTCTAAGCTGTTTTAAACTTTTTTGCACATTGAATTGACAGCTAGACACATAGTATAGTTTTAAAGAGATAGTATTTTGTCATTTTTTAGATATACCGTGCGCACAAGCATTCCCATCTTTAAAACTTATACTGAGCAATCGTGATCATCTTGCACTGCATTGGCCAATAAAGTTGAATCTAAAACGCTAATAATTAAAGACAAATATTTTCTTCATAGAATGAGATAAGGATTTAAACAACATGAATAGTTCTTATTAAACTATTTTTTTTATGGAGATACACTATGTGGAATATATCAGAACAAATACGCTACCAAATAATTGCTCAATATCGAGATAATACCATTTTGGTCAATATTCTTGGTCAGGGGCTATATTTTATGCGCACAGCCCATCAAATTTTTACTGTACCAACTCTTATTAGTGGCTTCTCACAAGAAGACGCTGCGTTAATAGGTTACATAGTGGGTTCGGAACACCATAAATCTAAATTTGGATGAAATATAATTTTTTTCTTAAATGATAATTTTTTAGAAAAATCAGTTATAGAAATTGCATGCTGTTTAAGCTTATGTCAAAGTAACTTAACGAAAATCTGACTGGGGAGATTTTAGTGGGAACAGAAAATAAGGAACTTTTAAAAAGCAAAGTAGCCGAAACTGCATTAGAATATATTAAAGCGGGCTCTATTCTAGGTATAGGAAGTGGTAGCACTGTCAATTTTCTTATTATGGCGTTAGCCCATATTAAACATAAAATTGAAGGAGTAGTCGCAGCTTCTGTAGAAACTGAAAAACGTTTAAAACAATTTAATATCCCTGTATTAGATCTAAATTGCACCGGTGAATTAGCCTTTTATATAGATGGAGCTGATGAAGTCAATCCACAACTGCAACTTATAAAAGGGGGTGGTGGAGCGCTAACACGTGAAAAAATTATCGCCGCTGCAAGCAGAAATTTTATTTGCATCATTGATGAAAGTAAATATGTCGGTATGTTAGGACAAAAAAGTCTGCCACTAGAGGTTATTCCTATGGCACGCAGCTATGTTGCGAGAGAATTAGTAAAATTAGGTGGCTTTCCTATTTATAGAGAAAAGTTTGTTACCGACAATGGCAACATAATATTAGATACTCAACATTGGGATTTTACAGATCCCATTAAACTTGAGCGTTTATTAAATAATATTCCAGGTGTAGTGAGTAATGGTTTATTCGCCCAGCGTCCTGCAAATATTTTACTTATGGCTAGCAAAGAGGGCATTAAAATTTTTGAAAAATAAATTTTTAATAACGATAATAATCGGATTTATAGGGCCCTTGAGGTTTTACGCCAATGTAATGGGCTTGCTCAGAAGTCAATTCTGTTAATTTAGCTCCAACTTTCTCTAAATGTAAACGAGCCACTTGTTCGTCCAACGCTTTAGGGAGCATATAAACTTTGCCTTTTTCATAACGATTATTATATTGCCATAATTCAATCTGCGCTAAAACTTGATTGGTAAATGAATTAGACATAACAAAACTTGGATGTCCTGTAGCGCAGCCTAGATTAACTAAACGACCTTCAGCTAATAGTAATAAACGCTTTTTATTTGGAAAATTTATCTGATCAACTTGTGGCTTAATATTCAACCAATCAAATTGACGTAACCCAGCTACATCTATTTCAGAATCAAAATGCCCTATATTACAAACGATGGCTAAATCTTTCATCTGCTGCATATGGGATAAAGTTATAACATCTTTGTTTCCAGTGGCCGTTACAAATATATCTCCCAGTTTTGCTACATCATCCATGGTTACGACGCGATAACCTTCCATGGCAGCTTGTAATGCACAAATAGGATCAATTTCCGTGATCCATACAGTTGCGCCATAGGAACGCAGACTTTGAGCACATCCTTTTCCTACATCACCATAACCACAAACTACGGCAATTTTACCGGCGATCATAACGTCAGTCGCGCGTTTTAAAGCGTCTATTAACGACTCTCTACAGCCATAGAGGTTATCAAATTTAGATTTTGTTACAGAATCATTCACATTTATCGCTGGAACCAATAATGTTTTTTCTTTTTGCATTTGGTAAAGTCTATGTACACCTGTTGTAGTTTCTTCGGATACCCCTTTTATATCATGTAAAAGTTTAGGATGTTTTTCATGGAGTAATAAAGTAAGATCGCCCCCATCATCCAATAATAAATTTGGCATCCAACCATTGGGTCCAATTAAAGTTTGCTCAATACACCACCAAAATTCTTCTTCAGTTTCTCCTTTCCAAGCAAAAACTGGAATATTTCGAGCAGCTATTGCTGCAGCTGCATGATCCTGCGTAGAAAAAATATTGCAAGAAGACCAACGCACTTCTGCGCCCAAATCAAGCAGTGTTTCAATTAAAACGGCTGTTTGTATGGTCATATGTAAACAACCCGCGATACGAGCGCCTTTTAAAGGTTTTTCGTGCCCGTACTTTTTGCGTAAAGCCATTAAACCTGGCATTTCTGTCTCAGCGATAGTGATTTCTCGACGTCCCCATTCTGCTAAATTTAAATCAGCAACTTTATAGTCAGTAATGCTAGTTTTTAATTTTTCCGCGATCATAAATACTTTCTCAATAACTTAAATAAATATTAAATACCGTTCTTATATTCCAGAGTGGATATTTTGGCAGAGCCGCATAGTGAAGCAAACTAGATGTAATAAAATACATGAGGATTGCGAATTAAGCAGCAACGCAGACAAAAATTCCAATTACAAAGAATAATTTATAATTCTGTTACTTGTTTAATTTCATGGGTTAATAAGTCTGCGCGTAATAATTCCTTCTTATCAATTTTCTCCCAGGGAAAATCTTCGTTTTCACGACCAAAATGACCATAGGCCGCGGTAGGCTTATAAATAGGTCTTAATAAATTAAGCATTTCAACCAAACCTCTTGGTCTTAAATCAAAATGCTGTTGAATTAACTCAACGATTCGTTTATCCGGTAATTTAGCCGTACCAAATGTATTAATATTTATGGATGTGGGTTCCGCAATACCGATAGCATAAGAAACCTGTATTTCACAGCGATCAGCCAACCCCGCAGCAACAATATTTTTGGCAACATAACGTGCCGCATAAGCTGCCGAACGGTCGACTTTACTCGGATCCTTACCGGAAAAACAACCGCCACCATGGCGCGCCATACCGCCATACGTATCTACGATTATTTTACGTCCTGTCAATCCTGTATCACCTAAAGGTCCGCCAATAACAAAACGGCCGGTAGGATTTATATAATATTTTGTAGTTTTTGTTAACCAAGCTGTGGGGAAAATAGGCTTTATAATTTCTTCCATTACAGCTTCTTTCAGCTCGTCATAAGCTATATGGGGGGCATGTTGAGTAGAAAGCACAATAGCTTCCACGCCAATAGGTTTACCCTTTTGATAACGTAAACTTACCTGGCTTTTAGCATCAGGCCGCAACCAATTCAGACTGTTATTTTTACGTAACTTTGCCTGACGCTCCATCAAACGATGCGCATAAGTAATAGCCGCAGGCATAAGTACATCGGTTTCATTACTTGCATAACCAAACATTAAACCCTGATCGCCTGCACCTTGCTCCAATTTATTGAGCTTATCCACTCCCTGAGCAATATCAGGTGATTGTTTACCAATAGCAGTCATAACAGCGCAGGATTCCCAGTCGAATCCCATTGATGAGCTGTTGTAGCCAATCTCCTTTACGGTTTCTCTGACAATTTGCTCCACATCAACCCATGCTGTTGTTGTTACCTCGCCAGCTACTAACACCATACCCGTCTTAACTAGCGCTTCGCAGGCAACTCGTGCATTTTTATCTTGAAGTAAAATTGCGTCTAAAACTGCATCAGAAATTTGATCGGCAATCTTATCCGGATGTCCTTCTGATACTGATTCCGAAGTAAAAGTTGTGTAACTATCCATTTTTTATTCTCAAACTTATAAAAAAGAGAAGTGTAATTAAAACCGAGCTTTAAAGCTAAAAAAGAAGTATATACTAGCGAATCTTTTTTAAAATAGCCAATTTAGATATTGACTGAATCAATTTAGAACAACTTCTAATTAAGCACGTGGTTCTCGCATTAAAAATGTAGTGATAAAAGCAATACAAAACCCGATGGGTATAATGAGTAAAGCGCGATGATAATCACTGGGGGAATAGATTCTAAATTGATTTAATACCGTTCCTTGAAAATTTGCATCCATCAGCCAACCAAATAAAGGTTGAAAAACCGCGTAGCCTCCAATTGCCATAAAAGATACGACACTAACTGAGGTGGCAGTTAGACTTTTCGGATTACTGGCAGCAACTAAAGGATAACTCAACACCTGACTACTAGTAAAAAAACCTAAAGCAAAAAATAGCGAAGCGATAGTTAAAATAGAAAACCCTGGTACACAGATAATTGTAATAACTATTAACTGGGAAATTATGACCCCTAACATCATAAGCGGTATACGCTTTTGAATTTTATCAGATGCCCATCCTACAACAGGACCACCAATGATCGTCCCTATAAAAAGCAAGCTTGGTGCAAATGAAGCTTCTGTTGCAGAAAAATGATCCACTTGCTGCAAAAATAAACTCCCCCAAATAGCACCTAAAAGTGCAACTGGTAAATTGAGCAAGGAAACATACAACCCACATAAACTATTTTGTGGATTTAAATAGGCCAATCGCCAACTTTTAAAAAGTCCCAATTTAGAAAGCTCTTGATGCGAATTTTTTTGTTCTTGATGTAAATTAGCTGGGTAATCCTGAACAAAACGTAAAATTACTAAGAAAATAATAACGCCTAAACTTGCATCAAAAAATAAAGCATGGCGCCAACCTACTAATTCCACCAATAAAGTCAAAGGCGTTTGCGCTACCATCCCCCCCATCATGGCCATCGTAACGATTAAGCCACTAACTAAAGCCATATTTTTTGCGGGAAACCAACGCGATGCGAGTCGGATACTGCTTAGAAAACAAAAAGCGCTACCGATACCGCTCATGAACCGAAATATAGATGCCCATACAAATGAACTTGTCATTGCAAAAGCAACAATACCAATAATGCAAATAAACAAAGAAGAAAGAATAATTTTATGTGTAGAAAATCGGTCTAACAAAGCCCCCGCAATCGGTAAAAATAATAAATTGGCGTAAAAGTAATAAGCCGATAACTTACCCAGTCCAGTTGCATTAAGAGAAAAGGCATGCATCAAATCGGCACTGATAGCATTGAACATATTCATTTGAATAAATTCATAGAAAAAAAACAGTGCCGCTGAAAAACAAACTATCCATGGCAGTTTTTTATCCATTATTGAAACATTCTCATGAACAGCTGAAGTCAGCATAGATTATTCTCTCGAATAAAAGGTTGGCAAAAGGTCTCACGTAAGCAACACGCAGCAAGTAAACTCACTAAAAAGGCTATCGGCATAATAGCCATACCATAACGATAATTACTGGGTGAATAGAAAGGTGCGCCTTGTAAGAAGGTTTGATCCCAATGTAGATCGATTAACCACCCAAATAAGGGTTGGAATACGGCACCGCCACCCATAATTAGAATTGAAGCTAAACTCGTAGAAGTGCCTGTCAAATGTCTAGGATTGCTTTCTGCAATTAACGGATAGCTAATAATTTGTGTACTAGTAAAAAAGCCTAATAATAAAAATAAAATAAGCAAGGTATAATAATGTAATACGGGTGTAAACATAATAATTAGCAAAACCAGTAAAGAAAACATAGCACCAATAATCATCAACAACCTTCGCCTACCAATAAAGTCAGAGAACCAACCTACCAAAGGTGAGCCAATGATAGTCCCTAAAAAGATCATGGTTGCAACTAATGAAGCTCGGGTTTTCTCAAGGTGATGCACTTGAGTTAAATACAAAGTCCCCCATAATGCACCCAACAAAATAATTGGTAAATTTAAAAGACAAGTATAAATTCCTGCTAAAGTATTCTGTTTATTCTGTAAGGATAAACTAATACTTTTGATTACAGAAATAGGCTTAGTGGCTTTATTTTCCGCCATTTTCTGTGATAGCTGATGCTTCGGATAGTCATAAACGAAGAAGTAAACCAATAGGGTAATTAATATCCCTAGTCCGGCATTCATCATTACAGCAGTGCGCCATCCTAATGCATGTACAACCAGAGCGAAAGGGGTTTGCGCCACTATTCCACCGGCCATGGCAATAGTAATGATAATACCAATCACCAACGCTAATCGCTGAGAAGAAAACCATCGCGTCGCTAACTTAATACAGCTTAAAAAGCAAAAGGCGTTACCTATCCCGGCTATAAAATGACTAAAAGCCGCTATTTCAAAAGATCTGCTTAAAGAAAACAAAATAGTAGAAAGAACAACCATAACCATCGCACTGAGTATAATAGTACGAATTGAAAAGCGATCGACTAAGATTCCAGCAAATAATAAAAAAATAACATCTGCATAAAAGTAAGTAGCAGATAAAAAACCTAATTGACTCGCATTTATTGAAAAATCATACATTAACTCTTGGCTAATGGAGTTGAACATACCCATCTGGATAAATTCGTAAAAGAAGAAGAGTGCGGCCGAAAGACAAACCAGCCAGGGTTGAATCTTAGAAAAACTGAGATAGTCACAAATTCGCTTTAAGGTAGTTATGGCCATTAATGCCTCAAATAGAGAATAGACTTATAAACTTCTGTCTTTTATTTTTAGGGACTATTTGGGAAGCGTAGTGTATAGCAAGGTCAGTGCATTGTCCAAGTTAAATCAAACCTCCTTCTATACTGCTGTAATGCCGACTGCCCAGTCTGATCTATCATTTGAGAGCTCATCATCATTATGAGATTCTACTTGTTGAAAAACTTTAACAGAAGGTCCAAAAAAAGTACCATTTAATGAAGATAAAGATTTCTTAGTTGCCATTACTCTTGCTTGAGTTAATAGACTATCATCCTCTTGAATACGATTACTGGCATAAGAATTCATGAAAGCAGCAATACTAGCGATACGAGAAACACATGAATCAGTAAATACCAACGCCGCGTTACCCAGGGCATTGATAATTAATGCCAAAAACTCCACTATCTGCCCTAAATAATATTTTGTATCTTTTGCTAAGTTAGAATTAGAGCTCCTTTCATTAAATAAACTATTACACCAAGCGAGCGCGGTTTTCAAGGTAAAGGGTAAATCCCCTAAAATTGCGGCTATTGTTATGGCATCCGCAGCAACCCAACCTAATAGCCCAGCCAAAGTTTTTGTCCCAGTGAAATCAAGATAAATCAAACCAAAAAAGGCAACAGCCATAACCAATACCTTAAAAATATAAACAAAAAACTGAGTAACGGTTATATTTTGCCATTTTTCTTGAATATTCCCTTTGAAATCTTCCCATGAAAACTGCGACTTTAAAACGCCATAAAAGGTCCTTAGCATAACGATGGTTAAGCCAATTAATAACGCAGCGGCTAATACCCCCAAGAGAGCGACAGTCAAATGTGGACATGTTGCGGCCAATGCCGGACAAATAAGCGCTATCATGTTTGTACCTTCAAGGTAGGTAATTGCAGCTGCTGCAATTCCCACGGATAAAGAAAGAAACCCAGCAGGTAAAAGTAGAAACTTCTTACTTCTAGATAATTGTAGATGATTATCTTTTTTGCAAAGATCTTGAAAAAATTGTGGAATATGCTGTGAGAAAAGCTGGAAATTGGCTCGGGTTCCCGCTAGGAAAATTAGCAAGCTTAGAGGAATCACAAATCCCAAAGGCAAACTAAATCCTACTAGTAAGATGAAAATAGCTCCGCCTGTACTTAATCCACACGCTAATGATGCAATCAATCCGATACTAAAACCACATCCATAAAGAAGTTTGTCAGACCAGAAAGAAAAAGTAGAAATTAATTTAACGGCCTCTAAAAATACATTGTCAATTTCAGGTGGGTAGTTAAATTTTTTATATTTTAAAAAATAATCAATAACTTTTATTAAAGATTTCTTTTTAATAGCTGAATCAATATCATCATCCTGATAGATTTTTTCTAAGCAATTCAGTGAATGTTCGATCAATTTTTTTTCATTATTATCTTCAGCAACCTGCCAAAATCTCTGTAAGTTTTGCACAACCATAGTATATAAACCACGGTGTATATACTTTCTAGTAGGCTTAGATATCTTATTTTTAAACTTCATTAATTGACGTATTTTTTTTCTTTCGACCTCATCAATTTCATCCCAATTTTCTACGAAATCAGACCAGGCTAAAATAAAACATAAACATTCAAATAAATTTTTTAACTCCACTTCAGAGTTAAACTTGTTTACATCAGAATTATTATTTTTAACACGCTGTAATTTCTTATTAGTTCTTTCACTTTGAATATTTTTGCCAAAAGTTAACTGGGCAGCTAATCCTGATGAATAAAAATTTTTAACATACCCATTAGAATAGGTATCTGGAGCTTTATTTGGCATAAAATACACTTCCTAACAAAAGCTGTTACTAAAAAACCCTGTATCATAGATTTATATTAAGCATATAAAATTAAGAAAATATTAAAAGGGCTAAAAATATTCTAGTTTATAGGTTCTGTGCACGAAGGGTAGATCTTAAAAAATTAGCTAAAGCTAAATAGCTGCTAATTTAAAGTGTTTTCTGCAAACTGCAATATAACGTTCATTCCCGCCAATTTCAATTTGTTTTCCCTTGGTTACTTTATGGTTCTCAGCATCAAATCTGATATTCATAATCGCTTTGCGGCCACAATAACAGACAGTTTTTATCTCGTTGATCTCATCAGCCCATATCAATAAATAAAGACTCCCTTCAAAAGGCTCAGCTTGAAAATCACTCCGCAATCCATAACATAAAACTGGGATATTTAACCGATCAACCACCATCGTCAATTGTAATACTTGTTTTTTCGTCAAAAATTGCGCTTCATCAATTAAGACACATTTTAATTCTTGTTTTTGCCTTAAATAAGTCTGCACATGTTCAAGTAAATCATCTTTTAACGTGAATAAATTCGCCTCTGCGTTTAGACCAATCCTTGAACTTATGCACCCCACTTTATGTCGATCATCGATAGTTGGAGCAAACAATAAAGTTTGCATGCCACGTTCTTGATAATTATAGCTTGCTTGCAGTAAAGCAGTGCTTTTACCAGCATTCATAGCAGAATAGTAAAAATAGAGCTTAGCCATAATTGAAAATATAATGAATAAAAGTTTAGGTTATAATACATTAATATTGAAAATGGGAGAATCTTTATGGCACTAACCCCCTCCAACATGATTGATTTAGAGACCAAGGCTCCAGATTTTAAATTGTTGGATACAGTTACTGGCAAACCCTACGACTTAAAAGAAACCAAAAATTCCAAAGCAACGGTCATTATGTTTATTTGCAATCACTGTCCGTATGTAAAGCACGTCATACTTGAGCTTGTCAAACTCGCAAAAGATTACCAATCTAAAGGTATAGCCTTTATAGCTATTAATGCTAATGATGCCATAGCTTATCCAGAAGATGCTCCTAAAAAAATGACTCAATTAGCTAAACAATTAGGGTTTAGTTTCCCCTATCTCTATGATGAAACGCAGTCTATAGCTAAAGCCTATCAAGCAGCTTGCACACCTGATTTTTTTATTTTCAATAAAAACCTCTTATGTGTCTATCGAGGTCAGTTAGATGGATCCCGACCTGGAAATAAAATTCCAGTAACGGGTAAGGATATTCGCTCAGCCTTAGATAATATTCTTCAAGGAAAACCTGTTAGTCCACAACAACAACCGAGTATGGGTTGTAATATAAAATGGAAATAGAAATTTAATTTTAATTTATCTCCACCATTTCAGAGAAAAATGCAATTTACTTACATTATTTAAGTCAACTATTTCACCATTTTCTGAAACTTTTCCACTCTCTGTGCTACAAGCAATTTTGAGATAATTAAATTCGTTGATGCAACTTTCAGCTTGATTAGATAGAATCAAAATATTATCTAATAACTTTTTAATTTCCTCATGTTTTTTTAACCTATCGACTATAGATTGGCGAGAATCGAGGACGTTTAACGAATTCAAATTAATTGAATGATCTTGTATTTTATTTTTAAAAAAATTAATATCTTTTTTAATACCATACAACTTATCTATATTTTCTACGTTAGGCACTGGCTTTTCAGTAATTTTCTTAAATTTTTCTTCCAATAATTTTAAATACAATTTTTCTGATAAACGCTCATTGAATCCTTTCTCGAATACACGAGCTGGGCTTATACCCGAAAAAATAAAATTCCACCATTTTAATTTAGTAATTTTATTCCTAATAAACTCGAAGGTAAATTCTTCTTGAAAATTTAAAAGAAAGATTTTAACAAATTTATCTTTATGGCTTTGATTACAAAAATAATAATTGCCTGTGAAATAATTTAATAATTTTTTAAGCATATTAGTATTTTTTTCCAAATAACTATTTCTAATTAATGCAGAATCGAGATTGACCTGGAAAAATGTACTTATATCATCTGAAAGTAATTTAAAAACTTGTTGAGCATTATTATTAGAAATAAAATCATCCAAAAAAACAAGTTTTGAAAATACAATTTCTTTTTGCTTTTTAGCTTGTATGTTTAGTAAACAATATTTATTATCAAAAGCTAAAGTTTTTTGCTCAA
>X36_Agile_Frog__coassemble_1_pt1 | contig 124559 bp, 107 predicted proteins | sample X36_Agile_Frog__metabat2_low_PE_001 | metagenome-assembled genome bin X36_Agile_Frog
GATGCTGACTATATAGCTTTGCTTAATGCAGTAGTATCAAATTTTTTTTGCGAAATAAAAAAATTAGATAGAAGTTTTTTAATAGATTATTTTAATAATTTGAATAAAGATATTTTTGTAAAAGATAAACTACAAGAAGACGCTATTAATTATTTGTTTTTATTAGTTATTAAAAATACAGAAGCTTATGAAATAATCCGCGATTTTTTTCCTAGCTATCTTCAGTCACAATCAATCCAATCAAATTGGCTTATTATTCGTTGGTTGAAAAGTTTTCTTTATTGGCTACGGCTACTCACACCTAAATTAGAACTTAAAGATTTTCCAGGATCTAATGATCTGTTAAATGCCATAAGAGATATTAAAGAGCGTATAAGAAAAAAAGAGATAAAAAAAATTTATAATTTTTACGAAGAAATAACAGAATTTAAAACGCTTGCTATTGTGGTAAATGAGTTAGGCAAGAGCGTGGATTTGCATGAAATTTATTCACCTATTAATGAAGATAGATTCCTAGAAGAAAGTCAACAATTCTTCGAAAGACAATTATCTTATATAACTAAACAAGAGCTTAGGGAAAATCTAGATATAAGTAATTTAATGCAATACAGTACTGAGATGTTATCTTTTTTTGATGAGAAAAATGTGTATCTTAAACAAAATATGGATAATTTAAAGGAAGGGATAAGAGAGCGACTTTTGTTGCTTGGTTCTTATGCTGAGCCCATTAGCTTGCAAATAAATTCAAATTCATTAACTTCTGAATTTAAACAATTATTGAGCTTAAATATTAGTCAGATTCAGTTTCTTTATGGAACTTTTAATAAAAATTTAGCTAAACAAAATCAGCAGTCGTTTTATGGGAATATTTTAGAGTTTTATAAAAATTTAAATAAATTAGGCGAAATTCTTTATCAGGATAGAAATTTATTTTTTTATTCAATTAACCAAACTTCTAGTATAGATTATATTATAGATTTATCTGGGACATTAGATAAATTGAGCAGGCTTGCTGAGCTTCTTAAATCTATCGCGAAAGAAATAGATCCTAGGACCTTAGAGAAAGACATATTTAAACTGAGTGAAGATATTTCATTGCATCTTTCAGTCATAAAGGAAAATTTGAGACCCTATACAGAAAATACTGATTTTATTATGCACAGTATTTCTTATAGAAATTCTAATTTGAATTCGGATTTTAATAATAAAATTACCCCGGAAGTAGTACATTTAGATTCGGAACGAGAAGAGGATGATGAATCGGAAAGTGGTTACTCCGATTATATGTCTTCTCAATATTCTAATTCGAGTTCTTTAGAAGAAGAAAAAAACAATGGGCAATCAAAGAATAATCCTGCGCCTATATTATCCTCATTTTTTGGGACCAAGAATAGTAATTTTACCCCAAAGCAAATCACAAACACATTAGGCATGAATCATGCCTAATGTGAATAAGCTATATTATTTTGGAAAGCGAACTTCAACTTGGAGTCCGGTGCCTTCTTCAGGAGTATCTAATGCGATGGAACCTTTATGTAATTTTGCAATTTGTTCTACAATAGCAAGCCCTAAACCACTACCTTGTGCATTAGTTCCTAAGACTCGGAAAAAGCGTTCAAATACACGCGCGCGTAATTTATCAGGAATACCCGAACCGTTATCTATTACTTGTAAGACAATGGAGTCAGACTTATTAAAAATATGTACCTTAATAATTCCTCCTATCGGTGTATAACGAATAGCATTGTCGACTAGGTTGCGGATTAATACATGTAGGCCTGTGGTATTTCCTAACATCGTATAGTCCGATTCTTTTGCGATTAATTCAATTTCTATTTGCTTATGGATAGCTTGTGGTGCTAATTGAGCAATGACTTCAGCTGCTATACGTGACAAATTTACTTGTGTAAAGTGTTCCGGCATGATGGTTTCTGGACTTAAGCGACACAATGTTAGTAATTGTTGGATGATATGTGAACAACGATCAACACTGGCTATGACTTGCTTTAAGTGCATATAGCATTCTTGTGGGTCGGTAGTTTTGAGGGCTACTTGTGCTTGGGTTTTTAAAGCAGCGAGAGGTGTATGTAATTCGTGAGCGGCATCCGCAGCAAAACGTTGCTCGCGTTCAAAAGCCTGTTGTAAACGTAAAAAAAGTTTATTCAACTCATCCACTAAAGGGCTTATTTCTACGGGCACTTCATTTAAATCAACGGGATCTAAGTGATCAGCAGCACGCTCAGTCATTTCTTTAGCAAAAAAACGGATACTTTTTAATCCGCTACCAATGATGAGCCAAATAAACATTCCTGATAAAGGATAAATAAAGAGTGTCAGGTAAGTATCACTGACTAACATGTCATGGATCATGGTATGACGTGCTGCGTATTGTTCCGCTAAAACTAAGATAATTCCGCGGTGGCTATCGTAAATGGTAAAAGTACGCCATTTTTGGCCATTGATAATTTTATCGCTGAGCCCTGGTTTGCTAATGAGTGGCGCTGTCGGTGTTTTTTCTGAACTTAATAATAACTTACCATCGCCATCCCATAATTGAAATTTATAACGTAATTGCTTTTGAGTGATGTCAGTTATATTGAAATGAGAATTAAAAGCGGAGTTTTTTTTTGGAATATAATTGTGGGTATTGAGTTGTGATTGAATGGCTCTAAGTGTTTCAGGTGTTAAGAAGCGTGGGTTATTAGTAACGGTTTTAAGGAGCGAGCCTGTTTCTACTAGTAAGTTATCTAAACCCACATTAATAGCTTGGGTGTCTATATAATAGTTCCCAAAAGCAGTAATGATGATAGTAGCGATAACTGTACTTAATAGATTAAACAATAAAAAACGTCTAATCGAAAAAATAGTAAACATTAATTGTTTTCCTTCTCGGCCATATAACCCACACCACGTATTGTTCGAATAAAGTTGGTATCGACTAGTTTTTTTCGTAAGTTATGGACATGCACTTCTAATGTATTACTATCAATTTCATCACCCCAACCATAGAGGCATTGATTAAGCGAGTCGCGCGAGACAACATGGCCAGCATTTTCTAACAATTTTTGCAGTAAACTAAATTCACGACGCGACAGACTAATAGCCAATCCTTTGAGTGTGACGGTATATGAGCTGGGGTCTAATTCAATATCGCGATACGTTAATAGAGGTGAAGCGCGATTGCTGGAGAAGCGTCGTTGTAAAGCGCGAATTCTGGCAGATAGTTCATCCAAGTCAAAAGGCTTAGTTAAGTAATCGTCAGCACCGCTATCTAAACCCTTTATTCTGTCTTCGATGGCATGGCGCGCTGTCAAGATGAGTACAGGCATAGTGATACCCGCTGCGCGCATCTCACGTAAAACACTTAATCCGGGTAGACCCGGTAAATTTAAATCAAGTAGGATGACATCAAATGTTTCTGTTTTGATAGAACTTAAGGCGGTTCGGCCATCAGTGAGCCAATCAACTGTATAGCCATACTGTTTTAGACCTTTGTGAATCCCATCGCCTAGTGCTCCATCATCTTCGATTAATAGAATACGCATAGTTTGCCTCATTATTATTATTTTTATATTTAGCTCGCATTGGTATATGCGAAAATTTTTTATTATCGGGATCCCCGATTATTAACTAGCACACTTTGTGCAAAATACCTTGTTGAAAATAGTCAGTATCGTTAAAACCTCCATCGGAATCAGAAGCTAATGCATTAGTATAGGAAACAGTAAAATCAACGCTGATGCATAGATTCATACAATTTTGAGCCAATAAACGGTATAGCCTAATAAATGTCAATTATAGTTGCCAGTTTTTGTTGATAATTTATACATAAGGACAAGCCAAATGAATATTTATTACCAAAAGGGTAATTTTACGATAAATTTGCTTTCTTTAATAGCTCTAGAAATTTATTTTCAGTCAGGATAGTAAGACCTAATTTTTTGGCACGGTTAAGTTTAGAGCCAGGGTCTTTGCCTATGATTACGTAATCGGTTTTTTTAGACACGTTAGAACTGACTTTTGCTCCGAGTTCTTGGATTAAAGTGCTGGCTTGTTCACGACTTAATTCGGATAAGCTACCGGTTAAAACGAAGCTTTTTCCAGTTAAAAGGGATGGATGTTGTGGATTGTTAGCGTCAGGTTTTGGCCAGGAAATCCCAGCGGCTAATAGATTTTTGATAACTTCAAGGTTGTGAGGTTCGCTAAAGAATTTTTTAACATGGGCCGCAACTATAGGGCCAATGTCGGGAATAGCTTGTAGCGATTCTTCATCAGCTTGCATGATGGATTTCAGCTCTTGAAAATGTTGTGTAAGATTTAAAGCGGTTGTTATCCCCACATCGCGTATTCCTAATCCATATAAGAATCGGCTTAAGCTAGTTTTTTTGCTAGCGCGTATAGCGTCGCATAATTTTTGAGCAGATTTCTTACCAAGATGCTCCAGATCGACTAATTGTTCAGGGGTTAAATGATATAAATCAGACACATCTTTAATCAAATTGTTATCGACTAATTGTTCAACTAGTTTATTACCTAAACCTTCAATGTTCATGGCCTTGCGGGAGGCAAAATGTTTAATGGCTTCTTTTCGTTGTGCTGGGCAATAAAGCGCACCACTGCATCGCGCAGCAGATTCTGTTTCTATTTTAACGATATCTGAGCCACAGATAGGGCAATGTTTAGGTAGTTTTAACGCATGGGTGTTAACGGGTCTTTTTTCTTTAACGACACTGACGACTTCCGGAATCACATCTCCTGCTCTACGGATGATAACTGTATCACCTACACGTATGTCTTTACGTTTAACTTCGTCCATGTTATGTAAAGTAGCATTGCTAATGGTAGCCCCGCCAACAAATACAGGTTGTAATCGTGCTACCGGAGTTAATGCCCCCGTACGACCTACTTGAAACTCGATTGCCAGTACTTGCGTAAATTCTTCTTGAGCAGGAAATTTATGAGCCAATGCCCAGCGTGGGGCACGCGATACAAAGCCAAGCTGTTGTTGTAAGGCGATATCGTTTACTTTGTAGACAATCCCATCAATTTCATAGGGAAGTGTGGCACGTTGTTTTTCAATTTTATTATAATACGCTAAGCATTCGAGCACATTTTTGGCTGTTTGAGTTTGTGGGCAACGCGGTAAACCCCAATGTTTAAATTGGTTTAGAATTGCGGTGTGTGTAGAAGCTAATTTTCCATCTTTAATTTGCCCGACACTATGTGTAAAAAAGGCTAATGAACGTTGAGCGGTAATTTTTGGATTTAATTGACGCAAACTTCCTGCTGCTGCATTACGTGGATTAACAAAAGTTTTTTCACCGGCATCTTTTAGACGCTTGTTAAGTTGTTGAAAAGCTTTTTTGGGAATGTACACTTCTCCGCGAACTTCTAAGTAGGTAGGGTAATCTGAACCGCGCAGGTGTAAGGGAATACTTAAAATTGTCCGGATATTTAAAGTAATATCTTCCCCAGTATTGCCATCGCCGCGAGTGGCGGCACGAGTTAATTCTCCTTTATAGTAGGTTAAGCTCACAGCAACACCATCTAATTTGGGCTCACAAGCATATTCTATTTCTTTCTTGGTATGTAAGCGTTCTTGTATACGCTTATTGAAGGCGAATACTTCTTTTTCAGAAAAAGCATTTTCTAAAGAAAGCATGGGGATAGCATGTTGGACTTGTAGGAAGGATGTTAACGGAGTGCTGCCAACACGTTGAGTAGGGGAGTCATTGCTAATAAGCTCGGGGTGTTGCTTTTCGAGATCTTCTAATTCACGAAAAAGCTTGTCGTAAGTTGCGTCACTAATTAATGGTTCGTCGAGAATATGATAACGATAGTTGTGCTCGTTAATTTTTTTTTTAAGCTGAGCTATTTTTTTTATAATGCTATCGTTAGGCATAAGCATGAAGTTGAGAGTGATAACGTGTCAAATCGTCAATGGGTAGCAATTGCCTATCGCATAAGGTACCGCCTAAGTCTTGTGCGAGAATTTGTGCTGTATCCCACATTACATCAAATGCAGTCAGTGCGGATTTGACCTTATGAATTGACATAAACAGACATAATCCAGGGCAAACTATTTCACCGGTATTATCTAAATCAAACGTTCCGGGTTCAATAGCCGAAGCTAGACTAAACAAAAGTTCTGTTTTGTTAATTGGATCAGCATAAAAATGAAAAATATTCATTTTGCCATAATGAAAGCCTGCGCTCGTTAATGTTTGAATAAGTTCATATCCTCGATAAGGTCTTTGTGTGGGGGCCATTAATTGTAAAATAATATAGTTATCAATGTCATGTTGAGTTGAAGTGTTTGTGTGATTTGTGTTTTCTTCTTTTAGGCTTGATTTAGTTAAAGTAGGTTCGAGTCGCGATGTGAGTGGTTCGGTTTTAGATGGAGGCTGCGTTATTAAATGATCAGTATTTAAGTGTATTTTTTCTTTTTTACTACGAAAATTTCCATGCCAAATAATAAGTATTAGGCCAAACACTCCCAGAAAAATAATGCTGGGTAAAATAATGAGTAGGTAGTCAATATCCATTATGTGGGTACCTCGGCCATAGCGATGGCTTTTTCTAGATCGACAGCGACCATCCGTGATACACCAGGTTCATGCATAGTTACACCTGCTAAATGATGTGCCATTTCAATCGCTACTTTATTATGGCTAATAAAGATAAATTGTACTTCATTCGACATCTCTTTCACCAACTTGCAAAATCTTAGAACATTCGTGTCGTCTAAAGGGGCGTCAACTTCATCTAACATGCAAAAAGGAGCAGGATTTAGCTGGAAAAAAGAAAAGACTAAAGCAGTTGCGGTCAACGCTTTTTCTCCTCCTGAAAGAAGATGTATGCTGCTATTTCGCTTTCCTGGTGGTTGCGCCATGATGCAGATACCACTATTCAGCAAATCCGATTCTTGCAGTTGTAATGACGCAATACCGCCCGAAAATAGTCTTGGAAATAATGTAGTAAAATTCTGATTGACCTTATCAAAGGTCTCTTTAAAACGATTACGCGTTTCTTTATCCATTTTTTGAATGGCTGTTTGCAACATTTCTAAGGCGGCTGTTAAGTCTTTAAATTGGTCTTCTAAGTATTTTTCACGCTCTGAAACGAGTTGTTGTTCTTCTAAAGCAGCTAGATTAACCGCACCTATCTGTTCAATACGCTGGGTTAATTTAGTGAGTTGTGTTTCACATTCTGCAATATCAATTTGCTCAGAGGGGATTTCTGATAATAGTTTTTCCAGTTCATAACCTTCTTCTTGTAATTGTTCTTCTAAGGTTTTAGCGCGTACACGTAATTCTTGTGAAAGTAAACGTTGTTGCTCTAAGGCATCACGATCTAAGTTAAGATTGGTTTCCAATGTTTGCAATTGGTCTTCAGTGTATTTAATTCTATTGTCAATGGTTTCTAATTGCGTTTGGCTTTCTTTAAGTTGTAAGCCAAGTTTATTTTTCTTATCGATATGATGATTGAGTTGTTGCTCAAGTGAGCTTATCGGGTTTTCAACAACGTTGAGGATTTTATGTAATTGGCTAAGACGTTGTTCTAATTGCAATTGCTGTTGTTTTACATTGGATAAACTGGCAAGTTCGGCTTTTAGTTGATGATCCGCCGCTTGTAAGCTTAACTCAAGTTGATGAAATTCTGCTTCATAAGCTTTAGTGACACGCACTGATTCATTGAGTTGACTGTGAAGTGACTCTTTATTTTCCAAGTGTGTGAGCCGTTGTTTTTCCATTTGCTGCAGCTGAGTATCTGCTATTTTTTGCTCTTCGCAGGTTTGCTGCAATTTTCCTTGTGTCGTTTCATTAAGTTGTTTGGTTTCTTGCAATTCTTGTTGTATTACTTGAATACGTTGTTTAGCTTGATTTATCCGCGCATGTTGTACAGTTTGGCGCGCGCTTAAATCTGCTTGTTGGGCAATCAATTCTGCATAGTGTTTTTGTTGTAGAGTTTGAGCTTCTTCCAGTTCTTTTAATTGCTTTTGAGTGTGCAGAAAGTATGCTTGTTTCTTATCAAGCTGTTCTTGAGTGTCTTGTTGTATTTTTTGTAGTTGAACTATTTCGCGTTCACGTTGTAATAAGCCTGCTTTATCATCACCTGCTGCAGTTAAACGAATCCAATGGTTACCTAAACAAATCCCTTCGCGTGTGATGATGGACTCATAACTTTTTAATTGTTTGGTATGTTCCAGGGCTTCAGACATAGTCTCTGCTACATAGACACCCGCTAATAAGTGTTCGAGTGGCCACGGAGCTGTAAATTTGCTGCTGATAGGCGCTAAGGCTAATTGATTCTGAAAGGTCGATGCAAAATGTTCACATGGCATCGATTTTGTCATTAAACTAACGGTATTCGGCGGCGGGTTAGTTAAAAAATCCTCTAAAGAATCCCGGTCGGTAAAACATACTGCTTGAATATGCTGATTTAAAGCAAGTTCTACAGCACGTTCCCATCCTGATTCAACTTGCAATAGCTGAGCCAATCGAGGCTGCTCGGTTAAATTATGTTTTTTAAACCATTGCAGTAAAGTATGTTCGCGTTTGCCTAAAGCTTCTTGTTGCAAGGCCATGAGTGAAGCATATTCGCCTTGAGTGATCTGTAAGCGGCTTTTTAATTGATCGAGTTCTTTAGTGGCTTGTTGTAAATGGGAACGCTGCTCAAGAATTTGTTGAGCAATCTGTTCGCGTTGTGTTTTACATTGAGTTTGATTTTCTAAAACTTGCGCTAAAACTTCGTTCAAATCTTCAGGTTGTTCATTCTGTGAGATTAAAATTTTAGATTGTTCATCGTGATCCTGCTGCAAACGCTCAATACGCAGGTTTAAAGTTTGTGATTGTTGTTGATGGTAATGGTTTTGTGTTGCAGCAATATGTTGTTGTTGTTTTAGTTCAGAAAAAGAGGTTTGAATTTTTTCCCATTTTGTTTGCCATTCTACATAATTTTTTTCAGCTACTTTTAGCAAAGATTGGCTTTGCTCAGCAGCTACTTGAAGTTCATTTTGTTTTTGCTGAAGTTCGCTAAGTGTTTGCTTGATTTGAATCTGATTAGTTTCGCTGGATTGGCATTGCTGTTCAAGAACCAATTTCTTTTTGCTTAAATCGGCTAGTTCCTGTTGATTTTGCTGAAGTTGTGTTGTCTGCGTACGTAAGTTTTCTTCCAAACGTGTTATGTGATTGCCTAATTCGTAATATTCTGTTTGAAAACTATTACAATTTAGCCTTGTTTGAGTTTGTTGAGCACGATCAGCTACTATTTGTGCTGATAAATGCTGTTGTTCAAGTTGAGATGTGTGTAGTTGTTCTTCAACACATTGTATTTCAGTTAATTGAGTCTGTAGTTTTTTCTGAAAAGCTTGATAGCGTAAGGTCTGTAGTTGAGCCTTTAGGAGCCGTTCTTCTTGCTTAAGTGTTTTATAGCGTTCGGCAGTATTGGCTTGTCGTTGTAAGTGCTTAAGCTGTTTACTAAGTTCTTCTCTTAAGTCATTTAAACGATTTAAATTTTCCTGTGTATGTTCTAAACGTAATTCCGTTTCACGACGCCGTTCTTTATATTTTGAGATTCCGGCGGCTTCTTCAATATAGGCACGAAGCTCTTCGGGTTTAGCTTCTACTATACGGGAAATCATACCCTGTTCAATGATGGCATAACTGCGCGGACCTAAACCAGTGCCTAGGAAAATGTCACGAATATCGCGTCTACGACAACGCGTCCCATTAAGTGAATAGATCGATTGACCTTCACGTGTGATTTCACGTCGGATCGAAATTTGTGTGTAACTACTGTATTGGCCGCCTAGGCTTGCATCGGAATTATCAAAATTCAGCTCAATTGCTGCTTTGCCTAGAGGTTTACGGCTATGACAACCATTGAATATCACATCATCAAGTGATTGGCCACGTAGTTGCTTTGCTGAGCTTTCACCCATAACCCAGCGTATGGCATCGATAATATTCGATTTTCCACAGCCGTTGGGTCCTACAATAGCGGTAAGATTACTAGGAAAAGCCACCGTGGTGGGGTCAACAAAGGATTTGAATCCTGCTAATTTAATACTTTCAAGACGCATAGGGTATTAATATCGATTTAATATAGGCAAAAGTATAGCATTTATAGAAAATATAAAAGAACAATTAGCTGAATAATAACTAAAAATGCAAGTTTAACTAGTTAAAGACGAGGGATTTAATAAAAAAGCCTAAACATACGCTCATTTACGGGGAACGTATATTTAGGCTTTGCAAGTTATAAATAGGTTCTAGTATCGATTGCCTGAGCTACCTGCAAGGCTGCTTCCGGCTACTGCACCTACTCCTGCACCGGCTATTGTAGCTATGGTTCTGCCTGAACCACCACCAATTGTGTTACCTAGAAGACCACCTACTGCAGCACCACCTAAGCCACCTGCAACGCGTCTTTGATCAGGTGACATCGTATCACAAGCGGTAAGGCCTACTAATAAAACGCCTATTAAGACGCATGAATTAAATTTTTTCATATTATACCCCATGGAAAATGAAATAATTTTTGGACTTCACTCTTCGCACTTGAATTTTTGCCTGCATTGCCATTTAATTCGCAATCCTCATGTATCTTTAATACACTCCGGTTGCTCATTATCGTGGCATCTAGTCAAAAAATTCAATTGCTATGAGTATATTTATCTATGGTTCTTAACAAAAGTATAGGCAGCGGGGGAGCTAAATACCAATTATTACCACTAAAAACGTTTAAAAATTGAACAGTTAGATTAGGTTATAATGAAACTCCATTTTTCGTAGGACATCCTAATGCAAAACATCCAGTTGAAAATTTTGGACTCCCGATTAGGAGAAGAATTTCCCTTGCCTAGCTATGCAACGGGTGGGTCTGCGGGGCTTGATTTACGCGCTTGTACCAAGAAGACTATCCAATTATTGCCCAATCAGACCGAGTTAATTTCAACCGGTTTAGCTATCCACATTGCTCAGCCAAATTTAGCGGCTGTGATTTTGCCACGCTCGGGTCTTGGCCACAAACATGGCATTGTACTCGGGAATCTCATCGGTCTCATTGATTCAGATTATCAAGGCGAGCTGTTGATTTCTTGTTGGAATCGTGGTCATAGCGAGTTTGCCATCCAACCAGGGGATAGAATTGCACAATTGGTATTTGTACCCGTCGTTAAAACGCAGTTTGAATTGGTTCCAGAGTTTGTACAAACTGATCGCGGCGAAGGTGGTTTTGGCCACTCTGGTGTGGAATAGTTTTTTTTAGCTCTATCTAAAGTAGTAGGTGCATGAAAGACTAATTTAAAAGTTTTTTAAAGAAGACCAACGTCCGTTTTGGGGGGTGTCGTAAATACGTTCTCTAGGTGGTTCATCATAAATACGAGATTTACGGAAGGGATTAAAAATAGAAAAACGAGAATTATTAGAAGATGGTTGCAATGTAATTACTTGACCATTTACTTGTTCGGTTGCTTGATCATTTACTTGATCGGTTTTTAATCTTGCACAAAGTATATTTATATTTTTTAAAAATTGACGCGTTGTAGTGAGCACCATTTTTCGTGCTTGTTCTTTTTCTAAGCTAGTCGAGTGGTCTTGCAATAATTGAAGTGTATTAAGTAGGGCTGATAATATCGCTTGTAAATCATTTTTTGCAGCATCGGACCTTTCTTGATCATTTTTTGTTTCTTTCTCTGATGTTCGCTTAGGTGATTCTTTTTCAGGTTGCAATATAATTCTAATATCTGCTAAATCGATATAATCAAGGTAACCTTCGAAATGTATAATTAACATACCATCATAAAATAAAGTATCTAAGCTATTTAAGCCTTGTAAAAAATCATTGGTCAAACTGTAATTATTTTTTATAAGCGCATCTATCAGCGTTTCATATTCAAGCCAAAGTTGTTTAAGCATACCTTTCAATTCTGCTTTGAACGATGTAGATAAATAATTTAAGCTGTGGCGATCTTTTTTTTGTTGTAAAATTAAAAAACGTTGTTCTATATTTACAAACCAAACATTCAAACTTTTATGGATTTCTGGTGAATATAATATGTTGTTTCCGCTTAATTTTTCTTTTAAGTACATCAACTTCTGTCTAGCTTGATATCGGTTTCTACATTTTAACATTTCATACAATTTTTTTTCATATTCCGAAATATCATCATTTTTAGCATTAAATAGCTGAAAGCGTTTTAAGGTATGTTGAATGAGATCCTTAATATCTAAAAAATCCTCATCAAGCAAAGGTTCAACATCTGGTCTTTGTAAATAATGATGTTTCGGTTGTACTAAGCAGTCATAAAGCTTTTTTACGCCAAAATAACCAAATAAATTACCCAGTGTGCTTAAAAGCAAGGTATAGAATTTTTCGAGTAATTCATTTTCAAAAAAAATTAGCATGATCCAAGGATAAATCAAAAAAAAATAAGATAAAATGTCTCGCAATTTTTTGTTATTACAGCAATCCGACAAATGTACAATAAATTCAATTCCTAAACCTGTAAAAAAATAAGCAGCAGTGCTGATTATAAATCCATTGTTTTCTGCGTCATGGATACCTAATCGATCCGGATAATTTAAAGAAAATACATAAGTTGCTTGAATAACAGAATTAATCAAAATTTGAGTTATACGACAAAATTCACGTTTAATCCATCGGGTTTGCCATTCAGGCTTATGTATTTTACCTACATCAAATAAAGCTTTTACCAATCCATAAGTCATCCCAGAAGCGAATCCCAATCCTAAGCGGTCTAAATGGAGATTAGCGTGTATTAAGGTATCATTTTCATGATTTTTTTCAGGAAAATTATTATCATCGGTTGCTAATTTATTTAAAAACTGAACAAAGTCGTTCGAATATTTTGCACTAAAATTATTTATACATAAGTCACGATCCACATCTTGCGACTTAGCGCACAGCAGTATTTCAGGATATTTTTTATCTCCTACAAGGTAGGCTGCGAGTAATGTAGCAATTAAATAATTTCCAGGATCAGTTTCTTTTTGATGCAACAATTTGTATAAAAAATTATTTTTTTCTGCCTTATCCATTTTACTGTATACCCTAATAGCATTTAGTGGAATGGCGCCATAAGTCCAATTTTTGAAGCTTAATTGTTTTTCTGCGGAATAATATGTTGGGAGTCCATTTTGAATAAACTCAGGAATTGATTCTCTTACAGCAGCGGGTAATCTATTGATATCTCCCATCCTTGAGGTCACATTTTTTCTACCCAATAAACAGTGTAACCATTCATGCGGAGCATTGAGAAATATACTGCTATTTATATCCTTATATTGTAAATAAATAGCTATACGACAGATATTATCATTTATTATAGTTTGGCCGGCGCTTGTCGATAAAAATCCAAAAGCGGGAGCGTGCTTAGAAAAATGAGTTTTATTCGCAAAAATATGTAAAGCGATATTATCTTTTTCATTTAAGGTTACGTTAAAAATTCTGTAGGCATGTTGATAAGTAGTATCAATTAGAGGAGCTAAGCTATCTAAACTCACATGATGTGCGGCATTGATTTTTATGTTATATCGTCCATTTGACATTTCTTCTTTAAAGGGTAAAGGATCTACAGAAGTTTCTTCACACCAATGGGATAATTTTCTACAAGCGGCAATTGCCTCATCAGATCTATCGTTAAATTTGAGTGTTAAAAATTTAGAAAAGAAATTACTTTTATTGTTTCCGACTAAATTAAATATTTTGTCATAAAGCAAATTCTGCAGTGTATGTTTACGTTTTTCGTTTTTAGGCAAGCTATCTAATACACAGCTTAATACTCGATATACTGACAAATAATTACTTATGGAATTTGACTCTATTTTGTTACCAGAGTTTAGATTATTAAAGTTAGTAAAATAGAATTCAATTTGATTATAGGTATCTAAAAATTTATTGGGATAATTTTTATAATGCTCTGCATAATTTAAAAATAAATGAAGATAGTCATTTAGTAAATTTGGTGTATTAATTGGTTGAGTATTAAATATAAATAAAATGTCTGCTATAACAGCTTTTGCAAATGTAATTTCACTTAATTGATCTAAAAGCAAAATAAAAGTATGTAAATTTTCTTCCATATGCAGATCAGCCCATTGGAAATGTACATGTTGGTATTTAAAAAGTTTATTGATCTTGTTGATTAAAACACTTAATTTATTTGAATATTTTTTATCGGCACAATTACTTGATGCATATTTTTTTAATTTAGTTAATGTGGATGTTAAATTTTCTAAAGTAAGATTGTTTACTTGTTTGCTAATTTCCATTAAAGAATTTTCGCAATTTATATTTATAATAGCGGGCATAATGATCAATAATAAAAAAATGAATAAAATAAATAAAAAATACTTACCTGATCAATAATATATGCCTATTAAATTAAGCATTTTATTAATTTATGTTGGTACAGGATTATGTTTGACATAATCCTGTACTTTTTACTTTTTTATCAAAAGAATCGACAGCAAGTATTTCTTTCGATAGGAATATTTGGTAAGGGTTGATTCGCATTAAATAGACCGTTATCTATTAAAGATCGACCCACCGAATTTGTAACATCTTGTCGATAAGAGGATTTATTATCTTGTTTTTTAGTGAATTGGTTGGCAACTAATGAAACAAGAAAATATGTCAACATTGCAGTTACGGAAGAAATAAGTTGGCCTAGCGCTGCTTCCTTGGGATTTTCAGAGTTCAATAAGACGCCTATTGTATGTAAGAAAAATATGGTTTTTATAATAGTATTACTAATATTCTCTTCTTTATTACACTGTTTGAGTCCAAATTGAATTAGTCCTAATCCTAGCTGTGTTACAACCCCAAATGAGAAATTTAATCCAAAATTAATAGCAGTGTTTTGTAGAATATCCAGATTAGCTAAATTATTTATATTTATTAGAGCAGGTGTTTTAGCTAAATTTATAACACTATTAAGTAAAGGTTGTGCGAAAAAATAGACTGATCTATCAATGCCTATTTTTCTTTGCGGATAATGTTTCTTTAATTTTTCTGCACCTTTTTCTAGTAAAAAATAACTAACTCCATTTACTACTGCAACTATTCCTTGAATAGTTAGTCCTTCTTCAAATGTTAAATGACTGCTATTTTTCGAATTTGTTTTTTTGTCATTACTTGAAAAATGTTCATTAGCGCTTGAATTTTTATTTTGTTCATGATCAAAGGGATCGAAGCCAAGTAAATTTTTCTTGGTTCCAGGAATGTATTCAAATAAATTCAGCAATCGGGTTATTTGTTCGGAGTTTTTATTGCATTCGGATAGAAGTAATTCACGTACTGTGCCAGGTAATTCGGCATATAATTGAGCATCAATTACTCTTTCTCCTTTATGATTAAAAAAATAATTAAGTAAATCTAAATCACAACCATTTTTAACCAAGACAAGTATCAGCTCTACTAACTTGCGGTCTTTAATGACATTATTTTCTTTTTCAAACGAAAAGCCTATACCTAACGCACCAGAAAAATAACCAATATTTCTTGTTTCAATCGCATATATAAGTTCATCAGGCAATTTAATATTAAAATCATAGGAAGGTGGGTATGTAATCGTAGATTCGCTTGTCGCTGTAGGTTTGGCTGTGCTTGTAGTCGTAGGTCTAGTTGTCGTTGTAGGTTTGGCTGTACTTGTAGTCGTAGAGCTAGTTGTCGTTGTGTGGCTTTGTCGAGGATAAATGCCATTAGGGTATTTTTGACAAAAATCATTGCTTAAATTTTTAACAAAATCTTCGAAGCTAGCTTGGTAATAGCTTTCTAATGTTCTAGCATCTTTATTATTTCGATGAGTTTCTAATAATTGTTTAAAATGTATATCACTAGCTGATTGATGAAAAGAGGCACACAAGAGTCGGCCCATTACATAGCTATTGTAGTGAGGATGTTCCTGGTAACCTGGAATTAGAAGTTCTCCAATTTTGGGAATATTATTCGAAATAGAAAAAGCATAGGTTAAATCTTCGCGTCTACAAGCTCCTCCATCAAAGTAGTTAGCGCAACCTTCAGACATCATTTTATAAGTAGGAACATCACCATTAAGAGTTGCCATTAACCAATGAGTAGCTTCGTGACGTGTATCAGACTCTATATTTTCGGTGCATAAACGAATTTTGGGCGGGTTAGAATTTTGATAAAATGCTGCTGTGCCGGTGTTGCAGTAATTGCCTCTACGAACATTTACTTGTAAAGGAAATTTTTTTTTATAGTTCAGATTTAATGGTTTTATTACATAATCATTAAAACGTTGAAATTGTGATCTTAGTGTATTTACTATTTCCTGTTCAATTTTAGTTCTTTCTGCTTGTGTAAGCTTTCTGTTATTACATCGATATTCATAATATTGTCCCCAATAATTAGAAATTAGATGCCAGTTACAATTTCCTTTAACTGTTAAATTATTATCTACAAATACTTCCAAGGACAGCCAAGTATCATCATACTTCATGTTTTATACCTTAAATATTAATTTGTGAGTGAATCGAAAAAAAAGCATGCTAACAAACAAATATTAAGGGTTTCTTAAAGCACTATTAATTTTTTAAAAAAAATCGCAGGGTTATAAAAAATAAAAAAACTAGAAAGCAGAAAATAGAGAAAAATAAGCTTAAAACTTATTGGCTAAGAATTTTTCAGAGCGTATTGCATTCTGGTATGCTATAAATCAAATTTAAATTTTAATAAGTAATGAATAATATGCATATCAATAACATTAATATATTAATAAATATATTATAAATTTTTTATCTGAATGATTTTAAATGCTGAATATTAAGATTTTTCTGTTAGACTATATCAGCTATTCCAATAATAAAAAATTATGGCTAAAGATATTCAAACAGCAAAAAATGAAAACTGCCAAAAAAGTCAAAACTTAAATTTATTAGTTGAGTTTAAAAAAGTTGAGTTTTCTAATAGGATAAACGAATTAAAAAAATTAATTAAGGAAAATAACTTAAAACCATTCCAAATTAATCCTGCTCAACTAAAAGAGTTTTTATCTTTATTTTCGGAGCATCATAAGTTTATCGCTTTAGAATTAGTAAAACCTTTCCTTTCCAATACAAATGAATTAAAGAATATTGAACTGAAGTCTACTCAGTTAGTATCAGTTTTATCTTTATTCCACACTGTTACTCGTTGTATTGTTCTTGAAACTTTAATACCGTTGTTTATTAATTCTGAGTTAACAAAATTAAAGAAATTTGAACTGAAAGCCGCTCAATTAAAAGCCATTCTGTTTTTATTTGCTAATTCCGATCGTTTAAAAGCTTTAAAGCTTTTAATAGAAAATTTTGATATTAAAATCAATCTAACTGAAACAGATATAAAAGAGCTTGAAACTTGTTTAGCAAGAGATTCTGATTTTAAGAACCTATTATCCTCAGATAGGAAAAAAATTTGGAATACCTTTTTTGCTCAAGAGCATTCTGGTATCTATACAATACATCACAAAAAACTAGTTAATAGCGTCAATAAACTAAACAATACAACTAGATGCGATACACTTTTCTTGACAGGACAAAGAGAGAAAGAAATTTATAAGCGAGAAGTTAGTGTGACACGCGAAAAAAGAAATATATCTTTCGATAAATTACTTATAAAATCCGATAAGAAATTCTTGAGTAAATTCGCGGGGAATGTAGAACATAAGGTTAATTCTATATCGCAAACAAGTTTTCCAGATAAGACGACTGAAATTTTTAGACATAACAATTTGCTTCAACTGAATAATTTATCAAAAAAAACAGAAATTAAAAATGAATCACTAGAATTATTAAGAATTAAAATTTTGCAATGTCAGTCAAGAGGCAGGTTCGATTTTTTTAAAAATTACGTTAAGGCCAAAAACCAAAGTATTATCTTTGAAAATGCAGAAGAGTTTTATAAATTTATTAAAATTTTTCTACCGCATGATACTATTGAATTCTTAAATCTTTCTTATATACAAGATCAAGTAAAAAATTTACAACAACAGAAAGCTTATTTAACTATAGATGCTTATAAAGAATTATTGAACTATTTGCCCGAAAATTTCAATAAAAGATTGTTAAATTCAATTAGTCCTGTTACAACGCCAAAGCAATCATCGAAAATTTTTAAACCTAACAATAATCACAAAACTATGCCAGATCTAATACCAAAGGTAATTACTAGAGGTATTTAATTTAGTAAAGAAGGGTGTGAGTGATATGCACCTGTGGAAAATTCTAAAAAAATAAACTAAGTTAAAGAGAAGAGATTTTCTTGAAAATTTGAAAATAAATTTTCTGGTACCTAATTTATTTTTATGTGTTTATAAAAATTTACCAGATTTATTTCAAAATCAAACATGTCAGTGCTTTTGTTTGTTTAATTCATGCGCGATTGCCTTTGAGAAATTATCTAGATCCTTTGGTTGACGTGAAGTTATTAGGCAGCTAGCTTCTTTATTCGATGTTACAACGGGGTGATCGAGCCATTTCGCTCCCGCATTAATCAGATCGGTTTTGATTGAATAATAAGAAGTCATTTCGCGACCGGTAACCAGCTTAGCCTCGATCAAGATCCAAGGGGCATGACATATGGCCGCAATCAATTTCTGGTTCTTTGCAAATTCACTTACAAGTTTAATGGCATGTGGATCGACTCTGAGTTTATCTGAATTTACCGTTCCTCCGGGTATAATAAGCGCATCATATTCTGAACTATTTATAGAGGAAAGTTCAGCACTAGCATTAACTATTTCGTCTTTTTCAACATCTTTAACTAAAGTTTGTACTTTGCCTTGATGAATAGCAGCGTGTGTAATTTCTGCGTTAAGCTTTTTCAGAAAAGCAATAGGAACTAATAATTCCGATTTTTCAACACCCATATTTGATGTGATAATAAGAATCTTTTTTCCACTTAAGTTAATGTCCATTTCTACTACTCATTAAATGAAATAATTTGAAATTATAGCTTTTTTCTTCTAGGAATCAAATTTAAAAGAATTTGCAGGTTAATTCTCCCCACTATTTTGATATGGCCATTAAGTTTTTATTCTTTTGTGCTATGCGGCTTGTACCATTATAAAGAAATAACGTATTTAATATTTGTTTAATAAAAGTTTATTAGTATTGATTTTTTTTAAATCAGTGACTAACTTTATGACAATCACTTGGGAAGAAATAGAAGATTCAATAGAAGATTCAAGACGCTCGGAGAATGCTCAGCAATTTTATAATTTTGTTAAAAGTATAATTGAAGAAAATCAATTAACTTGTATCGATAAGATTCTAAAATTAAGCTTGATCTTAATAGGATTACCCTACGAAAATCGGTATGAAATTTTTAATCTACCAAACATACAGATAATTTTAAATAATTTCAATGCAAAAGAAATTGTAGAATTATATGGTTTATTCTTGCCAGAAGATGCTTATAAATTTTTTAGATCAGACTATATACAATTTCTATTACGAAAAATTCCACCTTCCGACATTGATTGCGAAGATATTATTTCTTACATTCCCGATGAAAATGGAATGAGAGATTCAGTGAGGGGTATATTCAATACTTTAATCCAACCCAAAGAACCTAATAATGTTTCTACCGCGCAAGCTAAAAGAATTCAGTATTCGCGACTAACCCAAGAAGATTTATTAGGTAACCCTCAGTTTTTTAATCGTTTGCCCGAACCTTATAATAATCAAAATATCAGTTCGGATGATGAAGGGTACAGCAGTGCAAGTGAAGCTTCTCAAAATAGAAATCGTATTAATTAGTATATAAACAAACGTATTTAATTTCTAAATAGTCTTCAATACCATATTTTGAGCCTTCGCGGCCGATACCGGATTGTTTGAAACCACCAAAGGGAGCGACTGCATTTGAAGCGCGCCCGGTGTTGACACCGACAATACCATAATCGAGTTGTTCAGCGACATGAATAACTCGATTGACATTTTGTGCATAAAAATAAGCAGCGAGTCCAAATTCAGTGGCATTTGCTAAATGAATGACTTCTTGTTCTTCAGAAAATTTAAATAACGCAGCTACGGGACCAAAGGTTTCTTCTTTAGCGATTAACATTTTATTGGTACAATTTTTTAAAAGTGTTGGCTGAAAAAAATTTCCACCTAAAGCATGGACTTTTCCTCCGTATACCAATTCCGCGCCTTGCTTTAGCGCATCTGCAATATGCTTTTCTACTTTTTTGATGGCTGCTGCATTGATCAATGGTCCTATTTGAATGTTATCTTCTAAACCACTGCCTACTTTTAATTGTTGAATGGCGTGGGCTAATTTTTTCGCAAAATTTGCATAGATTTTTTCATGAATATAAAAGCGATTGGTGCAAATACACGTTTGGCCACTATTACGAAATTTCGATGCAATAGCGCCAAGGATTGCCTGATCGATATCGGCATCATCAAAGACAATAAAAGGTGCATTACCCCCTAATTCTAAGGATATTTTTTTTACTGAGTTAGCCGCTTTTTGCATTAAAAATTTCCCAATGGTAGTAGAACCAGTGAAAGAAATTTTGCGTATCGAAGGGCTGTCAGTGAAAATATTGCCTATCAATTCAGAATCACCGGTAACGACATTAAAGACACCGGCCGGTATTCCCGCTTTTTCTGCGAGTACCGCCAATGCCAATGCAGAAAAAGGCGTTAATACCGAAGGTTTGAGTATGATGGTACAGCCGGCGGCTAAAGCTGGTGCACATTTACGTGTAATCATGGCGCTTGGAAAATTCCAGGGGGTGATAGCGCCTACTACACCCACCGATTGTTTGCTGACAAACAAATGCTGCTTGGGTACTGGTGCAGGTATAATGTCACCGTATACGCGTTTACCTTCTTCAGCGAACCATTGAATGAAAGAAGCACCGTAACGAATTTCTTCCATGGCTTCTTTAAGTGGTTTGCCTTGTTCTAATGTGAGTAATAGTGCTAAATCATTGATATTCTCTAAAATTAGTGTATACCAACGGTCTAATAATTCACCACGCTCTGCAGCGGTTTTTGATCGCCATATTGGCCACGCTGCATCGGCTGCAGAAATTGCATCGAGTATGTTGACTGGTTCTAAATCTGGAACGGTTCCAATAATTTCTCCACTAGCAGGATTATTAATTTTAATGTTTTTTTTTGCCAGCACCCATTTCCCATTGATATAACAGCCTTGCTGAAAAAGTGAAGCATCGTTTAATTTCATCTTAAGAATCCCGATTTTTTAATCTTTGGTTTTTTCAATAGTGACTTGCAATAAGCGAATAATTCGATTATCCGCACGTAAAACTTTAAAGTGAAAAGGATGAATAGTAATGCTGGCGCCACGTTTCGGTAAGTAACCAAAACGATTCGCGATTACGCCACCTATCGTATCAAATTGATTGGTTGCCAAATTAGAATTAAAAAAGTCATTAAAATTTTCAATAGGCATCATCGCTTTGACAATAAATTGATTCGGGTTTTGTTCCTGGATAAAAATTTCGTCAATATCATCATATTCATCTTCAATTTCGCCAACAATTTCTTCTAAAACATCTTCAATAGTGACCAGACCAGAAACAGCGCCATATTCGTCAACAACGATGGCCATGTGATAATGTTTATGTTGAAATTCTTCGAGTAAACTGTCTAAGCGCTTACTTTCGGGAATAAAAACTACAGGTCGTAAGATGTCGCGGATATTAAAGCTGCTTTGATGGGCTAAGGGATTGTATTTTAGTAAATCTTTTGCCAATAATAAACCAATGACGCGTCGTTTATCATTGATAACCGGGAAGCGCGAGTGACCAGATTCAATGACCATGGGTAACAGTTCTGCCAAATGTGCTTTTTCATGAATAACTGTAATTTTGGCATGTGGTATCATAATATCTCTGACGTGTATGTCAGAGATTTGCAATACCCCTTCTAACATTTTCAACGCTTGTGCATTGAGTAGATTGCGTTGTTTAGCATAATGCAATAACTCAATGAGTTGTTTTCTATTTCTTGGTCCTTGTTTGAAAACTTGATGAACACGTTTTAACCAGGGCTGACGATTTTTTTTAAATTTAATTTTATCGTCAGATGTAGGGGTTTTCATAACCTAATTCCTTCAATATTTGAATTTCTATAGTTTCCATTTTGTTAGCATCTTTATCATGAATATGATCATAACCTATCAAATGTAAACAACCATGAATAATAAGATGCGCCCAATGAGCTAAGCGTGTTTTTACTTGTTGTTTAGCTTGTTGATTAACAAGCGCGGCACATATCACTAAATCACCTAAAAAATTCGAGGAAACTTCAGGTGGCGGCTCAAAAGGAAAAGATAAAATATTTGTAGGGCCGGTTTTATGTCGATAAGTGTTATTAAGGTCAGCACTTTCCTTTTTGCTAACGAGTCGTATATTTACTTCGTTAGGTCCAACTTGCTTTGCCAAAGCTTTGTTTACCCATCGCTGTAGGAAATAACGGCTAGGAATAAAAGTGTTACTAGCAATAACTTGTACTGTAATTTTAATGCGCTTTTCTTTGATTTTCGTTTTGCGCATAGGCTTGTAGTATTGCTTGTACCAAAGTATGTCTAACAATATCTTGCATTTGAAATTCAGTAAAGCTGATACCCTTTATATTTTTTAAAATACTTAAACAGTGACATAAGCCTGATTCTAGGCCACGTGGTAAATCGGTTTGTGTCGTATCACCACTCACAACTACTTTGGAATTAAATCCTATACGTGTTAAAAACATTTTCATTTGCTCTTTCGTCGTATTTTGTGCTTCATCTAAAATAATGAAAGCATCATTTAAGGTACGCCCGCGCATATAAGCCAATGGAACCACTTCAATAATATGTTGTTCGACGAGTTGCATCACTAGCTCAAAACCGAGCATGTCATTTAATGCATCGTAAAGTGGGCGAAAATAGGGGTCGAGCTTTTGTGAAAAATCACCTGGTAAAAATCCTAATTTCTCACCCGCTTCAACAGCGGGTCTAACGAGTACTACACGACTAATTTGTTCCTTTTCTAACGCGGCTACGGCACAAGCAACAGCTAAGTAAGTTTTTCCTGTCCCCGCTGGACCTAAACCAAAATTAATATCGTGATTTAAAATACGTTCGATATATAAACCTTGATTTGGGCTATGTGGTTTGATCGGGCCACGTTTGGTTTGAATCATTATACCGGGAGTTTTGGGAGGCTTTAGTGTCATATTGGGATCAGTTTGAGCCGTCTGTAGCACTAAATGAATAGTATTTGAAGTCAATGTGGTTTTTTTAGTGCCGGTTTCTGCGTAAAGATGGTGTAATACTTTGGCAGCAATTTCAACAGCCGTGTTAGGACCATTGATTTGAAAGTCATGACCACGATTATAAATACAAACGTTGAGTTTTTGTTCAATTTGACGTAAATGCTGATCAAATGGTCCACAAAGATTCGCTAAACGGTGATTGTCTTCTGGAATAAGTTGAAAAGTATAAGCTTGAGTATTCAATTTACTATTAATTCTCCTCGTAAAGAGTTTCTTAATACCTCAGTAATGGTAATAGGAACTAATTGCCCTATTAAGCGCGTGTGACCTCTGAAGTTAACCACGCGGTTATTTTCTGTGCGTCCTTGCAGTTCATTTTCATTTTTCTTAGAAGGACCTTCAACCAATATTTGATGGACCTGACCAAGCATTTTTTTACTTAGGGCTTGTCCTTGAAATACTAGGAGATTTTGCAGGATCTGTAAACGTTGTTTTTTTTCTGCGCTTGTTACATCATCAGAAAGCTCGGCTGCAGGTGTTCCGGGCCGACGGCTATAAATAAAACTAAATGAGTTATCAAAGCCTATGGACTCTACTAAATTAAGTGTGGCTTGAAAGTCAGATTCAGTTTCCCCAGGGAATCCAATAATAAAATCTGAAGATATCGCAATATCAGGTCGAACTTTGCGCAATTTACGAATTTTAGATTTAAATTCTAAGCTTGTGTAACCACGCTTCATGGCTGCTAAAACTCGGTCTGAACCACTTTGCACGGGTAAATGCAAATGATCGGCTAATTTTGGTACATCAGCATACGCTTGAATGAGGCGATCTGAAAACGCTAAGGGGTGAGAGGTGGTAAATCGTATGCGTAAAATATCATCGAGTGCGGAAATATAGCGAATTAAATCCGCTAAATCTGCAGTGCCACCTTCATAGCGCGGACCTTGATAGTCATTAACATTTTGGCCTAACAAGGTAATCTCTCGGACACCTTGTTCACTCAGTTGTACAATTTCTGCGAGCACATCATCTAAAGGACGGCTAATTTCTTCACCGCGTGTGTAAGGTACTACACAAAAACTGCAATATTTGTTACATCCTTCCATGATAGATACAAATGCACGTGGGCCTTCCGCTCTTGGCTTGGGTAAATGATCAAACTTTTCAATTTCTGGAAAGGAAATGTCAACCACGGATCGTTTTTTTTCTAAAACTTGATTGATCATATCCGGAAGTCGATGCAAAGTTTGAGGACCAAATACGATGTCCACAAAAGGAGCGCGCTGAATAATACCCGCACCTTCTTGACTTGCGACGCAGCCACCTACAGCGATAATGATATGGGATCGCAATGCTTTAAGTTTGCGCCATTGTCCGAGCTGTGAAAAAACTTTTTCTTGCGCTTTTTCACGAATAGAACAGGTGTTTAATACAATAACATCTGCTTCGTTGGGATCTTTAGTCAAGACTAAATGATGAGAATGAAATAAAAGATTATGCATACTCGCCGAATCGTATTCATTCATCTGGCAGCCATGCGTTTCGATATAGAGCTTTTGTAACATAAATTTCTTGTTAATGATCGAGTTTTTCTTTTAATAGACTATTTAATTGTTGTGGATTTATTTTACCACCTGAAGCTTTCATCACTTGACCGACAAAAAAACCAAATAGTTTATCTTTTCCTGCTCTATAATCAGCTAATTGTTCAGGATATTTTTTTAAAATCTCATCAATAAGCTTCAATATGGCAGATTGATCCGTAACTTGTTGTAGATTTTTCTCTTGAATAATTTCATCACTGTTTTTGTTACTAACCCATAATTCCTCAAACACATCCTTGGCTATGGTACTAGAAATAGTATGATCAGCAATGCGTTGCAGTAGACCAGCAAGTCGTTTGGCATTAATAGGAGATTCAAGAATACTTAAATTGGATTTGTTTAGAGCGGCAGCAAGTTCTCCCATAATCCAATTAACTGCTAATTTAGCCGGAATTTTTTCTTTGACAACCTGTTCAAAATAGTCAGCTAATTCGCGAACTGATGTGAGTAAGCTCGCATCATAAGCATTTAGTTTATATTCAGTTTGAAAGCGAACATGTTTTTTTTGTGGTAATTCAGGCAAGGTTTGCTTAATTTTTTCAATAAAGTCAGCATTGATGACGACAGGACATAAGTCTGGATCAGTGAAATAGCGATAATCTTTAGCGTCTTCTTTACTACGCATGGGACGTGTTTCTTGTTTATCCGTATCATATAAACGAGTTTCTTGCTTGATACTCCCGCCCATTTCTAAAACGTCAATTTGACGATCAATTTCATATTGAATAGCTTTTTCAATAAAACGAAAAGAGTTTAAATTTTTAATTTCTACACGTTTCCCCAATTGCTTTTGATTGGCTCTACGTACAGAGACATTGGCGTCACAACGAAATGAGCCTTCTTGTAAGTTTCCATCCGAGATATCCAAATAACGAACCAGTGTATGTAATGTTTTAAGATAAACAACCGCTTCTTTTGGTGAAGTTAAATCGGGTTCCGAAACAATTTCTAATAATGGAGTTCCAGCTCGATTTAAATCGATACCGCTCATATTTTCGAATCCTTCATGCAAAGATTTTCCAGCATCTTCTTCTAAATGGGCTCGTGTGATACGAATAGTTCTTTGCTCTCCATTTTCTAGCGCTATCGTTAGGTGTCCTGGTCCGATAATAGGATTTTCATGTTGACTTATTTGATAGCCTTTAGGCAAATCAGGATAAAAATAATTTTTACGCGCGAAGATTGAATAATGAGGAATATTTGCTTGGATACTTAAACCAAATTTAATCGCCATATTCACGGCTTCTGCATTTAAAATGGGTAACACACCGGGTAAAGCTAAATCCACCGCACATGCTTGAGTATTGGGTTCAGCGCCATAAGCGGTAGCAGCACCTGAAAAAAGCTTTGACTGGGTTGATAATTGAACATGAACTTCAAGTCCTATAACCGATTCCCAGGTACTGGCAGACTTCTCGGATGACTCGAGCTCATTATTGTACATGGATTTTTTGTGTTCAGCCGAGGTCATAGATTGAAATTCTCCGGTATTTTTTTATGCCAATCAGTTTCTTGTTGATAACGATGTGCGGCATTCAATAATTTTGCTTCAGTAAAAGGACTGCCAATAAGTTGCATCCCTAAGGGAAGCCCATCAACAAATCCCGCTGGAATTGAAATGGCGGGTAGACCCGCTAGATTGATAGCAATGGTGTAAATATCCGATAGATACATACTGACCGGATCATTGATTTTTTCACCTAGTTTGAATGCGGTAGTCGGTGTGGTAGGTCCTAGAAGGATATCAACCTGTTGAAACGCTTGTTTAAATTCTTCGATTAAAAGCGCGCGAATTTTTTGTGCTTTAGCATAATAAGCATCATAAGAACCAGCAGATAAAACATAAGTGCCCATTAACAGCCGACGCTTTACTTCATTACCAAATCCCTCGCCGCGAGTTCTTTCGTATAAATCTTTTAAATCAGTAGGATTACTGCAACGATAACCATAACGCACACCATCATAGCGAGCAAGATTGGAGGAACATTCGGCCGATGCAATAATATAATAAAGAGGAATAACTAAATGACAATTGGGTAAGCTAACACTGCTAACTTTTGCACCTAACTTTTCGTAAAGTTTAATAGCTGCTTGGATAGTTGTTGCTATTTTAGGGTCAAGATCTTTAGAAAAATATTCTTTAGGTAATCCAATTTTCAGGCCTTCGATTGAATCATTCAGTGTCAACATGTAGTTGGGAACCGGTCGGTCAATACTTGTCGAATCTTTCTCATCAAAACCTGCCATGACATTCATTAAAAGGGCAGCATCTTCTGCTGTCTGTGTCATTGGGCCGGCTTGATCTAAGCTAGAAGCAAAAGCGATAAGACCATAGCGTGAGACACGCCCATAAGTGGGTTTAAGTCCGGTAAGATTACACAATGCGGCGGGTTGTCTTATAGAGCCCCCAGTGTCTGTACCCGTTGCGGCAGGTGTTAATCGAGCAGCAACCGCAGCACTAGAGCCACCGGAAGATCCCCCGGGTACACGTGAAATATCCCAAGGGTTTTTTACTGCACCATAAAAACTGTTTTCATTGGATGAGCCCATGGCAAATTCATCCATGTTGGTTTTACCTAGTAACACAGTTCCAGCTTGATTAAGCCGACTAACTAAGGTTGCGTCATAAGGAGCAACAAAATTAGCTAACATTTTTGAAGCACAACTTGTTTTAATACCCGTAGTACAAAAAATATCTTTATGTGCGAAAGGAATACCTGTCAAGGACCCAGCGCTGCCATTTTGGTATTGTAAATCAGCCCGTTTGGCTTGTTCTAACGCTAGGGATGGTGTGACAGTAATAAAGCTATTTAAGGTTTTATCATATTTATCGATACGCGCTAAAAAAAGTTGTGTTAATTCTGTACTCGATACTTTTTTTGCTCGAAGCGCGTTAGATAACTCAGTGATCGTATAGTTATGCATATTTATTAATCTCTAAAGTTATTCTAAAACAAGGGGGACACAATAAAGGCCTGCCTCAGTATACTCAGTGAGTTGCTGAAAATCTTTCCTATGAACAATTTCTGTGATTTTGTCAGCACGTAAGCGTTGTGTGATTCCAAAAGGGTGAGCGACAGGTTGTACTGAGGTGGTATCTACAGCATCCATTTGCGTTGCTAGCTTAAAAATGCCTTGTAAGCTTTTTAAATACTGAGCGGCTTCTTCAGGATTGATTTGTATTCTAGCTAAATCAGCAATTTTATTAACGTCTTCAAGCGTGATCACCATAATTAAGTGAAACTCCAAATCTAGTACAGTAAAAAGCTCGATATTATACCTATTACGCTTAGATTTGCGAATCTGTAAATATTACGCGTATCGATGCGTATTCCTGCAGCTTTAATTTTTGCTATCTTATGAGGTTGCTTGCATAAAATCTTCTAGATTTGCTAAAGTGCGTAGGCACACACTATATTATGTAGGTAAACGTTCATACGTAGGTGGTCAACTTTATGCTAAGCAAATTCCGCGGTTTATTTTCTAAAGACATTTCCATAGATTTAGGCACGGCAAATTCATTAATTTATGTTCGTGGCGAAGGAATTGTTCTTAATGAACCGTCCGTAGTCGCTATCCGTTTAGAAGAGGGCAATCAACGTCGCGTACTCGCGGTAGGCTGGGAAGCTAAGCGTATGCTAGGGCGTACTCCTGGTAACATTAGTGCGATACGACCCCTAAAAGATGGTGTGATTGCTGATTTTTATGTGACTGAAAAAATGTTGCAGCATTTCATTAGTAAAGTGCATCAAAATCGTTTTTTACGTCCTGCTCCTCGAATTTTGGTTTGTGTCCCTTGTGGGTCAACACAGGTTGAACGTAGGGCTATTCGTGAATCGGCTTTAGGTGCCGGTGCCAGAGAGGTCTATTTGATCGAAGAGCCCATGGCTGCAGCTATTGGCGCAGGCATGCCAGTTGATGAAGCTCGCGGATCATTAGTGGTAGATATTGGCGGCGGAACGACGGAAGTTGCCGTTATTTCTTTAGGCGGAGTGGTCTATTCACAATCAGTTCGTATTGGTGGAGATCGATTTGATGAAGCTATTGTCAATTATGTTCGACGTAGTTATGGAAGCTTAATTGGCGAACCCACCGCAGAGCGAATTAAGCACGAAATTGGTACCGCTTTTTCTCTATCTGAAGTACGAGAAATTGAAGTGCGTGGACGTAATATTTCAGAAGGTGTTCCCAGAGCTTTTGTTTTGAATAGCAATGAAATTTTAGAAGCCTTGCAAGAACCATTATCCAATATTATTGGAGCCATTCGTACTGGCTTAGAACAAACACCCCCAGAATTAGCCGCAGATATTTCTGAAAGAGGAATGGTTTTAACTGGCGGTGGTGCCTTACTAAGGAATTTAGATCGATTAATTACAGAAGAAACGGGGATGCCCGTCGTTGTAGCAGAAGATCCATTAACTTGCGTTGCGCGAGGTGGTGGTCGTGCGCTCGAGATTATTGATGAAATGGGTGGGGATTTTTTAGTCAAAGATTAGCAGGTAAGCACTATTAAACTATTATTTAACCGTGGAAAAACCTCTTTAGGGTTAAGGTTAGTTTTTTTTGTTCTTTTATCTCTGTTATTGATCCTATTGGATTATCATCATTATTTACCATCGTTACGTCGTGTATTAAATAACGTGGTAGCCCCTTTGCAGTATATGGTAGATGCTCCGGCGCAACTATTCCACAATATTAAGGGCAATTTTGTAACACGACAAAAAATACAAGCTGAAAATACGACTTTGAGTACTCAACAAGTTTTGTTACAAGCTAAGTTACAACGCTTTGCGGCTTTAGAAAGTGAGAATAGGCAATTGAATCAATTATTAGCTGCAACTGAACATCTAAAAAAACAACATTTTCGTTTGGCACGACTATTATTAGTTAATGCTGATCCTTTACTGAATGAAGTGATAGTCGATAAAGGACAATCGGACGGTGTTAAAGTAGGTCAGCCAGTGCTGGATGCTAATGGTGTGATGGGTCAAGTCGTCAGCGTCGATTTTTTAAACAGTCGTGTACTATTACTAACCGATTTTCGTAGTGCGATTCCTGTTCAAGATGTGCGTAGTGATGTGCGTGGTATTTTAGTGGGTCGAGGACGACTCGCGAAACTTTTATTAAAAGATATTCCTGGTACTGTGGATATTAAAGTAAATGATCTGTTAGTTACTTCAGGTTTAGGTGGGCGTTACCCAGCAGGCTATCCTGTAGGTGTCGTCAGTGTCGTTAACACGAATGTTGCTACACAATTTGCTAGTATACAGGTTGATCCGAGTGCACAATTAAATAGAAATCGGCCAGTATTATTAATTTCTTCAGCCAATACGCCGACTACGGAAGTTAATTCAAAAGTTAAAACCATCTCACAAGCGCTTAAAAAATAGGATAGCGGAATGAAACCACTTTATTTTTCTACCTTATTTCTTGTTGCGATTAGTTTTTTTGTTGCGATTATACTTAATATTATTCCATTACCGCCTGCTTTGACTTTATTTTTTCCTTTATGGTTACCATTGGTTTTAATTTATTGGATTATGGTATTGCCCGAGCATATTCATTTTACTTTAGCCTGGATACTCGGTTTATTTATTGATGTCTTATATGGCAGCTGTTTGGGGGAACATAGTTTGGCTTTATGCGTAGTTGCTTATTTAGCTTACCGTTTTCATTTGCAATTTCGTATGTTCCCCTTGCCGCAACAAATATTATTTATTTTTGTTATGCTTATGATCTATCAGGTTGTGCTGATTTTGATACAAAACTGGCTGGGATTTCCAGTTGATTTTCGTTGGGCTTGGATTCCTTTAATAGTGAGCGCCTTAGTTTGGCCATTAATGAATAATGTGCTGAGAATAAATCCTTTAGATATGCGTCATTAATTTTAATATGGTTTTTTTTATTAAAACTTATTTAATTAGCGGTATACTAATAAACTAGTAAAGTGATTATAAAAAATTAAGGAGTTTTATGAATATAACAAAAGATTTCGCAGGCCCCGCTAATTATGATCGACGTATTCATTCCATCGTTCTACATTTTACAGTTTCAGATGAAGACGATTCTCGTGAGACACTTAAACATGGAGGCGTGAGCGCACATTTTTTAATACCCAAAACAGCTAAATCCGATGGTACTGATGTATGGCAATTGGTCGATGAAGCCGATCGTGCATGGCATGCAGGGCTTAGTGATTGGCAAAATCGGACTGGTCTTAATGATACATCCATAGGTATTGAAATAATTAATTATGCTTATGGTTTGATACAGGATTCAGGAGAAGTATTATTTACTTATCAAGTAGAAAGCAAACTTAAAGAATTTATTTTACAAACTTTGCAAGAAAAGGATAAAAATTTATACCAACTTTTAATTGAAGAAAAGTTATTAACGGCATTTTTATCTGATATGAGGCGTGGTTTAGTGCCGCCGCGTGATCGTCATGCCTATAAAGAAAAGGTGTCAGTAGAATTATTAGCTAAATACAAGAAATTAACTAAAGAATGGCGTGAAAAAAACGATGCTTTTCAACATATTAAACAAGAAGATCTATATCATTTGGAAAAATCCGGTAAGCTTAAATGGGATGAATTTACTGAGCATCAACATCTTATGTTGGTGGAATTACTAAAAAAATTACTTGAAGCGTTACAAATTAAGGATGGCGATAGCATACGTTATCAAATAGACCCTACCGCTATTATTGGCCATTCAGATATTGCTCCCGGTCGCAAGCAAGATCCTGGCCCTAAATTTCCATGGAAATATTTAGCCGATCGCGGTATAGGCGCATGGCCGGATGAGGAGCTGGTAGCGACGATTGAGAAAGAAATTCAGATGGAGCAAGGGATTGATTATAAATGGATACAAGATAATTTACGAATTTATGGTTATAAAATCGAATCTACTGGTCAATTCGATGCGCAAACAAAAGAAGTTATCAGAGCTTTTCAAATGCATTTTGAACCTGAAAATTATTCGGGTGAACCTACTATAAAAACAATTAGTATTTTAGAAGCATTAATAAAAAAATATTATCCAAGTAAGCAATCAGATTATCCTCGTTGTTTAATTGTTGTGTAATTAGTTAACCATCATTATCTTCATTACAATGTTGATCATACTTTACTTGGTCAACATTGTTTCTTTTTAAGTATACTTTGCGCATTTGAATTTTTGTCTGTGTTGCCGCGCAATCCGCATATATCTGTATACACCAGTTTGCTACCTGTATGCGACACTTACCAAAAAACCAATTACTGAGAGTCTCTCTGTTTTTATCTAACAAGCGTATTATTAATTATTTTTTATGGTTAATAATTTACTTATCAGTGTGTAACTTGTTGTATAAGCTGTGAAAAAGCCTTTGAAAACTTGTGGATAATGCAAACTTTTGCTAAAATTGTTATACGTGATTGTATAAAATAACGTAAGTAAAATGCATAATACTATATATAGTTGTTCAAAATAAAATTAACACTATATTTAGTGTGACTGGATTTTATAACTTATGACTTCAAAATTTTCAAAAAAAATTAATGCTGCAAAAATCTAACAAATATAAGCTTAACTCAAGTCAAATTAAAGAGCTTTTAAAGCTACTGAGTAGATTGAGTACCTAGATTGCTTAATTCCAATAATCACATATTTAAAATCAAAATATTACACAGCAATCTAAAGAAAATGGTTCCAAGGGGGATATATGTTTAGTAAAGCGAGTAATAAGCGTAGTTTATTAAGTTATTCTGGAAATGCAGCATTTAAAAAACGTATTGCACCAAAAATAGCTGCTCATATTCAAAGACCTATTGATGTCTCTTTAAGCGGTGAAGATGCTTGTTTAAATAAATGGCTTATGGACAATCTAAGTACGATACTGCCAATACACATTACTTTAGCGACAGGTCGTCTCTCAGCACAGAGGATTTCAAAACCCTATCCTAAAAAGGCTTAATATGAGCAAAGTAAAGATTATATTATCTGATGGTACAGAATTTGAGCATGATTTTGGTTGTAATAACCATTATGCGGAAATGTTTCAAATTATTCGTGAAATTATTGGTATTGATTCTCGAGTAAAGTGGTTTAAAGATTTAAAAGATGAATTTTATAACATACAATGCTTCGGCGATGTTAAAGTTGATATCTCTAAAAATAATTCTTAAGGATTGATAATTTTTATAAAATAGTGCAGGATTTGATGTTTTCGTGTTTATAAGAGTTTAAATTAAGCACTCAATGGATGGGTGCTTAATTCAATTAATGATAAACACTTTTAATTTTTCTCTGCAAAGATTTGCTGAGTGAAATATTAGTAAGGATATGCATAAATTACCGCCAGGAAGGCTCTTAATTGTTTGTATTCGCCGTATCGGCGATGTTTTACTTGTTACACCCTTAATTCGGACCTTTAAACATCATTGGCCAAAAACAAAAGTTGATCTTTTGGTTTTTAAGGGCACTGAATCTATTCTTAATTCAAATCCAGATATAGAAAACATTATTAGCATTGATGAGCGCCCTGATTTTTTTCAACATTATCAATTAATCAAAAAAATTTTTCGCGTTTACGATATGTCTGTGTCCACATTGCCTGGAGATAGAGCCACACTTTATGCTTATTTTGCAGCTAAGTATCGAGTAGGCATGTTAGGTGCTGATAAGAGTCGCTGGTGGAAACGCCTGTTACTCTCTAAAACCGTAGAATTTGATAGTATTTCTACGCATACCGTATTAATGAACTTACGATTGGCAGAAATTTTACAGATAAGTCCTTGTTCAGAAATTGTTATTGCTTGGCAGGAAAAAGATTCTCAGAAAGTAACTCAGCTCATTGATATGAATAAAAAACTCGCTATTTTACACCTACGCCCTAAATTTTCTTATAAAGAATGGATTAAAGAAGGTTGGATAGGCCTAGCCAATTGGCTATTAGGAATAGGTTATACGGTTGTGTTAACTGGAGATAAAAACGAATCAGAAAAAAAAATGGCCGCGGAATTGTTGGGTGAATTACCACAAGGTGCAATTGATATGGTGGGCAATTTAAGTTTAAATCAACTCGGTTTTTTATTAAGTAAAGCTAAGATTTATATTGGTCCAGATACGGTAGTGACCCATATGGCGGCTGCGTTAGGTACACCAACTATGGCGTTATTTGGCCCAAGTAACCCCGTAAAATGGGGTCCTTGGCCTAAAACATGGGCATTAAATAATCCATTTGTTCGAGTAGGATCGCAGCATCGGAATAATGTGTATTTAATGCAAGGTTCGGGAGTATGCGTTCCTTGCTTTCAAGAAGGCTGTGATCAACACATAAAAAGTCGAAGTCGTTGTTTGGAAGATTTAACTGCACAACGAGTGATTAATAAAGTCAAACGACTTATTAATTATCCGGAAAATCTTGCTACTTAGTTTCATTCTCTTAGTAAGGCATTAAAGTGGATAGGTGAACATCTTTCTAAAGCTATCTATTGAGTAGGTGTATGATATAGGCTGCTAGCTTTTAAGGGTTTAAAAAAATTATATGTTAGCGTTAAGTGTGATTGTGATAGTTAAAGATGCAGCACAGGATATCCAGCGTTGTTTGGAATCAATAAAATGGGCTGATGAAATTATTATTTTGGATTCAGGAAGCCAAGATAATACCTTGGAGATTTGTCGACAATATACGCAGAATATTTTTTCAACTGATTGGCCAGGATTTGGTAAACAAAAGAACCGGGCTTTAGATAAAGCCCAAGGTAAATGGGTATTGTCTATCGATGCAGATGAAGCCTTAAGTTCAGGCTTAATAGAAGAAATAAAACGAATTATCTCAAAAACAGAGGATCAATATGATGCTTATGCTATAAAAAGAATATCTTTTTTTTGCGGGAAAAAAATTCGATATGGTGATTGGACCAGAGATGAAGTCGTTAGATTATTCCGTCGATTACCATCTATTCGATTTACACCCACGATCATTCATGAAAAATTGCATGGATATTCAAATCTGGGAAATCTAAAAGAAGTGATTTTTCATGATACCATGAAAACTATTAGCCAAGTATTACTGAAATTAGAACATTATTCTAGCTTTGCTGCGCAAAAGTCGTATCAAGAACACACAAAATCTAGTCTGTTAAAAGCAATTTTGCATGCGAAATGGTGTTTTATTCGTGGATATTTTTTACGTTTAGGTTTTTTGGATGGTCGTGAAGGCTTTATATTGGCAGTTTCCAATGCATTAGGTGTTTTTTATCGTTATGTAAAATTAATATATCTTTATGAATTAGGATAAATCATGTCTGCAGATTCACTAAGTTGTTCTCGTCGTCCTATCAGAGATTATTTTCAAGGGCTCAGTCGAATTTTTGCGGTGCTGACTGCATTTGTATTACCTATCTCAACCGCTGCATTGATGATTTTTTTCACAGCGACAGTGCTTTGTTGTTTATTAGCCGGAAATTGGCATGAAAAATATCTTATTCTTCGCCATAATCCGATGGCGTTGATGTTTATTATATTTTTTGCGCTGTTTCTTTTAGGGCTTAGCTATACCACGGTGCAATGGCCGCTAGCGTTACATACTTTAACAAAATATAGTAAATTTTTACTAGGATTTTTTTTATTTAGTACATTTCGACATGAAAAAACCGCATATTTTGCTTTATTTGCTTTTTTATTAGCATCTAGTCTGACGCTGCTCTTTTCTTTGATCAAATATTTTGGACATTGGGATTTACTACATCGCTTTGCTTCAGATTCTGGTGTTTTTAAAGATCATATTTTTACAGGGTTTTTATTGGCATTTACTAGCTATGGCTTTGCTTTATTTACATTTTCAATGAAAAACACTTGGCGCTGGTTGTTTGCTGCATTGTTTTTACTTGCGGTTTACGATGTATTATTTATCAATATAAGTCGATCGGGTTATGTGGTGCTTTTTAGTTTGTTGTTGTTATTGGCAAGTCAACTATTTGCCTGGAAAGGATTGCTAGCGGGAGTATTAATTTCAATTTTTTTATGCGGTGGGTTGTTATTTTTACCTGCTAATTTTAAAGAACGTTTCAATTTAATGCATAGTGAAATTACACAATATAAACATGGAAGCTTTGACACTTCAGTAGGTTTACGTTTAGAGTTTTATCATAATAGTATGAAACTATTAAAAGAACATCCTTGGATAGGAACTGGCACTGGAAGCTTTGCACAGGACTATTTAGCAGTCACACACGATAAACAATTTGCTACGCGAAATCCACATAATGAATATCTCAATATTGCTGTGCAATTTGGCTTATTAGGACTTGTTATTTTATTAGCCATGTTTATTGTTCATGCCTGGATAAGCTTTCGCTTGCAAGGCCTACGTCAATATTTTGCGCAAGCGGTTTTAGTGTCTATCGCGGTAGGGGCATTGTTTAATTCATGGCTAATGGACGCGACTCAAGGTTGTTTTTATGTTATTTTTACCGCTTTATTCTTTGCAGAGTTATCTTATAAATCTAAAGAAGATATCATGTAAACTAATTAACTTACATTGTTTATGCCAATTTTTGCATGAATTCGTTGGTCTTCGGTAATTTGCTTTAATAAATTAAGATTTATTTGTTCTTTTTCGCGATCATTTTGTTGATGCCATAAATGAATAACGGGTACTGCAAATTTTCCTGTTTTGCGTTTAATGCCTGCGCGGATCAAGCGTATAACTAAGTCAGAGTCTTCATATCCCCATCCTATAAAGCTTTCGTCAAAACCGTTGACGGTCAAAAAATCTTCTTTCCATAAACCTAAATTACAACTTTTTGCTCCTTGCCACCGCATTGCTTGAAATTTACGTAATTTATTTAATCGGATACGCAATAAGGGAAATAAACGATTTGACTGGTCATGAAAATAATGTGATAGCCACTGTAGAGCTGAGTCTTTATAAATAGGTAAAAATTCTTTCAGGATTTTTTGTGTAAATTTTTTTTCAAGTAATAGTCGGTGACCAGAAACAAACCAAAAAGTTTCAGCTAAAAAGCGATGTTGCTCGATAAAATCTGGAAAGGGGACACAATCACCGTCCAGAAAAATAATATAGTTATTATTTGCAAGTAGAACCGCTTTATTGCGGATTTTTGCGGCTTGAAAGCCTTCATCTTGTTGCCAAACATGCTTGAGAGGATAATTAAGTTGATGTTGTAATTGATCAATTAATAGTCGAGTTGCATCAGTTGAGCCATCATCGGCTATGATGACTTCATTGGGTAATTGTGTTTGCTGTGCTAAGGCGGATAAAACTAAATGTAAGGCATCGGGACGATTGTAGGTAGTCACAATGACAGAAATAGGGGGTGATTTTAATAACATGGCGCTCTTCATCAGCTGATTAACATTTGCGTTAAAAAAAACAAAAATTTTAAAGTGTTTTAAAGTATAATGAGTATATACGCATTGCACATCGAGAAGCTAATAGGGGCATAAGGATGTTGCTATCATAAAAAAACAGTTATTTAGTTGTTTTTAACAGTTTCTAAATATTGATATTTTTATAGCTGCTAATACTCGATATTCATTTTTCTTGGCTTTCATCGAATGAAACACTTCCTGTATTCACTAGCGCGCTTACTCATCGTATTTTTAACAAGTAGTATCGTTTTTTTTGCTTTGGTGGTTATTGCAGGCCGAATTTTAACCCCTTATTTGAATAAACAAGCACAAGGAGTTTCTAACTTAGCCGCTAAGGTATTGCACAAGCCGGTACAAATTAAGCAATTTTCTGTGGTTTGGCAGGGTCTCACGCCCATTTTTCACGGATCAGACGTGATTATTTGGGATGATACTCAAACCCATCCTATATTAAGTGTGAAACAACTTAATATTGGTATCGATATTTTTAATACTTTACTCAATGGAGGAATAAAATTAGGCCCTATAAGTGTGAATGGGATTGAATTAGTTGCGCATCAAACTAAAGATGGTCAATTGGTTTTCTCTGGTATTAGCACATTGTTTAATCAATCTTCTGAGCTTAATTCGAATGGCATAAATGAATTAATCGCTTGGGTTTTAGCTGAACCAGAAATAAGTTTAAAAAATGTGGGCTTAAAATTTTATCCGAAATCGGGTAGCGTATGGTCACCAATGCAAATAAATCTGCTATTAAAAAATAGCGGTGATCAACATCAATTAAGTGGTCAATTAAGTTTTTTACAAGAAAACTTTTCTGAATTAAGTTTTAAAGTTAATCTGAGTGGTCCCCCATTATTATCCTCCCAGAACCATCTGAGCGGAACAGTTTTTTTACATGGCCAAAATGTTTTTCTGGATCGGTGGTTACAGCTATGGAAGCCAAGCTGGCAACTGCAAAACGCGAGAGCAAATTTTAAAATATGGGCCGATTGGGACTCTGACCATTTTACACAATTTCAAGGATTGTTCACTAATTTACACCCAGTATCAATAAAATTTAATAAACAAGCCGCCATTTCTTTTTCACCTTTTTCGGCGCATATACTTTGGCAAACTACTCAGCAACAGAATTGGAGCATAGACGCTATTGTTCATAATTTCGGTATGCAAACTTGGCAAAAAATCCCAGGGATCCAAGGACTAGATGCCTATTTGCATATGACACCTAGCATGGGAAACCTCATTGCGCATGCTAACGATTGCAGCCTAGATTTTAGTAAACTATTTAAAGCGCCGATACATTTGGATAGTCTAACAAGCAAATTGAATTGGCAGCAAAAAAATGGGGAGTGGGTAATTCAAGTTCCACAATTTGAAGCAGCCAATCAGGAGGTATCGGTTAATTCACAATTTTCTTTGTTAGTTCCAAAACGCGCTATTCAATCGCAGATTAGTTTACTAGCGCACGTAAAAATACATAATACAGCACATATTGGTTATTATTTGCCACAAACTGTATTAGGCTCAGAACTTTTACATTGGTTGAGTACAGCTATTACTAAAGGGTCAGGTATAGGAATTTTAGTATTGCAAGGCCCTTTGAATCAATTTCCTTTTGACCAACATAATGGAACTTTTTTAATTGATACACAAATAAAAGACGCTACTTTAGATTACGAACGAGCTTGGCCTAACTTGCAAAAAATTAATGGCGAACTTATTTTTGTTGGTCGGCAAATGCAAATTTTAATCGATACTGCAGAGTTGCTGGGTACAAGCTTAAAGAATATACAAGCTAATATTCCAATTATTAAGAAAAATGTACAGGCCGTATTACATATTGTTAGTGATGAGATTCATACTCGTCTAGAAATAGGTCAACGTTTTTTAATTGCTACACCATTATCTCATGGAACATTGAGTCAATTAAAAAACTTAATACTGATAGGTCCTTTGCAGCTTAGTATGCAAATAGCTATCCCTCTTGAAACAGGAAAACAAAAATTAAAATTACTGGGTCTTGCTCACACAGAAAATGCTAAATTGAAAATTCCTGCGCATGATATTCAATTAGATCAGTTAACCGGACCTTTTAGCTTTAATCAGGATGGAGTATCGGCACAAAAATTGACAGGAATATTATGGAAAAAACCTATAGAGTTGTCTATTCGTTCGACACCGAATCTACAAATTACCATAAATTATGATGATATCCTGACTAATTTAAAACCCGAACAAAGTGGTTGGCGTTTTAGTATTGATAATCAAACGGCGAAAGGAAATGTTTTGATTCCTAATAGTAATTTACAACCCATTCTGGCGAACTTTGACATTATTAATTTAGATTCATCGATTGAATCTAATAAGATTAATGGTTGGAATTTCAAACAATTACCTAATATTAATTTAAACGCAAGAGAGGTACGTTATAAGGAGATTAATTTTGGAGCTGTGCAATTGAAATTAAATCCAATATTAGGTGGCGTGTTGGTGAGAGAATTAAATGCTGGAAATGCAAATTATCACTTGATAGCTAATGGCGCCTGGCATACTCAAGACGGTAGCTCGACTGAACTGATAGGCCAGTTAGACAGTATGAATTTAAGCAATTTTTTAAGAAGTTGGGGGTTACCAGCGAGCATCGCCGCTGAACAGGCACATATGCGATTTAATTTGCATTGGCAGGGTGCCCCCTATCAGTTTAGCTTTACTAAACTTAAAGGTCATTTTTCTTTTACTGCAACTAATGGTCAGATTGTTGATATTGGATCCAGTAACGAAGCTAAATTAAATTTTGGTCGGTTGCTTACTTTTTTAAGTATACAAAGCTTAACCAAACGTTTGCAGCTAGATTTTAGTGATTTAAAAACCAAAGGTTTTGATTTTACAAATATACAAGGTAATTTTATTTTACGAAATGGTAATGCTATTACTCGCGATGTCACTATCGAAGGACCGGTTGCGAAAATAAGCATCGCTGGCCGAATTGGGATGTTGAATAAAGACTATGATTTGATTATTAAGGTGGTTCCACATTTTACTTCTAGCTTACCCGTGATAGTCGGTTTGGCCGGTGGTCCAGTTGCTGGGGTCGTGACTTGGTTAGCTAATGCGGTGTTAGGTTCTGCCGTACAAAAAATTGCAGAGACGTCGTATCACATTACGGGATCTTGGAGTAAACCTGATGTGGTTAAAACTTCTGTTTAATTTAACATTCAAACAAATGTAAAAGATGGTTTACCTAGAAAATTTATTAAGTTAAATTAACGATTTTTTCCAAGTCATATCATTTTAATAGAATAAGAAGGTTAATAATGTTTGCGCTTTCAACTGTTGAATTTTCTAGAAAATATTATAATAAAAAGCAGAAACACCAATCTAATAAGTATTATTTTTTAGATTGTCATTCCGGGGAAGGACAAATTAATCAGTTATTGGATGAATTGGAGGAATGTTTTATTTTAAATGAAATTTCTAAGGAACAATATAAAGAGAAATTTGATTTCTATCTGGAATTTTTTTTAAAAAGATGTATAAACATCAATCGCAGTTTTTCTGATGCGATAAAATTTCTGTCAATTTGGTTAAAGTTATCTCCAGATACTCTTTTAAAGGCATTAAAAACTGAAGATCTACAGCAATATTTTAATAGAACTGAATTTCATCATGAGGGGAATAAATGGTATTTTCCAAAATTGTTGCAGGTTTTTGTAACTTTAGTAGAGAATAAGCAAGCAAAGCCCAAAGAAATATTAGATCATCTCTTTAGAGTTTTTAATTTTTTTAGTGATCCGGAATGCTTTGTTTGTGAAATTATCGGATATGATCAGTTAGAGAGGTTCATTAAAGAAAGTCCGAAAGAGTTTAAAACCGATTTATTATTGAAAGTTAAAGATTTTGTTGACGAGAAAAGTACAGTTTATCTTGGTTTACGTAGTCATCAATATTTAAAAACAGAATTACTAACCATTGATCCGACTTTATTATTAAAAAAAATCGATTCGAAAAAATTAGCTTCTCAGATAAAAAGTGATCTTTTTATTTTTTCTAGTATTAATTACTTTGACTCATCGAAGTATGTTCCTCAACCATCTACAAATTTTAGAAAAGGGCAAAGCTATTAAACATGAGTTAAAATCACTAAAATTGCATCCTGACTTCAGCTAAGTTAGGATGACGAACATGATGAAAAATAGTCTTACTTTAGCCCGTGAAACCCTGTTAGACCCCGCTGGACTGACTGAAAATCAGTTACAAATCATCTTAGGCCGATTATTAACGCCTAAAGTTGATATGGCCGATCTTTATTTTCAAGCAACTCAGTTAGAGAGTTGGGTATTAGAAGATAGTATCGTTAAAAACGGTAGTTTTAATATTGAGCGTGGTGTCGGTGTCCGTGCCATCAGCGGCGAAAAAACAGGTTTTGCTTATTCAGATGATATTATATTACCTGCTTTGGAATCTGCGGCGACAATGGCGGGGAGTATTGTTAGAACTGGGCAGCATGGCCAAATCCATGCTTGGCAGAAAAATTCGTTTATAAAGCCATTATATCAACCAATTAACCCTATTTCTTCCTGGACTGAACAACAGAAATTAAGCTTGCTGCGTGAAGTTAACGAAGTGGCGCGTGCTTGTGATCCCCGTATTAAACACGTGAATGTCAGTTTAGTGGGTGCACAAGAAGTGGTTCTAGTGATTAATAGTGAAGGCTGTATGGCAGCCGATATTCGACCTTTAGTACGATTAAATATTAGTGTAATTGCAGAAGATAAAGGTTTGCGCGAACAAGGTTTTGCTGGTGGTGGCGGTCGCACTGATTATAGCTATTTTATTAAAGATCAGGTGGCCACTGAGTTAGCAAAAGAAGCGGTCCGCTTAGCTATTCTGAATTTAGATACAGTAAAAGCACCTGCCGGTACGATGCCCGTCGTGTTAGGGCCTGGTTGGCCTGGGGTTTTATTGCATGAAGCCGTAGGACATGGTCTAGAAGGCGACTTCAATCGTAAAGGAAGCTCAGCATTTTCAGGCCGAATCGGTGAGCGTGTCGCTTCTCCAGGATGTACCGTAGTCGATGATGGAACGATTCCTAATCGACGTGGATCGCTCACTATCGATGATGAAGGCACACCCACACAGCGCACTGTTTTAATTGAAAAAGGTATTTTAAAAGCCTATATGATGGATAAATTAAACGCATGCTTGATGGGGACGGAATCGACAGGAAATGGTCGCCGCGAATCGTTTGCGCATTTGCCGATGCCGCGCATGACCAATACCTATATGTTACCTGGTCCTTATGTACCAGAAGAAATTATAGCAACGGTTAAAAAAGGACTTTATGCTGTGAATTTTTCTGGTGGTCAGGTGGATATTACTTCAGGAAAATTTGTATTTTCTGCCTGTGAAGCTTACTTAATTGAGAATGGTCAAATAACACGCCCGGTAAAAGGAGCCACTTTAATTGGCAATGGCCCTGATGTGTTAAGGCAAGTTTCTATGATCGGTAATGATCTAAAATTAGATAGCGGTATTGGTAGTTGTGGTAAAGAAGGCCAGAGCGTTCCTGTAGGAGTCGGACAACCCACATTAAAAATAGATGCTTTAACAGTTGGTGGTACTGCCATTTAATTAAGAAAAAAATATGACAGAACAACAGACATCGCAATATCACACAGGTTTTTATAGTTATCGACGTTTACTCCATTATCTTCGCTATTACTGGGGTTGGTTTTTATTAGGTATTATTGGCACTATTTTATTGGCCAGTACCGATGCCGGACTTATTTGGTTTTTAAAACCCTTACTTAATAAAGGTTTTGTCGATAAAGACGAGCATTTTATACATTATCTGCCTTTCATTTTAATTTTCGCTTTTTTATTACGTGGTATAGCTAATTTTTCGTCCAGCTATTGCTTAGCGCGTGTTGCAAGAAGTGTGGTAATGAACATACGCCATGACATACTTAATAAGTTGTTACGGTTACCGGCTAAATTTTATGATAATACGACATCCGGTCAATTGCTCTCTATCATTATCTATAATGTCGATCAGATAGCCATTGCAAGTACCAATTCTTTAATTACGCTAGTGCAAGAAAGTTTTTTTGTGCTCGGATTGATTGCCGTGATGATAATGGCAAGTTGGCAATTGAGTCTATTATTTTTTATTACTGTACCAACTATGATTTGGATAGCACGCTACTCCAGTCGACGTATGCGAAGTTTGAATAATGCAGTTCAAGACTCTATGAGTGAAATGACACAAGTGGCAGAAGAGGTCATCGATGGCTATAAAGTGATTCGTACCTTTGGCGGTGAAGAATATGAAACTAAAAAATTTCAAATCTTGTTAGAAAGAAATAGATTTCGCGAATTAAAAGTCGTGGTCACTAATTCTTTAGCCAGTTCAGGCGTGCAACTTATTGCTGGTGCCATTGCGGTAGTTACTATCTGTTTAGCCATTTCACATTTAACACATATTACCGCGGGTGGATTTACTTCCATGGTAGGCGCCATGTTGTTATTACTAAAACCGATGCGTAATTTAGCCGCAGTCAATAGCATCATACAACGTGGAATTGCTGCTGCTGGCAGCATTTTTAATTTATTAGATGAAAAAAATGAACTTGATTCAGGTACGCACACGTTTAATATCCTAAAAGGTTGTTTAGAATATCGGAATGTAAGTTTTGCCTATTTATCTGAACAACCTGTGTTACAAGATATCAGTTTTGCAATTAATCCTGGTGAAACTATTGCTTTGGTTGGACGTTCGGGTAGCGGAAAATCTACGTTGGTAAATTTATTACCACGTTTCTACGATAATTATTTAGGAAAAATTTTAATAGACGGTGTTGATATCCGTGAATTAAAATTAAAAGATTTGCGTAGTCAATTTGCTTTGGTATCTCAGCATGTGACATTGTTTAATGACACCATTGCTCATAATATTGCTTATGGACAATTAAGCGACGTGAGCGAATCAATGATAATACGCGCTGCTAAAGCAGCGCATGCCATGGAATTTATCGAGCAATTACCACAAGGACTTGATACTTTAATTGGTGAAAATGGTGTGTTACTATCAGGCGGTCAACGGCAAAGGATTGCAATTGCACGCGCTTTACTTAAAAATTCCCCATTTTTAATTTTAGATGAAGCGACCTCTGCATTGGACACCGAAGCTGAGCGCCATATTCAAGCTGCATTAGAAGAACTTATGCATAATCGGACCACGTTGGTTATTGCACATCGACTTTCCACTGTAGAAAGAGCTAAACAGATTTTAGTTTTAGACGCGGGCCATATTGTAGAAAGAGGGACACACCAAGAGTTAATCGAAAAAAATGGCTATTACGCTAAACTTTATAGTATGCAGTTTAGAGATTAGTTAAATTTTTTTTAAAAATACAGAAAGCATTATGGATGATGATTATTTAAATGGATTTTTTTCTTGGATAAATTAAAAAAGTATGGGCAATTATCGATTCCTATTTTGTTAGGAATCTACGCATTTATTTTCGTAACTGGAGGGAAAATTCTTTGGCCGAGTAATATCAATTGGCTATTTCTACATGGCGATATGACCGATGGTTTATTTGCTTGGCAATATTTTAGATACACACCTATTTTTCAAAATCCATTGGGAGCGAACTTTTCTTATGGTATGGGAATGGGTGGATCGGTAGTCTATGCGGAACCATTATTTCTTTTTGCTTTTCCATTTAAACTAATTTCAAACCTACTTTCAACACCATTCCAATATACCGGTTCATGGATATTATTATGTTTCGTTTTACAAGCTATTTTTTCCTGGAAATTGCTTGAAAAAATAACAAAAAATTTTTGGTTAAAATTTTTAGGAAGTATTTATTTTATTTTAGCTCCTCCTTTATTATGGCGATTGCATGGACATCCTCAATTTTTAGGTCAGTGGTTAATTTTAGCAGCAATATATCTCTATTTATCATCCTATTATAAATATTATTTTTGGCTTATTTTATTGGCTGTAAGCAGTTTAGTTCATCCTTATTTCCTTTTTATGATCCTAGCTTTGTGGGGGGCTGAATTAATACATCGTAAAATTTCATATGCATTAAACTATAAAAAGATAATCAAACAGATCTTTTTAACTGGAATAATTCTTGCATTGGTAATGTGGCAAGCAGGCTATTTTATGGTCCATAATGGACTGATTATGGAGGGTCTAGGGTATTACAGAATGAACTTGTTATCATTTGTTGATCCATCAGATGATAGTTTTGACAGCTGGTCTTACATTTTAAGGAAGCAAGCACACACTCCAGGAGATTATGAAGGATTTAGTTTCCTGGGTTTAGGCATGATAATTTTAGGTTTTGCCGCGTTACTGGCGCTTTTCAAGGGATCAATAAAAAATATTTCCATGTATTTTAAGCAACTATACCCTTTAATAGGCGTTGTGTTTTTATTAATGATAATGGCGCTGTCAAACCGAATAGTTATTGGTCAGCATGAACTATTTCAATACTGGTTACCTGAAATTGCAGGGGCGTTTCGTGCCACTGGAAGGATGATACTACCTATGTATTATCTTATCTACTTAGGAATTTTCTATTTAATTATTAAGTGCTATCCTAAATACGTTGCGCTAAGCTTGATTTTTATTTGTTTAACAATACAAGTTGCAGATTCATCAGGGATATATAGACATTTTAGAATTTGGTTAGATCAATCCAAAGTGGACATCCCTACTTTAAAATCGCCAATCTGGGCCATTGCAGCAAAAAAATATCAAAAAATTATCTATACTCCACCCCAATTTTGTCCGAGTGATTGGATTCCTTTAGTTTATTATTCAGCTTTTAATAGGTTAAAAATTAATATAGGGTATTTTGCCCGAGTAGATTTTGAAAAATTAAACAAGGATAAAAATAAATTAATAGATGCGCTTTTATCAGGAAAACTAGATAAAAATGCTTTATATGTTATTAAAGATCCAAATATACGAAGAATGATTGTTAATACTAAAATGAATATCCCTTACAAAGTAAGTGAATCTGACGGATTTTTTCTTTTATTACCTAACTGGAGTAGGAGCGCTACCGAATCGGAAAAAATACATTGGGCTACATATCAGTTATATAAATTAGGTACACCTATTTTTTTTCGGAGTTGGAAAGATAATTTTAAAAATTATTCTACTCTAATCAAAGGTTGGAGTACGCCTGAAGGAAACGGAACCTGGACTGATGGTGCAGTATCTACTTTGTTAATTAAACTTGCAAAAAAACCAAGCTCTAATTTGATATTGACGGTGGATGCTCTGCCTTTTGTTAATATAAAACATCCTAATTTGTTAGTAGATATAACTGCTAACCATTTTTATATAGGAAAATTAAACTACGATACCAAAAATTTTGGTATTAGAAAAATTGAAATTCCTTTTTCAATTATTGGTACTAATAATATTTTAGAAGTTCAATTTACATTTAGGCATGCTACTTCTCCATTTAAACTTGAATTAAGTCCAGATACACGGATTTTGGGACTTTTTATTTCATCTTTAACATTTGATTCAAAAAATAATTTATAACTAATTGAAGTTATTTTTTAATTAATATGGATAAATTAATACTATTTGATGATGGTATCAAAAATTAATATTAAGGAGTTATATTCGGCATGAAAAATTTTGATTCTGCTATACAATTGTCTATTGTAGTGCCAGTTTATAATGAAGAAAAAAATATTCTCCCTTTTTTAAAAAGGATCCAACCTGTATTGCAAAGCATGCAAATAATTTATGAAATAGTATTTTGCTTAGATCCTTCTCCAGATCAGACTGAAATAATTATAAGAAATCAAATGGAGTTTAATCCTACAATTAGATTGATCTTATTATCTAGAAAATTTGGACAACCTGCTGCAACAATAGCTGGGATTTTACATTGTAGAGGAGAATCGTGTGCAGTAATAGATGTTGATTTGCAAGATCCTCCGGAATTAATAAAAGACTTATATATTAAATTACAAGAAGGGTATCACGTTGTGTATGCGACTCGTCGAACGAGACAAGGTGAACCATGGATAAAAAAAACGATCGCTTATTTGGGTTATATGTTAATCGCAAAGTTAAGTGAAGTCCCAATTCCACGGAACACAGGTGATTTTCGTATTATGACTCGTCGAGTCATTGAAGAACTACGTCAATTACATGAGAAACATGGCTTTTTGAGAGGGCTAGTAGGTTTTGTGGGTTTTCAACAAACTTTTATTGAATTTGATAGAGAACCACGTTTATATGGAAAAAGTAATTACAATCGATATATAGGAGCATTAAAATTAGCACTTAATGGTCTTATCAGTTTTAGTACGCGCCCATTACAAATTATGTCTATTGTAGGTTTTATTACTGCATCTTTTGGTTTCCTATTAGGAGGTTTTTTTGTATTACAAAAAATTACTGGCGTTAATTTAACTCCCGGTTTATCTGTAACAATTTTAGCTATAACATTTTTTTCTGGTATTCAATTATTATTTTTAGGTTTAATAGGAGAATATATAGGACGTATCTATGATGAAGTTAAACGTCGACCTATCTATATTATAGATAAAATTATTGATAATAATTCGTCTGTTTTTTTTAAAAAACTTTCTGAGGAAATTAAATCTAATTAATTATAAATATATAATTAATCAAACTTAAATAAGGAATTTAAATTGCGATATTTTGTAACGGGTTGTGCCGGATTTATTGGAAGTCATTTAGTCGATCGTCTCTTAATACAAGGACATGAAATTATAGGTTACGATAATTTGTCAACTGGTTTTGGAGAATTTTTACAAGTTGCAAAACAATTTTCAACTTTTAAATTTATTCAAGGGGATTGCCTCGATCAAAAAATCTTACTAGCAAGTATTCCTCCAGCGTGTGATGGAATATTCCATTTTGCTGCTAATGCAGATGTAAAAGATGGCGTTAAGCACACCCGAAAAGATTTACAGCAGAATACTATTGCTACTTTTAACATATTAGAGGCTATGCGTATAAAGGACATAAAAAAAATAATTTTTTCTTCTACGGGGTCTGTATATGGTGAGGCTGCTATCATACCCACTCCTGAAAATGCTCCTTTTCCGATACAAACATCACTCTATGGTGCTTCGAAGCTAGCGGCTGAAGGTTTAATTCAAGCTTTTAGCGAAGCTTTTGATATACAAGCCTATATTTTTCGTTTTGTATCTATTTTAGGCGAACGTTATACACACGGCCACGTTTTTGATTTTTATCGTCAGTTAGAAAATGATCCCAGACAATTAAAAATTTTAGGTGATGGAGGTCAATCTAAATCTTATTTATACATACAAGATTGTATTGACGCTATTTTGTTAACTTTAAAAAAAGCTAATGAAAAAATTAATATATTTAATTTAGGTGTAAATGGTTACTGTCAGGTAAAGGACTCCGTTAAGTGGATTTCAGAAGCTTTAGATATCTCACCTGAATTAATCTATTCTGGAGGAAAACGAGGATGGATAGGAGATAATCCTTTCATATTTTTGGATTGTAAAAAAATTCGTGAATTAGGATGGCTGCCTAAGTTTAACATTCAGGAAAGTATAATTAAAACTTTAGATTATTTAAGAAAAAATGCATGGTTAATGGAGGTCAGAGTATGAAGGTTGCTGTAATAGGCTTATGGCATCTTGGTTGTGTTACTGCCGCTTGTCTTACTAAATTTGATCATACTGTGGTTGCTTATGATGAAGATCTTCAACTTATTAATCAATTAAAACAAGGGTTTGCACCTATATATGAACCTGGCTTAACTGAAATTATGAGTACTGCAAAAAATACAAACGCATTATATTTAACCAATGATCCTTCTGATCTTAGGGATTCTAATATAATTTGGATAACTTACGATACCACGATCAATGAATTAGGCCAGGCTGATGTTAATGAAGTGAAGAATAGACTAAAAAAATTATTTTCATACTTTAAAAATAATGCATTAGTTATTATTTCTTCGCAAATACCAGTAGGGACTACTCAAGAAATAATGGATATTTTTCAACAAAATTATAAAGACAAACAGCTTGATTTTGTTTATTCCCCTGAAAATTTACGTCTCGGTAAATCGATTGATCTTTTTTTGCATCCCGATCGTATCATTTTCGGGATCTGCAATGAACTTAATAAAGTAACTATTGAAAATTTTTTACAACCAATTGCGGATAAGATAATTTGGATGTCGGTCGAATCGGCAGAAATGACTAAACATGCTATCAATGCTTTTTTAGCAACTTCTATTGTGTTTATTAATGAATTAGCCATATTGTGTGAATATTTTGGTGCAGATGCTGATTCCGTAGCATTAGGATTAAAGACAGATATAAGAATTGGATCTAAGGCTTATTTGACACCGGGGGGACCTTTTTCTGGGGGAACTTTGGCGAGAGATATTAATTATTTATTGCAAGCAAGTGAAAAGAAACACACTGATACAGATTTCTTTAAAGCGATTTTAGTAAGTAACATGAAACATGGATGTTGGCTACAAAAAAAAATAATTGAAAATCTTCAAGAATTAAAAGGAAAAAAAGTGGCTATTTTAGGTTTGGCTTATAAAAATGGAACTGATTCTTTAAGACATTCTTCTGCGATTAATATGAGTTTATGGCTTAGTTCACAAGGAGCGATTGTAAATGCATATGATCCAGCGATAAAAAGCTTAGCACCCGAATTCGAAAAAATTATTTTTTTGCAACAAGATTTAGCTTCTGCTCTGAATAAAGCCGAAATTATTATTATAGGAACTGAATGTCCAGAATTTATGAATATCCAAATAGAACAATTAGCTACTGGATTGGGAAAACCATATATATTTGATGCGAATGGTTTTCTGAGTAAGCAACTTGATGGAAAACAAGCCATTAAATATTTTAGAGTAGGATGTAATAATGAAATTACTTAATAAAAGGGCCATTATTAGCGGCGCTAGTAAAGGTTTAGGAGCAGCTATCGCTGAAGCGTATGTGAAAGAGGGTGCTCATGTGGTGATTTGTGCGAGAAATGAAATCGAACTTTTAAAAAAGCAAGCTGAATTGAAAGTGATTACACCTATTAATAACAAAATTATTGCTATCCCTACTGATGTTGCTTCACCTGAACAAGTAGAGTATTTAATTAAAACCACTGAAAAAGAATTGGGAGGCATAGATATTTTAGTTGCAAATGCGGGTATTTATGGACCAAAAGGACCGCTTGAAATACTTGATTGGCAAGAATGGAGTAATGCTATAGATATTAATTTGAAAGGAACGGTGTTGCAGTGTCGAGAGATCATTCCTTTTTTTAAAAAACAGAAATATGGAAAAATTATTATTATATCAGGAGGTGGAGCCACTAAACCTATGCCAAATTTTAGTGCTTATGCTGCTTCTAAAGCGGGCATTGTACGATTTTCAGAAACTCTTGCCAACGAGTTGCTACCATTTAACATTGATGTTATGGCTATTTCGCCTGGCGCGTTAAATACAGGTTTTTTAGATGAAGTGTTAAGTGCTGGGCCAGAAAATGTAGGGCACAAGTTTTATCAAGTATCCATTGAACAATCAAAAACAGGCGGATCCTCACCAGAATTAGCAGCAGATTTATCTGTATATCTTGCCTCAAATGCTGCAGATGGTATCACTGGGAAATTGATTAGTGCAATCTGGGATCCATGGAGCAATTTGCATGAATATTATCCAGAAATTGCTATGACGGATATTTATACTTTACGTAGAATTAAACCTGAAATTCGTAAAAAATATGAGGAAGATTTATCATGAATGTTGCTATTATTGGCTGTGGTTTGATTGGTAATAAGCGAGCTCAGTGTTTAAAGGGTGGACAATTATTATATTGTGTGGATAAAAATTTGCAGCGTGCACAAAATTTAGCAAGTCAAGCCCCAGGGTGTCAAGTCCTATCAAATTGGGAAGAGGTTATGTCTAAATCAGAGATAGATATAGTCATTATAGCCACTACACATGAAGTATTAACCGAAATTAGTTTGGCTGCAATTAAAGCTGGAAAAAATGTATTAATTGAAAAACCTGGTGCGCGATTTAGTAAGGAGTTGGAACCAGTTATAGTGGCTATGGAAAAATCTAATGTTATTGTGAAAGTTGGATTCAATCATCGTTACCATAAAGCACTTTTAAAAGCCTATGAAATATACCAAGCAGGTGAATTGGGTGAATTAATGTTTATTAGAGGTCGTTATGGTCATGGTGGTCGAATCGGTTACGATAAAGAATGGCGTTCTAACCCAGAATTATCTGGCGGTGGCGAATTATTGGATAAGGGAATACATTTAGTTGATCTTTCACGCTGGTTTTTAGGCGAATTTGCTGAAGTAGATGGTTTTGCACATACTTACTACTGGGATAGACCAGTGGATGATAACGGGTTTATTTTATTAAAAACAGCCGCAAAACAAACTGCTTTTCTTCATGCCAGTTGTACAGAATGGAAAAATTTATTTTCTTTTGAAATTTACGGAAAAAAAGCTAAGTTAGAAATTCAAGGTTTAGGTGGCAGTTATGGGACAGAACGTTTAAGTTACTATAAAATGTTGCCGCATATGGGTCCACCCGAAACATATATTTGGGAATACCCTATGGGTGATGATTCGTGGCAATTAGAATTTTCTGCTTTTATAGATGATATTAAACATCGACGTCAAGCAAATCCTGGGCTAAGGGATGCTCATGCTGCTTTATCGATAGTAGAAAAGGTAGCACAAGGATCGGGTTATGCTTATCACACGTAGTCCTTTAAGAATTTCTCTTGGAGGAGGAGGGACCGATTTACCCTCTTATTATTCTAAGCATGGCGGGTTTCTAATTGCTGCTGCGATCGATAAATATGTATATATCACGCTACATCAAACTTTTATAGAAGAATTAATTATAAAGTATTCTAGTTTAGAAAAAGTTAATAAACTTGACGATATTCAACATCCTATCATTCGAGAATCTTTAAAATATATTGGAATTGAAGCTTCGCATTTAGAAATTTCTAGTATGGCTGATATACCTGCGGGTACAGGTTTGGGTTCATCAGGTAGTTTTACAACGGCGCTTTTAAAAAATCTCCATGCCTACAAAAAGAATTTAGTTCATCCCCGGGATTTAGCTGAGCAAGCTTGCCATATTGAATTAGAGCGTTTAGCGGAACCTATTGGAAAACAAGATCAATATATAGCGGCTTACGGTGGATTGACCTGTTTTGAGTTTTTACCGGAGGGTAATGTTAGTGCCAGGCCTTTAAAAATAGTTTCAGATACACTTTATCAACTTGAAGATAATTTACTACTATTTTTTACTGGTTATTCTCGTTCTGCATCATCTATTCTAAAAGAGCAAGACGAAAAAAGTAAAAAAAATGACCAAGAAATGATTGAACATTTACATTTTATAAAAGAACTTGCTTTAGAAAGCAAATTAGCTTTAGAAGCAGGGAATTTAATTGAATTTTCTGCCTTGATGAATAAGCATTGGTCATACAAACAAACCCGATCTGAAAAAATGAGTAATGCAAAAATTAACCAATGGTATGATTTAGCGCTTAATAATGGGGCTTTAGGGGGGAAATTAATTGGTGCAGGTGGAGGAGGATTCTTTATGTTTTTTGCACAGGATAAAGTACTATTACGACGAAAGATGAGAGAGGCTGGCCTCCAGGAAGTGAGATTTCGCTTTGATTTTGAAGGGACTAAATTAATTGCTCAATCCTAAAATGAATAAATTATTTCCTATAGTTATTTTAGCGGGTGGTTTAGCAACGCGTTTAGGGTCATTGTCTAAAGCAACACCTAAATCTTTGGTCTTAGTAAATGAAGAACCTTTTATTGCACACCAATTACGGTTATTGAAAAATCAAGGATTTGAGAAAATCGTTGTTTGCATAGGTTATTTAGGAAGCTTAATTCAAAACTATGTAAAAGATGGTAAAGAATTTGGTTTATCAGTAACTTATTCAGAAGATGGAAAAGAATTGTTAGGTACCGCTGGAGCTATAAAAAATGCTTTATCGATATTAGAAGAAAATTTTTTTGTGTTATATGGCGATAGTTATTTAATGATTGACTATAAAAAAGTTCAACAATTTTTTATGCAGCAATCTAAACCTGCTTTAATGACTATTTTCAAAAATAATGATATGGGAGATAGCAGTAATATTGAATTTAATGACAATGAAATTATTAAATATGATAAAAAAAATAAAACGATTAATATGACTTATATCGATTATGGTTTAGCGATATTTAAAAAAAACATTTTTTCTAGTAATGATTATTTTTATGACTTAAGTGATATTTTTCATAAGTTGTTGAAAAAAAAACAATTAGCTAATTATATAGTTTATCAGCGTTTTTATGAAATTGGATCATTCGTAGGATTAAGAGAGCTGGGCAATTTTTTAACCAAAAAGGGCTCTGCTAATGAATAACTGTAGTAAATGGCCTAAAACTTTTCCAGAGTTATCTAAAGAACAGAAATGGATTCGCAATGACTTTGTTAAGTATTTATATACCATTTTTCCTAATAAATTTTCATTTCTCGAGCGCTTCAATAATAATTATATAATTAAAACTAGACCTTTAGCTTTTACTAAAACTTTAGAAATAGGCGCAGGTTTAGGTGAGCATATTTTTCATGAACAACTTTCGGATTTACAGAGACAAAATTATGTTGCTCTGGAATTGAGAGAAAATATGGCGGAAGGTATACGGAATAATCATCCTGATATTCAAGTTTGGGTAGGGGATTGTCAGGAAAAAATTTCTGCGCCCGATCATGAGTTTGATAGAATTATTGCTTCCCATGTCTTGGAGCATCTTCCGAATTTACCTAAGGCCATTAAAGAAATTTATCGTGTGTGCCATAAACAACAGGGTGTTTTTTCTGTGGTAATTCCCTGTGAGGGAGGGTTTGGGTATTCGATAGGAAGAAAAGTTTCTGTACAAAGAATCTTTGAAAAAAGATATCAACAACCCTATAAATGGTTTATTGAACGAGAACATGTCAACGTACCTCAAGAAATTTTAGATGAAATTCTTCCTTATTTTAAATTAGAATCACGCGAGTTTTTTCCTTTAAAATTCTTACCCTATACTTGGTGTAATATTTCTATAGGCTTAAATTTTAAACCAAAAAAACAATCTGAGATTGAAAATTAATCCTATTTATTTTTATTAAAATGGGCTTTATATGTTTGCAGAAAAATTTTTATCAGAAACTACACTTATAATTAATAAGTTAAATTTAAATCATATTGAACAAATAGTGGATTTATTACTAGAAATACGACAAAAAGGAGGACGATTATTTTTTTTGGGTGTCGGCGGTAGTGCAGCGAATGCTTCACATGCGGTGAATGACTTTAGAAAAATTGTCGGAATTGAAGCTTACACGCCAACCGATAACATTGCTGAATTAACAGCGCGGACAAATGATGATGGTTGGTGTTCGGTTTTCTCAAACTGGTTGGCGGCGAGTCATTTGTCTGACAAGGACATGTTATTTGTTTTGTCCGTGGGCGGAGGAGATTTGCAAAAAAACATTAGTCCTAATCTCATTGCTGCTTTGGATTACGGTAAACAACAAGGTTGTAAAATCGTAGGGATTTTGGGTAGGGATGGGGGTTATGCTGCAAAACTCGCAGATACCTATGTATTAATTCCTACCGTCAATGTGGATCACATTACACCTCATGCAGAGGCTTTCCAAGCTGTGATATGGCATTTAATGGTTGCACACCCCAAACTTAAGGTAACAACCACAAAATGGGAATCTGTTATGGTGTAAACATCGTTGCCGGCTCGAAATGAGCGTCAAGATAAAAAATTCTCAGTTGAAGGTTAAACTTATTTTAATTATTTACCATGATGATTTTGTTTAACAATTAGAATGTATTATTTAATTTCCAGAATATTTGGCGTAGCTTCAGATGATTTAAGAACTTTTTTTCTTCAGTTAAGGAGTAGATTGGATGAAACTCAAAGATTTAACTGTTAAATTATTTGCTGACGGAGCAGATATAGCAACCATGTTAGATTTATATCAAAACACTTTAATTAAGGGGTTTACAACCAATCCCACATTAATGAAAAAATCCGGCATTACTAATTATCGAAAATTTGCTTTAGAAATTTTACAGGCGATTCCAGACCGGCCAGTTTCATTCGAAGTTTTCTCAGATGAGTTGATCGAAATGAGACGCCAGGCATTGGCTATCAATGAATGGGCAGAAAATGTGTATGTTAAGATCCCAATTACTGATAGTCATGGTAAATTTACTTTTAAGTTAATTGAAGAGTTAGCTCAGCAAGGCGTTAAACAAAACATAACGGCATTGACGACGTTTGAGCAGGTCATACAGGTAAGCAGAGTATTAGGATCCAATACACCCGCGTACATTTCTGTATTTGCAGGTCGAGTTGCGGATACCGGGATTGATCCAGTGCCCATGATGGGTAAGTCTGTCGAGTTTTTAAAAGATAGACCGAATCAAGAGCTAATTTGGGCTAGTCCCAGAGAAGTGCTTAATATTATTCAGGCCGAAAATAGTCATTGCCATATTATTACATTAACCAATGATATTTTAAAAAAATTGGATTGGATAGGTAGAGATTTAAACGAAGTTTCTTTGGCTACAGTGAAAATGTTTAGAAAGGATGCTATAGAGGCTGAATTTGTATTATAAGAAAATGAGATAAAATGTTTAATTTTCTATCCGCACTACTTGTTTTCTGCATTACTATTTTTGGTGTAGTTTTATTACGTCCTTTAGCTCTACGGCTGGATTTAATCGATACACCCGATATTCGAAAACAACATCAAGGAAACATTCCCTTGATAGGTGGTTTAGCGATGTTAATGGGTTTATTAATGGGCTTATTAACCTTACCTATTTCTCTGCAAAGTTATCGTAGTTTCATTGCTGGATCGGCTTTATTAGTTTTTGTTGGTATGTTAGATGATTTTCGAGAACTATCACCAAAAAGTCGTTTTTTTGCACAAATTGCTGCAGTATTGTTGATGATTTTTTGGGGAAATAATTATATTACACATCTCGGTAATCTGATCTTTTTTAAAGATATTTATTTAGGTCATTACACCAATTTAATCGTGACATTAATTGCCGGATTGGGAATAATTAATGCCATTAATATGATAGATGGTATTGACGGCTTGGCAGGAACTTTAGTTTTAATGGAATTAATTTTATTAATTTTTGCTGCTATGTTTACCCAACATTTTTCTGCTGCAAGTATTTTGTTGTTAATGGCAGCCGGTGTGTTAGGTTTTCTTTACTTTAACTTTCCTTTTTCCGGTCGTGCGCATGCACAAATATTCATGGGTGATGCCGGAAGTATGTTGTTAGGCTTTGGTTTAGTGTGGTTTTTAATTGAACTTTCACAAAGCAATTTTCGGCCCATAACGCCGGTAACCATGCTATGGATAATGTCTATACCATTATTTGATGCCACTGCAGTCATGCTATATCGGTTAATAAAAGGTCAATCGATTGTTTATTCAGATAGACAACATGGCCATCATTTATTATTAGCTTTAAATTTTTCTCCTTTACAAATTAATATAATTTTCGGTTGTATAAATTTTGTATTGGGGTTAATCGGTTTATGCGCTTTTTATTATCAATTTAATGAAAGCATTATGTTTATGAGTTTTTTACTAGTTTTTATTATTTATTTTTTTGTTGTCAATAATTGTCGCAATTCGTTAATTAAAAATAGAAAATAGATTATTTTTTGTGCGTTTATTAACTGAAAATTAAAAAATACTTGCATTCTTTTACAATTATGTATAAAAACTAAGTGTCACTAGATGTTCTATAGTGTAATGCTATAAACAGTGGATTAGTGACAGAAAAATTTTTCTTATCCATTTTTATTACAGGGGATAGATGATCATGATCATGAAAAAGTCTGGTTTAGTTATTGCTGCTACTGCAGCCGCTATATTCTTATCTGGTTGTGCAACAGGTGCGCGAAACATTCCAGAAAATACACCAATTTGTGAAACACCTTGTGCGCCACCTTGTGCTGCGCCATGCAATACATGTAAATGTATGAGCCGATGCAAGCAAGTATGTCCTCCAAAAAGACATCACCGCCGCCACCATCGCCGTTGCAGAACTGCTGAAAATGCAAGCAGCCAAATGAATGGATAATAATTAATTCTTAGTATGGCTATTCATTAGCTGTATGAGTGTGTAGAATGAAGCCGCGTAACAATACGCGGCTTTTTTTTGTTATGAGATTTTATATAGGTTAATACCTTAATGGATGCTTTTTTAGGTTTTGGTCTTGGTTTACGTCCCCAACATTATACTTATATTTTAGAACATCGACCTAAAATAGATTGGTTTGAAGCGATTACTGAAGATTATTTAGTACCCGGCGGAAAACCTCTTCATTATCTTAATCGTATTCGTGAATTCTATCCATTAGCTATGCATGGTGTTTCTTTATCCGTAGGAAGTTGTGATCCGCTTAATATGGAATATTTAAAAAAAGTAAAAATATTAGCTGATAAAATACAACCGGTTTGGATCTCTGATCATTTATGCTGGACGGGAATTGATGGTTTAAATATGCATGATTTATTGCCTTTACCTTATACTGAAGAAGCGGTAAAACATGTGGTTGATCGGGTTAAACAAGTACAAGATTTTTTAGGCCGACAGATTTTATTAGAAAATGTTTCTAGTTACATTGAATATTGCGATTCTAAAGTCCCTGAATGGGAATTTTTAACGTCTATCGCTGAACAAGCCGATTGTTTAATCTTACTTGATATTAATAATATTTATGTCAGCTCTGTGAACCATCATTTCGATCCATTAGACTATTTAAATGCAATCCCTATCCATAGAGTACGTCAATTTCATTTAGCGGGGCATAAAAATTGTGGGGATTATATTATTGATACACACGATGCACCCATTATCGATGGTGTTTGGTCGCTATATGCACAAGCAGTCAAAAGATATGGCAGGGTTGCCACCATGATAGAACGTGATGATGATATACCTGAGTTTCCTATTTTATTCGACGAGTTACAACAGGCCAAAAAGATAGCAAAAAACATTTGGAAAGAAAATGTCTGCATTAGCTAATTTGCAACACAACTTGCAAACCCACGTCATGGGTGAAGATGAGCAAATTTTAAACCAGTTAGTGTTGCCAGTTAGAGGCACGATACACGAGCGCTTAGCCGTCTATAGTAATGCTTATGATTGGCGCTTTATAGATGCTTTACATCAAGAATACGGGTTGCTAGCTAAACTATTAGGTGATGAAGCCTTTACCGAGCTGGCAGAAGCCTTTATCGATGTGTATCCATCACAATTTTATTCGATAGCGATGTTTAGTGAACCCCTGGCGCAATTTCTAGACGAATATACGCCTTACTCTGAACAGCCACATTTAAGTGAATTAGCAAAATTAATTAAGGCCTTAATTGTTAGTTTAGAAGCGGCTGATGCTTCTTTCTTAAATTTTGAAACGCTAACCAATATTGCAGAACAAAATTGGCCGTCTTTGTGTTTTAAATTTCATCCCTCGGTACAATATTTTTGCTTTAATTATAATAGCTACGCGATCTGGCAAGCATTAGTCCAAGAAAAATCGGTACCGAATGTACAAATGGAGAAGACTCATTGCGTGGTATGGCGTAAAGGATTACAGTCCTATGCAGTTGCTTTAACCGAGGTTGAAGCATTAGTATTAAGCCTCCTACAACAAGGTTTTTGCTTTGCGGATGTTTGTGAAGCAGTTTATGATAAAGGCTTTATGGTTGAATCTCAAACAGCAAACTTTGTGGCTAATTTATTAGCAACTTGGCTAAATAATCATTTATTTTCGGAGGTTAAACTCTCTTAAATGGCGACACGATATATATTCATTACGGGTGGTGTAGTTTCTTCCTTGGGAAAAGGTATTGCTGCAGCCTCCTTGGCGGCCATTTTAGAGTCAAGAGGGCTTAAAGTTAGCTTGCTAAAGTTGGATCCCTACTTAAATCTTGACCCCGGCACGATGAGTCCTTATCAGCATGGGGAAGTTTTTGTCACAGAAGATGGCGCGGAAACCGATTTGGATTTAGGTCATTATGAGCGTTTTGTACGTGCTAAAATGACTAAAGACAATAATTTTACAGCGGGGCAGATTTATGCTCGGGTATTACGTAAAGAACGCCGCGGTGACTATTTAGGCGGTACCGTGCAAGTTATTCCGCATGTAACTGATGAAATTAAACAAGCGATATTAAAAGGCGCGCATGGAGTGGATATCGCTTTAGTGGAAATTGGTGGTACGGTAGGGGATATCGAATCTTTACCATTCCTAGAAGCGATTCGTCAATTACGTATCGAACTAGGTACTCAATTTACGTTATTTATTCATTTGACCTTAGTTCCTTATATTAGTACTGCGGGTGAAATCAAAACAAAACCGACTCAACATTCCACTAAAGAATTACGTTCAATAGGCATATCGGCCGATATGCTTATTTGTCGATCAAAAGAAGAAATCCCCGAACATGCACGAGAAAAAATCGCCTTGTTTACCAACGTTGAATTGTCCGGCGTTATTTCATTACCTGATGTGAATAATATTTATCGAGTACCGTTGTTATTACATCAACAAAGTGTGGATGAAAAGGTGTTACAACGTTTTGGTTTGAAAGATTACCCACCTGCCGATTTAAAAGCATGGGCAGAGGTGGTTGCTGCTAAAGAAAATCCAACCGCTGAAGTGAAAATTGGCATGGTCGGTAAATATATGGGTCTTGCAGATTCCTATAAATCTCTGAGCGAAGCTCTAGTGCATGCAGGAATTAAAACACATACGCATGTGAATGTAATATATATTGATGCTGAAGCTTTAGAACAGCAGGGCGTAAAGCTACTCGAGCCTTTAGATGCAATTTTGGTACCAGGCGGTTTTGGTAAACGCGGAATAGCAGGAAAGATTCTAGCTGCACAATATGCCCGTGAAAATAAAATCCCTTATTTAGGAATTTGTTTAGGCATGCAGACGGCCTTGATCGAGTTTGCTCGACATGTAGCGGGATTAAATAATGCCCATAGTACAGAGTTTGATACGGATACACCTTATCCCGTTGTTGCTTTGGTAACAGAATGGACTACAGCCGATGGTCAACGTGAAAAACGCGATAAAGATTCTGATTTAGGTGGAACGATGCGTTTAGGAGGCCAAATTTGCTGTCTAAAACAAGGCAGCAAAGCCAGAGAGTTATATGCTCGCGATAGTATTATTGAACGCCATCGACATCGTTATGAAGTTAACAATCAATTATTACCTTCCTTAGAAAAGTCCGGATTGATAGTTTCCGGCCGTTCTGAAGATGGAACATTGGTGGAGATGATCGAGCTGGAAAACCATCCTTGGTTTATAGGTTGTCAATTTCATCCGGAATTTACATCGAATCCACGTGATGGTCATCCTTTATTTGTAGGTTTTGTTGAAGCGGCCAAATTACAACATAAGCATTTAACGGAAAGTGCTAATTTACCATCGAATTTTTAGAAGTTTTTAGAAGATTTCTGGAAAAATTAAAGGCTAGAAACTGGTTTAATGCATGAGACGACACATCTAATGCCAAACGGGTATGAAATCCATTTTCCTAACATTAATTCCAAGTCCATAAGGCCAGACAGTAATTTATTTTTGCTTGTTTGACGGATTTTTTTTTCCATTAATTGACGTTGTTCGATATCTGGTTTTGATAATAGACGCTTGTTCCATAACTTAGCTAAGAAAAAGGCTGGGTAGATAAAAGTGCCTAAGTGCGAACAATTAGAAATTTTAAATCCCTGAGCGCTAATTAATTTACAAAGCTTAGTAAGTGTATATCGCCGAAAATGCATGCAGATTTTATCATGTGCATCATATAAATGAGGACCTGCGGGTACTTCCAGAATAAGAACGCCATTAGGCTTTAAAATACGGTAAATTTGTTTTAGTGTAGTGGTATCGTCTTCTATATGTTCTAAAACATTTAACAGGATAATAGCGTCTATGCAGTTATCAGGCAAAGGACATTGTAATATATCAAAACGTAATAATGGAATAGTGAGTTTTTTAGATAATACTAAAAGCGGCTTATATAAAACGTCCGAGCCTATGAGCGTTGCATGAGGAATAAATTGTTGAATTTTTTGTAACATATACCCAGACGAACAACCAATTTCTAAAATGGTAGGTTGATTTACTGTTAGTAAGTTTTTTTTTAATTGAGTAAGCGTATAATGTCGAGATGCTTGATCAATAAAATGATTATCTCCTGCTGCATTTTCGTGATAGGTGGTAAGTTCATCGTTCCAACCTGCATTATTAGAGCTGTAATGCAATACTTTGATCCGTTCATCATCAAGCTGAAAATCATGGCCGGTCCATATTGGATGAGAACCATTTTGACTAAGTGGAGGTAATTGAAAAGGTAGGTTCATTATGGATTTCCTTAAGATAATAAACGCAGGGATTAGAATTTATAATATTACATGAGAATTTTTTTATTTCCTAAAAAATAAAACCTTTAATGCAAATTTTATTCAATAGCCATTCGGCCCAGGTTGACGAGCTATAGAGAGCTGCGTATATTCAAACGCTTAAGATTTATGTTTAAAGTAGCATAACAGTAGAATTATGATTAAATCCTTATTGCGTAAAAAGTATCAGTTAGCTTGGGATGATATCAAAGATGGTTTGAAATCTTGGCGAATTTGGTTATTACTTGCTTGGCATGAAGTAAAATTACGTTATCGTCGCTCGACATTGGGTCCATTCTGGATCACCATCAGCATGGCAATTACTATCTATACCATGGGAGTACTTTATGGCCATTTATTCAAAATGGATTTAATGGTTTATTACCCTTTTCTTGCAACCGGTATTCTGGGTTGGAATTTAATCTCTTTAGTTGTTAATGATGCAACGATGACGTTTGTAAATGCAGATCAATTTATCAAACAGATGAAACAACCTTATTCAGTATTCATGTTTCAGTCAGTCACACGAAATTTTATTATATTTTTCCATAATATTTTAGTGTTGGTTCCCCTCATATTATTTTTTCATCTTAAAATTAATGTCAATACCTTATTTATATTTATCAGTTTATTAATACTCTGGGTCAATGCCGTTTCTTATAGCACAATACTTGCGCTTTTAGGTACGCGATTTCGTGATATACCCATATTGGTAGCCAGCTTAATACAAGTGGTTTTTTTCTTAACTCCCATCATGTGGTCACCGAGTATTTTACCCGAACGTTATCATTTTATTATCGATTTAAATCCTTTTGCGCAATTTATGGAATTATTTAGAAATCCTTTATTAGGGACATTACCTTCAAATTACGCATTAATCATGACCATCGGTTTAACTTTTTTAGGTATTCTTTTTGCTTTTATAATATTCAGCCGTTATCGCGCTAGAATTGCGTATTGGCTATAATGAGCATTTTCTATGGCAATGATACAGCTAAATTCCTTATCCATCGATTTTCCTATCTATCATCTCAATGCGCGCTCAATTAGAAAACGTTTCCTGCGACTAACTGGTGGTGCGCTACGTAAGGAAACGGCTCATACAGTAATTGTTAAAGCTCTAGATAATATTACATTTACACTAAATCACGGTGATCGTCTTGGGCTTATTGGACATAATGGCGCAGGAAAAAGTACTTTACTGCGCGTACTTGCTAAGATTTATGAACCTAGTCAAGGGAGTATAAATATTCAGGGTAAAGTTTCTCCGCTTTTGAATGTTATGTTAGGAATTAATCCAGAATCAACTGGTTATGAAAATATTTTAGTGCGTGGTCTTTTGCTAGGTCTTAATAAAGAAGAAATACAAGCAAAAATGCAAGAAATTGCAGAGTTCACGGAATTGGGTGAGTATTTATCAGTGCCTATTCGTACCTATTCTGCAGGAATGCAATTACGTTTAGCTTTTGCAGTTGCTACGTGTATTAAGCCGGAGATTTTGTTAATGGATGAAATGATAGAGGCGGGTGATGCGACATTCAAAAAGAAAGCTGAAGCACGCTTGGAAGAGTTTATTGAACAATCGAGCATCATGGTTTTAGCATCACATACTAATGAAACTATTCAAAGGCTTTGTAATAAGGTTGTGTTACTTGAAAAAGGCAAGCTAAAATTTTTTGGTTCAATAGGCGAAGGATTTGAAAAGTATAATGCGCTAAGTAACTAAAAACTATTTTAAATAACCAAGCTGTAAGACAGCTAAAACAATTGTATAAAATTCTAATTTAACTCAATGGAATGATTTAATGCTGAGTAATCTTAAAACTAAATTTATTTATTTTCTAGAAGTTTTCTGGCTATTACTATTGTTAACATATGCCAGCATGATTTACTTGAACCACCAGCTGCTGGGTGTGTTTAATTCTGACTGGGTCATGTTTTTTAATTTCTTTAAAGATTTATTTTTAAATAATGGTCATTATAAAGATTGGGTTATATCTCCCGCACCGCATTTTTTTCCTGATATGTTTATTTTCTTTCCATTTTTTTTTCTAGTTAAAAATATATATTTTCAATTTTTAACCGTAACATGGTTAATGATAATTTTAAGTTATCTAAGTATTAGAATAATTTACGGTCATTTTTTTACTAAACTAACCACAATTTTTGCATTAACGGCTACTTCTAGTCTTTTTTTATTGGCATTTAAAAATCAATATCCTTTTATACTAACGTTATTACCTGCTGTACATATAGGTGAATTCATTGCAGGGTTATTTTTGCTTGGAATACACCTCATTTTAATTGGTCATAATAAAGTTGATTACAAAGCTTATCTTTTTTGTGTTGTTTCAGGAATAATTGCCTTTGGCGCTGGTATATCTGATTTACTATTTTTAGTGCAATTTGCTTGCCCAATTTTTTTAGCTTATGGTTTTTTATGGAAGCATAAAAGAATAAAATTTCATTTAGCGTTAATTTTTTCGAGCTTTACCATTATCTTCGCTAGTTTAGGAGCATTTTTAACCAAATATTTGGTTCCCAAAGATATTTTATTAGATTATTTAGCGCAGCCCGCTATTACAAAAATATCTGCTACGGGGATTATTGTACAATTACATGCAATCCTACAAATTGTAAAAAACATAAACAATCATCAAGTTGAAGTTATAATAGGCTTTTTTTACCTTCTTATTATTTTTATTTTAATGATGAATTACGTTGGTTTTAATAAAATAATAAAAGTATACATAGATACAAAAATAATATTTTTAAGTGTTTTTATACCTTCAAGTATTTTTATTAATGTAGTTATTTTTTGCTTATTTGATAATCCTGGCCAGGTAATAGATAGATATATTATAACTTTTTATTTTTTTCCATTTTTACTTTTTTTCTTTCCTTTGTCTTGTTTTAAGTATTATTCTTATACGCATAAAATAATGACTTATTTTTCATTTTTGATGTTTATATACATTGTAACAAATATGTATTTATTATATTATAAACCAGTATTTAAAATACATATGAATTATTATCCTCCTGATATTCGTTGTATCGATAATGCATTACGGGGTTATGGACGTTATGGAATTGCCCAATATTGGGATGCAAATGTTCTAACATCGTTTAGTAAGGAAAGCCTGCAAATTCTACCCGTTAATTCAGATTTAACCCCTTTTTATTGGTCAGTCAATATAAAAAAGTTTAAAAACCCTATCAGTTTTGTGATACTGGATTTTGGCAACGCAACTTCTTTAGATAAAAAAATAATTTATGCTAAATACGGTACTCCTAAAAAAGAGGTGAGTTGCTACGCAAGGAAAATTCTTTTATATCCTAAAGCAAGAATAAAATTATTATAAAATTTTTTTTATTTTAGTGAAAATTTATAATTAAGCAGCATATAAATTTTTCAGTATTATTATTTAGACTAACTCATCTGATGTGTCTTCTAGAAAAATATTATTATTATTAATAATATGCTTATTTTCAATTTTCAATTTTCAATTTTATGTCGCATTTATCATCTGTAATCAATTCATACAATTTTCTTATAAAAATATGAGGATCTGTGGAAGTAATTTTAGAAATTTTAATTTCTATATCGTTATAAAAGTAACATCTATTTAAATATGAAGTGAATAATTCAAATGTGGTATTGTCTAAACAAATAAAACTCTTAAGAAATGAGATAGTATTATTTAAATTAAATTGAAAAGTAATATTTTTTGATATTTCAAGCTGATTATCTAAATATTCATTCAAAATCAAATAAAATGTTTTTGTTCCTTTTGAAATTAACAGTTTTACATAATTATTGATAGGTGTCTCAAATATGGAGGAAGTAATAAGCAATATATCTTGTGATAAAATATCAATTGGCATATTTTCACATAGTTTATTTTCTAAATCTAAAAAAGTGGTTGCCAGATCAGTAGCATAACAATATCTATTTAGAATATTATTATAGTATATAAGTTCTACTCGTATTTTTTTTACAAAAACACTTAGCAAATTTTTTAATAATTCTAACAATGTTAACGAAGTATTATTGATCTCAATATTTGAAATATCTATTAATAATTTTGGGTATGTTATTGATAAACGGTTAGCTGAAATTGATTCTGAGATAGCTAATAAGCTTCTTTTATTTAGTTGATTTAACGAATCCGTGGAAATTTTATGAATAAGATATTTTTCTCTATAACTGCTGTTTTGAAAACCGTAAAAATTTTCAATAGCGGAGTAATAATTTTTAGCAGTTTCGACTGGGTGATGTTTTTTTTCAATATATTTCAAAGCACTATTAGATAAATTACTTCTAAAAAAACTATCTGTATATAACTTAATAATTGCTTCCGCTAATTCGTCATTGGTAAATTTATCATTTAATTTACTAACTACATCTTCAGATATTTCCTGAATACTACCATGATTATTGACAATTGTAGGTATTCCGTAGGATAAACAATTTAAAATACATGCAGATGTTTCTCCACGAGATTTAGTTCTCAGTTGAATTGCAATATCTGCACTAATTAAATAGTCAATATACGTTTCAGCTGACACAAACCCGATAAATTTAACTTTTTTCTGTAAATTATTTTTATTAATAATATTATATAAAAGCTGATTATATTCTGGATCTAAATTTCCTCCAATAAATATAAGATAAATATTAACTGCAGATAATCGAGTATCAGAGCAAGCAAGAATTGTGCGATCGCATTGTTTAGTATCTCCTAAAAAACCAAACGAACATATTAAAAAATCATTTTGATTAAATTTTAATTTTTTCCGAATTTCATTACGATCTAATTCAGGTATTTTTTTAGGTAAATGGGGAGGATGTACCAAGGAAAATTTAGATGTGATATCCGATCCATACCAGTAATTTGCCAAATCTACAGTATGTTTAGATAATGCTATAATACCTAATGCACGCTTTAGTATTTTAAGATTACAAGGATATTCCTCAATTATTAAGCCCCGATCCTTCCTCATAAAGTCCAGCAAAGCTGGAAATCCATGCGAGTAATAAATTGATTGATAAAATATAGACTTTCCTTTTTCAGCAATTACATCTATCCAATGATGAAGTCCACTTAAGAAAAAATCATGTAATACAACTATCCCAGGAAATAAATAGAGAAGGTGAAGCATAAAAAAATGATAATGGGAATTGCCAAATTGATAAATAATAACTTCAAATTTATTAGCATTTTTAACAAACCATTTGTCATTTTGAATAGTAAAATTGGCATTTAACCAAATGTCGTCTATTTTTGTTTGATTGGTAATTAATGTGATCTCATAAAATGAAGATAAATCAGGAATTAATTGTGCACTATAGTCCGCAATACCTGTTTGCAGAGGGGGTAGAGGTGATACAAAAGCCATCTTTTTTTTTATAAAATTTTTAAATAATATTAATTTTTTTTGTTTTTTTTCTATATTATATAATTCTTCAAAAGCCGTTAAAACTTTTTTTGCGCTACTTTCCCATGTAAATTTTTTGACTTGGTTGGTTCCATGTTCTTTAAGAAAATGCATAATATTTTTATTAGTTAACACTTCTTGTATTTTATTTGCAATTGATTGAGCTTTTTTAGGGTTAAATAACGCAATTTTACATCCTACAACTTCAGGCATGCTGCTAGTGTTAGAACTTATAGTGGGTGCACCGCATGCCATTGCTTCTAAAATTGGCAAGCCAAAACCTTCATGGAGAGAAGGAAATACAAATAAACTACATAAGTTATAAAGCGCGATTAGTTCATTGTCTTCTACATGCATTAAAAGTATTAGTTCTTCAGAATCCAAGTTATAACGTTGCCTGAATTTTTGAAGATATGGTTTTACTGAGTTGGTTGCATCACTAATGATGATTAATAATTGAAAATTTCTTCTTATATTATTTGGTAAAAGTATGTAGGCAGCCATAAGATTTTGTATATTTTTTCGAAAGTCGAGTCCTCCCACATAAAAGATAAATTTCTTATTTATCCCATATTTCTGTTTAATTTTTTTTTGAGCTTCTAGATTAATATTAATTTTTTTGAATTTTGCATCAACTCCTAGTGAACAGTTATGAATATTGTTTTTTTTAAGTCCAAGTATATTTTTAGCTTCAGTTGCAGATGAATCAGAAATAGTTAAAATCAAGTTACTTTTTTTTAGAAATTGCATTTTCCGAAAAAAAAAATCACGTGATTCAATATCGTTCAAATATGATTTTGAATAAATATAAGGAATTAAATCATATAGGGTAACTGCATTGAGTGTTGAATTATTAAATTCTCCAATTGAAATAGGAGTATCGAACTTGTTTCCTTCGAAAATACTTGATATATATATTAAATCAGGATTAAGGTTGGCTATGAAACTTTCTCGAATTATTTCTGAAATTCTAGATTGACAAGTATTTTTATATATTTTTGGAATATCAAATATTTTAATATTATTTTCCGATATTAATGTTTTAAAGCTTAAACGTATGTTTTCTATAGTTTCTATAGAATTACTATTTAAGCATAAATATATTTCATGATGATGAGCCTGCCGAAGTATTGCTTGAGTTAAAGCTAGACTATAACGACCAATTCCTCGATTACGATTATTTCCTTGTAAACTTTGTAAATCAAAAACAATTTTCATAGTTGAGTTTTCTTTATTAAGATTCTGTTGAGAAAATTTTTAAATCTCTATAGATCTCCTCCTCTGCATCCGATAATTCAGGATTTTTATTTCTATAAAACAAAAAAGTACTTACTTCTATTTCTTTTGATAAATCTAATTCCCGTAGTATTCTATTCAATTCTGTCTTGATAAATACATTTAACTGAATTTCATTTAAAAAAATTGATCTCGTATACGAATACTTTAAACTAATTCTAAGAATTAATAACAATACGTTTCTTATAAAAAAAGATACAATAAACTGGGTTTGTAACACTTGATTAAGATTATCAGTTTTTACTATCCAAGAACGAAGTTTTTGTGCAAAAGATAATAATTTTGGGAAATTATAAATGAAGTTTATTAGTATTTTCTTTATTTGAGAAGGAGTATTTATATATATATAAACTAATATATTTTTTAAAATGTATTTTAAAAAACCTTTAATTAATTTGATTGTAATCTTTGTAAAATGAATTGAATAGTTTATAGTCTTTCTTACAAATATTTTTTTAAAATTCCAAATTTTCATATAAGTTAGATGAATATCTACTAGTAATTCCATATTTCATATTCTTTTTAGATCGGCTTCAACCATCATGGATACTAAGCTTTTTAAGCTAGTTTTAGACTGCCAATTTAATTGTTCTTTAGCTTTTTTCGGATCTCCTAAAAGAATATCCACTTCTGCAGGTCGAAAAAGTTTTGGATCGATAGCAAGGTAATCTTGATAGTTTAAGTCGATTTGAGCAAATGCTAATCTACATAGGTCTCTCACACTGATACTTCGACCTGTAGCGATAACATAGTCGTCTGGCTTTTCTTGTTGCAACATTAACCACATTGCTTCAACATAATCTCCTGCATAACCCCAATCTCTTTTAGCATCTATATTGCCTAGATATAACTTATTTATTTGCCCTTTTTTTATCTGAGCTACACCGCGAGTTATTTTACGACTTACAAATTCAATTCCACGTAAGGGAGATTCATGATTAAATAGAATCCCATTTGAAGCATGTAGTCCAAAACTTTCTCGATAATTAACAGTCATCCAATGTCCATAAAGTTTTGCGACTCCGTAAGGGCTACGAGGATAGAAAGGGGTTTTTTCATTTTGCCGTTCCGCTTGGATTAAACCAAAAATTTCACTACTGGAAGCCTGGTAAAATTTAGTTTTTGGATTAATTATGCGGATAGCTTCTAAGAGATGAGTAACACCAAGTGCAGTTACTTGTCCTGTTAAACTAGGCTGTTGCCAAGAAGTGCCAACAAAACTTTGCGCAGCCAAGTTATAAACTTCACTTGCTTCAGATTCTTCCATAGCCCTGACTAAAGAGGCAGGATCCATCATATCGCCATTAAATAGTTTAACATCAGATTCAATGTTAAGTTCCCTTAACCGCCATAAGCTATCACTTGTTCGTCGTGCAACTAAACCATAAACCTGATAATTTTTGGCTAATAAGAACTGTGCGAGATAGGCGCCATCTTGGCCGGTGATGCCAGTAATCAATGCTTTTTTGGTCATTTCCAATCCTTTGAATGATAGCGGATGTTAACAAAAGCTTATAAAAAATTCTACTATTATTGAACAGCCTATACAACTATACTTTAATTTAAATCTTAACGGTGACAGAAAATTAAACAATATGAATGTTATTTTAAATACACAATCTTTACAATCTGACTTAACCGGAATTGGGCGGTACACTCAAAATTTGTTACAAGGCTTGCGAATACATAATATAATTAATCAAGTTGTTTGTATTCCTAATTTCAAAGATTGTAATAATAAAATTGCAAAAAAAAATTATTTTTTAAGTCAGTTTATAAAAAATATCAAATGTTTTCCCGGAACTTATTCTCTGTTTAGCGATTATAAAAATATGATATTTATAAAAAAAACACGTTTTTTAATTCAGGACAAATATATTTATCATGAACCTTGCTATATTTTAAATTCGTATTCTGGGCCTAAAGTTTGTACTATACATGATTTATCACATATTCATTATCCCGAATATCACCCTAGAGAAAGAGTAAAGCATTTAAGATATAATTTACCTATTAGTATAAATAATGCGGATCATATCATCACGGGATCCGATTTTATTCGGAGTGAACTTATTAATTTTTTTTCTATACCGCCGAATAAAATAACTCGCATTTATCACGGGATTTCTAAGGCATTTAAAGTCCGAGATTTTTTTGAAATAAAAATTACTCTACGACGTTATAACTTACACAATAAATCTTATTTACTTTATGTTGGTACTTTAGAACCTAGAAAAAATTTAGAAAGTTTAATTCAAGCTTTTAAACAATTACCCGATCAGTTACGTAAAAATTATCCTTTAGTTTTAGTTGGAATGAAAGGGTGGAAAACCGCTCGTTTAGAAAAACTTACCAAAAAACTTATTAATCAAGAACAACTTTATTTTTTGGGGTATGTGCCAGAATCTGAATTACCTTTTCTTTATTCGGGCGCTTATGGTTTTATTTATTTATCTGTATACGAAGGCTTTGGGCTGCCCTTATTAGAAGCAATGGCCAGTGGTATTCCTACGCTTGCCAGTGATCAGTCATCAATGCCAGAAGTTGTTGGTGATGCAGCTATAATAATTAATCCATTTGATATCGATTTGATAACTGAAAAATTAAATCAACTCATAACCGATTTAACTTTACGCGACATGCTTAAAAAACTAGGCCCTCTTCAGGCGGCTAAATTTTCTTGGGATTCTTGTATAGAGAATACCCTTGCAGTTTATCGCAAAACACTAAATTATTTAGGAACTCGTTGAGCTTCTAAGCTGTATTTTTTGTATATATTGACCACATGAAAATGTCCGAAGTAAAGGCGTCTTTTCAAAAAAAGGCTCGAAAAAATTTAATATTTTTGCTAAAAAATTTGGACAAAATAAAGGCACAAATCCTACATACAAAGATTCAGTTATAATTCCCCCATTGTTTTTGAACCATTTGTCTAGTTTCCGAGGGGCATATGATTTTTCTTCATGCTGAATATGGTAAGGAGAAACCTTCTCCATGATTTTTAGCACTGGATTATAACCATTGGGTTCAGCAACAACAATTTCATCTGCAATATTACATATTATTTGAATAGCTTTTTCAACTTCATACAAATGATGTAAAACGCCGCGGATAATGGCTATATCATATTTTTTAATAGGTGGGATTTGATACACATCCATTACGTGAAATTCAACATTTTTTATATCTGCCATATTTTTTTTTGCAACCGCAATGGCAGCATTATTTGGATCGATTCCTGTCACAAAACCAGGATTCAACGCAAGAAGTTCTTGAGTAAATATTCCATCTCCACACCCAATATCTACAATTCGTTTACCTTTTATGGGGCCTAAAACTTGATGAATAACTTTGCTTGTTCTAGTACTAGATAATTTACTTGATAATTTTTCAGTTTTGGAATATTGATACCCACCGTTTTCAATCACATCTGATCTAAAAGTGCCTATGTTTTTCTCTAACATATTTAATTTCTCCGAGAAATCTTAAAATGTTTATAAAATTATTTAAATTAATATCAAAGTTTACAAGCAAAACTTAGACTCTTCTTTATTAATATTATTTTCACGGTCATAATTATCTTTAAATCGAATAATATCGTCTTCACCCAAGTAACTGCCGATCTGTAGTTCAATTAAAATTAGATCCTTATCGTTAAAATTACTCAAACAGTGTTTGTGCCCTAATGCAATAAATGTCGATTCTTTTTCTTTTAGTGTCATTTTTTTGTGATTATTTTCAACTGTGGCAATTCCCGCCACGACCACCCAATATTCACTACGATATTGATGCAATTGTAGGGATAAGCTAGCACCCTGATGCACAGTTAATCGTTTTAGTTTATAATTAGGCCCTTGATCTAATATAGTGTAGTGTCCCCAGGGCCGATAAACAGTTTGATGATAGCGATATGCTTCGTGTCTATTTAATTTTAATTCCTCTACTAATTGCTTAACTTTTTGAATATGTGTATGTTTGCAAATAAGTAAAGCGTCACTGGAGTCTACAATAGTTAGATTTTCGATTCCAATTGCAGCAATTAACCTTCCTGGTGAATTTTGACTATAAATTGTTGTATTATAAGTTTCCTGTAAGCAGGCATTGCCTAATACTCGATTACCATTTTCTTCTGGTTTTAATAATGTATTTAAGGCATCCCAAGAACCTATATCGGACCAACCAAAATCAGCGGGTATAACAGCTAGATTTTTAGCTTTTTCCATCAATGCATAATCAACTGAAATATTTTCTAATTTACAAAAGCTTTGTTTATCTAAATTAATTTTATTAAATGGTAGATTGTAATTTTTTAAGCTTAATTTCCAACAATTTAAAGATGTTAAATAAAGCTTTGGCATATATTGTTTCAATGCGTTTAAAAATGTTTTGGCACTAAAACAAAAAATCCCAGAGTTCCAAAGATAGTTACCTTGTTCTATGAAAGACTGTGCTTCTTCAAATACAGGTTTTTCGTGAAAATTCACAACTTTAAAAGCAGAAGCTATCTTCATTGATTCATGATATTGAATATACCCATATGCAGTTTCGGGTTTGTGAGGAATAATGCCAAAAGTCGTTAATAATTCTTGTTTTGCTAGCTGATATGCTTTTTCTATACTTAAATTAAACTTGTCTTGATTCAAAATGATATGATCGGCAGGTAATACTAATAATATAGCATCAGGGCCGATAAACTCATTTACAAATAAGGCACTGAAAGCAATAGCCGCTGCGGTATTTCGAGAATAAGGTTCTAATATAAAGTTAAATTTTTTTGCTATACCGGGCTGACCCAAATCGATAACTTCTTTTTTACTTTGGTAATAATATTCAAAGTTAGTGACGGTTATAATTTTTTCTACATTAGGTATGTTGATAGCGCGATGATAAGTTTTTTGTATTAATGAATAAGGATCATTATTAAGTCGGATAAAAGGTTTTGGATGCGCTTCACGGGAAACTGGCCATAAACGAGACCCATTCCCACCTGACAAAACAACGGGGATAAGCATCTTATTTCATCCTTGAATTTTAGTAGCTTTAACAGAGATTATTTGCTTTTCTTTTCCTAAGCGCTATCCTTGTTCTTTGATCCTAGGATTATATATATAGGGTTATTGAACACTATCTTCTAGTTTGAGTAAAGGGTTGGTCCCCAGTGTCTACAAATTAAATGCCCAAACAATTTTAAGTGACTATTGAAACACAGCTTTTTTAGTATATCAATATATCTGCTGTGTGCGAATGAATGAATGATTGATTGAAATAGTTTTATGGAAAACGTTTTACATTTAGGTAAATTCTCCAGCGAACGAGCCGGGGGTATCGAGACGGTTGTTGATATGTTACTGCTGGGATTAAGTCTCGATTTTAATTTGTGCAATTTAGTTGCTAATAACACTTTTAAGAACAAAATAATCGAACAAGCTGGATACATTGAATATAGTGCAGCCTTAATGGGTATTTTTGCCCGAACCCCTTTTTGTCCTACAATGCCTTATTATATAAAAAAACTGTATCAGCGATATCGGTTTTCTATTGTTCATTTACATTTGCCTAATCCTATGGCACACCTAGCCTCGGAAATTTTACCTGCCTCAGTGAAGCGAATTATCAGCTGGCATAGCGATGTTATACACCAAAAAAAATTACTACAGATATATCAACCCTTTGTAAATCGCTTATTAAAACAAGCCAACGCGGTAATTGTATCCACCCCTTACTTAGCTGAACATTCTAGCCAAATTCAAGTTGCTAGAGAACGAAATACTATTCATATTATTCCGTACGGAGTAGATTTTGATTATTTTTTAATCAATAAATACCATGAAAGGATTGATCATATTAAATACCAATATTCTGGTTATTTTCTGATATTTGCTTTAGGTAGACATGTTTATTACAAAGGGTTTTGTTTTTTAATTGAAGCAATGAAACAATTACCTAAAAATATTATTTTATTATTAGGAGGTGAAGGGCCATTAACCTCTAAATTACAGCAACAAGTCAAAAATTCTCAACTTGAACATCGAGTATATTTTTTGGGTCAAATCACAAAGCAGGATTTACCAGCTTATTACCATGCTTGCGATGTGTTTTGCTTGCCATCGATTGATCAAAGTGAAGCATTTGGAATTGCCCAATTGGAAGCAATGGCTTGCGCAAAGCCTGTTATTTGTTGTGATGTGACTCATGCAGCAAGTAATTTAAATCGGAATGCGGTCACCGGCTTTGTTGTAGCTCCATGTTGCCCAAAGGCGTTAGCGGAGGCAATTTGGAAGCTATATCAAAAACCTACATTACGCCTCTCTTTGGGTAGATCGGCTTATAATTATGCTAAAGAGAAATTTACTACTCAAAAAATGGTTAAACAGATAAAAAATCTTTATCAAGAAATTATTATAAATTAATTCTAAAATACAATATAAGAGAAATTTATGCGGAAAATTAAACTTTCTATCAGTATCGTTGTTTACCAAGAAATTTTTTTACAAATAAAAGATTGTCTTTCAAGTCTCATCGGTTCAATTCCTGATGAGATTCGTTATGAAATTACATTAGTAGATAATGGCGCTTTAGAATTAAATAAAGATTTTAGTTTCGAAATAGAACTAAAAAAATGTTTTCCAAATTTACCGATTTACTATTTGGTTTCGACTAAAAATGGAGGTTATGGTTACGGGCATAATCAAGTAATTTTAAAAAGCCAGGCAGATTACCATCTTATTCTCAATAATGATGTATATATGATGCCGAACACTTTAAAAAATGCATTGGATTTTATGCAGCAACATAAGCAGGTTGGTATGTTAGTCCCAGATGTTTACGATATGGATGAAAAACGTGTATATCTGTGCCGGCATAACCCGAGTCTTTGGATTAGTTTTTTACGGCGTTTTGCTCCTTCATTTTTAAAGAAAATTTTCCAAAAACAATTAAGTAAATTTCAGATGCAAGATAAAAATTATAATAAAAATATGTTTAAGTTAAGTAATCCCACGGGTTGTTTCATGTTTTGTCGATTGGAGTTACTCAAACAATTAGGAGGATTCGATGAAAAATTTTTTATGTATTATGATGACTCGGATTTGGGTCGACGCATGGCAAAAATTTCCCTAATAGCTTATTCACCCGCTGTTAAAATTAAGCATGTCTGGCGACGTGCGGCTTATCAAGACAGACGTATGGCATGGATTGCAAGTAAATCAGCACTATATTATTCCTGGAAATGGTTACTAAAATAATAATTCAGAAGAAATATTTTTTAAGCAGTTATATTTTTTATCTTTAGTTGATATTAAGGGTGCATGCACAGGCCATTTTATAGCTAGGCTAGGATCCGACCAAAGTATGCCTTGTTCAGCTTTAGGATTATAGTAATCACTGCATTTATAATGAAAATCAACAATTTCACTTAATACACAAAATCCATGAGCAAATCCTTTGGGGATAAAAAGTTGAAAATGGTTTTCATCATTTAAAATAACACCAAACCATTGGCCAAAAGTGGCTGATTCGGTTCTGATATCCACAGCCACATCAAAAACGCTGCCACGGATGACTGTGACTAATTTATCTTGGGGTTGTTGGATCTGATAATGAAGCCCACGCAAAACATTTTTACTGGAACGAGATAGATTATCTTGAACAAAATTAATTTTTTTGTTAAGTAATTGTTGATAACGTTCTGACTGAAAAGCTTCAAAAAAAAAACCTCGTTCATCGTGATGAGATTTAGGATCAATTATAATTAAATCTTTAATAGGGGTTGGAATAATTTTCATAATTCTTGTTTAATAATGTCGAGTAAATAATTACCATAGCTACAGTTTAATAATTTACGTGCAGAAATCTCTAAAGTTTCAGTATTAATAAAACCTTTTCGCCAAGCGATTTCTTCTAAACAAGCTATTTTAAGACCTTGGCGCTTTTCAACAACTTGAACAAAATGTGATGCTTCTAATAAAGCGTCATGAGTTCCCGTGTCTAACCAAGTGCTACCACGGCTGATTAATTGATGGGTAAGTTGTCCTTGTGATAGGTAATGCAGATTAACATCAGTTATCTCCAATTCGCCACGCTGCGAGGGTTTAATACTTTTAGCAATATCGATGACTTGATTGTCATAAAAATAAAGACCTGTGACAGCCCAATTGGATTTAGGAAGTTTTGGTTTCTCTTCAATATTTATCAAGTTTTGTTTTTTATCAAACACAGCAACACCATAACGTTCTGGGTCATTGACAAAATAACAAAAAATCTGCGCGCCATGTTGTTTTCCAGCAGCAGATTTTACAATCTCAGTAAATTTCTCTCCATAGAACAGATTGTCGCCCAAAATAAGTGCTACCGAATCAGTGCCAATAAATTTTTCACCTATGATGAAAGCTTGAGCTAAACCTTCGGGATTTTCTTGCGTTAAATAATTGATATTTATCCCCCATTGTTTACCATTCCCTAATAAACTTTGATATTGGTGCAAGGCTTGAATGCTAGTGATGATTAATATTTCTTGAATACCAGCCAGCATTAGGGCGCTGAGTGGGTAATAAATCATGGGTTTGTCATAAATCGGAAGCAACTGCTTACTAATTCCTTTAGTGATAGGATGTAAACGTGTACCAGAACCACCGGATAATACGATGCCTTTCACAGATAACTTTCCTTGTGTGCGGGTTAAAAAACCAAATTCCAATTCTATCGCTTCAATTTTTGGCTAGTGTAAGGTATATTGAGCTTCATTAAAATAGCTGATGAACATGATGTCTAAACCTGCTGTATTAATTAATATCGTTCTTTATCATCCTAATAGAAACAAGATCTTAAGCCTAATTAATATTTGCTCCCAATATGAAAAAATAAAAATTTTATTATTTGATAATACAGAAACCTCCGAAGTTTTTGATTTTGATGATAATAAAAATATTATTATATTTAAAAGTCCAAAAAATGTCGGCGTAGGTGGTGCACATTATTTAGCCTGTCAAATGGCAGAAGCAGAAAATTTCGATTTTGTATTATTTCTTGATCAGGATAGTCAATTATCAGATAATTTTATCATTGACATGATTTTGGCCTTTTATCGTTTAAAAAAAATATATCCGCGACTTTGTGCTATTGGGCCAACATGGCATGACCCTGATCTTGGAAACTCAAAAACTAGAGCTTTTAAAAATAAGTTAAGAAGTTTATTAAAAGCACCAAATCTAAAACATGTCTTAATTAGTTCAGGTATGTTGATTTTGGTACCTACTTTAAAACATATTGGTTATCCAAAAAAGGAATATTTTATAGATTTAGTTGATACCGAGTGGTGTTTACGTGCTTTATATAAAAATTATCAAATAGTTATGTCTGCTGATGTGTTAATGAGTCATAGAATAGGTGAAGTTAAGAAATGTAGTAAGTTATTTGTTCAATATGAACAACCCATTCGCTATTATTATTCTTTACGTAATAGCTTTTTGTTATTTCATGAAAAAAATATTTTATTATCCTATAAGATTTTTATTTTAGCAGGCAACTTATTTAAATTAAGAAAAATAATTTTCTCGCCAAAACCTATACAAAGTTTAATTGCAGCGTGCCGAGGTATTAAAGATGGATTTTTTTTAATAAAGAGATATTAACTTCATATTTCAGTATTTAATATTATTAAGGAAAATAATGTCTGACCCTACAGTTTTAATTAATATTGTACTTTATAACTCTGAACCAATCAGGGTATTAGAGCTTATTCGTATTTGCTGTATGTATCAACATGCTAAAATTTTATTATTTGATAATTCAGATGATTTGCAATTATTAAATTACGAAAAATCTGAAAAAATAATTTTGTACAAAAGCGTAGAAAATGTAGGTATAGCGGGCGCGCATTACTACGCGTGTAAACTTGCTGAAAAGGAAAATTATGATTTTATACTATTTCTAGATCAAGATACGCAACTTCCTGAATATTTTGTTAGTAATATGATATTAGAATTTTATCAATTACAAAAAATACATTCTCGCTTGGTAGCTATTGGACCTTCATGGAAAGATCCTAGAACTTATGATTGGTATCAAGAGAAAAACAATAAAATTACTGTGAAAAATACATTGAAAAAAAAATTTAAAATTTCAAGAAAAATAAATAATTTGATAAGATTAAATAATGTTATCATTAGTTCTGGTATGTTAGTTCTAGTTAAATTTTTAAGGAATATTGGCTATCCCAAGAAAGAGTATTTTATTGATTTGGTTGATTTAGAATGGTGTTTGCGTGCACTTTCTAAAGAATATCATATTGAAATGGTAAAAAAAATTCAGGTTCAACATACTCTTGGTGAAATTAAAAAACATAAAAATAGACTTATACATTATCAAAATCCACTACGGTATTATTATTCGATACGGAATAGTTTTTTTCTTTTTAGAGAGAAACAATATCCACTTGATTTTCGTTTTTTTATACTGATTCGAAACATATTGGAAATTAAAAAAATCCCTTTTGTTCCTGAATCGAAAAAAAGTTTATTAGCTGCAATCCGAGGCATAAAAGATGGAATTTTTATAAAAAAAATTACTGAAATAAATTAAACAGTAGGATTATTTGATGTCTTTTTCTGGGAAAATATTATTAACAGGTGCAAAGGGTCAACTAGGTAATGAAATTGTTAATTTGGCAAAAAATCTTAACTTAACATTATATCCTGTTACGCACACGCAACTTAATATTACAAATCTTGAGAAAATTGAGTATGTATTAGCGACAATTAAACCAAATTATATTATTAATGCTGCAGCCTACACGGCAGTTGATAAAGCTGAAAAGGAAAGTGAGCTTGCTTTTAGTATAAATGCATTGGGGGTTAAAAATTTAGCAAAAATCGGTCAAAAATACGACATACCTTTATTGCATATTTCTACAGATTATATTTTTGATGGTCAAAAAAAAAATCCTTATAGTGAAGAAGATGAAGCTCAACCCTTATCAGCTTATGGTCAAAGTAAATTAAGTGGCGAAAATTTTTTAAGAGATATCTGGTATAAACATATTATTTTACGAGTCAGTTGGGTGTTTGGAGAGTTCGGTAATAATTTCGTGAAAACTATCATTCGCTTAGCTGGCGAGCGAAATGAATTAAGGATTATTACTGACCAAAAAGGCGCTCCGACTTACGCGGGAGATATTGCTCAGGCGTTACTAAAAATAATAGAGTGTCTAGATAAGGGTCAGACTGATTGGGGCACTTACCATTATACTGGAACACCCGCTCTGAGTTGGTACGAATTTGCTAAGAAAATAGTGAATGAAGCTAAACAACATCAACAATTTATTCTAAAAGAAATTATACCTATTACGGCATCAGAATATCCCAGTATTGCACATAGGCCTTTTAATTCTGAGCTGGCTTGTCAAAAAATCACACAAACTTTTAACATTAAACCTAATAATTGGTCTGACGGGTTATACAAGGTGATTAAAATTTTATTATGACTTATACACCCAAGAACGTTTTAGTCACTGGTGGTGCAGGTTTTATTGCCAGTCATTTTGTGCATTATTACCAAAATCATTATCCGGAAACATTTATTGTAAACCTTGATAAACTTACTTATGCAGGATCATTAAATAATTTAAAAAATTTAATTTTGCCAGAACAACATTACTTTGTACAAGGAGATATACTTGATAGAGATTTAGTGTTGAAATTATTGAAAAATTTTAAAATAGACACGCTTGTTCATTTTGCAGCTGAAACACATGTTGATCGTTCGATTAATACACCCGAAAAATTTATACAAACTAATATTTCAGGCACGTTTAGTTTGTTAGATTCATGTCGGAAATATTGGTTGGAAGAATTGGGTTTAAGCAAGCGTGATTGCCGATTTCACCATATTTCTACGGACGAAGTGTATGGTAGCTTACAGAAAGATGAGCCCGCATTTACTGAGACTATGCCTTACCGACCAAATTCTCCTTACTCTGCTAGTAAAGCGTCTTCAGACTATTTGGTACGTGCTTATTACAATACTTATGGGCTTCCTGTTAGTATAACTAATTGTTCAAATAATTATGGTCCTCTGCAATACACTGAAAAGTTTATTCCAACTATTATAGATTGTTGCTTACGACAAAAACCTATCCCTATCTATGGTAATGGTTCCAATATACGAGATTGGCTCTATGTAGAAGACCACTGTAGTGGGATCGATAGTGTGATTCGAAATGGCAGATTAGGGGAAAGTTATAATATTGGTGGCAATACTGAATTAAGCAATTTAGAAGTTATAAACTTCATCTTTGATGGTTTAAGAAAAATTAGATCCCTGAACTTTGAATATAATGATCTTATATCATTTGTAAAAGATCGTCCTGGACATGATTGGCGTTATGCGATCAATGCTGAAAAAATAAACAAAGAATTAGCTTGGCAACCTAAAGAAACATTTTCTTCAGGAATTTTAAAAACCATAACTGCTTATCAATAGAAAAATACAACTAAGTTATTGTAAAACTAGGGATAACTTGATATTTATTAATATTGATACCAACCTTCTTGTTTAGCTAAGTTAATCACAGGAACAACGGGATCCATTTTACCTACCATGATTCTTGCATACGGTGTTTTTCGGGGTTTTTGCAATTTATGTATAACGACCACACTATCGTAAAAATAGATAGATCGCAGCCATTGAAATATATATCGATCGTCTGAAGAAAGATTTTTCTCAAAGTGTTGTTCTCTAATATGGTAGAAATTGAGTAAATCTGCAAATTTTTTGAAAAACTCAATAGCTGACTCAGCGCCTAAGTAGGATCCACCATGACTTTGCCAATAAGATGTATGTAAATCTTCTATTAAAAAAACTCCACCCGGTTTCAATTTTGAAAAAAATAATTTAAACGTTTGAATAATATCTGAGCAGATGTGTGAGCCATCATCAATGATAATATTAAATTCAATATTTTTAAAATGTTGCTTAATGGCATGCTCATCGGTAATATCAAAATTATAGATGTGTATATTGGATTCAAGATTTAGATTAAGCACTTTAGGATCAATATCTACACCATAGAGTGTTGCATTTTTTAAATATTTACTAAGAATTTGTAAAAAACCACCATTTTGTACGCCAATTTCTAAAACATTTGAATTGTTACCGATATGTCGATTAAAACATTCATCATAAATATCAAAATAGTTAACCCATTTGTCTGATACATTTTGCTCGTGTTGATAGAAAATATCTCTGATGCTTATTATTCTTTCATCTAAGATTGAATGATAAGGTTTTTTTAAAATAGGAAAAAAAATACTCAGTCTTTTGGGAAGTTGGGCACTCCTCTTTAGAATCTTTTTAAAATATTTGATCATTTTCTTCATCCAGTGAATAAAAAAAAACTAACTTATAAGGTGCCAGCATTTAGGAATACATATTCTACTTTCATTTATATGTAGATGAAAGATATTAAATGTAAATCTAATAAAAAAGTTATTGTACTCAATACCTAAGGATTGTAACATATGGCAGCTAAGAACTCGGATTATGTTTATACGCCTTTTTTTTAACAAATGGAACTTTGGCAATTGAATCAAAAAACTATATTCCCATCTTTTCAATTAAGTAAAATCGATTACCTTCTTGCAGGAATGCTCCTTTTATTCTGTTTTTTTGCTTTTTTTCAAGGAGATATATTGGCCACTGGATGGAACTCTTTAAATTATTTATATGGAAATTCTTCAGAGTTTTATGAGAATTGCAAAAAAATTCAAGGACAAGGAATTCTACCTTTTGCTAGTTACCCCCCATCGATATTTGCTGTGTTTGCTATATGGCTTTACCCCTTTAAAGTTATAGGATTAATAAAATCGCCATTTTATTTTACACCCTATTTAGTGTATTGGCTGAAATTTTTAACCTTCTTAGTTTACATTGCAACGGGGTTACTTTTTTATCGTGTTACACAAATTTATCAAAAAGATCAAGAATGGGGAAAGTATTCTACCTGGATTTGGTTAACTTCTCCGTTAGCAATTTTTTCAGAGTTTATTTTTTCTCAATATGATATTTTTTACACGTTTCTCACCTTATTAGGATTTTTGTTTTTTTTAAAAAAGAAACCCTATTTAGCTTCTTTTTTATTCGGTTTAGCAATTACATTTAAATATTTCCCCTTTTTTGTTTTTGTCCCTTTGCTTTTATTTTTTGAAAAAAAATTATTTAAACTGCTAATATGTGGAGTAATTTTTTTACTCCCGATTTTTTTAGTTCAGATATTTTATTTACATTCACCTGCCTATATTTCTGGTGTATTGGAATTTTCGGCTATAGGTAGAGTTTTTCTAAGTGCTTTAGAAGTTAGCTTTCAAAAAATATATTATATATTTGCCATATTTATTATATTAGCTGGTATTGTTTTTTATTTAGATGTAGCTAAAAATTACAAAAAAGTGGCAGCTTATATTTTCCTTTTTTCAAGTATATATCCATTTTTATTTATTGCCTGGCATCCTCAATGGTTATTATTCATAACACCAGCTATGGTATTAACAACATGTTTGATTCAAAAAAATAAAATATCTAAATTTTTACTTTTCGATCTTTGTGGAATGTTATTTTTTATCGCCTATGTTGTTTTATATTTCCCAGACAATGTTGATTTGAGTATGTTTCAAGGTAAATTATTTCATATCTCTTTTACACAAGTTCAGAATATGAGTGCTTTATTTAATGTATTTAAAGGCTTTAGTGCGTATGTATATCTTTCTCTATTTTGGGGATATTTAGTTTTAAATTTAATACTTAAATATAAGTTTTTGTTTAACGATAACACAGTTGAATCTAAGTATTATTCATATTCAAAAGTTCGGCAGCGATATTATATAGGAATACTTATTTTTATTATTCCAGCAGCGATTACATTTATATTAAATTTAAAAAATTCGGATAAGTATATTTTAAATCCTGTTAGAGAGAAGATATTTGGCGAGTTAACTGCAGATAGAGTTTTTGAACAAAGCTTTAAAGCAAAAGGAGCAAGCCTCAGACAAATTGATTTATATTTATCCACATTTTCAAGAGAAAATACTAGAAAAATTCAATTAGAAATACTCACTAAAGATTATAAACAACTTTATATAGATAAACGTTCTGCTAAAGTTTTAAAAGATAATGCTTGGGAGATTTTCAAGTTACCCAATATCAAAATTCACACTGGAAATACTTATTTAATAAGATTAACTTCTCCAGCAAGCTTAAGGGGTAATGCCATTACTTGGTGGGCATCAGCCAAAAAAGTTTACAAAAATGGTGTTGCTATCGTAGATGGAAAACAACAAAATTCTGATTTTGCATTTCGAATAAAATTTGAAAATATTTAATATCTAGCTAAATGTTACTTAGATAAATGTTTAGAAATTAAGGATTCATTATGAAAGCTGTTATTTTAGCCGGTGGAGCAGGAACTCGCATTAGCGAAGAAACTAGTTTTCGTCCTAAGCCTATGATTGAAATAGGTGGTAAGCCTATAATATGGCATATCATGAAAATATTTTCAGCATACGGGATCTACGATTTTATTATCTGTTTAGGGTATAAAGGCTATCTCATTAAAGAATATTTTTCTAATTACTATTTACATACGTCAGATGTGACTTTTGACATGACCAAAAATCAGACTAAAATCCATCACAATAAGGCAGAGCCTTGGAAAATTACTTTAGTGGAAACGGGTGAAAATACCATGACAGGAGGACGACTAAAAAGAATTGCTCCTTATCTGGATAATGAAGATTTTTGTTTTACGTATGGAGATGGGTTAGGGAATGTCAATCTTAAAGCATTGATACACTATCACAAACTTCAAAAGACCTTAGCTACTTTAACAGCGGTGCAAACCGTCGGAAGATTTGGAGCATTAGATATTTCTAATAAAAAAGTTGTTGCTTTCAAAGAAAAGCCTCAAGGAGATGGTGCTTGGATTAATGGAGGTTTTTTTGTTTTATCACCTCTTGTATTGAATTACATAGACAATGACAATACATTATGGGAAAAGCAACCTTTGGAGACCCTGGCGAAAGCGGGTGAGTTATCTGCTTTTTTCCATCATGATTTCTGGCACCCTATGGACACATTGCGTGATAAAAATATTTTAGAAGAAATCTGGGCTTCAGGTTGCGCCTCCTGGAAAATTTGGGAAAATGAATCTCATAGAATGGAAAGCACAATTTGTACCTAATTGATAATTAATATGGAATTTTGGCAGGGAAAAACAGTATTATTAACGGGTCATACTGGCTTTAAAGGCAGCTGGTTATCTTTATGGATGCAATCTCTAGGTGTTAACCTGATAGGTTATTCATTAGCTCCAGCCGCTACTCCTAATCTCTTTGAAATATCACAGCTGCAGAAGGGAATGGTCAATATCTTAAATGATATAAGAGATTATGTAAGCTTACGCGCTGTGATCCAAAAATATCAACCCGAAATTATTATTCATATGGCTGCTCAATCACTGGTACGACATTCTTATCAAGCTCCTTTGCAAACTTATTCAACAAACGTTATGGGTACAATAAATTTGTTAGAAGCAGCACGATTGGCAGAGTCTGTCAAAGTTATAGTCAATGTCACCAGTGATAAATGTTATGAAAACTCCGAGTTAAATAAGAAATTTAACGAAAAAGATAGGCTAGGTGGTTATGATCCATACAGCAATAGTAAAGCGTGTTCCGAATTAATTACTCAAACTTATCGGAATGTCTATTTTAAAGAACGAGGTATAGGCATTGCTACAGCAAGAGCTGGAAACGTTATAGGAGGCGGAGATTGGGCAAAGGATCGTTTAGTCCCAGATTTGCTGACTGCCTGCATGAAACAAGAAGATATTCTTCTACGCTATCCAGAAGCTTTACGTCCTTGGCAACATGTATTACAACCGCTGTATGGATATTTAACATTAGCTGAGCGCTTATACTTTTCGCCAGAATGTTATTCTGAAAGTTGGAATTTTGGGCCAGAAATACAAGATACAAAATCTGTAAGTTGGGTTACCGATTATGTGATTAAAATTTGTAATAGCTCAATAAGATGGATCAAAGATGAAAACACTCATCCACATGAAGCAAGTACTTTACAATTAGATTGCACAAAAGCAAAAAAACACTTGGATTGGACTTCAATATGGAATTTAGAAATAGGTCTTAAAAAAACGATAGAGTGGTTTTTTGCTTATCAAGCAGGAGAAAATATGTATGATAAGACCATAAAACAAATCAATCAATTTAGTAGTGACTGTTGGCAGTTACAAAAAGAAATAGTTAAGGAAACATTGCATGGCTGAGGAATTTATTCATGTACCCTATGGAAAATCGGTCCATGGAGAAGAAGAAATTGATGCTGTTGTTTCTGTATTGCGTCGTTCAACACAGATGGGGTCAGCAGTTCGAGAAATGGAAAAAAAAGTATCAGAATTGTTTAGTAAAAAATTTGGAATTATGCTGAATTCAGGTTCTTCGGCAAATTATTTAGCGGTAGAAATATTAAAATTGCCGAAATTTTCTGAAGTAATCACACCCGCATTAACTTTTTCAACTACGGTAGCACCGTTAATTAAAAATAATTTAATTCCAGTTTTTATCGATGTTGAATTAAATACATTTAATATTGATGTTGATCAGATAGAGAGCATGATCAGTCCCCAAACTAAAGCTTTAATGATCCCAAATTTACTTGGAAATTTACCCGATTGGAAAAAAATTAGAATAATTGCGGATAAATATAATTTAATTGCTATCGAGGATTCTTGTGATACGCTGGGAGCTACTTTTCACGGAAATGCTAGCGGTGCTTATTCGGATGTCAGTACAACAAGTTTTTATGGTTCACATATCATTAACTGTGCCGGAAATGGTGGTATGTTGTGTGTAAATAATCCAAGTTTGGCAGAAAAAGCTATGTTACTACGGAGTTGGGGACGTAGTTCGTCATTACATATAGAGTCAGAAAGTATACAAACTCGTTTTCAAAAAAAAATTGAACAGATCGATTACGACGCTAAATTTATCTTTGAAGAAATTGGTTATAATTTAGAACCTTCTGAGTTAGGAGCGGCATTTGGTTTGGTTCAGCTATCCAAGTTGAAACAAAATATAGTAAGTCGTCAAGAAATATTTGCTTCACATTTAAGTTTTTTTTCTGACTACAAAGATTGGTTTATTTTTCCAAAACAATTACCGCATACCAAAACAGCTTGGTTAGCTTTTCCACTTATTGTGAAAGACGATGCGCCATTTAAGCGTAAAGATTTGCAAATCTATTTAGAAAGCAGAAATATTCAAACTAGAACTATATTTACTGGAAATATTTTACGTCAACCTGGATTTAAAAAAATTTTGCGGCGTGAAATAGAGTCAGGGTATCCTCATACGGATCAAATAATGCGCGGAGGTATTTTAATTGGTAGCCATCATGGTATGACAGACACTATGGTAAAAAATATTTATGAAAGTTTTAAAGAATTTGAAAAAAGTTATACAAGTATTCATATTTAAGAAAATGAAATTAAATATCGAACATCAAAAACAATTTATTGTTTTTCTTTTTGTAGGAGGTATTAATACTCTTTTTGGGTATTCGGCTTTCGCTTTTTTTATTTTTTTAAAAATGAGCTACTACATAGCTTTTTTATTTGCGGCATCATTAGGATTAATATTTAATTTTGTGACTACCGGAAGGATTGTATTTAAAAATAAAGATTTTGGTTTATTTTATAAATTTATATTTATTAGTATTATAATGTATTTTTTACATGTAATTATAATTAGAATAATTAACGTACATATTAATAATTTTTACATCTCCGGATTGATGACGATGTCTCTTACGGCAATAATAGCTTTTTATCTCAATAAAAAGGTCTTTACTATTAAAAATACTGTAAATAATAGTGAACAATGTTTAAATAAACCAAGTTGATTACGAATTACCATGTATTTTTGATCATTGAAAATGAATAGAAAGATTGTAAATAGTGATATTGAAGGCATATTTTGTAATGAGCTTGCTTGGCATAGGCTTGCAAATAAAACTATTTTAATAACTGGTGCAAATGGGTTTTTACCCGCTTACATAATAGAAACCCTATGCCATTTAAACGAGGCTAAACGTTATAATATAAAAATTCTAGCTTTTGCTAGAAATAAAGAAAAAACCTTAATTCGTTTTACAAATTACTTAAATCGAAGCTATCTAACTTTTTTTTTTCAAGATATTTGTTTACCCATTGATATATCTTTGAAGATCGATTATATAATTCATGCTGCGAGTCAAGCTAGCCCAAAATTTTATGGTATTGATCCGGTTGGAACTTTGTCAGCCAATGTATTAGGAACTTATCATCTATTAGAATTAGCTAAATCGCAAAAAATTGAAGGTTTTTTATATTTCAGTTCTGGAGAAGTTTACGGAGAAGTTGATTTAGCCCAAACACCTATTAGTGAAAAAAACTATGGGTATCTTGATCCGACGCACATCCGATCTTGCTATGCTGAAAGCAAAAGAATGGGTGAAAATTTATGTGTTTCCTATGCACATCAATACCAATTGCATGTTACTATAGCTCGTCCTTTCCATATTTATGGTCCGGGAATGAGTTTAAATGACGGTCGGGTTTATGCTGATTTTGTCGCAGATATATTTTATAACAGAGATATTACGATTTATGGAACAGGTACAGCAATAAGATCATTCTGTTATATAGCTGATGCTACTTTAGGTTTTTTTACTTTATTATTAAATGGACAAAAAGCACAAGCTTACAATATAGGTAATCCTGATTGTTGTTTAAGTATTATGGATCTTGCTATTCGATTAAGAGATTTATTTTCTGAAAAAAAATTAAAGATAATTAAAAAAACTAGATCTTTAAAATCTGTTTATTTAGAAAGCAAAATTACAATCAATACGCCTGATATTAAAAAAATTCAAACATTGGGTTGGTTTCCGAAAATTACAATTGAAGAAGGATTTTTAAGGACCCTTAGGAGTTTTTATGAGCTTGATTGCATGCAGGGATAAATTTCAAGCAGGCCACCTATCAAAGGCAGATTACGTAGAGGCTATGTGTGATTTCCATGCCTATTTATTTGAATATTCTAAATTTATCAAAAATACTGATATTTCTAACATAGAAATACTTGAAGATTGTTTAATCTTTACTTTAAAAAATTTTGACATAAAGCTGCAGTGTCATATTTTAGATAAAAGAATTACGCCTATTGAAATTTTAAATTTTAACTCTTACGAAAAACAAGATGCTGATATTTTCTTTAGTTTACTTAAAAAAGATATGGTATTTTTTGATATTGGAGCCCACATAGGCTTTTACTCAATTAATGCAGCAAAACGTCATGAAACAATAAAAATATATTCCTTTGAGCCGATACCTCAAACTTTTGAATTGTTACAAAAAAATATTCATATAAATAAATTGAATAATATATTTTTATATAATGTTGGTTTACTTGATATGGAAAAACAGGTCGATTTTTTTTTTAATCCTACAATGTCTGGAAATGCTTCGGCCAGAAATTTAGTAGAGGAAACGAATATCAAAAAAGTTTCTGTGAAGGTTACTTCCTTAGATGATTTTTTATTCGCTCAACAACTTGAGAGACTTGATATCATTAAATGTGATGTTGAGGGTGGCGAATTGTTTGTTTTTCAGGGAGGAAAAAAATCTATAAAAAAACACACACCTATAATATTTACTGAAATGTTAAGGAAATGGTCCAGAAAATTTCATTATCATCCAAATGATATAATAAGTTTGCTAGCTAGTTGTGATTATCAATGCTATATCAGTCAAAATGATAAACTAGTTGAATTTAATAAAATGGATGATGCTACAATAGCGACTAACTTCTTTTTTCTACATCGATATAAGCATCAACAGCACATTCAACGATTATCTTGATAAATTAATATGCAATTAATCTCTGTGGTAACTCCATGTTATAATGAAAAGGATAATATTATCGATATTTATCAAACAGTAAAGGGTATTTTTAATAATATTAATAAATATCAATACGAACATATTTTTATTGATAATTCTTCTAGCGATAATAGTATTAGTTTATTAAAAAAAATAGCTCATGTTGATTCAAACGTAAAACTGATTATTAATTCACGTAATTTTGGTTGGATTCGTTCACCTTTCTATGGTCTGTTACAAGCTTCAGGAGATGCCATTATTTATATGGCAGCCGATTTTCAAGATCCGCCAAATTTAATTAATAAATTTATAAAAAAATGGGAAGATGGCTTTAAAATTGTAATTGGAACAAAATCGCAGAGCGAAGAGTCATTTTTTAAATTTTTCATACGGAGTTTTTACTATAAATTCGCTGATAAGATATCGGATTTAAAGCTTTTAAAAAATTTTACCGGATTTGGTTTATACGATAAGTCTGTAATTCAAATTATGCGACAATTTAATGATCCCTATCCTTATCTACGCGGTATGATTTCAGAAATTGGTTTTGATGTGGCTGAAATTGAATTTAAGCAACCCAAACGTAAAAAAGGTTTATCCTCGGGAACTTTTTTTCGACTTTATGATGTCGCTATGCTGGGGATAACTACTCATTCAAAACTTCCTCTTAGAATTCTGTCCCTAGTTGGTTTTTCTTTGGCATTTATTAGTCTGCTTATTTCGATTATTTACATTATTGCTAAGCTATTATTTTGGAATACGTTTCCTTTAGGATTCGCACCGATATTGATCGGTTCTTTTTTCTTTTTTTCTATGCAAATGTTTTTTGTTGGTTTATTAGGTGAGTACATTGCTTCCATCCATCATCAGGTATTAAAACGCCCTTTAGTTATTGAGAAAGAAAGGATTAATTTTTGATAACTTATTTTTTGCACTAAAAAAATGAAAGTTGCAATACTAGGAAGTGGCAACATTGGAACTGATTTATTAATTAAAATTCTTCGTTCTCCTTATTTAGAATGCGGTGTATTTCTTGGCAGAAATCCATTATCTAAAGGTATACAAAAAGCTCGTCAATTAGGTGTTAACACAGCGATTTCTGGAATTGATTATATTCAAAAAAATTCGGATTGTTGTGAAATTGCATTTGATGCAACTTCAGCCGCTGCGCACTTAATACATGCCCCGATTTTAAAAAATTTGGATAAATTTACTATTGATCTTACACCGGCAAAAATAGGAAAAATGTGCATACCGATCATAAATTTAGAGTGTGCTTTGCAATATAAAAACGTAAATATGATAACTTGTGGTGGTCAAGCCACTTTACCTATAATTTATGCTCTCAGTAATTCAGGTGTGAAAATTCAATATATAGAAGTCGTCTCTAGCATTGCTTCCTCAAGTGCAGGACCTGCTACCCGATTTAATTTAGATGAATATATTCATACTACAGAGCAAGCGATAAAATTCTTTACTGGGATTTCTCAAGCTAAAGCAATTTTAAATCTTAATCCTGCATTTCCTTGTATCGATATGCAAACCACTATTTTTGCTAAAGTTAAATATTTAGATATGCAAAAATTTACTAGATTAGCAGAAGATATTGAGAAAAAAGTTCAGAACTATGTCCCAGGTTATAAAATACTTTTAAATCCTTTAATAGAAAATAAGCGCATTATTATCATTGTACAAGTGAAAGGCCAAGGTGATTATCTTCCTGATTATGCTGGAAATCTCGATATTATTAACTGTGCTGCATTGGCGATAGCAGAAAAATACGCGATAAGTAGACTGAATAAGGAAATTCAATGCGAGCAATTTTAATCAGTGATCCTACTTTAAGAGATGGAAATCATGCCGTAAAACACCAATTAAATGCGGATCAGATTACTAAGTATTGTATTGCCGCAGAAGCTGCAGGTATACCTATCGTCGAAGTAGGCCATGGTAATGGTATAGGTGCATCTTCTTTGCAACTTGGAATAGCAAAACTGACAGATGATGAAATCCTTAGCCTAGCTAGAACCTATCTTAAAAAATCTCGTTTAGGTATTCATATTATTCCTGGATTTGCAACCATTGAAAAAGATTTGCGACCGGCAATTGAAGGAGGGGTTGATGTGGTGCGGGTCGCTTCACATTGTTCTGAAGCGGATATCACAGAACGGCATATACAATTTATTCGTATGCGAGAAAAAACTGTTTATGGCGTACTAATGATGGCACATATGCTTAGCAGCAAAGAATTGCTTATTCAAGCTGCTAAAATGGAAGCTTATGGAGCTCAGGGCATAGTTTTTATGGACTCTGCAGGCAATTTTTTGCCGGAGGATGTGATTGAAAGAGTAAAAGTTTTAGTTGATCATCTTTCAATCCCAGTAGGATTTCACGCGCATAATAATTTAGGGCTTGCCATTGCCAACTCATTAGCGGCTGTAGAAGCTGGAGCAAGTATTTTGGATGGTTGCGCACGCGGTTTCGGAGCTGGTGCGGGTAATACTCAACTTGAAGTGCTGGTGGGAATCCTTGAAAGAAAAGGTTATCAGACAGGAATTGATTTTTATAAAATGCTTGACGCTAGCGAGATAGCTGAACGAGAACTATTGAAAGAAATTCCTTCAATAAAGTCATTGAGTATTATCAGTGGGCTTGCAGGTGTTTTCTCTGGATTTTTACAACCTGTTATGCGTATTGCAAAAGAATTTAACGTTGATCCCCGAGATATTTTTATTGAACTGGGGCGACGTAGAATTATAGCAGGGCAAGAGGATATCATCATTGAAGTGGCTAGTGATTTGGCGAAGAACATGCTAAATAATATTAACCTAACGTAACTTAATTTTAAATTTATTCTGAAAAATTTTTATGAAAATAAGTGAAATTATCGCAAATTTTTTGGTAGAAAAGGGAATACGACATGTGTTTGGCATTGTTGGTGCGGGAAATGCTCACCTATTTGATTCTATTGCATCGAAAGGATTTACTAGAATAATTTGTGTTCATCATGAACAAGCAGCGTGTATGGCTGCACAAGCTTATTATCGTATCTCCGGTATCTTATCGGCGGCTATTGTTACAACGGGTGCAGGCTCAACCAATGCTGTGACTGGAGTGGTCAGCGCATGGATGGATTCTATTCCTTGCTTAGTCATTTCAGGTAATGAAAATTCTAAATATACTTTGGAGGATAACTCTTTAAGGATTTGGGGAGTGCAAGGATATGATTCCGTGGCTATGGTGAGTCAGGTTACAAAATATGCTGTCAGAGTTCTTAATCCGAACGAAACATTATCAATTTTAGAAACTGCGTATTATCATGCTTTGAATGCTAAACCGGGACCTTGTTGGGTAGATTTTCCAATGAATATCCAAGCCTTGGATATAGATGATTCCAATTTATTTCAATATAAATCAGTTTTAGTATCAAAATCTAGTTCAATTAATTCTTTACAAATCACTAACCTTTATCAGGCAGCAAGCAATATAAGGACTGAAATAGTCAAATCACAACGACCGGTGATTTGGTTAGGACATGGTATTCGTTTAGCCGATGCAGTGGATTTGGTTGAACCGTTTATTAATTTTTTGCAATGTCCAGTGTTAATTTCTTGGGCAGGCATTGATATGATTTCCTCCGATCATCCTTTAGTTTTTGGCAGAGCGGGGGTTTATGGTCAACGAGCTGCTAATTTTATTTTACAAAACTGCGATTTTCTTTTGGCAGTGGGAACACGTTTAGCTATTCCTCAAATTGGTTATGATTTAAATGAGTTTATTAGAAATGCAAAATTAGCCTTAGTCGATATTGACTTGACAGAGCTGCAAAAATTAGGGAAAAAAGTATCTATACCGATACAAGCAGATGCCAAAGATTTTATGCAAACTATGTTGGCTATGCGCCAATCAAATTTAACACTCAGTCAAAAATCAAAATGGTTAGAAAAATGTAATAATTATCGAAATAAATATCCCATTTTAAATCAGGAATATCAGGATCGTGATGGTTATATAAATTCTTATACTTTCATACATAAACTGTCAGAGTATTTTACAAATAATCAAATAATAGTCACTGATATGGGGACTGCTTTGTTGAGTACGCATCAAATATTATCGATAAAAAAAGGACAACGATTAATTACATCAACCGGTCTTGGCGAAATGGGTTATGCACTTCCAGCGGCTATTGGTGCAGCATTTGCCAACAAAAACGCTGAGATAATTTGTTTGAATTGTGATGGTGGAATGATGCTTAATTTGCAAGAATTACAAACCATAGTCCATCATCAATTACCTATAAAAATAGTTGTGTTTAACAACGATGGATATCTTATGATTAAGCATACCCAAAAAGCATTATTTTCTGGTAGGTATGCAGGGACTAATAAACAATCGGGTGTGAGTTGTCCAGACTTTTCAGCTTTAGCACAGGCATTTGACATCCCATCATTTGTTATTCGTAGTTGGGAAGATGTAGAATCAGAAATTCCAAAAGTACAAAATTTACTTGGACCCGTTATTTGCGAAGTATTCACACATCCAGAACAATTATTTAGTCCTAAATTATCATTAGCCTTACAAAAGGATGGTTCCATTGTTTCTCCACCCTTAGAAGATCTTTCTCCACTCCTACCTCGAGAAGAATTAGCTGAAAATATGTTGATAGGATTACATCCTAAATCTGAGACAATAGAAGCAAAATTAGAATTTAAAGATACTTCAATTTGTGGTTAAACGTACTTATAAGGTGTTGTTTAATTATTTATTAGTTTTAAAGTTTTTTAATAAAAAGATATATTGGAATATCACTTCTATGCAAGATAATTTTTAGTTAATTAAAATTTTTAAAAAATATAAAAAAAAGAAGCCTATTCTGAACAGCTTATTAAGATCATAACCTAAATTTTTTGGAGATTAAGACTTATGTTGTTTGAAATCACTAGCTGTGAGATATGCGGAAATAAAAACTTATTATCTGTTCTTAATCTTGGTTCCCATCCACTTTGTGATGATCTAATAGCGTTAGAGGATTCTCGTATATGCGAAGAATATCCAATAGAAATTTTATTTTGCGAAAAATGTATTACTGCACATCAAAAATTTCAAGTTCCTAAGCAAAAGCTTTTTCCACGCAATTATCATTATCGTGCATGTAATACTATTGATGTATTAGATGGTATGCGTTATTTTGTAAAATTTTGCGAAGAAAAATACGGTAATTTAACTGATAAAAAAATTTTAGATATAGGTTGTAACGATGGTAGTCTTCTCTCTTTCTTTAAAGAAAAATCAGCAAAAACTTATGGAATTGAACCTACTCATGCTTATGTTGAAGCTATTAAATCTGGGCATAGGGTTATAAATGATTTTTTCTGTGAAGATGTTGCAATTAATTTTGTAAAAAAATTTGGCCAACCGGATATTATCACTTTTACTAATGTATTTGCTCATATAGAAGATTTCCAAAAAATAATTCAAGCACTGAAAGTTTTATTACATAAAGAAACAGTGATAATTATTGAAAATCATTATTTAGGTGCAATTTTAGATAAGTTGCAATTTGATACGTTTTACCATGAACATCCAAGAACTTACAGTTGTACTTCCTTTTCACATATTTCATCCTTATTAGGCCTTAATCTTGATGATGTCATTTTTCCTCCACGATACAACGGAAATATTCGTGTAGTCTATAAACCCAAAAAAAATGATATGAATAATGAGAAATTGCAAAAAATCTATGAACATGAAAAAATTTTTATGCATAAATTTAAAGCGATGGAGAAAAAAATTGACCCTTGGTGCAAAACTAAACGTAACTCTATTGAAAAATTAGCTGAACAATATGGCAGGCTATCTGCAAAAGCATTTCCTGGCCGTGCTGCTATCTTATTGAAAATGCTTAAACTTGATACTGATTTAATTAGTGCCACTTATGAAAAACCAATCTCAAATAAGATAAACTATTACATTCCAGGAACTCGTATACCTATTTTATCGGATAATCAATTTGATTTTGCAAAAAATACAACACCCGTAATCAATCTAGCTTGGCATATCACAGGAGAAATTAAATCTTACCTACAGAGCCGCGGTTATTTTGGAACTATAATTGATATTATTTCTGAGCAAGATTTCGTTTAAAAATGAATGTAGTAATATTAGGTTCTGGATTTGGTTTATATGGATACTTACCCGCTCTAAGTAGAATAAAAAATGTAAAAATTTTTCTTTTAAGTCGTTACAAAAATCAAGTTTGCAAACGTCTAGATATAAATTTTTATTTTAATACTATTAAATGGGTGGACGATGATAAAATTTTGTTAGAACTTGCTGATGCTGTAATTATTGCATTGACACCTGCACAGCAATACATTTGGATTAAAAAGTGCTTAACCTATCAAAATATTAATTATATTCTTTGTGAAAAACCATTAGCTACTACTCCTGATTTAGCAAATGAAGTGTTAATAGACTTAGTGGCATCGAGAAAGAAATTTAGGATTGCATATAACTTTCGGTATACAGAATGGGGAAAAAATGTTCTTGAAACTTTAAAGAATATTGAGAATATAACTTGGAATTTTCAAGCACATCATTATGAAAAAAATATTCAAAATTGGAAACGGCAACATAAATACGGCGGGGGGGCTTTGCGGTTTTATGGTATTCATCTGATAGCGTTACTATCAGAACTTGGATATAACGATACTGCTTATTCTGAGATTAAAACAAATAAAAAAAATGAAGCAGAAACATGGAGTGCAGAGATTATTGGTGATAATCTTATCGATTGTACAGTTAATATTTCAACTAATAGCCCAGAAACGCGCTTTGTAATTAAAGATAGTAAGGGACAAGCATATTCTCTTTTACATCCATTTCAAACAAATCTATCAGATAAAGAGGATAAATATGATCAAAGAATCCCTTTTTTAACTAAAAGTCTTTTGGATCTTTTTTACCATACACAACATTATTGTAAGTGGTATGAACATACGCATTTACTTTGGAAGAATATTGAAGAAAGGACTCTATCATTATGAAAAAAATTTCTGTTATAACGCCTTGTTTTAACGAAGAAGATAGTATTATTGAATGTATTAAACAAATAAAAAAAATTTTTGATCAAGATCTTCTAAATTATGAATTAGAACATATTTTTTGTGATAATGGATCCAGTGATAATACAGTTAAAATTTTAAAACAGATAGCAGCAAAAGATCGGCGTATTAAAATTATTGTTAATTCTCGTAATTTTGGTATTTTGAAAAACACTTATAACGGTGTTTTAAACGCAACAGGTGATGCAGCGATATTATTTATGCCAGTTGATCTTCAAGATCCACCTGAATTGATACGCGAATTTGTTAAGTACTGGGAAAAAGGGTATCAAATTGTATATGGAATGCGCACTAAGCGCCAAGAAGGATTTTTTTATCGGAACATACGTAAGGTTTATTATCGTTTGCTATCTTCTTGTACTTATGTGGAATACCCACCCGATGCAGGCGATTATCAATTAGTAGACCGAGTCGTTCTGAATGCGATGAAACAAATTGATGATGCACAACCATTTATGCGTTTAATGACATTCGATTGTGGGTTTCGTTCTTTCGGAATTCCCTACACTTGGCAAGCACGAAAAAAAGGGGTTTCGCATAATACTTTAATAAATATGATCAGTCAGGGATTAAATGGTTTTGTCAGTTTTAGTAGCTTACCGTTACGAATAGCTTTATTTTTTGGGTCGATTCTATCATGTTTAAGCATTACTTATGCCTTTTGCGTAGGGGTTATGGCGGCTTTAGGTAAAACTTCGACAGTGGGGCGGGGGGTTCCAACAGTTATTGTAGCCTTATTTTTCTTTAGCGGAATACAATTACTTTTCGCTGGTATTCTAGGCGAATATATATTAGCTATTTATAACCAGGTACGGCGCAGGCCTCTAGTCATTGAGAAAGAAAGAATCAATTTTGACTAACAATTTCTTTGTATATAAAAATCAATCAATATTAAAGCTCAGTTGGTTGAATTAAATAGGTAATAATAATATTATAGACTACTCCATATTTCGGACGCGTTCATCACTCTCTTCTTGAAATATACCATATAAAATCAAAATGGAAATTTGAATCAATGGAAACTAATAAACGTATATTTCCAAGTTACCAATTAAGCGTTGCAGATTATATTATTGGTGGGGCATTACTTTTATTTTGTTTTTTTGCTTTTTATGAACCAGATTTAAATACCACGGGTTGGAATTCTCTAAATTTCCTATATGGAAGTCCACTTGATTTTTATGAAAACTGTAAAAAAATTCAGGGGCGAGGCACCTATTTATTGGCCAATTATCCTCCAAGCTTATTTGCAACTTTTGCATTATGGTTTTATCCCTTTAAACTATTGGGATTGATAAAATCGCCTTTATATTTTCCTGCTTATTTGGCTTATTGGATGAAGGCTTTGACTTCATTAGTTTATGCTGCTACAGGATTAGTGTTCTATCGAGTGACTCAGTGTTATAACCAAAATAAAAAATGGGGAGTTTATGCAACTTGGCTTTGGTTAACAACTCCGATAGCGGTATGTTCGCAGTTTATTTATGCTCAGTATGATATTTTCTATGTTTTTTTTACTGTTATAGGTTTTTTGTTTTTTTTAAGAAAAAGAATTTTTTTAGCTTCTTTTATATTTGGTTTGGCTATTACATTTAAGTATTTTCCTATAGTAATTTTTCTACCATTACTTCTATTTTTTGAAAAAAATATATTTAGATTGATTTTAGCTATATTTCTATTCGCAATACCTATGTTCATCATGCAAAAATTGTATGGTCATTCACCTGCTTATATTTTAGGCGTGTTAAGATTTGGGGTTATTTATTATCTTTTTACTACACATATAGATTTTTTTGCCTATGAGGTTAAAGTTTATTATATTTTTCTAATTTTTAGTTTATTGTGCTGCTATTGTTATTATTTAGATTTTACCGGTAATTATAAAAAAGTTGCATCCTATATCTTGCTTTTTGGATCAATTTTCCCTTTTTTATTTCTTTTTTGGCATCCTAATTGGTTATTACTGAGTACACCAGGTATTATACTGACAACTGTTCTTGGTAAACAAGACAGAGTTGCTAGACTTTTGCTTATTGATTTATTTGGAATGTTTTGTTTTATTGCCTATAATGTTACGCTTAAAGCTTATCAGAATATTTTTGATCTAGCGTTATTCCACCCCGATTTATTTCATATTCCCTTTAAGTTTTCATTTAACATGGCCAATTTTTTTGAGAAATTCTTTGGAGAATACAAAATATTTAGTTGGAATATTTATTTTTCTTTATTTTTAGGTTATTTAATTTTTCAACTTGTTATCAAATACAAGTCAATGAATATAGTTTATATAAAGAAGTCTAAAAATTACCTCTATCGAGATGTTCGTATAAATTATTATATGGGGATTTCAATTTTTTTGATTCCAGCAATCTTTTCATTTATTACAAATAATCATGCAAATATTGCCGGTTTGTTTTAAAGCTGAAATAAATTTATAAGAAATAGGTAGATTCAATCAAATAAATTGATAATTAAAAAATCTTCTCCAAAACGATGGTTTCATCTCTATCAGCGCCGGTAGAAATAATGACTATCGGTACGCCAACCAGCTCTTCAATACGACGTAAATAAGCTTGTGCATTTTTCGGTAGTTTAGCAAATTCTTTAATCGGTGTTGTCGATGTTTGCCAGCCAGGGAGCTCTTCGTACTGTGGAATACATTGGCTAAGATCTTCTGGATTCAAAGGCAAGTCAGTTAATACTTGCGATCCTAATCGATAAGCGGTACAAATTTTAATAGTGGCTAATGTATCGAGGACATCCAGTTTGGTTAGACATAAACCGGAGACGCTATTTAATTGAATTGCACGGCGTAATAAAACCGTGTCGAGCCATCCACAACGACGGGGTCGTTTGGTAACACTTCCATATTCATTGCCGCGATCTCGAAGATTATCGCCGTCTTGGTCCAGCAATTCCGTTGGAAAGACTCCGTTTCCGACGCGTGTACTATACGCTTTGCTGACACCTAATACATAATCAAAACAACGGATTCCTAAACCGCTACCAGTGGCTGCAGAGCCAGCAATGGTATTCGATGAAGTGACATAGGGATACGTGCCTTGATCGATATCTAAAAATGTACCTTGTGCGCCTTCAAATAATAAAGCTTGTTTTGCTTGATGATATTCTGCTAAAAGCGCGGGAATATCGGTAATTAAAGGAACTAGCTGTTTGCCTAATGCTAATAATTGTGCACAAGCCTTTTCGTAATCAATAGTTTGAGTTAGATAATAGTGTTCTAGGATAAAATTGTGATAATGAAACAGTATTTTTAATTTTTCAGCGAACTGCTTTGGATGAAAGAAATCACAGAGTCGTAAACCACGTCGTGCAACCTTATCTTCATAGGCGGGTCCAATGCCGCGTTTGGTAGTGCCAATGGCATTTTTTCCGCTTTTTTCACGCGCTTCATCAAGTGCGATATGTGTGGGTAAAATAATAGGGCAGGTGGCGCTAAGCTTTAGGCGTTGACGCGCAGGGATGCCTTGTTGTTCTAGTTCTTCCATTTCTTTGAGCAGGGCTTCTGGTGAAATTACTACGCCATTCCCAATTAAACATGTTACGCCGGCATGTAAGATTCCAGAAGGAATTAAACGTAAGATAGTTTTTTTACCTTGGATCACTAAGGTATGTCCCGCGTTGTGCCCACCTTGAAAACGCACGACGGCTTTAACATGTTGCGTTAGCAAGTCAACAATTTTCCCTTTACCTTCGTCGCCCCATTGGCAACCTACAATGATGATAGTTTTTGTCATAAAATTTTTAACATAATACTTTGATGCGCTAATTAAGCTAAAGAGAAAGATTTTGCCTAATTTTATACTCTATGTGCCATTAATTGGTTAATTTGAATTTGCTTTTATTTATGTGAGCTTTTTCTAGTTTGAAGTTTTCATCTTTTGTCGTTAATAACAAAAAATTATTCATAGAAGATGGATTAAGTCCTTGTTGATAGGCTTCTAGGTTGAGATAAAAAGCAGCAAATTCTGGATTCTTATTATAAGCTTGATTATATATTTTTGCGGCTTCGGCATCTCCTTGTGCACGAATTTTTGCAGCTTGCTCTTTTGCTTTAGCCAAGATTAAGCTAGCTGAACTATCCGCTTTTGCACGAATCAGTTCAGCATTGGCTTTGCCTTGGGCATGTTGGGCAATGGCAATATTTTCTTGTTCAATACTCATATTATCTAATATTCGCGCATTGTCATCGGCAGAGAGATCTAACTGTTTAAAGCCAATAGTGATAATTTTAATACCAACTGTTTTAAGCTGCTTATTAACAACAGACAAAACCGAATCTATTTGCTGAGGAGATTCATTCAGGATGAGTTGGCTAAAAGGTACAGGAGTCTTTTTATCATTAAATAAAGTTGTTATCTGCTGGGTGATTAATAATTTAATTTGCTGAAAATTATTTTTGGTTTGTTGGTAATAGCGTACCGGATCACTAATGCGCCAATTGGCAAAATATTCATTAGTAATCGATTTTTTGGGTAAATTATCCTCAGCATTGGTTTCACTGAATACTAATGTTTGTAAGCGATTATCCAGTAATATGGGTCGCATTAAGAAAGGTATTATAAAATGTAAGCCAGGTTTAAGAATCGACTCTGAATAGGGTGTCAATTTTTCTTCAGACAATAATAAACCAGTTTGACCTTCGGGGACGATAGTAGCGCTTTGATAAAGAATAAATAATATACAGACTAAAAAGCCAAGGATTAAATGAATTTTTTTTCTTAGAAAGATCATTCATATCCTCCGGAGATATTGTAACTACTGGGTATAGAGTTATTGGTTTTAAGGCTAAGTTCGTGATTATCAGTATTTTCTTTCTTATCATTACTCATCGAAGCGGCTAATTTATCTGTGTTTACTGAAGCTGTGGTAGTGAATTGATCGCGTGTTAAGGAATTGTTAGTAGAATTATTAGCTACCAGCAGTTTATTGCTATGCGCAATCATTGTTTGTAAGGCCGCCAAATAAAGCTGTTTTTTTGTCAATGTTGGTGAAGCTTCATAAGCTGGGAGTAATGCTAAAAAGCGAATAATTTCTATTTTAGCTTTTAATACTATTTCTTGTTGGTAAGCATTGGCATCTGCTATAAGCTGTTGTGCTAGTAATTGTGCATGTGGCTCAACTTGAGTAGCATAAACATTGGCTTGCTTTTCGAGTTGTTCTTTATCACTTTTGGCATTAGCAACATCGGCAAAAGAGGCTTGTAATTGTTCGGGTACTTTAATCGATACCAAATCAATATTTTTGACGGCTAATCCCGTTTGCTCTTTTAGTAATGTATTTAACTGTTTTTGTATGCGTTCTGCCAGTGAAAAATGTGAAGTACTTAATAGTTGATTTAAAGTGAATTGACTGAGCACACGATTTACTATGCTGTCTATGGTTTCTTGCAAGTTGAATAAAGGATGAGCGGTTGCAAAAAGAAAGTTGCGTGGATCAACAATAGAATAATCAATGTTGATATTCACCTCAATTTTGTTTTCATCGCGCGTTAATAAATTAACCCTAGTAGAAAGTTTATTTATTTTTCCGGAATTGATTATTGTAGAGTGTTGGAAGGGTTTAAGGATCCAGTGATAGCCCGCACCCATCGTAGAGCTGTAGGCCCCAAAATGGGTAATAACCGCTGATTCATCTGTATTGACCTTAAAAAAGCCGAGCGCAAGCCATGCAAGTAAGCAAGAGACGGAAATCAGACCCATAGTCTTCGCATTAAGTTTTGCAGGTAAAAAAGGACGGGCAAGCGCCGATTTTTTATGCAATATTCTTAACTTAAATAAAGCGACGATTTTTTTATATAAATCACGCAGAAATGCTTCGAGATCAGGAGGAGTCTGTTTGGGTCGTCCTGTCCACGGATCTTTGTTTTTGCTGGGATCACCCGGTTCGTTCCAGGGCATAATAGGCTCCAATTGTTAGCTTTTTTAAGATTTTTTTTCAATCTATGGTCTTTATAATACAGTTTACTTCTTTTTAGTGCAAAGCGCTTAACCCTTACATTCCAGGTGACACTGATTCGTCATTGCGTGCACTTAGCGCGATAATCCAGGAAATATCGTAGCTATTTATTAAATATATAGCTGTAATTTCCTTAGAGGAGCATTCTAGGCATGCTGAGTCATTCTCGCAACTATTAATTCAGCGACAAGTCGTTATGGCCTGATGAAGAATTTGATAGTTCAGCGATATGAAGATTAAGCCTATAAGATTTTTCACTGATTTTTTGATAAGTAAGGCATTCGATGATCGCTTGGCGTAATAAATCAATACCTACTCCAGACTGAGCAGATATCCAAATTTTAGATGGAAGACCTGCTGCGTTGCGTTCTAAACGCGGTGGCATATCCTCCAATAAATCAATTTTATTGACAACGATCAATTGAGTAATGTGGTCGGTGTGTATTTGTTTTAGAACCTTATCTATTGCTTGATTACATTCATTCTTCTCAGTGTTAGTGGCATCTACTACATGCAATAATAGGTCAGCCTGTTGTGTTTCTTCTAAGGTTGCTCGAAAAGACACGACCAGATGATGAGGTAGTTGACGTATGAAACCTACCGTATCGGCCAAAATGGCTATTTGTCCATCGTTTAAAGACATACGACGTATACTGGGATCTAAGGTGGCAAAAGGCTGATTGGCAACAAAAACTGTTGCGTTGGTTAAACAATTAAATAACGTAGATTTCCCGGTATTGGTATACCCCACTAAGGAAATATGCGGTAGTTGAGATTTTCTTCTTGCACGTTGGCTTTGCGCACGCTGTGCACGAACCTTTTCTAAACGTTTTTTTATAATTTTAATTTGTTGTCGAATCAAACGTTTATCGGTTTCTAATTGCGTTTCACCAGGCCCTCGTAAACCAATACCACCGCGCTGTCTTTCTAAGTGTGTCCAGCCCCGAATAAGCCGGGTGGAAAGATGTTCTAGTTGAGCCAGTTTAACCTGTAATTTCCCTTCAAAGGTACGTGCACGTTGCGCGAAAATATCTAGAATTAACCCAGTACGCCCTAATACTCGACATTGTAATTTTTGTTCTAAATTACGTTCCTGAGCTGGACTTAGATCGTGATTAAACAAAATTAATTGTGCTCGATGAGCAATTGCAGCGGCGATTATTTCTTCAAGTTTACCCAAGCCAATGAAATACTTTACTTGTGCTTTACGTTGTCGCCCAGTGATGAGAGCCATCGCTCGGGCACCCGCTGCTAGAGCTAGCTCCTGAAATTCTTTTACTATTTCTTCTGATTCATATTTTTTAAAATAGATATGAACTAATAGTGCTAGCTCACCGCTTTGGGGACGTTCAAGCATTTGTGATTTCTAGTTCCTCGTCAGTTGCATTACAACTTTGTAGATCATTACTTTCATCAATACTTGCTAATTTAACATTCTTTGCTGGAACGACTGTTGAAATAGCATGTTTGTAGACCATCTGGCTAACTGAGTTTTTTAATAAGACCACGAACTGATCAAATGATTCTACTAAACCCTGAAGTTTAATCCCGTTAACAAGATAGATTGAAACCGGAACTTTATCTTTACGCAATGCGTTTAGAAAAGGATCTTGTAGTTGCCCTTTAGACATAATTAGCTTCTCCATGCAAATTTTAAATATAAATATAATCTCAAAAAGCCTTGGTCTTAAATTTATTTAGCTTATAACCAAGCGCAGTAAGTTTAGCATGGGAAATGCATAGGGCATAGCCCTGAACGTTAAGAGTTTGTCTAATTAAAGGGAAGTCAGAGAGAATCTAAGTGTGTAGTCTATAGGTCCGTCAATGCACTAATATAAGATATCTCCACAAAAAATAGTGAAAAAAAAGAATAATTGTATCTTTAAAGACCGCATTATTGTATACCTAATAGGTAATTTTTTTGGTAATATAGTTAAGGAACCTTTTTTGGTTAAAGGGCTTTGTCCCAATTTGAACCTATCTGAATATCGACCATGAGTGGCACGGATAGCTGAGTGGTATTGACCATTAAATCTTCAATGAGTTTTTTTGCTGAGTTTATATCAGCATCGGCTATTTCAAATACCAATTCATCGTGCACTTGCATAATCATATGTGCTTGAAGCTTGTGTTGCGTTAAAGCTTGGTCAATAGTGATCATGGCTTTTTTGATGATATCTGCTGCACTACCTTGTAAAGGTGCATTAATGGCAGCACGTTCGCTTGCGCGACGTTGTAAAGGATCACTGGAATTAATGAAAGCCAAGTTTAAACGACGTCCAAATAACGTGGTGACATAAGCATGTTCATGCGCTTGTAAGCGCGTCCGTTCCATATACTCTTTTACACCAGGGTAACGAGCAAAATAGCGATCAATATAATTTTTAGCTTCTTCACGCGAGATACCTAATTGTCTGGCTAAGCCAAAAGCGGACATCCCATAAAGGAGGCCGAAATTAACGGCTTTGGCACTGCGACGTTGATCATGCGTGACTTGATTTAAGGGAATGTTTAAAACCTCTGCGGCGGTAGCTTGGTGAATATCGAGATTTTGCGCAAATGCATCCAGTAAACCTTTATCTTGCGAAAAGTGGGCGACAATGCGTAATTCAATCTGAGAATAATCCGCTGCAATAATTTTATAACCCGATGGAGCAATAAATGCTTGGCGAATTTTTCGGCCTTCTTTAGTGCGTGCAGGAATATTTTGTAGATTAGGATCAGACGAAGAAAGTCGCCCTGTAACTACTGCGGCTTGGTGATAAGAAGTATGGATACGACCGGTTTTTACATTAATTTGTTGGGGAAGTTTATCCGTATAGGTTGATTTTAATTTACTCAAACTACGATGTTTTAAAATGACTTTAGCTAGCGGAAATTTTATAGCAAGTGCTTGCAAAACACTTTCTGAGGTTGATGCTTGACCTTTCGGAGTTTTTTCTAAAATAGGTAAGCCTTGTTCAATAAATAATACGGTTTGTAATTGTTTAGGTGATCCTAAATTAAAAGTTTTACCCGCTAATTGATAGGCTTCTTCTTCAAGCTTTATTAAGCGTTTCGCAATAGAGCGACTTTGTTTTTGCAATAATTGTGCATCGACTAATACTCCATGACGCTCGATATGAGATAATACTGAGACTAATGGCATTTCAATGTGCGTGAAAACTTTAGATAAACCTGGCAATGTATCTAATTGAGGCTTGAGTGTTTCGTGTAAGCGTAAAGCAATATCGGCATCTTCAGCGGCATACGGACCTGCTTCTTGGATATCGATTTGGTTAAACGTTTTTTGTTTAGCGCCTTTGCCAGCAATTTCTTCAAAATGTATAGTTTTATGATCCAAATGTTTTATTGCTGCGCTATTCAGACTATGTGAATTACTCGCACTGTCGAGTAAATAAGATTCCAGCATGGTATCAAAACCCAATCCTTGCAGCTGGATCCCATAATTGGCAAGAACACCCATATCATATTTTAAGTTATGACCTATTTTTAATTGTTTAGGATCTTCAAATAGCGGTTTAAGTTGTTGCAAAACCCAATTTCTATTTAATTGTTCGGGCGCCCCTATATAATCATGAGCTAAAGGAATATAAACAGGTTTTTCACCTTTTATGGCAAAAGATAGGCCGACAAGTTCTGCTTGCATGACATCTAAACTCGTCGTTTCGGTATCGAATGCCCAGATTTTTATTTTAGTTAATTGTTTCAAAAAGAGTTGAAAAGATTTTTTGTCGAGAATTAAGGAATAAAGTGTTCGATTGCTTTCAGATTTATCAATAGTCTGGCTGGATGGATCCAAATTTTTTTCTAATTCTCTAATCCATCCTTTGAATTCTAATTTCTTGTAACTTTCCATTAACGCAGAAGTGTCGGGCGCTTTGGGTCGGAATTTTTCTAAGTCAAATTCCAGATCCACATCGGTTTTAATAGTGACTAATTGACGAGATAAAGGGAGCTTATCGAGATGCGCTTTAAGATTTTCTCCTACTTTACCTTTAATTTCATCGGCGTTTTTTATCAGTGATTCAAGGTTTCCATATTGATTAAGCCATTTTGCTGCGGTTTTTGGTCCTACGTTGGGAATTCCAGGAACATTATCTACAGCATCACCAATTAAACTTAAATAATCAGTTATTTGTTCTGGCTTGACGCCAAATTTATCGATGACACCTTGATGGTCTAGACGTGTGTTCGTCATGGTATTTACTAGAGTGATATCTTCGCAGACTAACTGTGCAAAGTCCTTATCGCCTGTGGAAATTAAAACCGGTAGATGTTGTTGTATGGCTTTTGAGGCTAATGTACCTATCACATCGTCAGCTTCAACGCCAGGATGGATAATAAGCGGCAATCCTAAGTCACGAACGATGGTGTAGAGAGGTTCTATTTGTGGTTGTAAATCATCTGGCATGGAAGGGCGATGCGCTTTATATTCTGTATATAATTCTTCACGAAATGTTTTACCTTTAGCATCGAAAACCACCACCATATATTCTGGATTAGTATCTTTAATTAATTTGCGTAGCATATTAATGACACCATACACGGCGCCAGTAGGCTCTCCTCTAGAATTACTTAAAGGTGGAAGCGCATGAAAGGCACGATAAAGATAAGAAGTGCCATCGACTAAAACTAAGGGTTTTTTCATAATGATATGATAACATATACTATCTTTATGCTAGACAGATTACTTACATAATATAGTAATAAAGCAGCCAAAATTAATGAGTCATGAGGTTATTATGCGTATCGAGCAAGAAATAAGATTAGATTTTAAGGATGTATTAATCCGCCCGAAGCGTAGCACCTTGCAAACACGCGCGGATGTTGATTTAACCCGCGAATATACGTTTAAACACTCAGGATTTTCATGGAAAGGGATACCTATTATTGCTTCAAATATGGATCATACCGGTACTTTTGCCATGGCTAAAAGTTTAGCTAAACATAAGTTACTCACTTCGATTGATAAATTTGCAAGCTTACAAGATTGGAAAAAATTCTATAGTCAACATCCCAAGTCTATTGCTTACTGTTTTCCAACAATTGGAATTAAAACAAAAGATGCTGATATGCTGGCAAAAATAATTAAAATAGCACCCAGTCCTTTTATTTGCATCGATGTTGCTAATGGTTATACACAACGTTTTGTCGATAGTATTCGTACCTTACGAAAAAAATATCCGAAAAAAACTTTAATTGCAGGCAATGTGGTGACTGCAGAAATGGCCGAAGAGTTGGTTTTAGCGGGTGCAGATGTTGTCAAAGTAGGGATTGGTCCGGGTTCTGTTTGTACCACGCGTTTAAAAACAGGTGTGGGTTATCCACAATTGTCCGCTATCATAGAATGTGCAGATGCTGTGCATGGTTTAGGCGGACTTTTATGTGCAGATGGTGGTTGCGTTTCACCGGGTGATGTCGCTAAAGCGTTTGCGGCAGGTGCCGATTTTGTTATGCTAGGAGGCATGTTGGCCGGTCATGAGGAATGCGCTGGCGAAAAAGTAGAGGAAAATGGCAAATGGTTTATGCGATTTTATGGAATGAGCTCGAGTGAAGCGATGCATAAACATCATGGTAAGATGAATGCTTATCGTGCTAGCGAAGGTCGTTCTGTCAATGTTCCTTACCGAGGTAAGGTAGAAAATACAGTACTTGATATTTTAGGTGGATTGCGCTCTACCTGTACCTATGTGGGTGCACAGCGCTTGAAAGAACTTTCTAAACGAACCACTTTTCTACGTGTTACTCAACAATTAAATGAAGTTTTTGCGGCGTTACAAGTTAACGAATTAGTTAATAATAATTAGGATGTGATGACACAATCTCGTTAGTTCTTTCATGAAACTTCCTGTGAAATTAGGACAGCAAAAATGCAATGAATGCACTCCAAAAAAAACGTTTAAATTTCGTTTTGCTCATGTTATTGGTGGCTGGTTTTGTTATTGGTTTATCTCTCTATGCGTTAAAACAAAACATTAATTTGTTTTATACACCCACGCAACTTGCTGAACGGCATTTAACACCTAGCCGATCGTTTCGTTTAGGGGGACAAGTTAAAAAAGGCACGGTAAAACAAAATGAGCAGCATTTGTTAGTTTCTTTTGTAGTAAGTGATACGTTGCATAACGTTCTGGTTGAATATCAAGGTGTTCTACCGGATTTATTCCGAGAAGGACAGTCTGTGGTTATTGAAGGAAGTCTGGATCAAGCAGGTATTATGCAAGCCAAGCAAGTACTTGCGAAACATGATGAACGATATCGAGCCGTTAAATAACGGTTTTTCATCTTCTGTTGCAATAATAGGGAAATAAAATGAGCAAAATGACTAGCTTAAAAATATTGATTGGCGTTTTGTTGGTGACGATAGCCTGCCTAGCTTATATCTTATTAACCCGGTTTTTCCCGAGTGAAGAGGTGTTTTTTATGGGATCCAAAGCCCTAAATCGGGCTTTGGTGTTGGATTTAAGTATCAAAAGTAATAAAGATTATGCGACTTTTTTACCTGAAAATTCAGGATTTTTAGTAGTGCATCCAGCGAAATCCGCTGAAGATCATCGTGATGATATTCTTGAAACGCGTGATATTTTTGCTTTAGTTGAAAAAACTAACAAAAATACCTTACAAGATTCAGATCCTCTTTATCCAGAATTAGAATTACTGTTTTTGAGAAAAACACCTTTAGGAATACGTGGTAATTATGTGACTTTATCCAGTCTAGGTGTAAAAAGTATTGTTTTTAATCCTGAATATCTCCAACATTTTTTACAAATCTATCAAGATAAACTTCCTCATGCTGCAGGCTATGCCATTATGGGTGATAGTAGCCAAAGGCAGATTCGTGATATTCTAGTGAACTAATTTTGATAAAGCCTATGACTTCTTAGTGATGAAGACCTTGCAAGAAAAATTAAAACGTTTACGATGGCAATGCCGGCGCGGCATGCTCGAATTAGATCTTGTTTTATTAACTTTTTTAGATAAAAATTACCTAAATTTAAGCACTGCCGACCAAGAGTTATTTGAGCAATTACTTACGTATTCAGATCAAGAGCTTTACTGTTATTTAATTAAACGCCAGCCTATAGAAAATGGAGCGATGCAGATTTTGATAGAACGGGTAAGTTGTGGCCGCTAATTTCTATCGTTTAAAATCCTCTTATTATTTTGCTATTTTTCTCCTAGTGGTGCATGGTGGCGCTATTGCTTGTTTATGTTTTTTACCTTGGCCATGGTGGACTAAATTATTATTAAGCTTGGCTTGTTTAATGAGCTTTGTGACTCTTTTTTGTCAACATGTTTTATTAAATAATCCGCGTTCAGTGATTGAATTTTGGCAACAAAGTTCAGGTTCTTGGCAATTGAGAAATAATCTAGGTGAAGTAAAGTTATTTAATTTAGCGGACGATAGTATTTGTACCCGTTATTTTGTCCTACTCAACTTTGTTTCCTTAGACAAGAAAAAAAGCAAAATTTCCTTAGTTTTATTGCCGGATAGTTTAAATCCTAAGGACTTTAGACAGTTACATAGGCAATTACACGGCGTCGGTTAAACCGTCCTAAATGTTACTTTTCAAGAGTTAGTCGATTACGCCAAATACTATTCTTGCTATAGGCTTAGCACTTGGAATAATGTATAATTTTTAAGCAATTTTCACGCAGTAGGTTCTTATGTCAGAAATACTATCACAGCAAAATTTAGTTTCAGAGACGTCCTTCCCAGAGATACAGCCGATTACTCTTACTGAAAATGCGGCCAGAAAAATAGGAGAATTGATCGCTGAGGAAGAGAATTTTCAGTTAAAATTACGTGTCTTTATTACCGGTGGTGGTTGTTCTGGTTTTCAATATGGATTTAGTTTCGATGAGACTATTAATGAAGATGATACAGTGATAAGCAAGACTATCGTTAAAAAAGATGCTGAAGATTGCGATTTTATCAAGGTTCAATTACTCGTGGATCCCATGAGCTTAGTTTATTTAGTAGGTGCAGAAATCGATTATAAATCTGACTTAACTGGGGAACAGTTTATCATTCGTAATCCCAACGCTAAAACCACTTGCGGTTGCGGCTCTTCTTTTGCTGCTTAAGCTTTTAAGTATATTCCACCCAATATGGTTGCGTATTTAGCGCCTGTTACTTCAGGGAGATTACTGGGTTTACCCTCTAAAGTTTGTTTTGCAATCCAAGCAAATGCCATCGCTTCTACCCAATCACTGGGAGCACCGCGGTCATCGGTTAACAATACTTGATGCGGATGGCAATGTTGTTGGATACGTTTTCTTAAATAAATATTCTTGCTTCCTCCTCCACACAGCAAAATGACCCCATGAATACTTTTAATGGCCTGGACAGCTCTGCTAATGCTAACTGCAACGAGTTCACAAAGTGTTGTTTGCACACTAGCGGGTGATACTTGTCGATTTAGCTTAGCTAAATGAGTTTGTATCCATTTAAAATTAAAATATTCAGGCCCGGTACTTTTAGGTGGCTTCAATTGAAAATAAGGATCAGATAAAAATTGCTGTAATAACGCTTCGTCAAAAGTAGCGCTCGCTGCCCAAACGCCATTTTCATCAAACCATTGTTGGCTGTGAGCGTATACCCATTGATCCAGTAAACAATTTGCTGGGCCGATATCGAAACCTAAAATAGTTGCATTTAAATCTGCAGGTAAATAAGTGATATTAGCGATCCCACCAAGATTTAACACGATAGTATCTTCTTTTTCAGTGCGAAAAATAGAGTTGTGAAAAGCGGGCGTTAGAGGTGCACCCTGGCCGCCTGCAGCAATATCGCGTCGACGAAAATCTGCAATTGTCGTTATCCCGGTTTTTTCAGCAATGATATTCGGATCGCCAATCTGAATTGTAAAAGGGTAACTTGAAAGATGGGGATAATGAAAAACGGTTTGACCATGACTGCCTATGGCTAAAATATCTTTGGCAGAAAATCTACTTTCTGCTAATAATTTTTTTATTGTTTCCACAGAAATTAATGCTATTTTTTGATCGAGTTCAGCAAATTTTACAATGTTGATTGAGTCTGTAGTGTATAGTTTGGTGAGATCTTCGCGCAAAGTGTTGGGCAAAGGGGATTTGTAGCTCGCAAGCAAGCTAAGTTGGTCTCTAGAAAAATCTACTAATGCAGCATCTACTGCATCCATACTCGTACCTGACATTAAACCAATGTACAATTTTTTGTCTACAATTTTTTCTAGATTCTCTCGCAGCATTATAAAACCTTTGTTACTCGTAGTAATTAATGATATGTAAAAAGGACTAGATTTTTAATTTTGATAAGCTTTATTTGCGAAATCTTTTTAATTGTATTGCAATGCGGGGCGAAAAAATAGTACGCTAAGCTTAAGTAGAGTCGGCTAGACAGTCGCTGTAGTTTCTACAGAGGAAAGTCCGGGCTCCATCGGGCAAAGTGCCAGGTAATGCCTGGGAGGCGTAAGCCTACGGAAAGTGCCACAGAAAATATACCGCCTATAACTAATTTCACCGTTTTTTTGGCGAAAATAGAACGAGGTAAGGGTGAAAAGGTGTGGTAAAAGCACACCGCATCGTTGGTAACAGTGATGGCAGGGCAAACCCCACTTGGAGCAAGACCAAATAGGAACCTTTTAGGCGTGGCCCACGCTAGGTTCGGGTAGGTCGCTTGAGATGTATGGTGACGTATATCCTAGATGAATGACTGTCCACGACAGAACCCGGCTTATCGGCTGACTCTCTTTTCTAAACTATTACCATTCAGGTAATTAATTCGCCAAATTTATAGTCTGTCTGCTCGTTTTGTATTTATAAAACACATTTATTCAAGCTCTTCTAGCTAATGCTTGACAAGAAGCAATTCTAATTCCTATAGTGTAATTAAGTGGCAAAAAGTGGGTAAATGTGGGCAGAAATGGGATAAATTATGTTTCGGGGTATAAATTTGGTAGTGCTCGATGCGAAAGGCCGGATCAAGTTACCGGTGCGCTTTCGACAGTTGCTACCTGCAGATAAAGAACCTCAGCTGGTACTCACCATCGATACCGAGTCTCCTTGTTTATTGCTTTATCCGATACAGGAATGGGAAATCATCGAAGAAAAATTGCAGGCTTTACCGAGCTTTAATCCCGCAGTACGACGTATTCAGCGTTTACTGATAGGTCATGCAACGGATTTGGATTTAGATACGAATGGTCGAATTTTATTGCCAGCACTATTAAGAAATTATGCACATTTAGAAAAAGAAATTATGGTTGTAGGTCAAGGTAGAAAAATTGAATTGTGGGGCGCTAGTGAATGGGACGAATATCGTACTCAATGGATTTCAGAAACGGTTAAGCCTGGCGATATACCTGATGAGTTACAGAATCTAGCGTTGTAGGCGATTAGTGATGCAAAAACAAGAACAGCATCAACCGGTTTTACTTGCAGAGGTGGTTGAATATTTAGCTATTGATGCTGATGGAATATACATTGATGCCACATTTGGGCGGGGGGGACATGCCGGAGAAATTTTACGGCATTTAGGAAAAAAGGGAAGATTAATAGCCATTGATAAAGATCCAGCAGCCGTTGCGTGTGCGCAACAGCAGTGGGGTCATGATAAACGTTTTAAGATTTATCAGGGTTCATTTAAATGTATTAAAGAAATTACTGCATCCGAAGAAATTACAGGCCTGGTGTCGGGGCTTTTATTAGATTTAGGTGTTTCTTCACCCCAATTAGATCAAGCGGAAAGAGGATTTAGTTTTTTACGAGATGGGCCATTAGATATGCGTATGGATCCGAAAACAGGAATCAGCGCAGCAGAATGGCTAGCTTGTGCACAAGAGAAGGAAATTGCACAAGTATTAAAGGATTATGGCGAAGAACGTTATGCAAAACGTATTGCTCGAGCAATAGGAGAAGAACGAAAGTTAAGATCTATTGTCACTACGGTTCATTTAGCGAATGTGGTGAAGTTAGCTCACCCGCGATGGGAAAGGCATAAACATCCTGCTACGCAAACCTTTCAGGCAATACGCATTCGAATTAATAATGAATTGGAAGATTTAAAGTCCTGCTTAGAACAAAGTCTAGAAGTATTGAAGATAGGTGGGCGTTTGTTAGTCATTAGCTTTCATTCATTAGAAGATCGAATCGTAAAACGTTTTATTCGTCAGCATGCTCATGAAGCGGTGGAATTAAAAAAGCTACCTTTCATGCCAGCTGAATGGAGGCCCAAATTAAAAAATTTGGGTCGCGGGATTAAACCGGATGCGTATGCGATTAAAGCCAATCCACGATCGCGTAGCGCAGTGTTACGAATTGCGGAGAAAATATCATGAATATGGCGGCACGTGCTTTAACACAAAGTACCTTGACATGGGAACATAGACAAAGCTGGGTTATTTCCTTAAAAATGATAGGACTCATTTTATTAATACTAGCGGTTTTGTCTTCAGCACTTTCAGTTATTTATATAAAAACTGTACAACGTAACTTATATAGTCAATTACAAGCAAGCCAGCAAGATTCTGATAATTTAAAAACAGAATGGAGCCAACTACTACTCGAGGAAAATACTTGGGTGGCGCCCGTTCGAATACAAACCCTAGCTCAACAAGAATTAGGAATGCGAATTCCTGAAATGAAAAACACGGTTTTATTAACGAAGTCTATTTAAATGCTATTCGATTGTTCGCCTCCGACTCAAGCCCTTAATTTGGTTTAGCAAGAGGTGTAGCTTACATGCAGGGTCGTCAGGTCAAAAAAAATAAATCTACTTCTATTGCTACGAAATACCAATGGCGCTTAATGATCGTGATTTTCATATTAATGATCATCGCTTTGGGTTTAATTGGTCGACTTATCAATTTAACGGTTATTAAACGTCAGTTTTTGCGTAATCAAGGTAATGCAAGAACAGTACGGACTTTAAATATTCCTGCACATCGCGGTATGATTTTGGATCGCCAGGGTGTGCCTTTAGCTATCAGTACACCCGTCGATGCTGTTTGGATCGATCCTGCTTACTTTAGACCTAATCGACAACAACTTTCTTTGTTAGGTCATTTTTTACAAATCAATCCGCAAACCATTCATGAAATACAATTACATGGTCAATTCAAAGAATTTATTTATTTAAAACGTGGTTTGAATCCGAGTTTAGCAAAACAGATCAAGGATCTAAAAATACCGGGCGTATTTTTACAAAATGAATATCATCGTTATTACCCAGAAGGCCCAGTGATGGCGCATGTGGTTGGTTTAACCAATGTAGATGATAAGGGTCAAGAAGGTTTAGAGTTAGCTTATAATAATTGGTTAGAAGGCCAATCCGGTTTAAAGAAAGTTATCAAAGATCGATTAGGACATGTCGTGGCGGATATACGATCTATTCGTAAGCCAAGACCTGGACATGACTTACAATTAAGTATCGATAAACGTATCCAATATGTTGCCTATAGAGAACTGAAGACCGGCATTGAACGATATCAAGCCAAATCAGGATCGGTTGTTGTACTCGATGTTAAAACCGGTGAAATTTTAGCGATGGTAAATTGGCCCTCTTATAACCCTAATGACAGATTAACGGCGCAGGATGGCCACACACGTAACCGTGCATTAACTGATCTATTTGAACCAGGATCCACCATTAAAAGTTTTAGTATGGCCAGTGTACTAGCGAACGGTCAATTTACTCCTACTAGTCAAATCGATACATCACCTGGCTGGATGATTGTTGCTGGTAAGCGAATTATGGATGAACATAATAATGGTGTGATGGATTTAACTAAGATATTACAGATTTCGAGTAACATGGGAATGTCAAAGCTTATTCTTTCGCTTCCCGCAGAAAATCTGTGGAATACTTTACACCAAATGGGTTTTGGTCAAATTACACAAAGTGGTTTTCCAGGAGAGCGAACCGGCAGTTTGCCAAACTTTAAAGTCTGGAATCCTTTTGTACTGGCCACTTTATCGTTTGGGTATGGAATCTCAGTCACTGCTTTACAATTGGCTCAAGCTTATGCAGTGCTAGCGCATGGGGGTATCAAAGTTCCAGTTACTTTTCTTAAAGTTCAAGGTGATCCGCCGTTAGGACAACAGGTGATGGATAAAACTATCAGTAGAGAAATTTTGGATATGTTGGAGTCAGTCCTTACTAAAGGAGGAACAGCCCCATTAGCGCGTGTTCCAGGTTATAGAGTGATAGGCAAAACAGGTACGGTGCGTATAGTCGGTGTACATGGTTATGAAAAGCATCGCTATAATAGTATTTTTATTGGTATCGCTCCTGCAAGTCATCCACGTTTAGTCGTGGCTGTCATTTTGCATGATCCAAAAGGTCGCTTATATTATGGCGGTTATACGGCTGGACCTATTTTTTCCCATGTGATGAATAATGCTTTACATTTGTTAAATATTGTACCTGATAATTTAGCCAGTCTTAATCAACCGCTTCCTAAAGTAATGCTACCTTCACTAGGCATGCGAGATTAAAGCTTGTAAAACTATAAAATAACTTAGTGATTGACTGAAGGATCAGTGAGATAGCTATAAGGAAATGCTATGTACGAAGAACGATTATTTCAAGCCATTTTTCTTAGCGAATTTCTAGATACAAATGAATTTTACTCGTTATCAGTAACAGGGGGATTCAACTTCTTGGCTTAACCCAGGTTCAAATATTTCACATTTAGTTATTTATAGACAATAGGACATTAATTAGTTGTTAATTTTAAAAAAAACTATACTATTACTTGGAGTAACCGTTAATGGTGGGCTTTAAGCTTTAAGATTACTTAATATTTGAAGGAATAGATGATGCATAAGGAAATGCAGTTTCAGTTTATTTTTCTTAGTATATTTGTTTTTTTTATATTTTTTACTTCAAGTATAGAAGCTCGCGAGCCTTTACCACCGCGTTTTTCAGCTGCGGCGTATACGGGAGTATATACCGTAGGACAAGCGGATCTGATGGTATCACTCGATGGCGATCAACAGCATAATCTTTATGTGAATCCACAAGGCGCTTATGGTAGTGATCAACAATGGTATGGCGATCTAGGTTTAGGTTATCGCTGGATCAAGAATGATGCCGCGATATTGGGTTGGTATTTATTCGCAGGACATAGCCGTGTCGAGAATAGCAGTGGATTTTGGATAACTAATCCCGGGTTAGAAGTGATGGGAAGTCGTTGGGATGCGCGGATTAATGCGTATATTCCGGTGGCTGGGCGAAGTAATGAATTAGGTATAAAAGACTTTAATATCGTCAGCACCCCTGTTTTTACGGGTCATACCGAAACAATTAATAGTGTATTTAATGAAGTAAATGGGATCCAACAAATCGGTAATGGCGCAGATGCCAGAGTGGGGTATCAATTTTTTCATCAAGTACCGTTAAAAGGCTATATAGGAGCATATTTTTTTGATATAGCTAATACGGATAATGTGCGAGGTGGTGCAGCAGGATTAGAATATTGGTTTGATGATAATATTCGCGTATTCGCAAATTACAGTTATGATAATTATCAGCATAGTAAAGTAGTCGGTGGTTTAGGCATTAGTTTTGGCGGTGTGAGAAAGCATTGGGCGGATCCCAGTTTATCAGAGCGTTTAACCGATCCCATAGAACGTTACCTAGCGAATCTAGGTCATGGTTCAGGGATACCAAGTAAAACGCTTTTATATGCTATGGGTCGCGGTAGCAGCAGTGAGGTTATCAGTAATAATATTGCGTTTTTTAGTCAAACGGGTACACCTAACACCGGAGGTAATTTAACTATAGCAAATTGCACGTTTGAAAATCCGTGTGGACCGAATGATTTTACACAAACGGGGGTGGATAGTTTAAACCCTATATTACTTAACACAATGTTTTATTTTAATGGTGGAACCTATCCAGCGAATAATATTGGAAATGCACTCACCTTAAATGTTGGTCAAAGTGTTTTTTCCAGAACAGGAGACTACAGTGCCGCAGCAACTGGTGCTGCGCGTTCTACATTTAATGGTGGGTTTATTTTAAATGGAAATAACACATTGGATGGTGTTATTTTGAATAATACTTTAGTTGCACCAACTAATGGTATTTCTAGCAATGGCGGCCAAAATATAATGATTAATAACAGCCAAATAGGCAGTGCCGGTAATCCTTATACTAATGGAGTAAATCTTCTAAATGTTTCGAATGCCAGTATAACAGGTGATACGATTGAAGCGAGCTTAATAGGCCTCAATGTATTAAATTCAACCTCAATCAACGTTGATAATACTGTGATTAATGCAAATGGGGCAAACGCAGCAGGTGTTGTAGGGGCTGGTTCTCAGATTAATTTAAATAATGGAGTTATTACAGTTACGAGTAATGCAGCATCGTCAAGTGCTGGAATATCTTCTTTAAGTAATGCAACCGTAACCGGCGATGGTATGCAAATTACGGTAACTAATAATGGCACGGGTCCAGCTTTAGATCTTTTTACATTTTCTTCAGGTAGTATTGTTGTAGTTAATAACCAATTAGTTGCTAATGGAACTAATGCAGCGATAGCCAGTGGAGCTAATATTGTTGTAGGCTTAGCCAATACATGTACTTTGAATGGTGTAGCAGTTCCCTGTCCTTAATTAAGGAGTGATAGAAATTGCTTTGTGTAAATAGGTGAAGGAATTTATAGCGTTAGCACCTCTGGCTTGCTAATTGGAAGATAGTGGTTTAGTTTTCCTGATAAAAATTACTCAAATTATTTAAGAAATGCTACAAAAAAATTGGCAAACATTACTTAAGGAAGTTATTACTGATCCGGCAGAATTGCTCGACAAATTGGAATTAAATCCTAATTTATTATCTGCAGCGCAACGAGCAGCACAATTATTTCCGTTACGCGTGCCCGCAAGCTTTGTGGCGCGCATGCAAAAAAGCAATCCCTATGATCCTCTATTACAACAAGTCCTGCCTTTAGCCGCAGAAGAAATAATGAGTTTTGGTTATAGCCAAGATCCTCTTCTAGAACAATCCGTTAATCCATTACCTGGTTTATTACATAAGTATCATGGCAGAGTATTGCTAACCATTACCGGTGCGTGCGCTATAAATTGCCGTTATTGTTTTCGCCGCCATTTTCCTTACGCCAAAAATATTTCTGGTGGCAAGGCCTGGCAGAATATTTTAGCCTATATCCAATCCGATACTTCAATCAGTGAAGTCATTTTTAGTGGCGGCGATCCCTTATTAGCCAGTGACGAGTACTTACACCAGTGCGTCGAGGACCTGGCCTGTATAGCACATGTAAGGACTTTACGCATCCATTCGCGTTTGCCCATAGTCTTGCCTGAACGTATTAGCGCTGAATTGGTAAATTGCTTAACCGCAAGTCGTTTGCAGCCGATTTTGGTGACACATTGCAACCATGCGAATGAATGTGACCATTCGGTGCAACAGGCCATAGAAAAATTACGCCATAAAAACGTGCATGTTTTAAATCAGACAGTGTTACTAAAAGGCGTAAATGATAATGTTGCAGCCTTAGTTAATTTAAGTGAACGTTTATTTGCTAGTGGAATTTTGCCTTACTATCTACACCTACTCGATAAAGTGCAAGGAGCTGCGCATTTTGCTGTGCCCGAAGAACAAGCGAAGCAACTGATAACAACATTGCGTGATAGATTACCGGGTTATTTAGTACCGAAATGTGTGTATGAACAAGATGGTGCTTCATCCAAATTGCCGGTGATATAACCACGTTAATGTTGAAAAGTTTTGTAGCATGTAAAAACTAGCCAATTGTAAACAGACACTTTATACTTTCTCAGCCAATTTTTTCAAAATTCCTTGAATCACTTCGTGGGTGTTGTATGTCAGAAAAGCCAAAAAAGATGCGTATCGAAACGGATAGTATGGGGCCGATCGAAGTCCCAGCCAATCACTATTGGGGCTCACAAACACAACGTAGTTTGCATCATTTTGACATAGGTCACGAACAGATGCCTTTGGCAGTCATTCACGCGTTTGCTATTTTGAAAAAAGCCACTGCTAAAGCCAATTGTGAATTGGGTTTATTAACCCAAGATAAAGCTAATTTGATTATTCAAGTTGCCGACGAAATAAAATCCGGACAACTTGACGCTGAATTTCCGTTACGCGTCTGGCAAACCGGTAGCGGTACACAAACAAATATGAACGTGAATGAAGTGATTGCTAATCGCGCCATCGAACTTGCTGGGGGAGAGCGGGCTAGTAAAAATCCTATTCATCCCAACGACCATGTCAATAAATCACAGTCTTCTAATGATACGTTTCCGACGGCGATGTATATTGCGGCGGTATTAGCCATCGCCAAACAATTGCTGCCAGCGCTACAAACCTTGTATGTTGATTTAAACAAAAAAGTTCATGAATTTAAAGATATTATTAAAATTGGCCGTACACATTTACAAGATGCTGTGCCTTTGACCTTAGGCCAAGAGTTTTCGGCTTATGTGGATCAATTAGAATCGGCTTTGGCAAATATCGAACAAACATTACCAGGTCTTTATCAGCTGGCAATTGGTGGGACGGCGGTTGGAACGGGTTTAAATACGCATCCGAAATTTGCTGAGTTAACCGCAAAAATTATTGCTGAAGAAACCAAATTACCTTTTGTTTCAGCAAAAAATAAATTTTCCGCTTTAGCGGCACATGATGCATTAGTGTTTTCCAGTGGGGCATTAAAAACCTTAGCCTGTGCTTTAATGAAAATGGCGAATGATATTCGTTGGTTAGGTTCGGGTCCGCGTTCAGGTTTAGGTGAGCTTATTTTACCTGAAAATGAACCCGGTTCTTCGATTATGCCGGGAAAAGTAAATCCTACACAATGTGAAGCGATGACCATGGTGTGTGTGCAAGTGATGGCAAATGATACGGCGATCAGTATGGCAGGTAGTCAAGGTAATTTTGAATTAAATGTATTCAAACCCTTGATGATTTATAATTTTTTACAATCGGTCGATTTATTAAGTACTGCATGCCTATCATTTGCACACTATTGTGTTGAAGGTTTAAAAGCTAATCAAGCTAAGATTAAGTATTTTCTTGAAAATTCACTCATGCTAGTGACCGCATTGAACCCTATTATAGGTTATGATAAAGCCGCTAAAATTGCGCATAAAGCGTTGCATGAAGAAACCAGTTTACGTGCAGCCTGTTTGTCATTGGGTTATCTCAGCGCTGAAGAATTTGACAAAGCTGTGGATCCGAAAAAAATGTTAGGTCCTTTATCTAGATAAATAGAGTGAAATTATTAATTGTATAATAAGGTTACCGAGACGCTTATCGGCTATGTCGTATAAATCATGTCACTAATTTTCAATGGTACGCGTAGTTATTGTTACGCTTTTATATTTACTATTACTTATACTCCAGAACTTTTGTTTAAACAGCATGAACGACTATAAAAATTTCAGAATAACTTTTTAAATGAATTTCTTATGGGCGCTTCAACTTATTTTAATAACGGAGTAGAGAGGCTTTTTAAGGTAAATTCTTAGAACATCAATTAAAACTTGTGAATAATTATAAAGCTGTATTTTTACTAACTTAATGTTAGATTTTTATTTCATCAGTACAATTAAAATATTAAATAATAATGGAGTGTAAGATGAGTTATTGTAGTAATGACAACCTGATTATCGACTCAACTATTGTTTCTCCTAATCATAATCCTCGTGTACTATTTTTAGTGTTGCATTATACAGCGGATAATCTGGAAGGGTCATTAAAAACTTTAACAACACCTGAACCACCCTCAATCAATCCTGTGAGTGCACATTATGTAGTTCCAGAAACGCCTATTGATAATCAACGTAAAGTTTATCAGTTAGTGCATCAAGATCAACGTGCTTGGCATGCAGGAGTAAGCAGTTGGCAAAACAGAAGCAACATTAATGATACTTCTATCGGAATTGAAATTGTTAATTTAGGATATACTGATGACAAGCAAGGGAATAGGACTTGGTATCCATTTCCAGATTATCAAATTGATACTGTTATTGAGCTGACAAAAAATATAGTTGATCTCTATAAAATTATGCCTACGCGAGTTGTTGGTCATCTAGATATTGCACCAGGTAGAAAAGTAGATCCAGGTCCCCTTTTTCCATGGGGAAAACTTTATAAAAATGGGATAGGCGCTTGGTTCGACGAAGGAGAAGTTAAGCTTTCAATGCTTAGTAAAAAAAATCAACACATAGATATTAAACAACTACAAACAAACTTAAAAAAATACGGTTATAATATAGCTATTACTGGAAAATTAGACGAAGTAACACGTAACGTTATACAAGCATTCCAGATGCATTTTAGGCCAAGTGATTATTCTGGCAATCCGGATTTACAAACGATAGCAATTCTTGAAAATTTAATTAAAAAATATTTTTAACTCGTTCGCTTAGATCTCAAAAAAAGCAACGGCTAAATTTAATATCAATCAATTTCACCTTGAAAAACAGCAATAGGGTTACCGCGCAAAAAGACTGGGGAACCTTCACCTTCCCAGCGCACAGTCAGAAGCCCACCAGGTAATTTGACATTGACTTTTTTAGCGAGTCGATTTAATAAACGTCCGGCAATGACAGCTGCACAAGCACCACTACCACACGCTTGGGTTTCTCCGACACCACGTTCATAAATACGCAAATCGATTTGTTTCGGATCGCGAATTTTCATAAATTCAACGTTACTACCTTGCGGAAAATAAGGATGGGGATGTTGATTAAGGTAAGTACCTAAATCTTCTAAGGGTACTTGATCTAAACAATTTACTTGTATTACGCAATGTGGATTGCCTAATGATAAAACACAACAATCATAGCGGCCGAAAGGTGTTTCGATAGGATGAATGGGCGATGTAGACATACTGATGAAAGGAATTTTCGCTGGATCAAAAATGGGTAAACCCAAGTTTGCAGTGACTTTACCACTTTTTTCAATATTCAGTTCCAAGAGATTATTCATGGTCATTAGATGGATAGTGTTTTCGGTGCAAAGTTTTTTTTCTAATAAAAATTTTGCGACACATAATGCGCCATTACCACATTGTGCCACTTCATTGCCATCCGCATTAAAAATGCGATAATAAAAATGCGTCGACCTAGGCCGAGGTTTTTCAATTAACAACAATTGATCAAAGCCAATACCGCGTTGTCGATTCGCCCACTGACGTATTAATTTACCATTCGGTTTGAAGTTTTGTTGTATTGCATCGATAATAACAAAGTCATTACCTAATAAATGCATTTTCGTAAATTCAGTTTTCATTCAAAAAATTTTTAGTTCGTAGAGAGAAGCTTTTCGTTTTGCCATAATTGCTCTAAGGTTTCACGTGAACGAATTAAAAAGCTTTGATTTTTATCGACCATAACTTCTGCGGCTCGCGGCCTGGAATTATAGTTGGAACTCATAGAAAAACCATAGGCGCCACTATCCATAATAGCTAAATAATCGCCTGCTTGTATAGCCAATTGACGGTTTTTACCTAAAAAATCGCTACTTTCACAAATAGGTCCAACAACATCATAATTCTTTTCGGGCAGATCGCAATGTTGGATTATTGGGAGTATATTTTGCTCAGCATGATACAGTGCCGGGCGGATGAGATCGTTCATACCGGCATCAGTGATAGCAAAGTTTTTATCGCTATTCGTTTTAAGATACTCAACTTTTGTTACCAGTATGCCAGCTTGCGCGGTAATAACACGGCCTGGCTCGATGATGAGCTGTAACGTAGCGTTTCTTTTTTTTAGTGCAACTAAAATTTGCTGACAATATTCTTGCGGCGTTGGGACTTTTTCTTGTTGATAGGAGACCCCTAAACCTCCTCCTAAATTAATGGTTTTCAGTTCAATATTTTCTTTTTTTAACTGTTCGGCAAGATCTAACAACTGCTCAATAGCTTGCAAAAAAGGGTCGAATGTGATGAGTTGTGAACCTAAATGACAGCTAATACCCTGGATTTTTAGATGCTGAGATGTTGCTATGTGACGATAAAGTGTTAAGGCGTCATTTGCACTCATGCCAAACTTGGTTTCTTTTAAACCAGTGGTAATGTACGGATGGGTTTTGGCATCGATATTAGGATTGATACGTAAGGCAATGCTTGCCATTTTATGCAAATTTTTTGCAATGGCTTCGATTCGAAATAATTCTGACTCAGACTCAACATTGAAGCAGCCAATATTCCCCTGTAAGGCTGTTTTTATTTCCTCGCTGGTTTTCCCTACGCCGGAAAATACTGTTTTCTTAACGTCTCCGCCTGCTTGCATGACACGCGCTAGCTCACCGCCGGAAACGATATCAAACCCAGCGCCCCATTTTGCTAAGCGCGCTAAAATAGCAAGATTAGAATTAGCCTTAACCGCATAACAAATTTGCGCGTTTTGTAACAGTTGTTCAAATGTGCACCATTGCCGTTGTAATAGTGCTTGCGAATAGATATAACACGGCGAGCCAAATTCGGCCATTATAGTTGCAATAGGGATTTCTTCTACGTGTAATTCTCGGTTTGAATAATGAAAAGACATTATGCTGAAGGTTTTGTGAAGTGATGAGGAATGTACACGGGTGGTTTTTGATCGGGTAAATATAATGGGCCCATTTGTCCACATCCGGTTAAGAAAAATACAATACTTAAATAAAAAATAGACCGATAATTTTTGGTTGACATAATCAGAGTGTTTTTAGCGAAATCGAAACAGTATACCCAATCTTAATGACGGCCGCCAACAAAATTCACTTAAATTCAGCTTATTTTAATGACAAAAAATTTATTGTATTAAAATAACAACGCTATAAATGTTAATTTTTTATTACTGATAAAAATAATCGGCTTGAACCAAAGTAAAGCACTTTGATTTACTGTTTTTTTTCTATGTATGATTAAATAA
>X36_Agile_Frog__coassemble_2_pt1 | contig 116665 bp, 109 predicted proteins | sample X36_Agile_Frog__metabat2_low_PE_001 | metagenome-assembled genome bin X36_Agile_Frog
AATAATAATCTATACTAAACTTAATTGAGAAGAAAAATAAAAAAATCTTCTTAAAGGAGTTTAATATGTTTTTTTCAAATCCAAGTAATACTTTGAAATTAAACAATGTTTTTGATCATAAAGATCAAGGTATTCCTAAAAGAGATTTGCTTGCTTTTGAAAAATATGCCGATACTGAAGATGTGATTTTGTTATTTCGGCCTGTAGAACCACTTACTAAAACTTTGCATGAAGCTGGCCAAAATCCTACTAAAAATTTTAAAATTAAAGGTAAATCTTCTTCCTGGGGATTATGGGCAGGATTTATCCCTATCAATCAATTTTACAGCAAATTAAATGGTGTGAGTAATGCCAGTATTGAAATCGAAAAATCCAATCGAGAAATTCAAGATTGCATTCACAAACAATATGCACATTCGACACCGTTAATAATAACTGAACAACGCTATCAAGAGTTGAGGAAACAGGGAATTATTTTTCCGCAAAAGCAAAAAGAAGGCGAATATTTAGTTATATACTGCCCTCACCCTCATGTCGATGAACATCCTAGTAAATTTGAATTAAGTTATGTAAAAAAAATACACACCGAATCAGGAACTGAATATGCTATCTACACCGCTGAAAAACAAGCTTTTAATGTCTTAGCAGACACTATTTTGAAAAGATCACTGATAGCAGATTATGATCCACTCGCATTTTGGGAACCTTGGAAAAATTATGGTCCCGATAATAAACGACCTAATCAAGAGATAACCCATAAGGAACGGTGTCGAAAACTTTCCCCTAGAGAAAAAAGACGTTCGAAAGAGACTGCAGAAAATTTTTATGCTCGAGAAGATCCTAATTTAGGGAATGTTGCCCCTATAACGAAAAAACACATTACTGGATTAAATAAGGCCTTAGACAAAGGATATGGTTTAGAACGTTTTCATCATAATGATGATGTAGGGTCCCCAGTAAGTAAGCCCGCTGCTAACTATCCTATCACCGCAATAATACCTCCAATGGAAGGCTTTGATTCCATGATATTATTATTAGAAACACCGGAGGAGTTTGTAGATTTTATCAATAAAGTGAATGCTATTGGATATTTTCGTGTAATGGCTAATCCATTGTGGGAACTTCCAGTTAAATGGGCGGCGATTAGAAATTATTTTTTTTATAAAATTAAGGTAGCTTATCTTAAAGATAAAAGAATGGAAAATATGGAGCAAACTTTAAGAGAAATGTTTAACACTATCGATTTAAATGATGAAACAATGATTAGAGAATTAAATTATTTATTTAAATTTTTGACAGATGCAAATTTTAAAAGCGATACTCTTTTTACAAAATTCTTTGATATCATCCAGTATAGTTTATTTGTGAATTCAACGTTGCTCGTTAAATTCTGTCGTTCTTTAAAAATCTTACTCGATTATAATGCATTATCAGAAAACAAAATTGATCAATTACTCACAATGAATAAAATCCTAAGAAAAGATGTTCAGGGTTTTTATGAAATATTAGATGGCTTACACTTTTTACCCGGCAAAGATGCTAAAATTATAAGTGACTATTTTAATTTAGCTGAAACTAATATTTATAATAACGGCTTAGATCGTGCAGAATTTGAAAAAAGCCTACAAAAGTTTACTTCAGAATTTAAATTAATGCATCCTACATTTAGGCCCTGAATAGTAACCTGATTTTTACTTAAAAATATGATGATTAAACTTTTCACAAATTATAGTAAATAAAATATAGGAAGAGTTTTATGCCAACAGAAAATTTAGATCGTGATGCAGTGTTTAATTTATTAATGACTGCGCCCCTATTGGATACCGAAAAGAATTTAATTGTTAAGGAATTAAAAAATACACCTCAATCACTAGCCTATTTTTTATGGAAATGTACTTCGATATCGACCGATAAAATTGAAATAATATTCCAGAATTTAATCGATCTAAAAGCCTTTGATAAAATTACGATTAACCAGACTTTCCATCAAAAATTTTTAGATAGGCAACAGGTTTATTCAGTTAGTTATTTGCTGCTTTCCAATGCTGAAGGTAGGAAAACCTTAAAAGAAAATCATTCTCTATGTGATCTTATCGGTGAAGAGTTATCGGAGAATCTTCTCAATCAATTTGTGAATATAAATACATACGAAGGAACTTTATACTATTTATTAACTGATCCTTTGGGGCAAGAGATATTAAAAAAACACATTAAATTGCAAGAAAAAATTATCGAAATTGATAAATCAGAACAAATTCTTTTAAAAACAATTGATGATGGTCCCAATGTAGGTCAATCTTTTCAGGATTTTTACAAGCTTATATTTCCAGATCTGCCTAAAAAAACAATTTCTCCGTAATATCAAAAATTAGTTTGTTAGCAGGATTAAAGTCCTTGATACAAGCTTACGGATGAAATAAGTCACATTATCATCATTTCACATTACTTTATTTAGGGGAATTTGTTTTTGGCTTTTCCATATTGTTTTGTTCAGGAGTAACGTTATCTCTAGAAGAATTATTAGCTTGAAAGAAAGAAGAACTAGGTGGTATTTGATTGACAGCATTTTCCGATGGCCTAGCAGATGCAGCCTCATTGGCAACTGTTGCTTGGATTGCTAGTGTTCTGCGCATTAAAATAAAACCTATTACTATACCAATAAAAGCAATACCCAGCCCGAGCGCACTTCTAGTATTTCTAGACATACTGGGAATATGAATATTTTCATCAGGTGAATAGCTAATTTTAGCTAATGCTTTTTGTAAAGAAAATTAGTTAGCTAGCACTAAATTTGCTATTATTCTTGAATTGATAAATTATCGATCTCTATGCCTGAATTGCCTGAAGTTGAAACCACGTTGCGGGGTATACAAGCTCCAATACAAAATCAAATTATACAAAAATTTTTGATTCGTCGGCCTAGTTTGCGTTGGCCTATACCTTCCCAGGATTTACAGCAATTAGTCGGTCTCACCATTACGCAAGTTAGCCGCCGCGGAAAATATCTTTGTGTGGCTACAGCTCAAGGTAATATCATTATTCATCTTGGTATGTCTGGGCGGCTGCGGATCTTGGATGAATGTGTTACTCCGGGTAAACACGATCATGTCGATATTCTTCTGAATAATGGCACCCTACTCCGTTTTACCGATCCGCGTCGGTTTGGCGCATTGCTGTATACCAATGAAGATCCTAAATGGCACCCATTACTAAAAAATTTGGGTGTTGAACCACTTAGCCGCCAATTTTCTGCATTCTATTTAAAAAAACAATTGGCCAATAAACAGCTACCCATCAAATCGGCAATTATGGATCAGCGCATTGTGGTAGGTGTGGGTAATATATATGCCAGCGAAGCGTTATTTATGGCTAAAATAAATCCCTTAAAGCCTGCTAGAACATTATTGCTTTGCGATTTAAAGCTATTAGTCAGTGCTATTAAAGCTATTTTACGTTTAGCAATTAAACAAGGAGGTAGTACTTTAAAAGATTTTTTAAATAGTGAAGGAAAACCTGGATATTTTACGCAACACTTAAACGTGTATGGTCGCGCTGGACTCCCCTGTTTACAATGTCAATCTACACTACAATTTGTACGTATTGGCCAACGCAGTAGCGTGTATTGTCAACAATGTCAGCGTTAATGTTAATTAATTTGCAGAAATAAATCTGGATTAATTCTTTTAATCGACGCCAACGCTTCTTTGATTAACGGTTTGTCTTCAATCGCATGACCATACAATACTAATGTAAATCCAGAATATAAACCGAGAAACCGTGCATATTGCCAAGTCATTGCATCGACCGAACCGTAGCATTGCAGGAATTCCTGATGACAGCTTGCTGGAAAAAAGCTCCAAATTACTGCTAAATCAACAGATTTATGACTGATAGCCACATCACCCCAATCGATAATTCCCGTTAATCTTTTATCATTAAAAATAAGATGACGACAATATAAATCACCATGAATTAAACAATGCTGGTTGGCTGGTAATTTTATTTCTTGTATTAAGTTAAGTTCTTGCTGAAAGCGTTGAGCATTTAGTTTATAAATATTTAAGGCCAAGATTTTTTGGACGCGCTCTTGTAAAATTGCTATGGTTTTTTGAATCTGCGTCCGATCAAATACGGGAATTTTAGCCCCTATATTTGCGGCATGTTTACTATCAATAGCATGTAATTGACTTAAAAATTCGGTTAAAGGCTTTAGACTTGCGATACGCTGCGGCAGGGTTAAATCCGCTCTTTCAGCGGCTACTCCGGGTATCAATGCGTAACCATGGAAGGGATAAGGAAAATCTTTACTCGGATGACCGATAAATTCAGGATTAGGAATTTGTAGTGTGATGTACGACTGCAAATTTTTTAATACCTGATTTTCTTGTTCAATCAATGCCACCGATATTTTTCGACGTGGAAAACGAAAAATAATTTTTTGATTAACTAAAAAAACCAGATTATCCCAACCTGCATCAACACAGATTATTTCTTTTAAAGGTGAAAGTTCAGGAAACTGTGTTGCTAAACAGTTTTTTACTTGTATTTCATTAATAATGATATCGGCGTGCCAGGCTTCATGACTCATATTTTTTCATTCAGCAAAAATTTGAGTGTAGCAAAATCCCCTTGCGTAATGGCAGCTAAATTGTCCGTAATTTTTTCTATTGACCAATTCCACCAGGCTAATTTTAATAAAAATTCAATATTTTCTTGGGGAAAACGATAGCGTATGAGTTTGGCAGGGTTTCCGCCAACTATTGAATAAGGCTCGACATCCTTAGTGACTAAGGCATTGCTACCAACAATTGCACCATGACCAATGTTAATCCCTTGCATGATCGTAGCAGAATTACCTAGCCATATGTCATGACCAATAACAGTATCCCCTTTACTGACCACATTCATGCTCGCAGAACTCCAATCCTTACCAAATACTTTGAAAGGATACGTAGAAATTCCGTCCATGGCATGATTGCAACCATTCATGATAAAACGAACACCGCTGGCGATTTGGCAAAACTTACCAATAATTAACTTATCTTGCATGAAATCAAATAAATACAAGACATTTTTTTTCGAAGTAATGAATATCGTATGGATCATCGTAATAGGTATAATCACCGATGATGATTTGTGGATGCGAAACAATGTTTTTTAGGAAACACGTTCGAGTGACACCCGGTATTGGGTAAATACTTTTTTTATCTGGATAAGCTTGCGTTGATTTAGACATAGACTTTACTTTTCTCAGCAAAAAATCCTAACACTAATGCTAAGTCAACGCTAGTTGCTTACGAATGATTAGCTGTAGGTGCTAGTCGAGAATTTGATTCTGAGAAACCTTTTGAACTATTACTACTTTGCGTAGTTTGAAAAAACCCAGGGCTGTTTCCATGCTTAGGATAGCCACTCTTTGATCTATCTTTATCGCTAATCAAGCAACGTCCATCTTCAGATTCAACTGGACTAGGAAGACTGGGTTCGTCTAGTCCAAAACCATTTAAATTTAACTTCCTTTGACTATTCTCAAAATTATCCGTTGACGCAGATGGCTCAGTTTTAACATTTGTATTAAAACTTTCTATTTCTTCTTCTTCACTAATTAATCGGTTAGTTTGGCTTCTAGCCTGTTGATTTTTAGATCGTTCAACCAAGTTTCCTGACCAGGAATTAATGAAACATCCAAATGCTCCAAAAATAGACAAAGCTGAAACATTATCAACAACGACTAATACCGCATTACCAAAAGCATTACCAATAAGACTAATCGACTTATAAATTTTACTAATTCTAGATTTTATACGGGAATAAAGACTTTGCGGTATCGATACAGCTTCTTCCTGAGAAGTATTGTCGGATGGGGAAAAAAACCTGATAAGTTTTTGTATAGATAGTACGGTAAAGAATCCTTGTGGGATATAAGCGATCGCCCCCATAATGGCAGCGATTATAGGCGCAGCTTGAAGTCCAACGATCGGTTGAATGATGTTAGATAAATCGATTCCGGCGACATAACGAAAATAAGCTAAGCCAAGTAAGCCTACTATTACTAACAAGCCCTTAAATACGTAACCAATAATTTGTCGAGTTGATAAATTGTTGAGCGTATTTTTTACGTTCTCCCAGCTGAAATTTTGTGAATTTTTTATCGCCTCGATGGTAGCGGTTAATACAGCCACGGTTAAGGTGATACCTACCGCAGCGGCTAAAATACCGGCAATAATCGGAAATAAAGGTGGCCAAATAAACGCGGATATCGCGAATAATTTGCCAGCCAAAGCGATAACCGTCGTATAGGTTATTGCTACAGTCCCTAAACCTACGGTGAATGAAGCCATCGAGGCAAGAGGTATAAACAGATATTTTTTAAGTGCAGATAATTGTCGACGATTCCCTTCCTCATCAATATATTCACTAATGCCGCCTTTTTTTAAAAGACTTAGCAAAAAATTAGGGAAATTCTGTGAAAAGAAACCAAAATTAGATGAAAATCCCCATAGACCTATTAAACCTCCTAACATAAAACCTAATATTGGCAAACTAGGAAAGAGTAAAAAAAAGGCACCACCGGTTGCAGCACCACAGGCTATTGATGCAATGAACGCCAATAAGATACCAGTATATTTGATGATTTTTTTCTTGATATTCGGTGTTTGAAAAGCTGAAATAGCTGCACCAATTTTTTCAATTTCTTGTTGTACGTTTATTGACTCTTCATTAGAGACATTATGATGTGTACTACGTGCTAAGTTATCTAAGCTTGTAATTCGTTTAGAAATAAATTTAATTAAATTATCTTTATCGTTCAATTGTGTAAATTCAACATTAAAATCCTTTAAATCTTTATCTTGATCTACAATGAGTTCACTTTGCTGGCAAAGAATAAAAGCCATGCTTTGTATACCGATATTGATTGCATAGCGATCGTTTTTATCAATAGTAGATTTAAACTTTATTTCTTGACGTAACTTTTTCTCAGCTGCTTCTTGTGAAGAATTCAAACCGTCTTTTTCTGCACGGTATATCCATACTTTTGTAAAAAGGCGTAGAAGTTTTAATGTATTTTTGAGTTGCTGAATATTATGTTGTACATCATCATCCATACGAGTTTGATGTAGAGTAGATCGAGTAGAGGTTTTTAAGTAGTTATCGTACAAAAATTCTTTAAATTTAGGATCTTTGCTGAATTCAGGATTTTCGGGAACTTTACCAGTTTCTTGTAAAAGTTTAGCATACCACTCCTGTTTAATTGGGCGACCTATAGGGCGTAAATTTTCCAATACTTCGTGGTATTTTTTATCTACTAAATTTTCTGCTACTAATACGACATCTCTTTCTAACATTCAGGACCTCGCTGTAATAATCAATTTAAATTTCTTGAATCAAGATTTATTACTTGGCACTTACTTACTTAGTGTAGTCTCCCTAGCTTAAGATAAAATTAAACCTTTCTTAGCAAAGCTTGATAATTGCATAAAACTTAGGAGTTTTGAGTGCTAAAGTAATGAAATAAGTTATTTGGAATAAATTATCTCTGTTATAAACTACTTCGATAGCTTAACAAGAGGTAGAGGTTCGAGTAGAGGTTCGACAGGTTTCTGTTATTAATAAGCGGATATTTAGAACTTGATTAGTTGGAATGGGGGTACATATAGGAGTAGCAGGTTTAAGTTGTGCGTAAACAAGCCTTTCTCTAAATTCTGGCTCTGGCATCATATTTCCCTCACATTTTTGGGTCTTTATTCGAAATTCTCAAATGGCGATTTATTTTTATAATTGATGGAAATAAATTTAAGCACGTTAAAAAAAAATCTGCAATAGATAATTTAATTAATCTCTTATGAGTGAAGTCATATTAATTCATGGATCCCGGCATACGCCAAGGTATGTATGTAGTTGACGCGTGAGATTACTCTTAAAAAATATTTATTTAAAAAATATATTTGATACAATGCTTATTAGTCTAAATGATAAAGTTTGTTATACACTTCAATAATATTTTCTTCTTAGCTGAGAATTAATTTCTATGCCTAATCCTGTAAAAAATAGAGAACCTAAACAAGCCTTCGCTTTATTAATTGAACGATTAACTGAAAATTTAAATGAACTTAGTAGAGCGATGTATTGTTACTCACATGAATCAGAAGGTTTAGGCATTTTTTTTATTTTAAGAGAAAAGACTAAACACATTGAAACATTAAAAAATATGCAGATTGTTTCATTCGAAGAACTTGAATCAGTTAAAACAATCATAAAACTTGAACAATTTGCATTAAAAAACAATTTTTCTGAGGATTTTAGTTTCTGTTTTCTTAATTACCAGTCAAATATTTCGTCTGATTTATTCAATCACGCTAATATAGATATATATTTAGATAATTTAACATGTAAATCTCAGGCTTTGATTCGTCGAGGTCAGGACTTAGCGGCTGAAAAAATTCAATCTATGGTCTTAGATGTTCGAAAATTGAATGATGAGTATTTCACTCGACATGAAATCAATTCTGAACAATACAAAAAAGAAGCTCATAGAATAATAAATGATAGTCGACACATACTCGAGCAACATCGGGGTTTTAAAAAAATTCTCGGTAATTTAGCATTATTTATTTTGACAATGGGCACCGCCTTTTTAATTAATAAAAGTTGTACAGGCCATTTTTTTTTCTTCAAGCAAACAGACAGTGCTGGTCTACTTCAATCACTTAGTACGCGTGTTACTTTTACTTCCTAAGTATCATTTTAAATGGTAATAAACAATTATGGAAAGGATTTAAAACGCGTCGATTGATAAAATTCAGCTAAAGCAGTTTTTAATTAATAGTTTCTTTTTTATATCGATAGACACTAATAGAAGGTAAAAAAGCCATGGATTCAATTTGCTTATCAATACGCATTTTACGATTTTGCATACGGGGTTTACTAAAACAAACTGTAGGATTTGGCAATTGTTGATTATGCAAATAAAATAGAGGTAACGCGGTTCGGATGTCTTCATAAGCTGAACAATTGTTTTCTTTAAATGAACCGATATTCACTACCCAACCCGGCTTAATATCTCGATGTTTAATCAGTTTGGTGTGATGAGGTAAACCGTTCAATTTTAATTTTTGTATATCAATATGTAAGCCCTGCCCTGCTTTCTCCAACAATTTTTCTGAGGCTTGTTTTGATAATTGTTTACTCGTGGTGTGTTTGCCTTTAGTCCATGCTATACGGCGCGGATGATAGTTAATACAGATAATATGCCGAAAAACCTGTTTAAGTTTAATTCCTGGATAGCCAGCATACGCCAAGGTATCGCGGACAAATTTGGTCATATCTTGCTGTGTGCTTTGCTGACAAGCCCGTACAAGTTCTTTAAAAGTGGTTTTTATCTGGTTAAGCTCATTAATAAGCTTTAAGGTAGTTTGCGTTCCAGCTACGACGCCTGGGCATTTGAAAGTTTCTTGTGGAGATAAACCTTGTGTAGGTCCAAAGTTTGCTAAAGCAAAGATGACTTTATCGCGATTTGTAACAAAATCTCCGGCACCATTGTCTACCCATAGCGGTAATTCACCCAGCTCGTTTTGAATATGTGCGTTACACTTATCAAGTGTTTGCAATAAGATCGTAAAGCAGCTAATGAATTTCGGCGCAAAATCTATTAACACACTTCCCTCCTTGAAAGGAAAATACTTGTAGTTTTATCCCATAACCAACTATAGAGTATTAGATTACAATATTATATCTAAACATCTCTACTTAACACGATTTAAATCAAAGTCATTTTTATGGATTTTGAAGATTGGTTATGGGATAAACTACAAGTAGTACTCATTTATAAATTTTTAAACATTAATTAAATCGGGATAATTCTTCGATTCGAGAATGACAAAAGTCAATCGCTCTCGCTAAGGTTTGTTTGTTAAACGGTTTAATAAATACCACATCGGCACCCAAATAGAGGCACTTTTGTTGCATAGGACCATCGGCATGAGCTGTAGCGACAATAAGCGGTGTTTGATTGTTGGTCTCAAGCTCACGTGTCGCACGAATGACTAACTCACCGGATTGATCTGGCAATCCCAAATCTAACACGATAAGATTATAAACATACTGCTCTATGTGATTAATTGCCGTTTCAGCATCAGACACGATTTCGACGTTATATCCTAACTCACGAAGACAATGACTTTGAACTTTTTGGCAAAAAATATCATCCTCGATCAATAAAGCAGAACGTTCTTTTAAGGCAGGTTGTTTTTCTAGATTGCTCATAAGATCATCCATTAATTTTTATTTTATTTTTTTAATGCAATACAATATTTTCTATCATCAACAATAAATTAATAATATAAATTCATTGTAATAAATTTTATAATACCGTTGTTGTTAATAATTATCTACAAGTTTTAAGCTAATTTAAAGTAAAATTATCTTACTAGGATAAGGTTATGTACTTTAAAGATTAGTGTCAAGTCATTAAAACATTTTTTTTAATTTTTTTTCATACAAGTTTTTAAAAAAAATTAAATATAAAAAAATTTTTTTATTTAAAAATATGATAGATAGTTTTAAACTTCATTTTGGATGAATATCTTGAAAATTTTCTGACTTAGATTAATTCAGCTTAGTCTTGGGATTCGAGCAAAGCGTTGATTCAGTTAGGAACTGTAAGATACCAAGCTAAATTAACAAATATCCTCTTGCGTTATTTATCTAAGTATCGATAATACCTATAAGCCAATGCCTTTCAGCGGGATATGACCTATTAAAGATGATAAAACTTATTAATATCTCAAAAATTTATAATAGTTCAGTCGCACCTATCTATGCTCTACGCGACATCAACCTGACTATTTGTCCAGGAGAAATATTTGGTATTGTGGGTCAAAGTGGTGCTGGCAAAAGTACGTTAGTACGCTGTATCAATCTGTTAGAGCGTCCTAGCTCAGGGCAAGTCTGGATAGCTGGTCAAGAATTAACCTTAATGAAAGCGCCTGATTTGCGTTTAGTGCGCCGTCAGATAGGTATGATATTTCAACAATTTAATTTACTTGCGGCCAAAACCGTGTATGAAAATATTGCCTTACCGTTAAAATTTGCACATTATTCACCATCGAAAATCCACGCGACGATTGCTCCTTTGTTACATCTTACTGGCTTAAGTGATAAACAACACGCTTATCCAGCACAACTCAGTGGTGGACAAAAACAGCGTGTTGCTATTGCACGCGCACTTGCCAGCCAACCTAAGGTATTACTTTGTGATGAAGCGACATCCGCGCTCGATCCACAGACGACACAAACGATACTCCAATTATTAAAAGATATTAACCAGCGTTTAGGGATTACCATCGTATTAATTACGCATCAAGTTGATGTTGTAAAAAGTATCTGTGATCGTGTTGCATTACTGGATCAAGGATCGATCCTTGAAGTCGCTGATGTTGTCAGTTTTTTTACGGCACCAAAAGCTGACTTAGCCAAGAAATTTGTGAGTTTGTCGTTAAAACATGAACTACCCCCTTTATTACAAAAACGACTCAGTATGCAAAAAAAACTGCATAGCCATGCAGTCCTTCGGATCATATTTCAGGGACAAGCCGCGGCAGAACCTTTAATAGCCCATGTTATGCGTGAAATGGGTATTCATCTGAATATTTTACAAGCCAATATTGAATGTCTTAAACAAACAATTTTAGGTATCATGGTCGTCGAGGTTATGGGTGATCAAGCTCCATTACCTTTAGGGATAGATTATTTAACTGATAAAGGACTTCATGTAGAGATTATGGGTTATGTCGACGAATCTATTGTTTGAATTACTCCTATCCACCGGGGAAACACTCTATATGGTGTTCATCTCAGGATTGCTGGCTATGCTTCTGGGATTACCTTTAGGTGTGTTGTTATTTAGTACGCGACAAACCAATTTATTGCCGATGCCCTTGCTTAACAAAAGTTTATCCTTAATGGTTAATATGGCACGTTCAATTCCATTTATCATTTTAATGTTAGCCATCATTCCAATTACACGCTTGTTAGTCGGGACTTCAATTGGCACTAGCGCCGCTATCGTCCCGCTAACCTTAGCGGCCATACCTTTTTTTGCGCGAATGATAGAAAATAATCTCAACCAATTACCTCCGGGTTTAATTGAGACGGGATTAGCGATGGGTGCTACCACTTGGCAATTAATCCCTGCTATTTTGGTGACAGAAGCCCTACCCGGTATGGTAGGTACACTAACGACCACGCTCATTACTTTAATTGGCTATTCTGCCATGGCGGGTACCGTTGGCGGAGGTGGTCTAGGTGATTTAGCCATACGTTATGGTTATCAACGTTTTGATGCCAGTGTCATGATCATGACTATAGTGATCCTCATTGTTTTAGTACAAGGCATACAGCATTTGGGAGATTATTGGGCAAAACGCTTAAATCATCATTAAACCCAACTGCAGCGGTTGGTGTTCACAATGTAGACTGCATTTACAATGACACGGTGATTATTAATAATTTTATTAGTGTTTTGGATATATTAACTATGTTAAAAAAAATTTCTCATTTCATCTTGAGCTGCTTATTACTAAGTAGTTTATTCGTCCTGAGTGCTTGCCATCATCGTGAAAATTCACATCAAATTCGTTTAGGTACGATTAGTGGACCAGAAACAGAACTCATGCAAGTCGCCAAACAAGTAGCGCAACGAGATTATGGCTTACAAATAAAAATTATTGAATTCTCCGACTATTCGCTACCCAACCGAGCGTTAAACGATGGTAATCTCGATGCCAATCTATTTCAGCATCAAGCTTTTTTAAACGACGAAATTCGTAATCGAGCTTACGCATTGACTCCGATAGCCAAAGCGTTTATTTATCCTATGGCTATCTATTCTGCAAAAATCCAGCATTTAAATGAATTAAAACCGCATGCTATCGTGGCCATTCCTAATGATCCAAGCAATGAAGCACGCGCTTTATTATTGTTAAGTTCAGCTGGATTATTGACACTTGATACACACAAAGGCACCTACATGACGCCTAACGATATCCAACTTAATCCTAAACACTTAGCTATCAAAGAGCTAGATGCTGCGCAATTACCGCGTGTACTTGCGGATGTCGATTTGGCAGTTATTAACGCTAATTATGCCGCGCTAGCCCATCTTTACCCACAACAAAATGCACTATTTAGTGAAAGTAAAACCTCTCCTTATGCTAATCTATTAGTGGTAAAACTAAGCGATAAAAATAACCCAAAGTTTATTAATCTAATTAAGGCCATACACTCTCCTGAAGTATTAGCCGCCGCTGCTAGATTATTTCATGGTACAGCCGTTCCAGCTTGGAAGTAGTTGTAAAACTAAACTTAACAAGAAAATAAATAATGGAAAAGCATATTAAAGCAATTTTAAGCGCACTCGGAGAAGACCCGGAACGGGAAGGTTTAAAAAATACACCGTTACGCGTAGCCAAATCCTTACGTTATTTAACCAGTGGTGCGCGTGAATCTCTAGATGTCCTGCTAAATGGTGCTGTATTTAATTCCTCAATGGAAGAAATGATCTTAGTCAAAGACATCGAATTGTATTCCTTGTGTGAACATCATTTATTGCCTTTTATTGGCGTCTGTCATATTGCCTATATTCCAAACGGAAAAATCATCGGTTTATCAAAAATACCACGTATTATTAATTTTTATGCACGACGCTTACAAATTCAAGAAAATTTAACTCGTCAAATTGCCGATACTTTGATGAAAGTATTAGATGCCAAAGGTGTTGCCATCATTATTGAAGCCAAACATTTATGTATGATGATGCGTGGTGTTGAAAAACAAAAGGCTTCGATGAAAACCTCGGTGATGTTAGGTCTATTCAGAGAAGATTTACGCACGCGATCGGAGTTTTTAAGCTTGGTCGTTTAGGTTATTACGACACAACTTAATTTAATTTTTTAAATTCAATTGCGAAAATTATATTTTAAATAGAAAAAGCTTGGCGTGTGCGGTAAATACGGGGGATCAATCCAGTAGGTATCATTAATTGGACGCAATATTTTTTGTCGATAAACGGGATAATTAAATTTTGTACCGATCAAATAATAAAAATTAGCCTGTTCATAACGCAAAGTATGCAAGGTCACTTGCTGAAAATAAGGCTTATAGTCATTGTATACCAGTGGTGTGCGTGAAAAGATTAAAAAGTTTTTATTTTTAAACTGTTTGAAATTAGTAATTAAATCATCTTCACGACCATGATAAGACCCTTTTAAAAATACCGATGCATAATGATTCGTATCGAAAAAAAATAAACAAGCGTCCGCATAGTTAGGACTTGCATAAATATAATGCAGCGAATATTTTTCTTTTAACAAGCCATTAATTGTTTTATGATGAAAAAAATAAACGATCTTATTATAGTTTAAACCCAGAACATGACGATCTTGCACCGATTTAAGAGGAATAAGCAATAAGCTAACAATCAGGATGAGCTGTACTCCACTCCAATAAATAGTAAATTTTAATAATTTTCTTAGGTTTTCACCGTTTAAATACTGACCTCCCCAAACATAAATTAACGGAATAAAAGCAAGCGGCCAATGTAATCCTATCGGTTTAAAACTACTTAGCAGAAAAAATAACAGCAATGGTATAAAAAAGAAGTAAAATACCGCCTGCTGTTTTAATTGCTGTTTTGGGAATTTGGCAAGCGCGTACACTAATGGCGGCGTAATTAGATACAATAAAATAAGCACATAAGCTAAAATGGTTTTAAAACTAAAGCCCATATCGTTATTTCGATTGTAAATATTAAATAAAATATTCGACCAATCATGGTGATAATTCCAATAGATATTCTGCACGACAAAAGGCAGTGTGAATAAAGCCAATAAACCTAAACCAATGAGACGCGCCCGGTTTGGCGCAATAAAAAGAAAATACACCGCATAGGCTAAGCCTAATAGACATGCAAAATATTTTGAGAAAAAAGCGAGTCCTAAAAACAGTCCGCCCAGCGCAAACCAATACCATGCATCATTATTTCTTAACGCTTGTAAGACGCACATCACCGACAAAAACGAAAATATAAATAAGGGTGTATCGGTAGTCACAATAATATTAAATAGACTAATCGGTGCAACCATTAATAGAATGCTAGTGATAGCCGCGCGCTCTGGATCCTGTTTTTTAAGAAAAAGATAGCTTACGACACCTAGGATTAGACTGGTAAAAATGGCCGGTAAACGCAGCGTCAAGGCATGGTGGCCGAATTGTAACAACGGGTATAAAACAAACCCTATCATGGGTGGATGATCATATCCGCCGCCACTAAGATAAGCACCCCAAATGGCATAATAGGCTTCATCCGCAGTAATGGGAATAAACCAGGCCAAGAGGAATTTAACCGTCAGTACGCATAAAAGCGCGAGTGCGACGCTAAGCGTAGGAGAAAAAGAGTGTTTCACTTGTTGTTTTTAGTAGATATTTGAAAGAAAAGAAACTATGCCGATACTAACCTTAGACCCGAATAAAAACAAGGTACCTTCTAATGTAACTTTAATTTCTTAGTTTATATGGATTATATGTTAATATAGTTCGCATTATCACGATAAAAAAATAGGGATATCTTATGGATAATGACGATCGAAAAATAATTCTACTTTTTGGAAATGACGCTAGTTGTAATCCACAAGACGAGCGAGGTAGAACACCCTTCCATGACCTTGCACTGACACAAGGTGAGTCGCCTAAGGCTGATGAGGAATTTGCCTGTGGAGCTAAACAAATGATCGAAGTTTTAAACTCTAGCAATAAAATAGAATTTAGTATTTTGGACAAAGACAAAGAAGGTAATACTGCGCTTGATTTAGCTCTGAAAATTAATCCTGAAGTAGAAGCAGTAAAAAAGATATTTATAAAGTTTTCCTTAATTGCCGATCCAAAATTAGTTAAACCTTTTGACCTCACACCAAGTTTATCAGCCTTTTGGGATGATGAGCTTATACAGACAAATACTTCCAATAAGACTTCCAATACTGCTGCATTCTTTCAAACTCCTTCATCTAATTCAGCCACCTATGACGAACAAAATGTGCAATCCAGACCCCGTTTTAATTAATACCTTATATACCTATGACATACATGACTTTTACTAGAAAGTAAGTTATTGACAGTTTTATAAGCATATTATTTGAATAGGCGTAGAAATCATTAATGAAATACATCATTGTTATTTTATTTGCTGGATGTGTTTTTTACATTCATCGTCGCGGAAAAGAACGTTATCCATTTTGGCGCCAGCTTTCGGATCATTCGACTTTTTTCGCGCCACTGAATGTTTTTATGTATTTCTTTTCGGCCGTGCCCAACGCACCCTATCTGAACCTAGAAATATTTCCCGAATTAGAAATTTTACGTAAAAATTGGCAACTGATACGCGAAGAAGGCTTGCATCTTTTAGATCAACAACACGTTAAAGCTTCTGAAAAATATGATGATGCCGGATTTAACTCCTTTTTCAGAACCGGTTGGAAACGTTTTTATCTAAAATGGTATAATAGCCACCATCCCTCCGCAGCAATCCTCTGTCCGAAAACCACGGCGCTATTAAAAACATTACCCTCAATTAAAGCCGCTATGTTTGCAGAATTATCGGATAAAAGTCGTTTACCACGTCACCGTGATCCCTATGCGGGCTCGTTACGTTATCATCTAGGTCTAATAACACCGAATGCTGATTGCTGTTATATCAATGTCGACGGCAAGCACTATAGTTGGCGGGATGGTGAAGCTGTCATTTTTGATGAAACCTATATTCATTATGCAGAAAATACCAGTGGTCAAAACCGATTGATCCTATTTTGTGATATTGAACGACCTTTAAAATATCGTTGGGCACAACAATTTAATTATTTAGTGGGACGTTACGTGATGAGCGCTGCAGCTGCGCCGAATGATGCATCGGATCAGACCGGTGTTGTGAATCGCATCTTTAAATATGTTTATTTTATTCGCCGTATCGGCAAATGCATTAAAAAATGGAATAAACCCACTTATTATTTAATTAAATGGACCTTATTTGGTGGCATCGCTTACGCCATCTTTTTTTCACTATAATACTTTTTGCAATAAATTTTTGTTTGCGTTATCGCTCAATCCGCAATTATTTTTCGGCACTTGTCAAAAATCTAATTGCTGTGAGCATTATAATCAGGTTTGATAAATCGCTGTTCAAAACTTAAAAATTGTTGTTCTAATTTCCATTCACTATCCGCTTTTTCGTTGCCCGCTAAGAAATCTTGACAAGTCGAAGACAACTGAGCGCTGCTTAAACTATTTTTACAGTACGAAACCGGATGTTGATAATCGGCCGCTTGCCATAAACTCGCTCCGGGTAAAAAACTATAATGAATACTGTTACGAGCTAATTGTTTTAAGGTCAAATAAGAAAAATGATAATTTCTTACGGCTATTTTGAATTGCTCGGTCAGATTGGTTCTTAAAACCCCTTCATCATCTGTAGATAAAGCCACTGGAACCTGATGTTGTCTATAAAGCAGTATCGGATGTTGTTGGCCTTTAACATTGAGTATGGCTGCGTTACTACTGAGATTGGTTTCAACTAATATTTGTTTTTTAGCCATTTCTTCCAATAACTGTAAAGCATGATCCTCATAAGGAATGTCCACACCATGACCAATTCGATTAGCATGCGCATTTTCTATGGCTTGACGAATATGAAAGCGTAAACCCTTCATCGACACCAAACCGGGAACCAATTCGCCGGCATGCAAACTAATCTTAACCTTGGGATAATGTCGATGTAGAAATCCTATCATGCGCATTTGCAAGCAATAGTCGCGCATGGATATTTTTCCATCTTCCGCTTGCACAAGATTAATACCCATGATGCGTGGATCACGGCTCGCCGCTTCAAAACCGGTTAACAATTGTGCAAAAACTTGTGTGCGCGGCTGCTCACGCAATACTTGATATAAATAACGCAGTTTAAAATCTGGACATAGCTGCTTTCCAGGCCCATTTAAAAAGGATTGCAATGGTTTTTGATAGCTATCTAATTGCTTAGAAATATCTCGCACAATAGGAATAACCCCTGATTTTAAAAGTTTTTCGCGCAAGTTGTCTAAATTATCATCCCAAGCAATCTGACTTCCTAATAATCCGGATTTATCATCATCTGGCATAATCATTAGTTCCAGATAGATTAAATTTTCTCGACACGCCCTTTCCACTGCCTCGTGCACCATCTCGGCACGATGTTTCATCAAAATAGGCAAATATTTTATAAACGTCGCAAAAAAATGATCATGTCCTGTTTCTTTACCCGGACGAAAGTGACGCATCGACCAGGCGTCAATCAGTTGATTGTATAAAATTGGGAATTTTTGTATCTGCGCAATGCTGAGTTGCTTTGGACAACGATGATCGCTGTGTACGCTAAAATTTTTACTATTGACACATAAAGCATCCTGTTGCGCATAACGCAGCATATTCTCTGCCATACTCACACCACCGAGATGATTATGCAGATCCCCTCCTTTCGGCATGTCATGCAAAAAACAGCTTAATTTTTTCGGCTGAGTCTGTATCGAATTAAAATACGCCGCGGTTGCTCGTTCGCTAGCGCTTTCCGCAATAGATAGACTGCAGCTAATTAATAATACACAGAAAGTTAATACGCGCATCATTTAAAACGTCTCTCTTTAAAAAGTTAACGTCTATCCACTGACTAGTTATGTTGTGCTTGTTTAAATAAAGTAAAAAAATTAGTGGTGGTTTGATTGGCAATATCTTCTAAAGAGCAATCACGCAATTCGGCTAAATATTCGGCAACATAACGCACATATGCCGGCTGATTAGGTTTACCGCGAAAGGGTTGCGGTGCTAAATAAGGTGAATCCGTTTCAATTAATAGGCGCTCCAAAGCTAATGTTTGCGCGATAGATTTTAATTCAGCAGCATTTTTAAACGTTATAATTCCTGAAAAAGAAATATAAAAATTTTCTTCAATAGCAGCCTCAGCCAACCCTAAATCTTCCGTAAAACAATGCAGTACACCACCCACCTGTTGCGCACCCTCTTCTTTTAAAATGCGCAAGGTATCGGCGCGCGCTGCTCGAGTATGCACAATCAGTGGCTTATTCACCGCAATAGCCGCACGAATATGTTGCCGAAACCGTTGTTGTTGCAATTCTTTTTGGGTATTTTCGCGATAATAATCCAAACCTGTCTCGCCGATAGCCACCACTTTAGGATGTTTTGCAAGCTTAATTAATTCATCCAATGTCGCTTCTTTAGCAGCTTGTTCGGTGGGATGCACGCCGACAGACGCAGAAACATCCGTAAATTGCTCAGCAATCGCTAATACGGCCGGAAAATTGGCCAAATCAATACAGACACATAGAAAATGCATTACACCTTGCTCTCGTGCAAACTCCAGGCAAGCACTTAGGTCTTTTTTAAAATAATCCAGATCCAATCGATCCAAATGACAATGTGAGTCAACTAACATGATTTACCTTGTAAAGCCCAGCGAGAAAACAAATCTTCTAACATTAAGGGTAAGTTCAAGGTGATTTTAGCGGCATGCGCTTGTAATGCCAATAAGCTATCAAAATACTGCAACAAAAAATCCGTCGGCATGCGCGCGGCTAAATGCGTTAACGCACCCTCTATCGCTAAATATCCATTCAGTAACTGGCATTTAAGCAATTCGCTGATGACATTCACTAGCGTCGATAATAATTGCCGCGTATCACTTTTCACATACTGTGCTGCACAATGGACGGGATCCAGTTCTTGATTGAATAACTGCGCTAATGAGGCCAACAAGTCAGTATAAAATGAATAATAATTTTGCTGCGCATAGCTCAATGCAAGTAATGGCGCACCGGCGGATAAACGATAAAGCTTATCGATAGGTGTTGATGCTGGAAGTTGCTGCGCTAACCAAGTCGTCGCCAGCGATTTTTCTGGCGTCGCAAAACGAATCACTTGGCAACGACTACGAATAGTGGGTAATAAGCACTCAATTTTTTCAGTCAATAAAATAAATAAGGTACGTTCACTCGGTTCTTCTAAACTTTTTAATAAAGCATGACTCGCTGCCAACAATAAGCTATCCGCTGGGTTAATTACAATAATTTTATAGCTTGCTTGACTGGTGTGATTTAATTTTTCTATCACTGCGCGTACTTGATCAATTTTAATGCCCTGGCTGGATTTTTCTGTAGCAAGCCAACACAAGTCTGGATGTGTTGCCGCTGCAACTAACACACAATCACGACAATGGCCGCACGCTATTTGATTCACTGCCTGCTTACAGAGTAAGGTTTTAGCAAAATTTGCTACAAATAAGCTTTTACCTAAACCCGCTTGCCCTACCAGCAATAAAGCATGCGCTAATCGGCCTTCTTGATGACAGCGATACAGTTGCTGCCATTGTTGAGCTTGCCATGGTAAGGGCGCTGAATAATTATTCATCCGATTTTACCCATAATGCTAATAGTTGATCCAATACCTGCTTAATTTGTTTTTGCACATCCTTTAATGAACGACTGGCATCAATCATATGATAACAATCAGCCATTTGTTTGGCCCGCTCGAGATAACTGGCACGTGCACGCGTAAAGAAATCTTGTTGCTCGGCTTCAATACGGTCTGCGGTTTTTCGACGTTGTGTGCGACGTAAGGCAATATCGACTGGCGCATCGAGTAATAAAACCGCATCAACTTTTAAATCTTGTTGTATCCATAACTGCAAACTACGAATAAAGGCTAGATCAATGCCTCTACCGCCGCCCTGGTAAGCATAACTGGTTTCGGTAAATCGATCACAGAGTACCCAATCACCGCGTTGTAAGGCCGGTTTAATGACATAGTGTATATGTTGCGCACGTGCAGCAAAAAATAATAATAGCTCGGCTTCAGGAATAATAATTTCCGGTGAAAAATCGGATTGTAACACTAAAGCCCGTATGGCTTCTGCGACTTCCGTACCACCCGGCTCACGCGTAACGGTCAGCGCGATCCCCGCTTGTTGTAAATAATCGGCGATAAATTTGAGTTGCGTTGACTTTCCTACGCCCTCAATGCCCTCTAAAGTAATAAAGCGCGCTCGATTGATTTGCATAACACATCCAACTGAATATTTCGGCAATTATACCTAACTACAGGTTTTGCGAATAGCATAATGATAATTTAATGTTAACGCATTCGACAAAATTTTTGATGCTGCACTTGGCTTGGCCTTTTTAAGCTTTCGCGCGGTTTATTCACCTAGTTTGCAATTTTTTATTGAATTTTGCATATTTTTTATTTTTTTTATAATTTAATCAATATATCTATCAGTAATAAATTATTTTTTAATAAAAAAAATACAAAAAAAGGAATTTATGCACCGTCAATTAGTCGCTAGGACTACTGAAAAAATTGAAAAAAAAGCAATCTTTTCAAAAATGCTTACTGATCTAAAAAAAGAGATAGTAGACGAACAAGTAGGTAATAAAAATATTTTAATCGAATTATTAACGATAAAAATATTTCATTCTGATAAATTTAAAGAACTAACCGGGGGGGTTTCAAGTAACACTTACTACTATGCAAAAGCCAATCTTGTGTTACGTTATCCCAAACCGCATAATCCACTTTATCGTCATACAGATATAGAAATACATAATCTATCTGAAGCCAGGTTATTTGAATTAACCCCTTTAAAAATTGTGGGGCATTATACAAAATATTCTTTATTAGTGACCGAATTTATTCCTTCGTTTCAAGCTTATACAGAAAAAGATTTCAAACAAACCGATAAATTAATTGCGTTAAGCCATTTAATAAAAAAATTACATTATTCTAAAGCATCATTTAAAAAAAACCCGGAGACTTCACTTTGTTTTATCGATTCATCAACAAAAACTTTTCAAACCATCAAGTCGATCCTCAGTGAAGAAGATGACAAAATCTTGCAGCAATTAGATGCAATAAGATACTGTTTGACAAAGTTTAATATTAAAAAACGACCTGCTCATGGTGATTTTCATCAGTTTAACCTTATTAGAATAAATGGAAAAATGCAATTGCTGGATTGGGAGTTATCTAGTTTAGAAGATCCCGCACTTGATATTTCAAGATTTTTCTGTGTGTCAAATTTTGACAATACACAAAAAAGTATTTTTTTACAATTCTATCAAAGCGCTCTGGATATTCCTTTATCAGAAACTGATATTACTAGTTTAACAACGCGTGTCAAACTATTTGAACCCTTAAATTACTTTTCGATAGTTGTTTGGGCTAAATATGCGATATTATTTTCCTATGGTAATAAAAAAAGTATACTTGAAGCAACGATTAAAGATTTTACTGAAAAAAGCTTAAACACCATTGAAAAAATTGATTTAGCAACTATTAGCCATAAAAATAATGTTGAGGATAATCCCACCTATTCCAATAATTATTTCTCCTTATTTAGACCCTCTTCCGAAAATGCACCTCCTAAAGAACAAGAAAAGAAATTATTTAAACACCGTTTAATGACTATTTTCAAGTTCGAATCCGCACGCCTATCTAGCAAGATAGGCCAATGCAATTTTAATTTTAAGAAAGCAGCGTATAAAGCTGTTGTATGTTGCGCATATTGCAGATTGAATCATCGAGATCTACAACAAAAATTTTCTCGTTCAAATAGTTAATTAAAGATTCTGCCGATAATGCACGCCAATAATTAAAAAATTATTACATTACCTTCATTCATTTCTGTCACATCTGACATCTTGGTATAATACAATCGCGATTTACAAAAAAATGAAGCATTAAGGGAGGTTTATGCCAAGGCAATTTATACAAGCGGTTGCAAAAAAAGAAAATAGTCATTTTTGTCGGATTTTATCGGATGTTATCACCGAAAAAGAAGGACCCAAATTACAAAATAAAAGTCTTTTAATCCAATTGTTAATCCTTAAAATCTATCAACCGAACCAATTTAAAGAAATCAAAGGCGGTCATTCCAATGATACCTATCATTATCTAACTGAAAATCTGGTATTACGTTTTCCAAAAGTTTATAGCCCCTTATTTCCTGAGCTATCGATAGAAATACAAAACCTTAGGTTAGCGAGATTACTCAATTTAACGCCCTTAAAAATAATTGCTTATTATACTAAATACAGTTTCTTGGTAACAGAATTTGTTTCAAACAATCAATCCTTATCCGCTGCTGAATTAAAAAAACCCAATAAATTAATTGCTTTGGCGCGTACAGTTAAAAATTTACATTATTCGGAGTTTAACTTCAAAAGAAATTCAGAAACGGGTATTTCTTTTATCGATGAAGCATCGCAATGTTTTCAAACCATTCTACCTATCTTAAATAAAAAAGATCATCGCTTATTAAAAAAACTAATAGGTATTAAAAATTTTCTGGCAAAGTCAAAAGTTTTATTTCCATCACATGGAGATCTACATCATCTTAATATCATCGAAAGCAACGGATATCTGCAATTAATGGATTGGGAACTTTCTAGTATGGAAGATCCTGCCTACGATATTTCTAGGTTATTTTGTGTGACTGGATTTAACTTTGAGCAAAAAGAGCTTTTTTTAAAAACCTATAAGCATGCCTATATCAATTTATCAGATGGTGATATCAAAAATTTAATAAAAAGAATATTTTTATATGAATCTCTAAATCTTTATTCAATTGTCACTTGGGCAAAATATGTAATGCCTAATTTTTACGATGCTGAGCAAATCTTACTAAAAGAAACTATTAAGCACTATAGTCAAAAAGATAGTCTAATTCGTTATTAATTGATATCTCTTTCAACGCGTCATTGTAGCTAGAACTAACTACTTAAATCATTTAATTTACAAAAAAATGCACGCATCGTTTTACTGACATACCACAAACTTTGACACGATCTTTTTTTCTTAACAATTGGATAGCGCTGATCGAGTTGATACAGTTGTACGGCTAAATTATGTTCGGCTAAATGCTCAGAAAATTGATGCGACCCATCACCTTTTGCCACAAAATATAAATTTTGACTATGATCCGGATGCAAAGCAGCAGTAATAGAAGCAAAACTGGGGCTGCCTATCGGAGTCGGTGGCAAACCTCTGCGCGTATACGTATTGTAGGGTGTATCTTTACGGAGATCTTCAATAGTTAACTTACCGGTATAATGCGCACCTAAACCATAAATAATACTAGCGTCGATTTGTAAGGGGATCCCCTCCCGCAAACGCCGCACGATCACGCCGGCAATCATTGGCCGTTCTTCAGCAACCGCAGTTTCTTTTTCCACTAAGGATGCTGCAATCAATGCTTGGTACGGTGTTTTATAGGGTAAATCAGTGGCACGATCCTTCCACGCAGCCTGTAGTTTCTTTTCTAATAATTGATACGACCATTTTAATAAATCACTATCATTCACGCCTGCGCTAAAATAATACGTGGCTGGATAAAATAAACCTTCGGGATTCTGCGCGGGTAAGCCCAAATTAGTTAAGAGTTGTTCCGAAGAAACATGTTTAAGCTGATGTTTAACAAAGTCTATGTTATTCAACGCACTAATTAATTGTTGAAATGTCCAGCCTTCAACAATCGTAAAACGGTGAAAAATAGCTTTCCCAGCTAACATTTGATTCAACAACTGACTGGGTGTCGTTCCCGGATCAAACTGATATTCCCCCGTTTTTAATTTATTCGTCGCCCCTTTTATATAGGCTAAAAATAAAAAATAACGCGGATGTGGCATGTCACCTAATTTTTGTAAATCTGCAACTAAGCGATGTACGGATGAACCGGGTGCAAAAACGATGTGTATCGTTTGTGTTGGATTTAAAGGTGATTGTAAAAAACGATGATAATGCGTGACAAAATAACTACATAAAAAAGCGACAATCAGAATGACGAATGCAATCAAGGTCAATCTTTTAGACATAAGATTTCTTCCGAAACTATGTAATTTGCTTGATTTCATTGTTGAACATGGGCTCCGGGTCCGCACTTAGCTCATGTAAACTCCAGTACTCGCCAGTCGTTTGCCGCGAACTTAAGCAAATTCCTGTGTTTCCAAAGAAGTCTCATAATCGTGCAAAAAGCAAGGATGCATTCGTTCCACCAAATCCAAAAGAATTAGAGAGTGCATAATCCATTTTTAATTCTTGTGGAACATTCGGTACAAAATTCAGATCAACAAAATCATCATCGGGTATATTCAGCTCAGGGGGATTTCCTGGATTATCTAAATTAATGGTCGGTGGTGCCTTTTGGTCTTTCAATGCCAAAATGGTAAAAATAGCTTCCACTGCACCCGCCGCTCCTAGCAAATGCCCGGTCATCGATTTAGTCGAGCTGATTGCCATCTTTTTGGCATAATCGCCAAATACACGGCGGATGGCTCTTAGTTCTAAATAATCGCCTTGCAAGGTCGAGGTGGCATGCGCATTGATATAAGCCACTTTTTCCTTATCGATATTCGCATCATGTAAAGTATTCAACATCGCCGTCATCGCACCCTGCCCGTCGGGCGCTGGGCTGGTCATATGAAAAGCGTCAGCACTCATACCAAAACCCACGAGTTCGGCGTAGATCGGTGCATTGCGTTGTTTAGCACGCTCATATTCTTCTAAAACTAAAATACCCGCGCCGTCACCTAATACAAAGCCATCACGCGCTTTATCCCATGGACGGCTGGCTGCTTGCGGATCTTTATTCCGATTAGATAAGGCCCGGCACGCAGCAAATCCACCTAAACCTAAAGGTGTGGTCGCCATTTCCGAACCACCAACGACCATCACATCGGCATCACCATATAAAATAGTGCGCGCTCCTAAACCGATATTGTGTGTGCCCGTGGTACAAGCCGTTACTACGGCAATATTCGGGCCTCGCAGTCCATAACGTATCGAAATTTGGCCAGCCAACATATTGGTAATGGCACCCGGTATAAAAAAAGGAGAAATTTTCCGTGGACCACCTTGTTCTAATCGTGAGTGATTTTCTTCAATAAAAGGTAAACCGCCAATTCCAGAGCCTACTGCAACACCGATCCTGTCAGCGTTTTTTTCAGTCACTTCGAGTTTTGAATCCGTCATCGCTTCCAGCGCTGCCGCTAAACCATATTGAATAAATAAATCCATTTTACGACCATCTTTTGGCGTAATACCATAATTTTCTGCTTGAAAATCGCGCACGCTCGCAGATATTTGACAGGGAAAAGTAGAAACATCAAATTGGGTGATAGTGGTTACTCCACTTTTGCCAGCCAATATCGCTTCCCAGGTTGTTTTGGTGTTCAAACCTAAGGGCGTCATCATGCCGACACCGGTTACTACGATACGTCGCTTTTTCTTCACGTTATTTTTTCCCCCTTCAAATGAACTGACTTATATACTCTTCGCATTTGAGTTTTTGTCTGTTTTGCCGCAGATACTTAATTCTCTTCGCGGCAATGACAAAACACAATGGGTGTGAGCCTATATTTAGATGGAATTTATTATTCGTTGTGTTCTGAGTCTTCCGTTTCAGCTTGATGTTGCTTAATATAATCAACTGCTTGCTGAATGGTACGAATTTTTTCAGCTTCTTCATCTGGAATTTCGGTTTCGAACTCTTCTTCTAAAGCCATAACTAATTCTACGGTGTCTAAAGAATCGGCGCCCAGATCATCAACAAAAGAAGCTTCCATGGTCGCTTCTCCTTCACTTATCTCAAGTTGATCAATTACTACCTTCTTGACACGCTCTTCAATTGTACTCACTGAGAATCTCCCCTATTTAATATAAATAAAACCTGTCGCTTAGTTTATTCAATTCCTGAATGAACGCAAGCCACTTTAATTAATTTAAGCAATTAAGTTTAGCCGCTTATAAAACTAAACTTACTTTGCAAAGCTATTCTGATCAATTCATATACATTCCGCCGTTAACATGCAACGTGTTGCCGGTCACATAAGCAGCCCAATCCGAGGCTAAAAAGACGCATGCGTGAGCAATATCCTGCGCACTGCCCAAACGTTTGACTGGAATTTTTTCCATCAACAAAGTGCGTTGATTTTCATTTAATTGACTCGTCATATCGGTAGCTATAAATCCTGGCGCCACAACATTCGCAGTAATATTCCGCGTTGCCACTTCTTGTGCCAATGCTTTAGTAAAGCCAATTAATCCTGCTTTTGCCGCCGCATAATTGGCCTGACCAGGATTTCCGGTACACCCTACTATAGAAGAAATATTAATAATACGTCCAGATTGTGCTTTTAGCATCGGCTTCAAACACAACTGCGTTAGTTTAAAAACAGCACTTAGATTAGTCTCTAACACGGCATTCCATTCATCGGCCTTCATGCGCAATAACAGATTATCACGAGTAATACCCGCATTATTTATCAATATATTAGGAGATCCAAACGTTTGTAATTCCGTCATTAAATTTTTTATCGATGCATCATCATTTAAATTTAAGACGAAACCTTTTCCTTTCAATCCTTGATCTAGTAATGCGTGAGAAATTTTTTCTGCACCGGCAGCACTGGTAGCCGTTCCAGCAACTAGTGCACCTTGTTGTGCCATTGCAACCGCAATCGCTGCACCAATACCACGGCTAGCACCTGTTATCAGGGCTACTTTATCTTTTAATAACATAAAACCATCCTTAACTGATTAAAGCTTCTTGTAGTATTTCTGGATCCCGTAATGAGAGTGTGGGTATCGATGTGATACGTTTATTCAAACCTGCTAACACTTTACCTGGACCACATTCAATCATTTCTTCAATGCCACGCTTCTCAAGTTCTTGTATTATTTCTACCCAACGCACTGGATTGTATAATTGTTCGACTAATGCTTTTTTTATCAAATTTGGATCATGTTCGATAGCGACATCGACATTATTAATAATAGGGATATGCGGCACAGAAATGTGAATGGTCTCCAATGTTTCGGCTAAATGTTTTGCAGCGGGTTTCATTAAAGCACAATGCGATGGAACACTAACGGGAATCAGCTTCGCTAATTTAGCACCTGCTTGTTTAGCCTGTTCAAGCAAGCGCTGCACCGCATCAGCATCTCCGGCCACCACCGTTTGACCGATGGAATTGTAATTAGCGGGCGATAAAACTTGGCCTTCGGCTAGCGACTCACACAATGCCTGTATTTTATCATTATCTAAACCCACGATAGCCGCCATCGCGCCTACGCCGGGTAGAACCGCTGCTTGCATTAAGCGTCCTCTTTCAGCCACCAAACGTACCGCTGTCATAAAATCCAATGCCCCACCACATACTAAAGCAGAATATTCACCTAAGCTATGACCTGCCATAAACGTCGGTTTGAAACCCCGCTGTTGCTGCCAAACACGCCATAAAGCCACACTGGCTGCTAATAAAGCGGGTTGGGTGTTTTCTGTTTGATTGAGTGCGGCTTCTGGACCGTCTTGACACAATTCCCATAGGTCAAATTTTAAGACGTGTGAAGCCTCAATAAATGTGTCTTGAATGATAGAAAACTCTTTAGCAAATTCCGCTAACATTCCTAATGTTTGTGAACCCTGTCCCGGAAAAATAAATGCAATTTTTTTAGCCATAATTATTTATTCATTCAAATTAAACATAATAAAATCAAATAAGAGACGATAATTTTTCGTTAGAGGGCATCTAAAATTGTATTAGGCTGAGACAAAAAACAGTGCTTTTTGGCCAGCATCGTGCAATTAAAGACGCCCGCTTAGTAGCGCACTAAAGCCGAACCCCATGTTAACCCTGCACCAAAACTTTCCATTAATAATAATTGGCCTCGTTGGATGCGACCATCACGCACGGCGACATCTAAGGCTAACGGAATAGAAGCAGCTGATGTATTGCCATGTTGATCTAATGTAACCACAACATGTTGCATAGTCATTTTAAGTTTATTCGCCATTGCTTGAATAATGCGTAAATTGGCCTGATGTGGAATTAACCAATTAATATCTTTTTTATTTATTTTATTCGCGGCTAAAGTTTCTTCTAATACTGCACTTAATTTCTTCACTGCAATTTTAAATACATCACTGCCTTGCATTGTAAGATGTGGAATATCACCTTTTTTCAAACCGGTGCTTAATGATAATAAATTTTGATAAGAACCCGCCGCATGCAGATGTGCAGAAATAATGCCAGGTTCATTAGCGGCTTGTAATACCACAGCACCCGCGCCATCACCAAATAAAATACAGGTGGATCGATCTTCCCAATTAATAATATTCGACATGCTTTCACTGCCTATGACGAGTGCAGTCTGAACGACACCGTTACGAATGAACTGATCCGCAACACTCAATGCATAATTAAAGCCGGCACAGGCCGCTACAATATCAAAGGCCGGACAACCATCTTCACCCAATGCCGCTTGAACTAAACAGGCTGTGCTAGGAAAAAATTTATCGGGTGTACTTGTAGCAACAATAATTAATTGTATCTCTTTAGCCGATAACTTAGCCGCTTCCAAGGCATTTTTAGCCGCCGCAGTGGCCATGCTCGCTGTGCTATCGTTAGGACCAATAATATGACGCTCACGTATGCCTGTACGTTCAACTATCCACTCATTCGTGGTAGCCACCATCTTCTCAAGTTCGGCATTTGTTAATATTCTTTCCGGTAAATAACTACCCGTGCCTGCAATACGTGAATATTTCATAAAGACTGTTCAGATTCCTTCAATAAACCGGTCACTTGTTCTCTTATACGTTCAGGGATATTTTTTTGTACTTCTAGGATCGCTTCATTAATCGCATTTTTGAAAGCCAATATATTGGCACTACCATGACTTTTAATCACAATGCCGCGCAAACCGACTAAGCTTGCACCGTTATAATGGGCTGGATCAAATTGTTTACGTAATCCTTTTAATACATGTAGAGCCATTAATCCGGAGAGACGCGAAAACCAATTACGATTAAACGCTAATTTAATATAGTGACCCATTAATTTTGCCACACCCTCTGTCACTTTCAATGCTACATTGCCGACAAAACCATCACAGACGATGACATCTGCCAAACCTTGATAAATCTCATCGCCTTCGATGTAACCAATATAATTGATATGCGCATTCTTCAATAATTCAGCGGCTTTTTTAACTTGTTCATTCCCTTTAATTTCTTCAGCGCCAATATTCAATAAGGCGACACGCGGACTGGGAATATTGTCGATCTCAGAACTTAATATCGAACCCATAACGGCAAATTGCAGTAGATGTTCAACCTCTGTATCCACATTCGCGCCCAAATCTAAAACGCGTACTTTGGTTTGTTCTTTCATGGTAGGGAGCATGGCACTGATAGCCGGTCTATCGATGCCGGGGATAGTTTTCAGTACAAAACGGGCGGTCGCCATCAATGCGCCGGTATTGCCAGCGCTCACGCAAGCCTGCGCTTCGCCTTCTTTAACTAAATTAATCGCAACGCGCATTGAAGAATCTTTTTTATTGCGCAGTGCTAAAGCCGGAGGTTCGTCCATCGATACGACCTGAGTAGCCCCGTGTAGCGTCAATTGACTCGCTGCAGGCTTAATTTTTACCAGTTTTAGCTGCTTTTGCAACTCAGGCAAATCACCGACAAGAATAATATGTAGCTGAGGCTCTTCCTGTAATGCTAAAAGCACAGCGGGGACTATCACGGAGGGACCGTAGTCGCCCCCCATAGCATCTATAGCCAGAGTATAACGAGACATTTTAAGGTGTTATTCCTTAGCTTTTAGTACCTTTTTTCCACGATAATAGCCATCTTTGGTAACGTGGTGACGAATATGAGTTTCTCCACTGGTTGCATCAATGGAAATAGCCGGCGAAGTTAATGCATCATGCGCACGGCGCATGTTTCTTTTGGAACGGGATTTACGTGATTTTTGGACTGCCATGATGGCCCTCTTATTTAAGCAATTCTAAAAGACGCATATTATGCGGTCTAGTGGTCGAAAAAACAACCGGCGTTTTTCTGGACTTAAGCGAAAACGGCTTTTGACAAATCGCTGCGTTGCGGACTTGATCTGCGGTCCTCATTAACATCTCAGTTAACTCCGCTCCTTGTCAAATCCGCGCCTTGCGCTTTATCTAAAATCCTCGTTCGCTTCAATCCAGTTTATTTTATTTCAGCGACTAAGCCTTGGTATTTCATTAACAATTGTTCTGGGGTTTCTTGATATTCGGGATTAATGACAATGCAGGCGACAGGACAAACCTCAACACATTGCGGAGCATCAAAATGACCTACACATTCGGTACATTTGTTCGGTTTAATTTCATAGATAAACTCACCCTGGATGATGGCTTCATTCGGACATTCGGGTTCGCAGACATCACAATTGATACAGTCATCGGTTATTAATAACGCCATACTTGGTCTCAGCTTATTGTTTGCTTAAATTTGGTTCGTAAAGCCTCGGCAACCACCACCGGTACAAACTGTGCCACATTACCCCCAAAACTCGCAATTTCTCTGACTAAATTAGCCGAAATAAAGGAATGTTGTTCGGCGGGAGTTAAAAATAAGGTTTCTAAATCAGGCATCATTTTTCGATTCATACTCGCCAATTGAAATTCATACTCAAAATCAGAAACTGCGCGCAGACCGCGCAGAATAACCCGCGCATTATATTCCTTTGCACAGTTAATGAGTAAACCATCAAATCCATGCACCTGTACATTGCTTAAATCTTTTAATACCGCTTGCGCTAAAGCAATACGTTCATCGACAGAGAATGCCGGGGCTTTACTCGGATTCTTCGCCACAGCGACAATCACAGTTTCAAAAAGCTGTGCTGCACGTTGTACTAAATCGACATGGCCGTTGGTCATTGGATCAAAAGTACCGGGATAAATAACTTTAGTTTTCATCACACCTATACCTCTTGCATTAACCGTGCATACCGAAGAAAAATCCTAAGAATACTAAACCACCTATCCATGCATTATTCAAAAAAGCTTTAAAACACGCTTCAGGTTTTCGATCTTTAATTAAATAATGTTGATAAACAAATAAGCCAATTACCAATACCAACATCACATAATAAATCATGCTCAACTTTAAGCAGAGGCCAATGATACTTAACAACAAAACAAAACCACACTCTAGCGCGACAATAAATTTCACATCGTGAGGGCCCAAGGCAATAGCACTGGATTTAATGCCTACACGCTTGTCATCCTCTCTATCCACCATGGCATAAATGGTATCATAGGCGACACACCAAGCATAAGCGGCCAGAAACAACAGCCAAGCCATGCTCGGTATTTTTCCAGTTTCTGCAGCAAAAGCTATTAAGATAGACCATGCGCCAAATACGATGCCTAAAAATAATTGCGGCCAGGCGATATAACGTTTAGTAAACGGATAGAGTGCAATCATCCCTGCAGCGATTACCGCCAACTCTATGCTTAAACGGTTCAGTTGATAAACCACAAGAAACGCTAATAATGTCAAAACGATTAATATCAACACGGCTTCTTGCAAACTCACTGCGCCTGACGCTAAAGGTCGATGCTGAGTTCTGGTCACAAAACCATCCAGATTTCTATCGGCGATATCATTCATCACACAACCCAACGATCGCGTGAGCACTGCTCCAATTATAAATAAAGCAAGAATTTTAAAATCTATTGCACCCGCACGCGCAATCCATAACGCCCATAGTGCAGGCCATAACAATAAAAAAATTCCTATCGGTTGATGTAAACGAAGTAAGGCGAAATAAGCTCGCCAGCGCGGTAGGTAGTTCATGCCGCTTATCGTATAATACGATATCTTCATTCACAAGGAGCGTTGTTCATGTTGAAAAAAATCAGGACAAAGATACTTTTCATTTTTTCTTTTAGTTTTCCTGTTTTAGGCAGTGCATCAATTCCTGGATTTTATCTCTTAGGCCAGCTCGGCACAGCCGACACTCATCAAGAAGCCAGCAACGCCGCTGCACTTTCGATTAACAGTAAAATGGCTTTCACAGGTCGCATCGCCGGTGGCTATCAATTTAATCAAAATGTTGCTTTTGAAATGGGTTACACCCGCTTTTCAGATGTCGATTTTTCTGGGGTCGGTGGTGTGCCAGGCGCAAATGTTTCTTTAAGTGAAAAAGCCATCGATTTTATGGCGAAACCGATGTTACCTATTTCGAGCAATGTGAATCTTTATGCCAAATTAGGTATAGCGTATCTTAAAGCCAATGGTTCTGCTGTCGTGAATGGCCATAATTACTTAGGTTATTCCGATAGTTGGAACCCCAGCTTCGGTGTCGGTCTTAGTTATGATATTACACCGTTTGTACCCATCGATTTAGCTTGGACACGCATCCAAAGTGTCGGAGGCGGTAACAACATACCCAGTACCGACTTTTATTCTATCGGTTTGGCGTATTATTTTGGTTAATGCGTTTGTATTTAAAAATGTAGTTTACTTTATCTGCAAAACATAATTTTGCTAAACTATTTTTAACTCGTTAAACTTTTATTAGGAAGCATTATGCTAAAAAGAAGTACAAGTACCTTACTACTGGCTAGCGTTATTCTCGGTATCACGCAAAACGCTCAAGCTGAAATGCCAGGTTTTTATGCGGGCGCTCAACTCGGTTATGCAAATAATCATATCAATACCACTGATTTAGTAACAGTCAATAACGGAACTTCGCCCGTACCCTTACCCGGTCTAAATAATATTTTGTTAACGTATCGTCTTAGTTTTGGTTATCAATTTGATCAACATTGGGCGATGGAGTTTGGTTATCGTCATTTTAATAACTCTGACACATCAATCGGTACTAATAATTACATCGCCAATGCATCGACTAAATCCAGTGCATTTGATTTAACGGCAAAAGGTATACTTCCCGTCACCTGTAAATTAGCACTCTACGCAAAATTAGGTGTTGCTTATCTACGACCTAATGCGCAAGGAGCAGTACTCATCTTCAATCCATCCTATTCTGGCAGCATGAATAGCTATTCTAAAACTTTAGAACCGACGTTTGGCTTAGGAATCAGTTACGCACTGAAACCGAATGTTCCCGTCGAATTTTCTTGGAATCGCATTCAAAAAATGGGTGGCAGTAATCATGCACCGAGCAGTGATTTTTATTCACTCGGCGTGTCGTATTATTTTGGATAACGATAAACTATTTAGTGAATAATTTTTTTGGATTTGCTCAGGTTATCCCTAACAAATTGACATTTAATCGTATTAACGATTAAATAGTACGCTCTAATAATAAAATTTCCTTGGAGAAAATAATAACAATGTTAAAAAAAATACTCATTACTAGCGTATTAACCGCTAGTGCATGTGCTGTGATAAACGCGAATGCGGCACTTCCTGTGGGTTTATATGTCAATGGTCAGGTCGGTTATGCTGATACAAACATGAAATCGCAAGTAAAGGATAACGGTGCTAATTTTGCAAACGACGGACTGGCAGGTCGTTTAGCCATTGGTTATAAAGTCACACCTAATTTTGCTTTAGAATTAGGATACTTACAATTATCCAATGCAGAATTTAATATAGGTGCAAGTAGCTTTTCCAATAAGCAAGATGCCATTGATGTTGCTGCCAAAGGTATCTTACCCATTACCAACAATGTAAATATCTACGGTAAGTTAGGTGTTGCTTACTTAACCACCGAATTAAAAGAAAAAAATGCTGCAGGCAAAACCCTTGATCTCAATACCGCGCAAGGTATCAGTAAACACCAATGGGCGCCGGAAATTGCTATTGGTATGGGTTATGACATTACACCTAATGTCACTGTAGATACCTCTTTAACCCACATCCAAACCCTGGGAGATAATCGCCCTGGTAACATCAACTTCCTAGCTGTCGGTGTCGGCTATAACTTCGGCTAAACACGCACTTAACTAGTTAAGCTTTGGTTAGCTAGTTAAGTTTTCTTTACAGAGATTACGCCCAAATTTTAAGCATTTACTTTGACAGAATGGTATATTGTTTTATAACGCCTTTTGTCTTCAATATTAGAAAATACTATGTTAATCCAGGTAATTATTTCTAACGTAAGGCCTAATCGCATAGGTAGCCAATCGCGGCGGAGGAAAAGCTGCAACACAATCAAAGCAAGTTCTTCAGGGAGTTCATATGCCAACTCTTCAAAATGGGGTTCAAATCCCGCTATCTCAATTAACGTTTGACAAATAAGGACGTATTGAAAAACCCCAGGAATCTCTTTACGTTTTTAACAAAGATTTACTTAATTTAAAAAATGAACTTTTCGCTGTACTAAAAGTTAGATCCAAATTAGTTTAAATTTTTTAAGTAACAAAAAACCCGTTGCAAAGATTTCAAATAAACTTCGATAGCAAATAGCGCGGATGATCCGATACGCTTAATTTTTTATAATCCTTTATTGCGACGGTAAACATGTAACGCCTTAGTAACCTCTGGGTATTAAGCATAAAATTTCCTCAATTTATGAGTATTATTAATTGACTGTTTAAAAAGATTTTTAATTTTTAGTTGTGTTTAGTCCATAAACCCTTTCTTTTTTATATTAGTTTTCTTTGTAGAAGCTGTTATCTTAATCAAAATAATAAAAAAATAAAGTTTGCATCAAATTATTTTTCTCTGATTAAATGAAATATAAAGATGTGAAATAAAAGAAAATTTTTTGCAGAGAACAAGTTGACAAAAAAACAATCTGATTGTTTAATAGTTGCTCGTTTGACTAGTTAAACTCTTCAGGAGAATAATAACAATGTTTAAAAAAGTTCTAAGTACAACTGTGTTAAGTGTTTCTGTGTTAGCGGCAATGACTGCAAATGCTGCTGCGCCTGGCATTTATGTCACTGGCCAAGTTGGATACGCTAATAACAGCATGAAAATTGAAACAAAGGATGATATTCCAAATAATGATATCTCAAAAGCAGGTGTGGCTGGCCGAGTTGCCATTGGTTATCAATTTAATCAAAACTTTGCTTTAGAAGCAGGTTATTTACGTATCGCGCAAAAAAATGCAACGCTGGTTGATATTACACCTTCTTGGATTCCAAAGGGGACTCCAAAAGTAGCGATAGGTAAATTAGCCTACGATCAAGATGCAATTGATTTCGTTGCTAAAGGAATTCTCCCTGTGAGCACTAACCTTAATTTATATGGTAAATTAGGTGTTGCCTACCTTACAACGGATGCTAAGTTCAATTCGAGTGATAAAGAATTCGATCCTATGCTTGATAATATTGCTAAGAGAAAATTTGCGCCAGAAGCGGCTATTGGCGTGAGTTACGATATTACACCTAATGTCTCATTAGATACTTCCTGGACTCACATTCATCCTATAGGAAGAAACAGACCTGGTAATATCAATTTTGTTGCTGTCGGTCTTGACTACAACTTTGGTTAAACCTTCGTTTAGACCATAACTTCTGTAAAAAACCCCTTTTTTAAGGGGTTTTTCTTTTTTTTCATTAGAAAAATGATCTTTTCGAGATTTTTATAAAAATAGCCATTTGGATGATAAATTTAAAACTTTTTGCTCAATTATCCATTTAAATATATTGCTTATTTTTTAGACAAATGATATAAAAGGTCCTTAATTTAACTAGTTTAATTCTTACGAGGAAAATAATAATATGTTTAAACGTATAATCGCAGTAAGCGTACTCGGCGTTTCCGCGCTCGGTATGATGGCTGCCAATGCAACAACTCCAGGCTTTTATGTTGAAGGACAAGTTGGTTATGCCAACACCGGAAAACACTTTGTAAAGCCTTTCCCTTCTTCAGGAAAGGTTTCTTCCAAATATCAAGGTGGTTTAGCAGGTCGTTTGGCGATCGGCTATCAATTTAACCCTAATTGGGCAGTTGAAATGGGATATTTACAATTAGCTCAGCAAAAAGCTGATGTAAAATCAAATATTGCCAAGCAATCTGTCACACTTGACCAACATGCTTTTGATGTCGTTGGAAAGGGTATTCTTCCTATTAACAATAAGTTTGATATTTATGCTAAAGCAGGTATGGCTTATCTAGTAAACGACCTAAAAGCTGATGTAGTGAGTGGACAATCTATTATTGCACCATTAGCTAAACATAGCTGGGCTCCTGAAGCAGGTGTAGGCATTACTTATAATATAAGCTCTAATGTGTTTATTGATACTGCTTTTACGCATATTCAACCCATTGGTAAAAATAGACCGAATAACATCAATATGGCCACCATAGGCTTAGGATTTACTTTCGGTTAATTTTATTTAAACCAACATTCTGTATGTTAAAAACCCCTGTTCTAGGGGTTTTTTTTGCTTCTTTTGCCGCTTGGACCCATCTTTAGACCTATTTCATTCCAATATATCAATAAAATTGATAACATGGTTGACAACTATTTATTCAAATGATAAAAATGCTGACAGTTTAACTAGTTAAATTCTTACGAGGAAAATAATAATATGTTTAAAAAAATAATCGTAGTGAGCGTATTAGGCGTATCAGCGCTGGGTGTGATGGCTGCTAATGCAACCACTAATAATATTTATGTGACTGGCCAAGCCGGTTATGCAGATACTCACATGAAGAATAAAATCATTTTTGATTCTAAAGTGCCGGGTTTCCAGATAGCTAATAACGGTATAGCTGGACGTTTAGCAATCGGTTATCAATTTAACCCTAACCTAGCTGTCGAATTAGGTTACCTACAATTACACAAACAAGTCGGTACTGTTAACAAATCGACAGGTTTTGCTCCTGGAACAGAAACATTAACTCAGAATGCCATTGATGTGGCTGCTAAAGGTATTTTACCTATTACGGATAAGTTCAATGCCTATGCTAAATTAGGTGTGGCTTATTTAAGCAGCACGATTACTTCTAGGTTTAATGGTATCACAGAGAATCAAAATAAAAACTTTAATATTGCTAAACACAAATTTGCACCTGAAGTTGGTCTAGGCGTCAGCTACAATGTGACAAATAATATGTTTATTGATACGTCATGGACTCACATCCAACCTTTAGGAAAAAGCAAACCTGGCAATGTTGACTTTGCTGCTGTAGGTCTTGGTTACAGCTTCGGTTAATTCCGCCGTTTTAATCAACATTCTGTTTGTTAAAAACCCCTGTTCTAGGGGTTTTTTTTGGTTCTTTGCCGCTTGTGGACCCATCTTTAGGCTTATTTCATTCCCATATATCAATAAAATTGATAATAAAGTTGACAATTATTTATTCAAATGATAGAAATGCCGACAGTTTAACTAGTTAAATTCTTACGAGGAAAATAATAATATGTTTAAAAAAATAATCGCAGTGAGCGTATTAGGCGTTTCAGCGCTAGGTATGATGGCCGCTAATGCTACAACTAATGGTATTTATGTGACTGGCCAAGCCGGTTATGCAAAGACGCACATGAAGAATACACTCTCTTTTGATCCAGTTCTTCCTGGCGGGAAAACAATGCCTAACGGCGGTGTAGCTGGACGATTAGCAATCGGTTATCAATTTAACCCTAACCTAGCTGTCGAATTGGGTTACCTGCAATTATCTAAGTTAAAAGCGACTACACCCCATACACCCGATTACTTCGCTGGATTAGTAACGTTAAAGCAAAATGCCATTGATTTGGCTGCTAAAGGCATTTTGCCGATCAATGATAAATTTAATGTCTATGGAAAATTAGGTGCTGCTTACTTAACCAGTGAAGCTACTTACCTTAATGAAGATACAGGTAATAACAACAACAACTGGGGTGGTGATAACTTAGGTGTCGCTAAACATCGATGGGCACCTGAAGTAGGTATTGGTGCCAGTTATAATATAACCCCTAATGCTTTTGTTGATACATCATGGACACATATCCAACCTATCGGTGGAAAAAACAAACCCGGCAATATTGACTTTGTTGCGGTAGGTCTTGGTTACAGCTTCGGTTAATTCCGTCGTTTAAATCAACATTCTGTTTATTAAAAACCCCTGTTCTAGGGGTTTTTTTTATAATTACCGTCTTCAATTAACCATGACGACTACCATTCTCACTGGATAAGCTGCGTTTTCCTAATAAGGGTTTTAAATATTGACCGGTATACGAGGTCGGTTGTTTGGCAACCTGTTCAGGTGTGCCGACACAAACGATTTCGCCGCCTTTGCTGCCGCCTTCGGGGCCGAGATCAATAATCCAATCCGCAGTTTTGATCACATCCAGATTATGTTCAATGACCACTACGGTATTCCCGCGCTCACGCAGACGGTACAGCACCTTTAATAATTGTTCGATATCATAAAAATGTAAACCCGTCGTTGGCTCATCCAAAATATACAGTGTACGACCGGTATCGCGTTTACTCAGTTCTTTAGCCAGTTTGACACGCTGCGCTTCGCCACCGGATAAAGTCGGCGCGCTTTGACCCAAGTGTAAATAACCCAGCCCAACCTCGATTAAGGTCTGTAATTTTCGTGCTAAAACAGGAACAGGATTAAAAAATTCGTGCGCTTCTTCTACGGTCATTTCTAGGATTTGATAAATATTTTTTCCTTTATAACGGATTTCTAAGGTTTCACGATTATAACGCTGACCTTTACAAACATCGCACTGTACATACACATCCGCTAAGAAATGCATTTCTACTTTGAGCACACCATCGCCCTCACAAGCTTCACAACGCCCACCTTTCACATTAAAACTAAAGCGTCCGGCTGTGTAACCACGTGAACGCGCTTCGGGCGTAGCGGCAAATAATTCGCGTATCGGTGTAAACAAACCGATGTACGTGGCCGGATTGGATCGCGGCGTGCGCCCTATCGGACTTTGATCGATATCGATCACCTTATCCAGCCGTTCTAAGCCAGTAATGGAATGATACGCTGCTGCTTGCGGCAAAATGGCCGCATTTAATTTTTTCGCTGCGAGTGGATATAAGGTGTCATTTATCAGCGTTGATTTTCCAGAACCTGATACGCCAGTGATGCAGGTCATTAAACCAAGGGGAATTTCAACATCAATCTGTTTTAAGTTATTGCCGCTCGCGCCAGACAGTTTAATCACACTATGCTTATCGAATTTACAACGTTTTTTAGGTAATTCAATACGTCGCTCGCCGGATAAATATTGACCAGTTAATGAATTTGTATTGCGCATAATTGCAGCGGGCGACCCTTGAGCAATCACGCGACCACCATGCACACCCGCACCCGGGCCCATATCAACGACATAATCTGCGTGTCGAATGGCCTCTTCGTCATGTTCAACGACTATCACGGTATTGCCTAAATCGCGCAATCTTAGCAATGTACTTAACAAACGACCGTTATCACGCTGATGCAAGCCTATCGATGGCTCATCGAGTATGTACATCACACCCACTAAACCTGAACCAATTTGACTGGCTAAACGAATCCGTTGCGATTCACCGCCAGATAAAGTATCAGCACTACGATTCAATGACAGATAATTTAAACCGACATCAATTAAAAAGTTTAAACGATCGATGATCTCTTTTTGTAAGCGCAAAGCGATCTTTGCACGTTGACCCGATAAATTTAATTTTTCAAATAATTCTTTTAATTTATCCAGTGGTAAAGCCACCCAATCGGTAATGGCTTTATCCGCAATAAAAACATGCCGCGCTGCGACATTAAGCCGTGTACCTTGGCAACTGGTACACGGCTTAGAGGCTAAATAACGCGCTAAATCTTCACGCACTGAATGCGATTCCGTCTCTTGATAACGGCGCTGCATAACCGGTATCACTCCTTCAAAGGGTTTCTTCTTCTTGTAGACATAACCTTTTTCACTCTCGTAATGAAATTTTATTTCTTCTTTGCCACTTCCATACAAAATAATTTGCTGAATAGTACCTGGCAATGCATTAAAAGGTGACTCTAAAGAAAAATGATAATGTTTCGCTAAGGTCGATAACAACAAAGAATAATAAGGATTTTGTGCGTCCCAACCACGAATAGCACCACGCGCGATACTTAATTCCGGTTGCGGTATTACCTTATCCGCATCAAAAATCATTTCATGGCCTAAACCATCACATTGCGGGCAAGCACCGGCCGGATTATTAAAAGAAAATAAACGCGGTTCTAACTCGCTAATACTATAACCACACTCTGGGCACGCAAAACGCTCAGAAAAAACTAATTCCTGTGATGTCTTTCCTGACTCATCTTGCACCACCACCGTCACTAAACCTTCACTCAAGCCTGCTGCAGTAGCTAAAGATTCACTCAAACGTAGTCGATTGTCAGGTTTCACTCTCAGTCTATCGATCACAACATCAATGTTATGTTTTTGCTTAGCTTTTAAGGACGGCATTTGATCTAATTCGATCAATTCACCGTCAATGCGCGCTCGTAAATAGCCTTGGCTACGTAATTCATCAAATAAAGGTTTAAATTCACCTTTTCGACCTTGTACTTTTGGAGCCAAAATAAGTAGGCGCATCTCATTCGGTAGCGCCATCAATGTATCCACCATCTGACTCACACTTTGCGCGGCTAAACTGGTGTTATGCACAGGACAGCGTGGCTCACCAATTCGAGCAAACAACACGCGCAAATAATCATAAATTTCAGTAACCGTACCGACGGTCGAGCGTGGATTGTGTGAGGTTGATTTTTGATCAATCGCAATCGCGGGAGAAAGTCCTTCGATATGATCGACATCCGGTTTTTCCATCATGGAAAGAAATTGCCGTGCATAAGACGACAAGGATTCCACATAGCGACGCTGACCTTCAGCATATAAGGTATCAAAGGCTAACGAAGATTTACCCGAGCCGGATAATCCAGTCACCACAATTAATTGATCACGTGGAATATCGAGATCGATATTCTGTAAATTATGGGTGCGAGCACCACGAATGCGAATTGTATCCATAGATAAATAGGAAAGTTTTGATGCAAAAGCTAAAATCTTTATCAGCTATTGCTGAAACACCACACTATAACCTTGAAAATAATGAAAAGAAACCTCTAAAAACCTCCTTTTTAATGCTTTCTTTTTTGTGCGACAAGATTTAGAATTCAATGTTAAACTGTTTTAATTTAGTTAGCGCAGGAGTATTCGAACATGGCTAGAGGCATTAATAAAGTTATTTTAATCGGCAACTTAGGTGCTGATCCGGAAATGCGTCATATGCCTGGCAATGGTGCAGCAGTAACCAATATTAACCTTGCCACTAGCGAAAGCTGGAAAGATAAAGCGACTGGCGAACAGCAAGAGCGCACCGAATGGCACCGCGTGATTTTATTCCAACGCCTCGCTGAGATTGCCCATGAATATTTAAAAAAAGGTTCTAAAGTTTATATTGAAGGGCGTTTACAAACACGCAAATGGCAAGATAAAACAACGGGCCAAGATCGTTATACTACCGAAATTATTGCCAATGAAATGCAAATGTTAGATAGTCGCGGTGGCAGCGCGGGCAGTGAATCACCCTCCTTCGCTACACAAAATACTTCCGCTGCGCGACCCAAACGCGAAGCTGATAAATTACCAGAAATGGCCAACGAAGCATTTGATGACGATATTCCATTTTAACTGTATTTTCTAAAATATCATCATCGGGTAGTATACCTATCTTTTTTATGCTGCGCATTGCAATGCGCAGCAATCTTTTGTACATTTTATGTACACAATCTATCCCTTTTAAAATGAGAGTACTTGATTTATCTACCGACTTGACTAATCTTTTTATAGGGAACATTTATTCTCAAAGAAGAGCGAACACGAGGGGGAGATAGTGAAATATTTAATTGCTTGGTTATTAGGCATACCTATTGCTGTATTGTTACTTATTTGGTTATTCAGTCATCTATTTTAAAATCTAACCCTTCATAGAATAAAATTTTTATATACAAAATGATCCAGGTTCTATTTTCAAGTAGGAGTATTCATACTATGAAAGCAAAGTTATTTGTTATCTTAGGCTTAATCGCATTACCGATGGTAGCCACAATAGCCATGAGCAGCCATCGCGCCATGCAACAAGAAACCACTGGTCAATATGTTGACAGCAGTGTCATTACCTTAAAAGTGAAATCTAAATTATTAGCCGACCCAGATATAAAAGGTCTCGCTATTTCAGTCATAAGCTCTAAAGGTCAAGTCAAACTCGGCGGTTTTGCGCATAATTGGGCACAAAAACAAAAAGCTGGCATGCTCGCTAAACAAGTTGAAGGCGTCACCGGTGTAACCAACAATATCGTTGTTAAAAAAATGCATCGATAAAAAATAAAAAAATAGTAGGTAAGAAAAACAAGGTTTATCCTTGTTTTTCTTATTCTATAATTAAGTGTGAAGCGTAATTAGATTTGACTATAAATACTGCGCGCTAAGCTGACACTTTTAACATAATCGCGTGTTTCCTTCCAAGGTAAAATCTCTACCCAAACATCTTTTGGTAGACGTTGATACAATCCTTGAAAATGTTTCACCCGATTAGGGCCAACATTATAAGAAGCGGTGGCTAAAATCGCATTGCCATCGAATAATTTTAATAACTGTCTTAAATAAACGCTTCCCAAACGAATATTCTGCTCTGGATCAAGCAAATCCATGCGACGTAACGCCAGTCCCTGCGCTAACTGCTTACCGGTACGCGGCATAATTTGCATTAAACCTAACGCGCCCGCACTGGATTTAGCATTCCACATAAAAGCGCTCTCTTGGCGCATGATCGCCCAAACCCACGCCGAGTTTAAATGGGTTTTACGCGCAGCAGCCAGCACTGAACGCCGATAAGCAAAGGGGAAGCGTAATTTGATATCATTGTGAATATTCGCTTTGCTCGCACCCACAATAGCTAAGTCATACCAACCCCATTGTTTAGCTAATTGCGCAGCCGCTTGACGTTCAGACAAGCTCAAACTATCCAGTGCCCATAACCATTCCTGACGCGCTTCACCAACAAAACCTAAAGCCAGCAATTCTTTAGCACGTTGTATAGCAAGATTATTCCCGAGTGCTGCACGATCACCCAAAATATTGCGAGTAGACGGATGATAATTTAACTTCAAACGTTGACTTGCTAACACACCGTAATAATCAACTTCTTTAGCGAGACTTGTATAAATGCTTTTTGCCGCCGCGCTTTGCTGGGTCTCGGCTAAGGCCCGCGCCCGCCAATAACGCCAACAGGCGGATTGCTGTTCTTTGTGTGACAAATGATCCAACCAATACAGCACCTTATCCCATTGGCCATTTAACAAACTATTCCGTACGCGCCATTCACGTAAGGTGGCATCGGCATAAATCGGTTTAATTTTTTTCAACCAAACACCCGCGGCACTGTGACCACGTCTAGCTAAACCGACAGCGAGATCAGCCCATATTTGCTGGGTTTCTGCTTCAGTTAAATCATAGGCTTTACTTAATTGCGACCAATCTTCTGCTAATGTGATAGGATCTTTATTTGCCAAACGTTTCATACCAAACAATAAAATTTTTCGATCGATGGTATTATCGGGATCAAATTGATTACTGTATTTAATTAACCAGGGATAGCGTTGCACTCGATACCAATGTTTAACTTGTTGGCGTTGTGCTAACGGTAAAAATTGTGCTACGTGTTGGATCACGTTGACATTATTTTTGTTCATCGCTTGATCTAATTTTTTCCAAATTAAATCGGAACTCAATCCGCCAGATTGCTCCCAACGACCAAAAACTTTACGACAAACACTCGGTGGTGAATTAACTTCTAACCAAAGTGAGGCTATTTTTTTAAACGCTAAAGGTTTTTGTTGCGTCGCTAATAAAGATTGCAGGTAATAACATTGTAATGGTGTACCATAAATAGGTTGATAGTAATGAATGAAATGATTCCAATCCTGTTTTTTGGCCAAATAAGCTAACCAATCAGCACGTAGCTTAACAGCCAAAGGTGTATCATTATAGGTTTGCAAAAACTCATCGATTTCAGCGCTATTTACATAAGATCCTTGTTGTTTTAATTTGATAAAAATTAAATAAGGATATAAAGGATAATCTTTTAGTTTAACTTTTAAAGCAGAAAACTGTGGATAATGTTTAGTCATTAACAGCTGTCTCGCCTGCCAAAATAGTTTTCGTTGTTGATCTCTATTCTCAGCGTGGGCTAAACATGGCCATATCAAGAGTAAACTTATGATCAATACGGTGCTTTTTATAGTCCCCATAGCATTCTAAGAGTAGGAAAAATTTATGCCCCTCTATTTTATATATATCACTTTAGGGCTGCTTACCAGCTTAATCGCTTTTACATTATTGCATTTTTATAAATTAGAACGTCAACACGACAAATTAATCCAAATGGAAAGTCGTTGGACAGATATCAATCGTTTACTTAATCAACTGCATGATGCGCGGGTTATTGATCAACGTCATACAGCCGCCAACAAAGAGCAACTTTTACTCGAACTCAATACCTATCGCCAACAATTTGATCAACACCAACTTAATAGTTTAAAACTGTTACAAGATAGCTTACAGCAAGGTTTGCAACATATCAGTCAACGTATGGACAAATTAACTGAAAACACACAAGAAAAATTATTGGCGATTAGTGGTCAAGTCGAAAAACGTTTATTTGATGGATTTGCACAAACCACCGCTACATTTGCTGATGTAGTAAAACGACTGGCATTGATCGATGAAGCACAAAAACGCATCACTGAACTTTCCACGAATGTAGTTAATTTACAACAAATTCTTGCCGACAAACGCTCGCGTGGTGTTTTTGGCGAAGTACAACTGCATGCCTTAATCGAAAATGTCTTACCCGCAAAAAATTATAGTTTGCAACATACCTTAAGTAATGGGAAACGTGTCGATTGTCTGTTACTGCTACCCCCGCCCACCGGTAGCATCGCCATCGATGCTAAATTTCCCTTAGAAGGTTTTAGAAAATTAACCGAAATCGATCTAGCAAAAAGTGAACAACGTGCAGCAGCAGCGCAATTTCGCCAGGATATCCGCCATCATATACAAGCTGTCGCCAGTAAATATATTATTCCCGGCGAAACTTCAGAAGGGGCTTTATTATTTATTCCTGCTGAAGCGATTTTTGCCGAAATTCACGCCCATTATTATGATTTGGTCGAAGAAGCACAGCGTCAACGCGTCTGGTTGGTCTCACCGACAACGATGATGGCCGTTCTCACCACCACCAGCGCTATTTTAAAAGATGCCGCAACGCGGGAGCAAATCCATTTGATACAAGAACATTTAAGCGTCTTAGCCAAAGATTTTTCACGTTTCAAAAAACGCATGGACGATCTATCCCGTCACATACAGCTCGCCTATACCGATATTCAAGACGCTAAAACTTCGGCGGATAAAATCACCTCACGCTTTGAAAAAATTGAAAAGGTTGAGTTAAGTGCTAATCTTCTAGAGTCAAACTAAATAAGTAGTTATTTATTTTGACAAGAAACATTTTTGCAAAAAAATTGTTTATCTAATAAAAATAATAAGGATAAATTCTTAATAAAAGCCTAAGTTTTTGATGTTATCTTAAAAAAAACAATCGAGGAGAAAATATGCCCACTGTAATAATTCAGCTTAATAACAACTTAGAACAAGGAACAAAAAAAAATGCAAGCGTGGAAAATATAAACTCCTGTTTTCAATTAGGAAAAACATTACTATCAGCTAGCTTAACTGCTATGCAATGGACTAGCTGGTGGACAGGAACACTGGTAATAAATACAGCAATAAGTGCATTACCCGGTTTAATAGTGGGTACAATGATTGGATCTATTTATGCAAACTTTAGTACTACATGTATTGAAGAAAAAAATTCATATGCCGTTGATAGGTGCAATTTGACATCTACGGAGACTGGCTATGGAGCTTTATATGGCGCAGCGTCGACTGGACTTATAGGTACTGCTTTAACAATAGTTGGACTTTTTAAAGATCCGACTATCGACGGTGCCAAAGATTCCATGATTGCGCGCGGTTGTGGTCTTGCGACGTGCAAAAAATAACACTAAAACTTCTTTTTGGTTATGGGATAAACTTTATTGGAAGTTTTTATTAAAAAAAATAGTATCCCCCCGTACGAGACGGGAGGTTTTTTGATGAGCAGATACCGACTTAAGGTACTGAAACGTGATTTTTACAACAACTAATCGCACGGACTAGTACATAAATTGCACATAAACCAATGATAATATAAATAATTCTAGCTATCGGGCTGTAATCTCCAAAGATGCCGGTAACTAAATCGAAATGGAATAAACCGACTAAACCCCAGTTCAAACCACCGATAAATAAGATAACTAGTGCAATCCAGTCTAAAACGCTCGGACTTTTGAACATAAATACTCCTTTATTTAAGCAAGTGAAACTCACGTAACACACTAAACGTCTTATTTTTGGCTCATTTGACAGTAATACTCCCTTACTGTAGCTCAAAAATTTAAGATAAACAAATTTTACAATATCTCATAGAGAAGGATAAATTCTTTATCTTGCAATAAATATTCCAAATAAAGTTTTTTGCGCTAATTCGTGTTTCCTATTTTTTAATTTATACGTCAATAGAAATAATGATGTAATTTAATTTTTAACAGAAAAAAAAGAAAAATCAATTCGGATAAATATTAAATCAACAGCCAGAAATAGCTGTTGATTTATTTTTTTTTCAATGCATTACCTTAATCGATGATCTTAGGCATACTATTTTCCCTTTTTATTATTATCTTATACTAGTATGACGCAAATTTATTAAAATAGAATTAAAATTTAATCTAAAAAATTGTTAGGGGAAATTTACAACAAAATGATCGAATCGCTAAAAACGAGCGAACAAATTACTTTGTTGGATACTACAACAATTAATGGGTAGTCTTGGCTAATCTCTTAGAGATAAATTATTAGGCTTTTAATTCAGGGATCTTCACCACTAAGGCATCACAGGAAAGATGGTGGATCACTGCACTCGCTGTGGAACCAAATAATACACCAATACCATGTCGACCATGGCTACCAATGATAATTAGATCGGTTTTTAATTGTTTCATTTTATCGAGTATCACCACTTTGGGGGATCCGACTTCAACAAATTGATGTTTTGTAGGGATATCAAATTTTTTCGATACTTCTGCTAATTGTTTTTGCGCTTCGGCTAGCATTTCACCTTCTAAATCAATGACAGCAGGGTAAGCTTGAGCAACACCATAAGCATTAATATGTTCCACTGCATGAATTACCGATAAGCTAATATGCCCACCTTTGGCTAAGGCGTGAGCACGCTTCAAAATAATGTCATCACAGGTAGGGTGCAAATCTATCGCTACTAAGATATTTTCATAAATTGCCATATCTTATCTCCTAATTTTAGGTAAATAAACTATATTCCTAACATTTATCCTACACTAAGCAAGCAAAGATATACAGCAACGCTAATAAACTTTGGTCGGGACGACTGGATTTGAACCAGCGACCACCTACACCCCATGCAGGTGCGCTACCAGGCTGCGCTACGCCCCGAACAGCGCACATTGTAATGTCAGGAACGTCAACTAGCAATTAGTAATTAAATCCAAAAGCACAATCCTTGCAGAAAATGCAATGACAAAAAATTAAAATTAATTTTTTTGGTTCTTTAATTGTAATTTTAATTTCTGACTGGCTTGAAATAGCACCACATTGCGTGAAGTGACGATGGTTGTCACACCGGTTTTTGGATTTCGACCCGGTCGTTCTTTTTTTCTACGCCGACGAAAACTACCTAACCCGGAAATTTTAACGGGCTCCCCTTTTTCTAAGGCTAATACAATTTCTTCAAAAAAAGCATCCGCCAGTTTTGTGGCTAGAGGTCGGCTGAGACTGGGCTCTTGTTGTCTTAAGCTGTTAATCAAATCAGCTTTGGTTAACACTGGGCTCATAGTACTTTAATCCCGTATATGAATAGCAAAACTCTGTTTAAGATTGTCGATTACTTTTTGCATTAAATCATCCACTTCAGCATCAATTAAGGTACGTGTCGGATGTTGCCAACATAAAGCCAAAGCTAAACTACGTTTTTGCGGTTCTTGTGCTGAAAAATAGACATCAAACAAGAAGGATCGATGCAATAACTCACCCGCCTTATGATTCACACGCTGCAAAATAGTTTGTGCGGGATATTTTTCATCCACCCAAAAAGAAATATCCCGCCTTACCATAGGAAATTTAGAATAAGCTTTAAATTGTGGCAAATGTCTGTGCTTAATGGCGGAAGTTTCTAGTTCAAAACAATATACAGGACCCATTAAATCTAACTCAGTGATAATTTTTGGATGTAAAGCGCCAAAATAACCGACAATCTTACCCTCACGTTGTAAGTCACTGGAAAGACCGGGGTGTAAAGCAGGATGTGTTCCTGGGATAAACTGAATATCGTTTTTAGCGGTTAAACTTAATAAGGCTTCCAGATCAGATTTCATCGTAAAAAAATCTAGGGGTGAGTTAGCAACACCCCATTGTTCCGGTAAACTATGCCCACTGGCAACGGCAGCTAAATATTCTTGCTGTTCAAGTTTTTCTTTATGCAACTTAAAACAAACGCCCGTTTCAAATAAACGACAACTAAATTGCTGTCGTTGTTGATTATAGCGCAATGCATTCAATAAACCCGGCCATAAACTGGTACGCATCACTGAGAGTTCACTCGAAATCGGATTTAGTAAGCTTATTGATTCAACGTGCGGAATGAGCGTATGCTGCAATTTAGGCGCTGTAAAGCTATAATTGATGGCCTCATGATAGCCTCGGTCGATAAATAAATCTTGCAGGCGAGTTAAGGAAAGTTGTGTTTCAGATTGCGGTAAAAATCTTAAAGGACTATTCGGCAATGTGACGGGAATATGTTGATAACCATGAATCCGCGCTAACTCTTCGATGAGATCAACTTCTAAGGATAGATCAAAACGCCAAGTCGGTGGCGTTACCTGCCAAGTGTGCGCATCCTTATGTTGTACATTAATCCCTAAGCTAGCAAAAATTGTCGAAATTTTTTCTTCGTTTAAGGAAAAGCCTAAAAATTTTTGTAAATACGCCGGACGAAATTTTATGTTGGGCACAGCCTGCGTTGCTGATTGCACCTGCGTGATAGGCCCTACTTGACCGCCCACAATTTCTGTCAGTAATTCTGTCGCCCGCTCCAAAGCCGACACAGTGATAGCCGGATCTACACCGCGTTCAAAACGGTAGGCCCCATCGGTATTCAATCCATACTGCCTAGCACGACCGGCAAGGCATTTAGGATTAAAAAAGGCGCTTTCCAAAAATACATCCTGAGTTTGCTCGGAGACAGCTGAATGCAAACCTCCCATTATACCGGCTAGAGCTAGCACTTGGTTTTTATCCGCAATCACCAAGGTATTTGGCTCTAAAACCAGGTTTTTACCATCTAATAAAGTAATTTGTTCTTGCGCCTTGGCATAACGCACACACACTTCATCTTTTAATTGCTTGAGATCAAAGGCATGCAGCGGTTGACCTTGTTCTAACATCACATAATTTGTCACATCCACCACCGGATGAATGCTACGTACACCACTACGACGTAAACGTTCTTGCATCCATAAGGGCGTTTTGGCTTGCGTATTGATGTTACGAATAATTCTTCCGGTATAATGCGGACAATCTGCCACGGCGGTAACTTTAATAGTCAATTTATCTTTTATAAGCACCGGTTGTTTAACAAGGGTAGGCTCAGTTAGGGTTTGTTGCGTTATGGCAGCAATATCACGGGCTAAACCTTTGACACTTAAGCAATCGCCGCGATTAGGTGTCAGATGAATATCCAAAGAATGATCATTTAATTGCAAATACTCGCGAATATCTTTACCAAGGGGTGCATCATTGGGTAATTCCAAGATCCCGGCATCTTGTGTTACTTCAGCAAGACCCAACTCACTGCTGGAACATAACATGCCCTGTGAAACCACACCGCGTAATTTAGCTTCTTTAATCAATACATCGTTGGGTAATTGCGCGCCTACTTGTGCAACAGCAACTTTTAAACCCGCTCGACAATTTTTAGCACCGCACACGATCTGCAAATCTGAATCCATACCAATATTCACTTCACACACTTGTAAACGTGAGGCATCAGGATGCGGCACTGCGCTTAACACTTCACCGACAACAACTTTATTAAACGCTCCGGCAACCGGATGCATTGCAGCGACTTCTAAGCCGGCCAAAGTAAGTTGTTCAGCCAATTGCTTGACACTTAAGTTAGGGTTCACCCAGGTACGTAACCATTGTTCGCTTACTTTCATATTAAAATTGCTCTAAAAAACGACAATCATTTTCAAACATTAAACGCAAATCGGGAATTCGATAACGTAATAAAGCTAAACGATCGATGCCCATACCAAACGCATAGCCTTGATATTTATCCGGCGCTAAACCCACTTTTTCTAAAACATTAGGATGCACCATGCCACAACCTAATATTTCTAACCATCCGGTCTGACTGCACACACGGCAGCCTGCTCCGTCACACATCACACATTGGATATCTACTTCCGCCGAAGGTTCAGTAAATGGAAAATACGCCGCACGAAAACGAATCAATAGATCGTTTTTTTCAAAAAAATTCTGTAGAAACTGCGTTAATAAACCTTTGAGCTCAGAAAAATTAGCGGATTCATCGATCAACAATCCTTCAACTTGATGAAACATCGGTGTGTGTGTGACATCTGAATCGCAACGATAGACTCGGCCAGGTGCAATCATTTTTATCGGCGGTTTAGCGTCTTGCATTGCGCGTATCTGTGCGGGTGACGTATGCGTGCGCAACAGTAAACCATTCGCAAAATAAAAGGTATCATGTAAAGCACGCGCTGGATGATTACTCGGAATATTCAATGCTTCAAAATTATAATAATCATTCTCGATTTCAGGACCTTGCTCCATGGTAAAACCCACGCTGGTAAAAAAATCGACAATGCGATTACGCGTACGCGTTACGGGATGCAAGCTGCCATTCGACTGGCCACGACCCGCTAAGGTGATATCCACTTTTTCACGCGCCAATTGCGCGTTGATTTCTTGGTTGACTAATAACGTACTCTGCGCTTTCAACAAGGCTTCAATTTGTTGCTTAGCTTGATTAACCGCTTGTCCTGCTTTAGGTTTTTCAGCCGCTGGCAACTGAGCTAATTTTTTAAGAAAATCATTTAATGCACTTTTTTTACCTAATAGCGAGCTACGTAATTGTTCTAAATCAAAAGAACGTTTTGCTTCGGCTATCGACTGCGCCGCTTGCTGAATAATTTGTTGCAAATCATCTATCATGAAACTAAACCTTTTTTAATTCTTGAATCAGATGCAGAGCTCGGACTCTATAAATCGTTCAGTCTAGCATATCCGTAAGATATATCGGTAGAAAATATCAGCTACTAGCAGGATCTAAATTGATTGTCTTATTGTCGTAGTAGTCGGGCTTGGCTCAGTTTCAAAAATGGGATTAGTGGAGAAAAATATCGAAGAAAAATTACCACCAACAAGATTTTGAGCTAGGTCAGTACTTACACTCGTATTATATCCACACTCGTTCAAGGAATCTTTACTAATTTTGGTCGCTGTATTTCTGCTATTTTCTGCATGATCATCCTGTTTACCGAGCGTACCCGCTAGCGCAGAAAAAAAACAAGCTACTGCCGCAAAGGCTGAGATGAGTTTTCCATCGAAAACTTGAATGGATCGACCTGCTGCATTGGCAGTTAATAAAAGACCATGTGTGATCCGACCCAAAAGAGATTTTTTATTGGCTACAGACACGCACTCTTCAATTTCCTGTGTCGTATTTGGATCAGTCTGTGCAAACAATTGCTTGAAACCGCTTACGAAATTAAGAATAGTTAATACAGTAAACGGAAGATCACCCAAAAACGCAGCAAAACCCACGATCCAAGAACCTATTAAAGTAAATGCAGGAACTAAGCTAGGAATTCCGGTAAAACAGATGAAAAATAAGCCAAACAATGCAAAACCCGTAAACACGACTTGTAAAAGATAACTTAATAACTGCGTAACCGTAAGATTTTTCAATGCTTTTATTTCTTTAATAAACCATTCTAAAAACTCTTTACCCGAAGAAAACTTCGTTTGCATCATATCAACTAAATAAACCCACGCTTTAAATATAATTAAGCTTAAGCCTATCGTCATTCCGAATACTAAAGCGCTGATTAAGATAGCGGGGAATACCACCGGTAGCGTTGGGAAAAGCGTAGCAAGTAAGGCCATACCAAACATAATGGTTAAAGAAGCATTGCTGAGACCCACACCCACTGATAAAACAGCACCGAAAACCAGCAAACATTTCATACGTAATGACAATTGCCTACGTTTACCCTGTTGGTCAATCACTTCGGTGATGCCACCGCTTTTTGCTAAAGCGCGTAAAAATTTACTGCTGTGAACAGAAAAAAGTCCATAATTTGCATAAGTACTGGCAGAAAATATACCCAACCCAGCCAATCCAGCAACTACTACAGAAGTACCCAATCCACTCAACAATAAAAATATAAATCCTCCGGTAGCCAAACCGACGGCTAATGCGCTGAGCAAGCCAATACCCATAGCAAATCCATGTAAAAATTTATCCGCTGCAGGGGTAAAAGATAAAATAGCGTCAGCCGCTTTATCAAAAGTTTGATTGATATTCTCAGGCGTTTCACTCTTTAATGCGCGAATACAATCAGTAAGACAATTTATAAGCTCTGCTTTTGATTCAGAATGGATGGGAGCTAAATCTTTATCGATAAATACACTGACTTCACTCTGCAATCTATTGACTTCTGCGATCAAAGCAGCATGGATAGATCGTCGAAAAGATTTGTCTATACCGCCTTTGAACGTAATTTCTTTGCGTAATTTTCTGTCTTCTAGTTTACGTAACGCAGGATCTTCCCATGCCTTTAAAAAGCTTTGTAGATTCCAAAGCCTCGTACATAAACTCTGCTGTTTAGAGGGATAACGTAAAAATTTAAATGTGAAGCGATTTGCGATAGTTTTAAAGAATCTTTTCTTTTTATCCGTTTCATCAGCAAATGTTCCTTCTACACAATTATTAACATCTTGGACAAAATCCTTTTCCAGAATATTTACTAACTGAACTAAATGCTTTATATAAGCAGAAAAATTTCCTTCCAGTAATAATTGATTATTTGCTTCGATTAATTGCTTGAATTGCATAATGAATTTTTTCTTTTGGGGAAATTTGTCACGCGCTTATGAATTTGATATTGCCATTTTAATGCAACATGACATATTTAATTATAAATGGTAAAACTTAGGTTTTGCTTAAGCGATTTAAAATAAAATCATCCATAACAAACGTATTTTAAAAGGAAAAATAAGATGCATTAATGCTATCGCATTAGAAGATACTTGGACTAAAATATAGTTTTAACCCTGACTTTTATTAGCGGTTAGGAAGTTAGTCTAAAATTGGGATCAGAATCTGATAATCCAGCCACTGATAAGTCACCATTTCTTTCCCCCTCAGGAAGATTAAAAAAAGCAAAATTTTTAAAACTATTTTTCACTTTTTTTGCTTGCAGTGCTTCTAGCACTTTAGGTAGATGACTGTTCATTTGAAAAGTAAAAAGAGGAAATTTTTCAACTGATATTTTTATTTGACTAATTAAATGGGCGTTATTACTTGTAATCGACACTAAATTTAGATTTTTTTCAGTACAAAGACTATACATTGAAAAGCCCCAAATAGGATGTACATTTTTCATACGGTCGAGTTCGGTTACAAGCGCATCCCAGTGCTCACTATTTTTAGATGTCATACCCTCTGGCTTTTCTGCTTCGGGATTTTTAAATAAAATATGGGCTTGGAGTAATTTTGTCATTCTTTGGGAATCAACGTCAGATTTCGATGCCACATCGATCGGCCTAAAACCTTTCTCGCCTTCTGCATAGGGATTAGCACCGTATTGCAATAAAAGATTGACTAGGGTTTCTTCCTTTTCTCCTACCTTATCTAATTCGACAGCCCTATGCAGAGGCGTATTATCTAAAATATCTTTAGTATCTACATCAGCACCGTATTTTAGTAGTAAAGCGATGGCTTTTCGTGCGCGAAACACGGCTGCCAGATACAAAGGTGTTCTACCAAACCTATCCTGTGCATTTAAACAGGCTCCTTGTTTTATAAGAAATTTTATCAATTTTATCGGTTGAGAAGTATCGATCGCTTGATGCAGTAAAGTATAATTATATTCCTTTTTTCCCATTTTCATATTTACATTAAGGTTTTTCTTTTTAAGAAGATAGGCAATAAAATCAATATCATGTTTTACATCCATTGCATTAAATAATGCATAATTTAAAGCTTCGGGCGACACATTTAATTGCATATCAAGTATTCGAAAATCTACCATATTCTGTTTTATTTTTTTTATGCTTTGTTCATCCATACCCGCCTTCCCTTTATAAAAATGTAATCTGCATTGATTGCTTAATAGTTGCTATAAAGCGGTTTGATTTTACGCCAAAGCTAAAAAAATAATTTTTTGTTTACTGAGTTAGTAATAATCTTGGATAAAAAAACATTAAAAATGCAGCGCTTTAACTCAAGCGATCATATTCTTCTAAAGTTATTCTTCTCGCTTCCGTCTCTAACATAATCGGAATCTCATCTCGAATAGGATAAGCTAAACGATCAAAACGACAGATGAGTTCTTGAGCCGATTTTTCATACACCAAACTTGCTTTGCATAACGGGCAAACTAGAATACTGAGCAAATATTTATCCATCGCAACCTCGTCGTAGAGCGACTGTTTCTCTTAAATAAGTCGGTAAAGCTTCGGCCGCAGTAACTATTTCACCACGCCGATAAGCCTCTGCAGCAATCACCGCAGCGTCATAGGCCTTAGGATAGCGTTGTGGAACCCAACGCCGCAACTGATTTTTGAATTGTGTTTCGAATAAGTCATGGTATTGATCCCAACCACTACCGACTCCCATGAAACAGGTTAAACCGCTCGTGTCACAATGGTGTGGTAAGCATAATTGTTCAACGCCGCAGGCTTGGATGATTGCGGTTTCAGTATGTAAACGATAGGCAGCAGAAAAAACCTCCTGTAAACGCGCGTCGATAGCCGTTAGCACCTGCGGCGCTTGCAATTCTCGGTAAGCACCTTGTGCCAAACAATGTAAACTAGACACTAACACAACCGGTAAATCAGCAGCAAAAGCACTCGCTTGAATAACGCTTGCAGCAATACGTATTCCAGTAAAACTACCGGGTCCACGTGTAAAAGCTAACGCGTCTAGATCGCGTAACTTAAGCCCCGCTTCATCTAACAAAGATTGCATCATGGGTAAAATCAGTTGTGAATGGGCGCGCGGTGCACATTGATAACGTTCCTGAATATGCTCTTGGTACAGCAAAGCCGCCGAACAGGCTTCGGTACAGGTATCAATGGCTAATAGCTTAAGTGACATACATTTTAGTTATACTTTAACGCTTCGCCATAGTAATTGGCTGCAGCAGAGGAGAATTCACCCGTTTCTTTATCAAAGACATTAAAAAACTGTATTGAAATTTATTCACGGATGGTTTTATTTTTTTGAACTAATTCCAATAGATTGTTGTGGATGGGTTGCACAACATTGGAACTTGAAGCATTCAGCTTCTTGTAGTTTTCATCCATAAAAATTAATATTTATTTAATTATTAGATTTATTAATAAATTGTATTGCGTGAAGCGAAATTTTTAACGTAATCATTTTTCTAGATATTGTAATTTATCTTCTTTCTCTTTCCATTCATCAGCATCGGCAGGCGGGTCTTTACGGTGCGTAATATTCGGCCATTTTTGCGCGAGTTCTTTATTCAACGCTAAAAATTCTTGGTACTTTTCCGGTAAATCATCTTCGACATAAATAGCATTGACGGGACATTCTGGTTCACACAGACCACAATCAATGCATTCGTCAGGATGGATTACCAACATGTTCGGCCCTTCATAAAAACAATCGACCGGACATACCTCGACACAATCGGTATATTTACAACGTATACATTTTTCAGTGACTAAAAATGTCATTGGACTACTTTAAAAATACAAATTGAATTAAATCTGGTGCCCGGGGCCGGACTCGAACCGGCACAGTGTTACCACCGAGGGATTTTAAGTCCCTTGCGTCTACCAATTTCGCCACCCGGGCAATATAATATTATCTTTCTTTTTCTTGCTCTCTAACTGGAGGCTAGGGCCGGAATCGAACCGACGTACGCGGCTTTGCAGGCCGCTGCATGACCACTCTGCCACCCAGCCAATCTTTTATATCTAATGGCTTTGTCTTTTTATTAATTTCTTCGTTGGATGCTTGTTTCCGGTGCTCATGTACTTCGCAGTACATTCCGCTCCTCAACAATCACCCGCCTTGAACTTAACAAAAATACTTCAGCCTATGCGTCTATAAACATCTAAAAATAAAAACTTTGGAGCGGGAAACGAGGCTCGAACTCGCGACCTCAACCTTGGCAAGGTTGCGCTCTACCAACTGAGCTATTCCCGCAAAACGGGTGTTATTGTAACTGCATGAAAAATACTGTCAAGAAGATAAATCATGCCAAGCCGCTTTTAAATATAAACACATACTCCATAACGTTAACAATACGGCAAGATAAAGTAACACATAACCTGACCAAGCAAATCCTATCCAAGCGCCCGGTTTGTAAAGTAATAATAAAATGATGGCTAACATTTGTATTGTTGTTTTTATTTTCCCTATCATGGTAACGGCCATGTGCTTATTTTTACCAATTTCTGCCATCCATTCACGCAATGCAGATACCATAATTTCGCGACAAATAATAACAATCGCGGGAACCGCTAAATAAGGTAAGGAGCGATCACCGACTAATAATATCAATGCTGTTACAACAATTAATTTATCCGCAACCGGATCGAGGAATGTACCTAGTTTAGACACTTGACCTAAACTGCGTGCTAAATAACCATCTAACCAATCCGTCATCGCGGCAAAAATAAAAATGATCGCAGCCAATATATGGCTACCTCGAAAGGGTAAATAAAATAATAAAATAAAAAATGGAATTAAAACAATGCGCAGTAAGGTCAATATATTGGGGATACCCATAAGGTGTATACCAGCAGCTAGCAAATTTTGTGATTAGCTTAGTGTAACCGGTTAGTTTAGGCTTTTAAAGCTAAATAAATCTGTTCGGCTAAACGTTTACTGATACCGGGTACCTTAGCGAGATCGGTGGCGCTGGCATTTTGTAAGGCTTGTAACCCACCAAACTGGCGTAATAATTCGCGGCGTCGTTTCGCGCCGATACCTGGAATATCTTCCAATGCCGAAGTTCGTCTTTTTTTTGCACGCCGACCACGATGACCGGTGACAGCAAAACGATGTGCTTCATCGCGTATCGTTAAAATAGCACGCAAGGCCAAAGAATCGGCTGCTAATGTAATCGCTTGCGATCGGGAAGAAAGATATAAGCTTTCCAGTCCTGATCGTCGCCCCGGTCCTTTCGCCACGCCTATAATGAGGACACCACTGATCTGTAATTCTTCTAAAACGTGTTCGGCCTGTTTTAATTGACCTTTACCGCCGTCGATAAGCAAAACATCCGGTAAATTTTTTTCTTCTTTCTTCAAATATTTATAACGCCGTAGCAGTGCTTGACGCATTGCCGCATAATCATCGCCAGGCGTAATATCCTCAATATTAAAGCGCCTATAATCCATTTTTCGTGGACCTTGTGCGTCAAATACCACGCACGATGCCACTGTTGCTTCGCCTTGTGTGTGACTAATATCAAAGCATTCTAAACGTTGCGGTAAATTATCCAGGCGCAACGCCGTTTGCAAACATTCGAGTTGTTTATAAAACGCCAATTTATCCGAAAGATGCGCGGCTAAGGCTTGTTGTGCATTGTCATTGGCCAATAGCAACCAGTGCTGCTTTTCACCGCTCGGTTTACTCAGTAATTTAACTTTATGTCCCGAACGCTCCGCTAGCGTAGCCATTAACCAAGCTTGTTCGGCAATTTTTAACGGCAAAATGATCTGTTCAGGAATGCTATGCGTAATTTCATTTTGTAAATAAAATTGTCCAATAAAAGCCGATAACACTTCTGCGGCTTCATGTTCTGGAGGAACATTCGGAAAATAGGCTTTTCCACCCAATAATCGACCATGGCGCACATTCATCACATACAATACATAATGAGAGGGTTGTTGTGCTAAACCAATAATATCCAAATTTCCCTGGCTGGTAGTAATGACTTGTTTTTGTTGAATTTCACGCAGCGCTGCAATCTGGTCACGCAAACGCGCTGCAGTCTCATAATCTAATTCTTGAGCTGCCTTTTCCATTTGTTCAGCAATATCATCGATAACCGTTTGATTTTTTCCTTGTAAAAATAAAACGGTATTGTTTACATCATGCTGATAATTTTCTGATGTAATCAATCCAACACAAGGGCCGGTACACCGTTTAATTTGATATTGTAAGCAAGGCCTAGTACGATTGCGGAAAAAACTATCTTTACATGACCTAATTCTAAATAATTTCTGCAATAAATTTAAAGTTTCCCGGACTGCCAAGATACTCGGAAACGGTCCAAAATATTGATATTCTTTGCTGCGGGCACCGCGATAAAACGCTAAGCGCGGATAACTTTGATGTTTGCTTAAAATAATATACGGATAACTTTTATCATCACGTAATAAAATATTATAGCGTGGCTTGAGTTGCTTAATAAGATTACTTTCGAGTAGTAAAGCTTGGTTTTCAGTTTCAGTCATCGTGGTTTCGATGGCGGTAACCTGTCGCATCATCAACGCAACACGACTACTTTGCTGAGCTCGGAAATAACTGGTGAGACGTTTTTTTAAATTTCGTGCCTTTCCAACATACAATACTTGTTGCTCGACATTTAAAAATAGATAAACGCCAGCACTTTGACTGATAAAAGCAAGTTGCTGCTTTAAATTCGACGTTTCGCTAGCACCTGCCACCACAATCACCCATTAACAACTTAAAAATCAGCTTATACGCTTGTTACTTCAAGATGCAAACAGCATCTTGAAGTACACAAGTATATTTTATTTATTTAAGTTATCAAATATCTGTTTTACCGTCTTCAATGCCGGTAAATTAGGAAACTGCGTAGCCAAAGCATCTACTAAAACGCCGACGCCTTTAAAGCCGGTTTTGGTCGTAGTCTGTTGTTGATTCAGTTCCTTAGAAACATTAATTTGTTGATTTTGTTGGCTTTTAAGTTGATCTTTAATCATTTGTACTTCGTGGCGTAACTCTGCACAGCAATCGCTGTCTTGCGCCCAAACGGGACTCACCGCAAAAACGGCTAATAAGAATAATGTGACTGGTTTTAATACTGACATCCGAAAAAACCTCCTTATGACATAAAAAGGGATCCACCGCACACAGCCATTAAACGCCCGGCGCGGACTTAAAACCGAACAAGAGTATAAGCAACCCTTCATTTCGGTACCAAGCAAACGAAGCATAGTCTAAAGAGCAAACTTATGCTAAATGCTAGATTTTTGTTCGGAATTTTTGCTGATTTTATGCACGATTCATGGGTTAATTTTTGTTGGTAAATTTTAAAAATCTAATTTTAAGAAAGAATATTTCTTCTTAGTAACGCCCATCAATGAACCTACGAGTATTTTTAAAAAACACAACACGACAGAAAATTTATGAATAATTATTTATAAATTGATATTTTTAATTCTTGTCAATGCACAAGAAAAAAAGTAAGATAAAAATTCAAATTTTTTATTACAAAAATTAGAAAAGGAATTCTATGCCGTATTCTATCGAACAAAAAAAAATTTTAATCATACCTTTATCTTCCTTTATCCGCTTTAATAAGCAAATGGCCGGTGCGCAATTAGCCAATTTATTTGGAAAATCTTTGGATGACATATTTAGTTGTGACGAAGAAATACAAGAATATGAGAAATTTTGTAAAAATTTATTGGACAAAATTCTAACTTCAAAAATTGTAGCTGATTTTAATCTAGGAAAAAAAACTACACAGGAATTTATTGCAGAAGTGTTAAGTTTTTTAAAGTTACCTGACAGCAAATCATCGCCTCTTAAAACAGCCTGGAATTCTTTGCTTGAGTTTGATAGAGAAACAGTGGATACCTTTTATGAGTTAATTAAACTCACTCATCAAGGAAAATCAATTTATTTTATTGGAGATACCAATGAATTGCATGCTAAAAAAGTTTTAGACATTTTTAGAAAATTTTCATTCAAGCAAATCTATTTAAAATTTCTAGAAAATTTACCTGAGACAATACCAACTGAGCCTTTCACAGTGAGTCAACTTGCTGACCCAGAATTGGCAAGTAACGTCTTATCCCAGTCACACGGCAACGTGTATTTTTGTTTATCTTATATGTATAACACTTTAATAGAACAACCTAAAGATATCTTGAGCAAGTTATTTACCCCTTTTACTTTCACCCCAGGCCTGTTAATGTGTTTAAAAGATTATTTAAATACCTTGGGTAAAACTAAAGACGATATTTTACTGGTAAATCCTTACAAAAAATCTAATGCTATAACAAAAAAATTAGCATTTGATACCATCTCAAAAGATAATTTTTATACTGATTTACATAAATCTGTTGATACTGCCGTAGCATCAATTTTTGCCCCGCTATCCAGCGAAGGGCATTCTGCAACGATAGAATCATTCCCTTTATCAACCCAAGCTTAATTTTATACGATGAATTTTTAACAATTAAACATCAGGAAACCAAGTTATGCTACCCACTCAAACTGCACAAAACATAACTCAAGATTACTCAGCTTATATCATAAATTTATCAACTTGCCATACAGTCGCGCCCATCCCTAAGGTTATAGATAATTTTGCTAAGTTGCACTACGACTATGCGAACAGTTGGTTGCACTTTGAATGGTATAGCAAACTTTGGGTCAGGTTAAAATCCTTTACCATGCTACCCGTAATTAATGAATACAAATTGGGAAAAATAGACACGGATACCTTTATAAGTAAACTGAAAGATATTTTTTATTTTATTCCAACTGAAGTAAGCACAGAAAAATTAACAGGCGCATGGAATTCATTAATTACCTGGGATCCTAAATCAACAACAAAATTACAAACCTTAATCGACAAAAATCAATCTATTTATTTTATTTCCAATACCAACCCGTTAAATATAAAAAAAGTCATAGAATTATTTGAGGAAAACTTACCTAATGACTGGAAGTTACCTGAAGAAACAGAAGCAAAACCTTTAGAAATTGCAGATAATTTTTATCTTTGTACTTCTTACCAATATAAAGAATTTAAAGAAGGAACGCCGGGCTTGATAGCTATATTAAAAGAATATCTGCTGAATAAAGGGGAAAAATTAGAAAATATATTGCTAGTAAGCCAATACAAAAGGGATCTAGATAAAGCAAAAGAATTAGGTATTGAGAGTCAATCGGCTGATCAATTCTTCCCTAAGGTTTCAGCGCAAATAGCATCACAATCCACTGCTTTAAATAATGCAATCGTGCCGCCCACTCAGTGGACCATCCCACCACCACTGCCCAATAATTTATTCAGGAGTAATCAACCTATTTTTGCAAAAGTAAAACAACAAGAAAAATGCACTGACAAAAACTCTTCGGAAGAAACTCCTTTGCTCAGTAATGTCAATACGCACTAATAAAAATCATCCGGAGGAATATTACTCCTCCGGTGTCGTATCCGATGATTTATCCGAATAACCCTCTTCTTCTTCCAATAAGCCATAACGTAAAGCAAGATGGGTTAATTCGACATCGTTATGTACCCCTAATTTTTCATACAATCGATAGCGATAGGTATTCACTGTTTTAGGGCTTAAACAAAGTTTTTTGGCAATGCCGTTCACTTTTGTACCATGTGTAACCATGTACATAACTTGTAATTCACGTTCGGAAAGTTGGGCAAAGGGTGATTTGGACGCATCAGAAACTTGACGTAATGCCATTTTTTGCGCAATTTCTAAGGTGATATAAATTTGACCGGCAACCACTTTACGAATCGCGGTAATCAATTCTTCGGCATTGGTATTTTTGGTAATATATCCTGCCGCCCCAGCACGCACCAGACGATCCGGAAAAGGTCCTTCACTAAATACAGTAACGACGATAATTTTAAGTTTAGGATTTACACGAATCAAACGGCGGGTGGCATCTAAACCACCTATCCCAGGCATTTTTAGATCCATCAATACCACATCAGGCTTAGTTTCCTTTACTAAATTAATAGCGGCTTCGCCACTTTCAGCTTCACCAATCACATTAATATCACGAACATCCTCTAACAAGCGCTTCATCCCTAAACGTACTAAGGCATGATCGTCAACGATAACGACGTTAATCATAGAACGCCAACTCCTCTTGTCAATTTCATTTTTTTGGCGGAGGGACAGGGATTCGAACCCTGGAAGGAGTTACCCCCTTGACGGTTTTCAAGACCGTTGCTTTCAACCGCTCAGCCATCCCTCCTACTTTAATCAGTAGCTACCGCTTTACAAAACGGAAATAGTGTCTGTTTGCACCTTTCAGGCCCATTATAAGTGCTATAAGCTATATTAGCATAAACTATATAGGATGTAGACTATAAAGAAATACGTCAAACACTGAACTGAGATTACGCAATTAACTTTTATTGATCATCTTGTATATTCAGCATTTGACGTTTGTGTTTAAAAAATTTCTGTAATTTTTCTGCACAGATTTCTGCTAACAAACCATCAGTAAAATCAAAGGTATGATTTTGTCCCTTTAAAAGGGACCATTGGGTAGTTATTACGCCAAAACGTGTATCATAAGCACCAAACACCAGTCGCTTAATCCTAGCTTGAATCATTGCACCTACACACATTAAGCAAGGTTCTAAGGTAACATACAATGTCGATTCGACTAAACGATGATTTTTTAGCTGTTTGGCCGCTTGTTGCAGTAATAAAATTTCAGCATGTGCGGTAGGGTCACACTGCGTTAGTGTTTGATTGTGAGCGCTACAGATGATCTGTTGATTCAGTACCAATACCGCACCGACCGGGATTTCGCCATCCCTCTCTGCAAGCTCCGCCGCTTCTAAAGCACGCTGCATATAATAGATATCTAGATCAAGCTGCTGCATAACACGAACATGTTGTTAAATAAATTTTGGAATTATCCCGCGGTTTAGCCGCGGGATCTAGCTTGAGTTAAAAGACCTAATCTTTGTCTTTCACTCAACAAAGGCAGATTGGAGATGGTAAAAAATAATCAACTTATTTTTTGTTACACATTTTACAATGATCGCAACCGCAATGGCAGCCTTTGTGTGAACGAGGACAGCATAAATATTTTATCAATGCGCCCACCGCTAAAATCGGCAGCATAATATCGAAGAATCGTGAAACCATGACGATGGTATCAACCGACTCAGGTTTCGCAAGACTTGCAGCAATAGCCATCAGAACAGCAATAATAATCACTATTGCTGGGAAGAATTTACGACACATAGTAGGGTCTCCTTGCAATTTTAAATAAAAAATTAGGTCTCTAACAACAATACAACGTTGTATTTTATTTTACCGCAACAGTAAGGCGGTAAATAGTATCATAGTTGGATTTTATTGTCTTTGCCTAACCGCTTCGAATAAACAGATCCCGGCAGCAACCGAAACATTTAAGCTGCTGACGCTACCCGCCATTGGAATAGCGATCAAACCATCACAGCGTTCTTTGGTTAAGCGGCGCAAACCTTTACCTTCGGCGCCCAAAACCAACGCCAATGCTCCCGTCAATGTCGTCTCATAAATAAGCTGTGTGGCTAAGTGATCCAAACCATAACACCACACTCCGGCCTTTTTTAGCTTTTCTAAGCTTGTTGCTAAATTCGTGACCGTAAAAAGCGGCGTCATTTCAGCCGCACCTGCAGCTATTTTTCGCACACTTGCTGTCATATTCACCGAACGGTCCTGTGGAATAATGACGGCATCTGCACCGGCTGCATTCGCAGAACGCAAACAGGCACCTAAATTATGCGGATCTTGAACCTCATCTAACACTAATAAAAACGGCGGTCTTGTTTGGTCTTGTAATCGATGCTCTAACAAAATAAATAAATCACGTTCGTTTAATGGTTTAGAAGTTTTTATCTCCGCTAACACACCCTGATGTACGCCACCTTTTGACCATTCATCACATTGATACTTTGATAAACTTTGCATTGGAATGTCAAGAGAATCTGCTAACTGCAGAATCTCCTGGATGCGTTTATCTTCGCGGCCCTCTTGTCGATAGAGTTGACATATTTTTTCTGGATTTGATTTTAATAACGCCGTAATGGCATGAAAACCAAAAATAAATTCTTTTTTATTGATATGACTCATGTTAAAATTTTGCTATCGATAAGTTAAACATCTAATGAATCTAATGATAAAAGGATTTAAACGTGCCCCACAGTTTAACACTTCAAATAAACCTTGAAAATTTTAATTTTTTTAAATACAGATTTTTTAGTTTTTTATTGTCTCCCGCGCAAAAAAATGTTGTGCGAACGCTCAAAAAAGCTCGTGAAGACATATCCAGATTAAAAAAGCAAGATTTTTTGGAATTCACGGCACACAATGAATTTCATATTTCTCGTGGTGCTGCCTATGCAATAACTGAATTTTTGCAAGATAGGTTTGATCAAGAAATCAATCGTTTAAACGATTTACATGCGGCACTCGAACTAAAAAACATTAATTTAAACGATCTACGCGCGGCACTCGAACTAAAAAATAATAATTTAGACGATCTACCTGCGATACTCAAAAAAAACAATATTAATTTAGAAGATCTATACAGTGTAATTAAGCAAAAAGAAATTAATTTAGAAAATCTGCGCACGGCGCTCGAACTAAAAAAAATTAGTTTAGAAGATCTACAAGAAGCCTTTGAAAATAATTATCAAATTAAGGATAAGGAAATCTTATCCACCATCCTATTATGCTTGGTGGAACCCGTCTGGATTCCTGGCAACTTATCAGCACTCGCTCTTTCTCTACTATTACCCATTGACTGTCACTGTTCAAACTTAAGCGGAAATGGCGCTAATAAATCGAGATTACAAGTCAATGCCAAAACTGATAGCAACGCTATCGAGTTTTGCCTCAACTTACATATAATGGATAATGACAGTAACCTTATCCAGGGCTCTGTTGAAATTAAATTTTCGATTAAAAGAAAAATGCCACTGCAAATAAAATTTCCAGCTATGACAATGCAATTAAAATTTCCTGATGAACAAAAGTCTGAACAATTTCAACAAAAATTAGCAAAAAATTTTAAAGGCTGGTTATTACTTCAAAATGAATCCGATTACATACCGATTAAACTTAATGAATGGCGATCCATTCAGATAGATTTCTGGGTATTTCCGATCTTAATAGGGCTTTTAGTTGGTTTAAGCGCTATGATTAGTTTCTTCGCTTTAAGCTTAACGCCTATATCTCCGTTGCTGCTACCACCTTTGGGTTTAGCATTGGGTTTATGCTTAGCGGGTGTTATGAACACTTATGCACAGATTAATATAAAAAAAGAACAAAACAAATCTCAAAGACCTATCCATCTACTCAATAAAAAATCGACACAAGATACGGGTTTTTTCAATCATCCTGCGCCACTTAATCCTTTTAATCCTTCTACAGCTGAAACTCAATTTATATTGAATAGATAAAGAACACGCTATTTTCTTTTTTTGTATTTTTTAATTTTTTTTGCAGATTTTTGCACTTCCGGCTCGATTAATTCAAAATCAATTTTACGTTGATCCAAATCGACACGCCCTACTCTCACCTGAATTCTGTCGCCTAAACGATAAACTATTCCGGTACGCTCACCTTGCAAGCAATGACGATTCGCATCAAATTGATAATAATCATTATGCAAGGCGGTGACATGCACTAAGCCTTCAACATAAATATTTCGCAATTCGACAAATAAACCAAAACCAGTTACATTGGTAATGATGCCCTCAAAGGTTTCACCGACGCGATCGCGCATATATTCACATTTCAACCAATCTAATACTTCACGTGTCGCTTCGTCGGCACGTCGTTCGGTAGTCGAACAATGTTCACCCAAACGAGAAATAGTGACCTTATCATAGAAAAAATTCTTTGGTTTACGTTTTGCTAATACATGGCGTATCGCTCGATGAACTAATAAATCGGGATATCGTCGTATCGGTGAGGTAAAATGTGCATAGGCATCGAATGCTAAACCAAAATGACCAATATTTTCTGGACTATAGATGGCTTGACTCAACGATCGCAACATAACGGTTTGGATCAAATGTGCATCCGGTCTGTCAGCAATTAATTTTAACAAGCTTGAATAATCTTCGGGTGTGATGACTTTTTTATTCGGAAAACGTAAACCCAATTCGGCGAGAAAACTTTTTAGATCCGCTAATTTTTCCGCCGCAGGAACCGCATGAATCCGAAATAAAGTTGGAATTTTAGCTTTCAATAAAAAATGCGCTGCCGATACATTGGCTAATAACATACATTCTTCGATAATACGATGTGCCACGGTACGCACGCTGGGAATGATCTGTTTAATTTTTCGATTGGGTCCAAAAATAACTTGCGTTTCGGTGGTCTCAAAATCAATCGCGCCGCGCGCTTCACGCCTTTGACGTAACAATTGGTATAGACTATGCAGATTTTGTAAGTGGGGTAATAGATTTTTATACGCGGGTGGACATTTATTAGTTGTTAACCAAGTCGCCACTTCATTATAAATTAAACGTGCTTTAGAGTGAATGGTAGCAGGATAGAATTGAAAGCGTTTTAATTCTCCTTTACTAGAAATCAACATATCGCAAACCATGCACAGTCGATTCACTTTAGGCTTTAAAGAGCATAGCTCATTGGAAAGCACTTCCGGTAACATGGGTAATACACTATTCGGAAAATAAACCGAATTTCCTCGTGCTTCTGCTTCTTTATCTAATTCACTTTGCGGGCTGATATAATGACTGACATCCGCAATAGCCACTACTAAACGCCATTGTTTTTTTTGTCGCTCACAATAAACGGCGTCATCAAAATCCTTGGCGTCCGCACCATCAATCGTAACAAACGCCAAATCTTGGAGATCAATCCGATCCTCTTGCTCATCACTCGTTGGCACACCGGCTTGTAAAGCAGCAATTTCTTCCTGCACCGAATCGGGCCAGATATGCGGAAGATTATAATTACGTATCGCTATTTCTATTTCTAAACCCGGCGCCATGTGTTCGCCCAGTATTTCGGTAATGCGACCAATCGCTTGCTGACGAAAACTAGGAAAACGCGTTATTTCAACGACGACAATCTGTCCTGATGTTGCTGCGCTTTCATCATCAACACCGATTAAAATATCTTGCGTAATACGACTATTCGACGGTACAACAAAAGCGACACCTTTCTCTTTGAAAAAACGTCCGACTAAAGAAGGTGTGTTTCGTTCTAAGACTTCGGCAATTACTCCTTCACGTCGATTACGTCGATCCATTCCAATGACGCGCGCTAAAACTCTATCGCCGTGAAACACCAGCTGCATCTGTCGCGCACTTAAATACAGATCATCGCTACCATCATCAGGAACTAAAAATCCAAATCCATCACGATGACCAATCACCCGGCCACGCACCAAATTCATTTTGTCTGGCAAACCATATCCTTCACGTCGCGTTAAAACAATTTGTCCATCGCGTTCCATCGCCCGTAAACGACGACGCAAGGCTTCTTGACGTTCGGGATCGCTTAAACCCAAACGTTGATTAAGCTCCTCGCGTTTAACCAGATGGCCACATTTTTTTAAGAAATCTAAAATATACTCGCGACTAGGAATGGGATTATCATATTTACCGGCTTCACGTGCCGCATAAGGATCAACGAAGCGTTTCGATTTTTTTGCCATAGTTATCACTAATTAATGAGTTGATACACATTCTACTCTTGAAAATTCAGAATCGTTCCAATAGTTACTCAGGCAAACGGTCCAAATGTGCAAATACGTTAGGAATAAATTTTAACACCACAAAGGTTATGCCTTGTTATGCCTTAATTCTCTATAAGGAATTAGGTAATATAGCATAAATAGTCGTTTTTTTTGAAAAGATAATGTTTTATCTGAAAATCATTCTATGCAAATGAAAGACTAAACGATAGGTCATATCAAATTATAGACTTACTTTAAAAAGGAATAGTTAAAGAAAACAAATTCAATTATTTAATAACCTATATCACTCCGGACTTTTCCCCAAAATACCCAATAAGACCAAGCGGTATAAATTAAAATAATGGGTAATAAAATTAAGGTGCCAATAGCAAGAAAGAGTTGTGTTTCAGGAGAAGAAGCCGCTTGCCAAATCGTGAAATGAAAAGGAACTATCATCGGAAACAAACTAACCGCTAAACCTAAATAACCGAGTAAAAATAAAGCTAACGCCCCAAAAAAAGGCATAATATCGTTAGATTTTTTGAGTAAACGCCATTCCACTATCGCTAGGGCTGCAGTAACGAGGGGGATAGGCGAAAAATAAAGCAGATTTGGCCAAGTAAACCATCGTTGTCGGACCGAAGGATCAACAAACGGTGTCCATGCAGAAACAATGATTATTGCAAAAATGACACCAATTAAACATATCCGTCCTTGATGACGGGCAGATCGTTGTAATTCACCTTCAGTTTTTAAAATTAACCAACAGGCACCTAATAAGCCATATCCAAAAACCAGTGCTAAACCTGTAAATAATGAAAACGGCGTAAAACAATCCCAAGAGCTACCTACAAATAATCGACCATTAACTGCAAATCCTTGAATAAAAGCACCTAAAATAATTCCCTGAGCAAATGTAGCAATTAAGGACCCGACACTAAAGCCGCGATCCCACACAGTGACATGTGCCGCTTCACCAAAATGATACTCAAACGCCACGCCGCGGAATGCCAAAGCCAACAACATAATCAGCACTGGAAAATAAACAGCAGGAATAATGATAGCGAAGGCCAGTGGAAATGCCGCCAACAATCCCACTACGCCAAGTATCAGCCACGTTTCATTGCCATCCCAAACAGGAGCAATTGAGTTCATCATTAATTTACGGGCTTCGCGATGCGGTGCAAATGCATAAAGAATACCGACACCGAGATCAAATCCATCAAGTAACACATAGAAAAATACGCCGATGCCTAATATAAATGTCCATAACATAATCAAATTATTTGTCATTTAAAAACTCCGGCGTAGATGAAATAGGACTGCTTGGTTGTTGTCCAGCAATAGGCGCATTGGGCTCATCAATAAACCCTTTCCGGGCAACCCGGGTCATTAAAAAAATACCGACAGGGAAGATAATTAAATAAACCAATAAATAACCGAGTAAAGAAAGTAAAACATCCACACCTGTTAATGAAGGACTGACAGAATGCGAGGTCCTTAACAAACCATACACCGTCCACGGTTGACGTCCTACTTCTGTGGTAACCCAACCGGCTAATATCGTTAGAAAACCAATCGGTGCAATATATTGAGCAGATTTCAAAAACCAACCTGTATCAAATAGCCGATGTTTAAATCGCAACCATAAACTCACTACAATGAACAATAACATGATCGTACCCAAGCCCACCATAATGCGAAAAGAGAAAAACGGAATAGCGACGGGAGCACGATTTTCAACAGGAAATTGTTTTAATCCAGGAACAAGCCCATTAATATGATGGGTTAGAATAATACTACCTAATAGAGGTATTTCTAACACATCATGATTCATTTGTTTTTTTTCATCGGGAATAGCAAACAAGGTAAGAGGTGCGCGTTTTTCAGGGGACCAATGTGCTTCAATAGCGGCTAATTTAGCCGGCTGATACTTTAATGTATTAAGACCATGTAAATCACCCAAAACAATTTGTAGTGGAACCAAAACGGTTAAAAGCGCGGTGGTCATGGAAAACATTTTTCGACCTTCTTCTGCAAATCGCTGCTGACGAATAAAATACGCACCCACCGCAACAACGACAAAACCTGTTGTAATATAAAAACCAACCACGGTATGCACAAAACGATAAGGAAAAGAAGGATTAAAGATAATTGCTAACCAATCGCTGGGAAAAAAGCGGCCATTGATTAATTTATAGCCAGCAGGTGTTTGCATCCAACTATTCGTCACTAAAATCCAAAAAGCGGATAACAAGGTTCCAAAAGCCACCATTAATGCAGAAAAGAAATGCGCCCAACGTGGCACAAGTTTACGGCCAAACAATAATATACCAAGAAAAGACGCTTCTAAGAAAAAAGCAGTTAAGCCTTCGTAAGCTAATAAGGGAGATAAAACATTAGCCGTTGCATCCGAAAAGCGACTCCAGTTCGTTCCAAACTGAAAGGGCATAACGATCCCTGACACTACGCCCATTCCAAACGAAATCGCAAATATTTTTGTCCAAAAGCTAGAAAGACGCAAATAGATGCCACGATGCGTGAAAAAATTCATTCCTTCTAAAACAGCAATAAAAGACGCCAATCCAATCGTAAACGCCGGCATTAAGATATGGAAAGCAATTACCCAGGCAAATTGTAAACGTGACAAAAAAAGGGGATCAAGATGTATCATTAATTTTCCTAAAGCGAAGTATTAAATGTATTAATCAACTGAGGCATCTATTAGAATAACTTTATGATATAAAATTTCACTTAATAGGTATAAACCTATTTATCAAATTATCAAATTATTTTTAATATTGATTAAAAATATTAGGTATTATCTCATATTAAAATTCTTTTACAAATCACCGTATAAACTTTGTACTACACTGACAGCCGCTAAACCGGCCGTTTCTGCTCTCATGATACGTGGTCCTAGTTGCATAGAACTATAATCTGCGCAACGAGCACACTTCAACTCATTTTCTGACCAGCCGCCCTCAGGACCTACCAATAGCGCAACACTCTGGCAACGCGGGAAAGAATTGATATTTTTCTTAGCGCAAGGATGTAAAATTATGCGCTGATCCGCTTTTATCGAAGTCGTAGCGACATCAAAGGTCATAGGATTCTCTAATTTCGGCAAACGTGTTCTTCCTGATTGTTCGCTGGCGGCGAGCATCACACCTTGCCAATGTAAACAACGTTTCTGCCATCGTTCAGGTGCTAACTTAAGTGTACTGTGTGCTGTTAACAAGGGTATAAAACGTGTAACACCTAATTCCACAGCTTTTTGCAGCATATAATCCATTTTTTCTGAGCGCAATACCGCTTGCGCTAAAGTAATTTGCATAGGCGATTCACGATTCACCTCATCAAATTTACCGAGCTTTGCGGTAACCGTACTTTTAGTTATTTCAACAATTTTGGCAGGAAATTCTCCTGCTTTGCCATTAAATACAATAAACTCATCACCGGCTTGCAGACGCAATACACGAACTAAATGTCCCGCAGCCTCCTTAGATAAGTTTACAATTTGCCCAGTGTGTGAAGCTTGTGGTTGATAGATACGAGTTAGACGCATAGAATGCTTAACGACCTCATGTAATAGTATACTGATAAATTTTTTATGAAAAAGATTAGTGTCATTATTTTAGCGGTTTTTTTGAGCAGTTGTGCAAGCTTTACACAAACCCCTACACCACTCCCTAAGCCCAAAATAATTAATCACTATCTTCCCTGGGCACAACGCAAAGCACAATTGAATGCTATACAAAATTTTCGTGTCAATGGTAACCTTGCCATCCATGAAACAACCGGTCACGGTGTCAATGCTTCCTTCAGTTGGGAACAGAATTATCCTAATTATCAACTCAACTTTTTTGGTCCCTTAGGCACACAAAGTGCTGTACTCACTGGCAATCCTAAGCGAGTCAGTTTAACGACGCATCAACAAACTTATCATGCACAAAATCCAGAAAAACTTTTACACGATCAATTAGGTTTAAATTTACCGGTATCACAATTCTATTATTGGTTACGCGGCCTACCCGCTCCTCAATCACGTTATACCACTAATCTAGATGCTTATAACCATATCATGCAACTCCGTCAATCCGGTTGGCGCGTTGTTTATCAACATTTTACTAACATCGGGAAAATTGATTTACCCGATCGTATTCAGCTATCCAACTGCCAATGGCAAGTTCGAATTAAACTTACCCATTGGGACATTAAATAATACGCTTCACACTTGAATTTTTGGCTGCGTTGCGGCTCAACTCGCGATCATATAATATACATCCCGGTTGCTTTACAACGCGATCCACTCCTAAAAAATCTAATTAGAGTATAACCATGACCTATTGGCCTGCCCCTGCTAAATTAAATCTTTTTTTACATCTTACCGGTCGCAGACCCGATCACTATCATGAACTACAAACTGTTTTTCAACTGATTGATTACTGCGATGAATTAAGTTTTACGCAACGCGCCGATCCACAAATTAATTGCACGTGTGTATCATTACTTAACCCTGTCACTGCAGCAGTTATTCCAGATGAAGATAATTTAGCCATTAAAGCGGCACGGTTACTACAAGATAGAAATAAAAACTTACCCGGCGTCGATATACTTATCAAAAAACGTATTCCGATCGGCGGCGGTTTAGGTGGCGGTAGTTCCAACGCGGCAACAACACTCGTCGTGTTAAATCATTTATGGAAATTGCATTTGCCTTTAGACGAATTATTAAACTTAGGTACGACACTCGGCGCCGATGTACCCCTATTTATTCAAGGTGAAAGCAGCTGGGCTGAAGGGATAGGTGAAAAACTACACCCAATACCGTTACCTGAAAAATGGTTTGTGGTAATGATTCCACCATTAACAATTTCGACTGCAAAACTTTTTTCACATCCCCGATTGACATACAACACGACACCCATCAAAATACAAACCTTTTTAAGCGGATCATTAAATACACATAATGATTTTGAACACATCGTTAGGCAGGATTATCCAGTGATTGCAGAAGGCTTAGACTTCTTAAATCATTATGCCCCTGCTCGCTTATCAGGGACCGGCGCGTGTATTTTTGCTACACTCAATTCAAAAATAGCCGCTGAAACACTACTAGAAAAAATTAAAGCGCCTTATCAAGGCTTTGTATGTAAAGGGTTAACCACTTCACCTTTACAACAAATAATGAAAAATTGGGGTGTCGCCAAGTGGTAAGGCACCGGGTTTTGATCTCGGCATTCCTAGGTTCGAATCCTAGCACCCCAGCCATACATATCCATCTAATCTTTTTATTTAACACAATGAGGTTCCTCTGTGTCTGAAATGATGCTCTTTACTGGTAACGCTAATCGACCTTTAGCTGAAAAAGTAGCTAAACATTTAGGCAAGGAATTAGGTAAAGCCACTGTCGGTCAATTTAGTGACGGTGAAATCATGGTGGAAATTTTAGAAAATGTCAGGGGACAAGACGTCTTTATCATGCAACCGACCTGTCCGCCGGTTAACACTAATTTAATGGAACTCATCATCATGGCCGATGCCTTACGTCGCGCATCGGCGAAACGTATCACGGCGGTCGTTCCTTATTTTGGCTACGGCCGTCAAGATCGACGCATTCGCTCCTCACGTGTTCCGATTACTGCACGCGTCGTTGCAGATATGATGACTGCTGTAGGTATTAGTCGTTTACTCACGGTGGATCTACATGCCGATCAAATCCAAGGGTTTTTTGATATTCCCGTGGACAATGTGTATGCCACACCAGAAATCTTAAAAGATATGGAAAGCCAAAAACTTTACAAAAGCAATGAGCAATTAATTGTCGTATCACCGGATGTAGGTGGCGTGGTTAGAGCGCGTGCGATTGCTAAACGCTTCAATGATGCCGATATCGCTATCATCGATAAACGCCGTACCGGTCCAAATAAAACCGAAGTTATGCATATTATCGGTGAAGTGAAAGATCGTAATTGTTTATTAGTCGATGATATCGTCGACACAGGAGGCACTTTATGCTTGGCCGGGCAAGCTTTAAAAGAAAATGGTGCCCATTTAATCATGGCATATTGTACACATCCGGTTCTATCAGGGAATGCTATAGAGACTATTCAAAATTCGATTATCAATGAACTCGTCGTCACCGATACGGTTCCGTTAAGTGATAAAGCAAAGCATTGCAAAAAGATCCGTCAATTGAGTTTGAGTGATATGTTGGCGAAAACAATTTGCCGCATTAATTCGGAAGAATCAGTCAGTTCGATGTTTGTTGATTAATCCAGCTTAATTTTTTTGAACATCCTTGTTCAAAAATAAATTTTTATTATCAACTAAATTGTTTACTCGCTGTTTTTGTTTTTGTTTTTTCTTGCGTTTTTGTATTATTACCCGAAGCAGATGAATTACCTGACCCAAAAAATGTGGATGTAGATGTTCCTTGCATTGCTTGCTTTGTTTGGTTTTTTGATTTTGCTTGCAATTTTTGCTCAAGTTCATTACGAAATATGTTGTTAGACACTGCACTCTGTTGATCTGTAGAATCTTTCAAGCGATTAGCGTTTTTAGGCGGAGCTTTTAGAAGCTTCTTTAAGCTTTCTTCTTCCTTAAGTTTGTGATCCACTGCAGGGGTGGTTGAAATTTGCTGTAGTTGTTTATCCGTTGTTGGTGTTTTATTAATTTCCTCGAGTGGTGTATTCCAAAATTTAATAACTTCCTTTCTCTTAGCTTCCATAAGTTTAGGAATATTTAATTTTTGTTCTAGAGGAGTTGGCTGTGGTGATTGTTTAGTAACTTCTTTAGACACTGCACCTTGTTCCTTGGTAGATTTAGGAATAGATTCAACGTGTTTTGGTTTATTACTATCAACAATAGGGGCAGCAAGCTTTTCTTTCTCTAACTCTGCTAAACGGTCATATTTTGCTTTAAGAGTTAATTCAATTCCATTCAATTCTGAAGATAAAATTGATTTTTCTTGTGATGATAATTCTTTATTCTTAAGTTGATTAATCTTCTCTATTCTCTCGCTTTCTAATACTTCCCTTTGTTGCTTTAGCTGTTCAGATTCTGATAATTCTTCTGCTACAGTTGGCACATAGAAAGAATTAATTTCATATTCGGATGATTTAGGTGACGAGCTTCCTATTGTTATGCATTCAACTTCTTCATTTTGAAAAGCTTTTTGTTTAATTTCGATTTCATTTTTTAGAAACAATATTCTTTCATGACATCTTTTAATACCAGCAGAACTTTCATGGAGCTGTTGCTCATTGTTCTCTTTGTCATGCAGGTGTGAATTCAGTTTTATAAGCTGATGTTTTTCATCCAAAACTTCTAATCGTTTTTCCTGCAAGCCTAATTCGTCATTATATAAGTGATATAAATGAGTTCCAGCCTTATCTTGTAAATCCTTATCTTTACTTTGATCCGCTAATATCTTTTCAAATTCTATATTATTTTGAATTATACTTATATGCTCATTTTGATTTTGAGATAATTCTATACTAATTTCATTATATTTTTTTACGTCGGCATGGGTGTGTTTAATTTTTTCTTCTAAGTCAGTTATTTGATTTGATTTAATTTGACATCTATAAGTAAATTCTGTATTTGCAGGTTCTCTAATTGCTGATAATCGACTGACTAGATCCTGCTTTTCTTTATCGGCTTTATTTAGTTCGCTATGTATTATTTCTAAATTTCCAAGTGATTGATTTAATTGCTTTGTTTTTTTTATCCCTTGTATTTCTCTGTCCTTGCGATTAATCCATTCTACTAATGATTTTGTCTCGTTAATATAACCTATGGGAATTGTTTGATCAGAATTCTGTTGTTCTACTTCTACAACGTTTTGCATGATTCCTCCAAAATTGTTATTTTTCCAATTATAACATTTTCATGTATTTATTAATATAATATCGATTAAATAAATTTTATTTTAGTTATTTCGCATACACGATTTCTTTTTTGAGTTGTTTCTTCTGTACTAAACCAGATTTTACAGGTTAAGTATCCACGTCTGTGATAAATACTGAACTATTAAATTGAGATAAAGAGTTTTCCTAAAGATTTTAATTTTGATTATGTCTAATTCCCTTCAAAAAATGCACAGTTCATTAATCGAGATTCTCGCGATTTTTAGCTAAGTTGTTGTACTCATTGATAGTTTTCATCTGAGGTCCTAATGATAAATGACATTGCTTTTCGCTCATTTTTGCTCATCCCGCATCCTAAATCTTAGGTATTTATTCAGAGTAACTTTTGTAAAAATTCCTAAAAACACCTGGAATTTTATTGTAAATCCCCGTAAACTACTGCACTTATCCTGGTCGCGGGATGAGATACTCACAGCAATGGGATTTTTGGCAAGGCACCGCGAGAATGAAGCAACCGGAGTGTATTAACCTACATGAGGATTGCGAATTGAGCGGTAACACCGTCAAAAATTCAAGTGCGAAGAGTATAATTTTTTGAATTTGAGGAAAAAAATATATGTCAACAAATCATCAATTTGAACTCAACGCAGAAACGCGAGAGGTATTTGGGTCGGGTGCGAGCCGCCGTCTCCGCCGTCTTGAGAATCGCGTTCCGGCTATTTTGTATGGCGCTGCAGAGCCGCCCTTACCTGTCTCTTTGGAACATAACCAAATATTGCAGGCACTGGAAAATGAAGCCTTTTACTCGCATATTTTAACCATCAAGATCGATGGTATTGAACAAAAAGCGGTATTAAAAGACCTGCAACGGCATGCCTATAAGCCGCGTATCTTGCATGTCGACTTAATGCGCGTATCTGCAAAAGAAAAAATCACCATGTCAGTACCCTTACATTTTAATGGTGAAGCCGATGCCCCGGGTGTCAAAGACGCTGGCGGTGTACTCACCAAACTAGTCAACAGCGTCGAAGTTCGTTGTTTACCGGCAGCACTTCCCGAGTACATTCAGGTCGATGTATCTAGCTTAGGACTGGATGAATCCATCTTATTATCCCAGCTTAATTTACCGCAAGGCGTTGAATTAACCGCAGCGATCAGTCATGAAGACGACCGACCGGTGGTCAATATCCATATACCACGTGCGGTTGTCGAAGAGGATCTGACCGCAGCACCTGAATCAGCTGAAGTACCTGCTATCAATGTCAAAGAGGATGCTGAGCAACCAGCCAGTGAAGGTAAAGAAAAGGCCGAAAAGGACAAAAATTAATCCTCCGGCATGGAAACCCATCCTAACTACTTACAGCAATGGGATTTTTGGCAAGTGCCGCATCCATGCAGCAATCTGGTGTACACAATAAAGATGAGGATTGCGAATTGAGCGACAACACGGACAAAAATTCAAGTGTGAAGAGTATACAGCTGATTGCCGGCTTAGCGAATCCTGGTAAAGAATACGTAAAAAGCCGGCATAATGCCGGAGCATGGCTTATTAATGCGCTATTACATCAGTATTCCTTATCCGCTTTAAAGGTGGAAAATAAATTTCATGCCTCGGTGACGACCTGGTCGCTCGCGACTGGAAAATGTTACGTGCTAATCCCCAACACCTATATGAACGATTCGGGACGTGCAATTAAAGCCATTGCTAATTTTTATCGCATCCCCGCCGCATGCATGTTAATTGTCCATGATGATTTGGATTTATTACCCGGTGTGGCGCGCTATAAACAAGGTGGTGGTGACGGCGGACATAATGGTTTAAAAGATATTGTGGCTCATTTGCACAGCAAAGATTTTTGGCGTTTGCGACTCGGTATCGGTCATCCCGGCCAGCGCGACCGTGTCCATGATTATGTCCTGAGTACACCTTCCGTTGCGGATAAACAAAGAATAGAGCTAGCCATCGAACTTGCGTTAAGCACATTAACCCATTTTGCCGAAGGTAAACAAGAACAGGCGATGCAAGTTTTACATACACAACAAGAATAACAGGAACACTTTATGGGATTTAAATGTGGCATCGTTGGCCTTCCCAATGTTGGGAAATCTACCTTATTTAATGCCTTAACCAAAGCAGGTATTGCAGCGGCCAACTACCCTTTTTGCACCATCGAACCGAATGTGGGTATCGTCCCAGTTCCAGACCTACGTCTTAGTGAGCTAGCCAAGATTGTTAAACCGCAAAAAACAATACCTACTACGATGGAATTTGTTGATATCGCGGGTTTAGTGCAAGGAGCTGCACAGGGCGAAGGTTTAGGCAATAAATTTCTTGCACATATCCGCGAGGTCGATGCGATTGTGCATGTCGTACGCTGCTTTGAAGATACCGATGTTGTGCATGTCACAGGTCAAGTCAACCCAGTTGCTGATGTGCAAACTATCCATACTGAATTAGCCTTAGCCGATTTAGAAAGCGCTGAAAAAGCCGTATTGCGTCTTAACAAAGCCAGTAAATCTAATGACAAATCGGCACTGCTAAGTAAAAATTTATTAGAACGTATTATTCCAGAATTAAACCAAGGTCGCTTATTACGTCAACTCAGTTTCAATCCTGAAGAATTAGTGTTGTTGCGCCCTTACTCTTTTTTAACGCTCAAATCCACCTTATATATTGCCAATGTCGATGAACAAGGCTTTGTTAACAATCCATTACTCGAACAGTTAGAAATTTATGCTCATGAAGACCAGGCCAAAGTAGTGCCGATTTGCGCTAAATTAGAAGAGGATTGTATCGATTTAAATGATGAGGAAAAACAAGAATTCTTACAAGCCTGTGGTTTAAGCGAAACCGGCCTGGATCGTTTGATACGTGCCGGTTATGAATTACTGGATTTACAAACCTATTTTACTGCAGGTGTCAAAGAAGTTCGTGCTTGGACCGTGCACAAAGGCGCTACCGCGCCACAAGCGGCTGCTTGCATCCATACCGATTTTGAAAAAGGCTTTATTCGCGCTGAAGTCATCAGTTACGATGACTTCTTACGTTATCAAGGTGAACAAGGCGCCAAAGAAGCCGGAAAGTGGCGTTTAGAGGGTAAAACTTACCTGGTCAAAGATGGGGATGTAATGCATTTTTTATTTAATGTTTAATGCTTACGCTATTATTAATACTAAAATTTTTGTAATACGTTGTTTATTCTTTTTGATAGGTATCCTTTCTAAAAAAGAAACTATTACAAAAAACTAAGTTTTTTACTGTGCATTCCAAAAGACTCAATTTATCTTCTTAAGCATGTTTTTCAATTTTTGCCCCATTTCTCTAAGTCACAGTTAAAATTTTCTTATATATCATTTAATTTTTCTTCAAATTTTTCTTTTGAATTTAAATCCAGTTATAACCTTAAATAAAATTAATTCACTAATGAATAATGTTTTTTATAAAAAAAAGGAATTCTATATTATTTTTAATTTAAAATATTATTTTTTTTATTTTTTTCAAAAAAAAATATCTACTTGAAATATTTTTTGTTATACTTTAACTTCGATAGATAATGACTGTTTCTAAATCAAACTCCAGGATAAGGAGCGCATATGAATTTAGACTATTTAGATCAAGAAATCCCAAAATATTGGATTTTATTACTGAATTATTGGCTACCTTTTTTTAAAACTCCTAGCGATTTTTATTTTAAATGCCGAGATTTCATTGATGATCTTAAACGCTCGGGTTACAAATATTTTCCTTGGCGCAAATTTCCTGATTTATTATTTATTTTTGAAAAATATGCTGATGAAACATCAGAAATAAATATATCTAAGAAAATTATTGATACTATTTTTACTAAAAAAAAACATCTCATTACAAAAAAACTCTTAGTACAGATTTTTGAGCGCTTTAATCCAGATAACACCCGTACACCTCTATTAAACGCTGTTTTACAGCAACTACCAGCAAAATTGTATAGTGAGTATTTTAACAAATTGAATGCGGTTAACTGTTCTTCAAGAAATCTAAAATGGTGCGCTCGTTTAAAAGATAAATTTTTACTAAAAGATAGATTAACACTCATCTTATCCTTGCCTGACAACAAACTAAGAGCCAATCAATCGACTCTATCCAATTTAGCTGTCCAAGAATGTGAAGAAAAATTTATTATGCATAAAGTTGAGTCAAATTTTTTAAATGATAATGTCATTGAACATTTGCTTAAATTTATCTTCTCGCGTACACCTACCTTAATTTTTTCGAATAGTTTTATTCGATCCTTAATAAATCAATTGCTAGAAACTCAAAACTCAATATTAATTTCTTATATACAAAAACTTGATGCACAAGGTAGATATAACTTTTTTGAAAGTTTCTTAAGAGGTAGTAAAAATTTTCAGAAAAATACCCAATATTTTCTTAGCCTTTGTCCAGATGAACAATGGTCCGATCTCATCGATGAAGTAATCATTTCTGTTTTTAACGCGATTGAATCTAAAAAAACGGACGACGATTTAACAGAGGATGTAAGAAAAGTAAAATCAAATGCGGATAATACGCATTGGTTACTCTTAACACTGCTACAAGAGCAAAGGATTGCTTATCCAATCAAGCTCTTTCAATTTTTTGCTATACAACATTTAATCGGAGCATCATTTAACTTAAACGCAGTAAGAAAAGTTTTTGCAGCAAATTATGGCTCGCTTGAATTTCGTGATAATTTCCCAATAGAATTTCAATCTGCGGTCGTTGAAAGCAGTATTTTAGGCATAAAAATATTTATCCAAGATCACTTTTTGATTCATGTACCTAAAGAAAACACGCGAAAGAATGCTCATCGATATTTTTATCAATTTTTTACAGATACAGATATCCGAAAATCTGTGAATATAGCTGAGCTTTTAATAAATAAATTACCTGAAGATTTTCAATCTCATTACAAAGAATTTAAATCTGATTACAAAGCTGATTTAAATTTTCTACAACAACTGTTATCACAACTCTACTTAATAGCAGAAAATCCAAACATTGCTCAATTTAAAAATGAACATCTTATGCAACAAAATAAAAAGCAAACAGAAGATGATGAAAAGTTCGAAGCACGCCGAGAACTTCTGCAACGTATCCGCGAGGGAAAGCAAAGTAGTGTCGCTTATCAACGCATGCAAGAGCTTTTTGGTACTGAAGCGTCAACCATGCAAGAAAAATGGAAAAAGAATTTAGGCATACATTTTTTTGATGCCAATGATGAAAAAGAACGTAAACTCGCATTTATAGAAGCTGCAGAGATTATAAAATTTAATCGTGAATGCAATACTTTTTGTTTAAGCACTTCACCTTCATCAACAAGTTATTTAGCTTTAAAAAATTAAACCACTTAAATAACCTGCTCGATAGACTTAATTTCATTGTTAAAGGTCTATTACAAAAGTTGCTGTGCTTGCATCCATTCGTCATTATAAATTTTGCTAAGATATTTAATCCCACTATCGGGTAAAATAGTGACGATGGTAGTCGGCTTGGTCAATTTAGCCGCTATCTTTAATGCCGCCCAAACATTTGCGCCTGATGAACCTCCGACTAACAACGCTTCTTCTTTAGCTAAACGTCTTGCCGTCAAAAACGCTTCTTTATCAGTGAAAGGAATAATCTCATCCAATACAGAAAAATCAAGTGCTTTTGCAATATGATCTTCGCCCACTCCTTCCACTAAATAATTACAATTCCCTCCTTCTGGAATTTTTCCACTCTTAAAATATTCATGGTAAATGGAACCAACCGGATCGGGCATAATCACTTTAATCGCTGGGTTTTTTTCTTTGAGAAAACGACCCACACCCGACACTGTACCGCCCGTACTACCGGAGGCTATAAAAATATCGATATTACCTTGTGTTTGTTGCCAAATTTCTGGCGCCGTGCTGAGATAATGCGCTTCGGGATTTTTTGGATTATCATATTGGTCAAGTCGAAAACTATTCGGTGTTTCCATGGCAATACGTTTAGCAACATTGACATAATGCTCTGGAGAATCCGGTGCAGCCGCGGTGGGGGTTACGACTATTTTAGCCCCATAGGCACGCAAAGTATTTTGTTTTTCCAGACTGACTTTATCAGGCATAGTCAAAATAGCACGATAGCCTTTTGCAGCCGCAAGCATCGCGATAGCGGCACCGGTATTTCCTGATGTATTTTCAACTATCGTGCCGCCCGGTTTCAAATAACCTTTTTGTTCGGCATCGGCAATAATATATTCAACAATACGGTCTTTTACACTTCCGCTAGGATTCGCAAATTCACATTTAACTAAGATCGATACCTGTTTATTTGGAACTATTTTTTCTAATTTAACGAGCGGTGTATTTCCAATTGCCTGTAAAAGAGAATGCTTACTCTGTCCACTTGAATTTTTGTCTATGTTGTCGCTCAACTCGCAATCCTCATGTGTAATATATACACTCCAGTTGCTTCATTCTCGCGACGCCTTGCCAAAAATGCCATTGCTGTGAGTGTATCATCATTAAAAAGTGATCATAAAAATTGTGCAACTTTTTTACCCATATCGGCAGGAGATTTTACGGTGTGCACGCCGGCTGCTTCTAGGGCTTTAAATTTTTCTGCAGCAGTGCCTTTACCACCTGAAATAATCGCACCGGCATGGCCCATACGTTTTCCAGCGGGGGCTGTTACGCCGGCAATATAAGCCACCACTGGCTTAGTCACGTAAGTTTTAATAAAATCTGCGGCTTCTTCTTCTGCTGTGCCGCCAATTTCGCCAACCATTAAAATAGCTTGTGTTTGCGGATCTTCTTGAAACATGCGCAGTACATCAACGAAATTCATGCCTGGAATTGGATCACCACCAATCCCAACACAAGTACTCTGACCCAAACCTAAGTCAGTTGTTTGTTTAACCGCTTCATAAGTAAGAGTACCTGATCGTGATACGATACCGACGCAGCCGGGTTTATGAATATACCCTGGCATGATGCCAATTTTACATTGTCCGGGTGTAATCACACCAGGACAATTCGGTCCTATTAAACGCGAATGGGTATTATTTTCTAAATAAACCTTCACATCTAACATATCCAATACTGGAATACCTTCAGTAATACAAACAATTAATGAAATACCGGCATCAGCTGCTTCAACAATAGAATCTTTACAAAAAGGCGCTGGCACATAAATAACACTCGCATCAGCACCGGTTTCTGCAACAGCATCTGCCATGGTATTAAACACGGGTAAATCTAAATGCTGTGTTCCACCTTTTCCGGGTGTCACACCACCAACCATTTGCGTACCGTAGGCGATGGCTTGTTCAGAATGAAATGTTCCTTGTTTACCGGTAAAGCCTTGGCAAATAACTTTCGTGTTTTTGTCGATTAATATACTCATGTTTATATCTAACCTTTTATAAAAATGTTTTATTTTGCAGCCAAAAACTCTGGTGCGAAGCGTATCATGCAGTCATCGGAGATTTAACCGCGGCAACTATTTGTTCCGCAGCTCCCGTTAAACTATTCGCAGCAATGATATTCAAACCACTTTCAGATAATTTTTTTGCGCCTAGATCGGCATTATTACCTTCTAAACGCACCACGACTGGAATTTTAACGCCTACATCCTTGACTGCACCAATAATTCCATCTGCGATCATATCGCAACGGACGATACCGCCAAAAATGTTGACTAATATACCTTTAACTTTTTCATCAGATAATATGATCTTAAATGCTTCCGTCACTCTTTCTTGTGTGGCACCACCACCCACATCTAAGAAATTAGCAGGATTTCCACCGTGTAACTTGATTAAATCCATGGTCGCCATGGCCAAGCCTGCACCATTCACCATACAGCCAATGTCACCGTCTAAAGCGATATAATTCAATTCCCAATCGTGAGCACGGTTTTCGCGTTCATCTTCTTGCGAAGGATCGCGCATCGCGCGCAATTGGGCTTGTCTAAATAAAGCATTATCATCGACCACTACTTTGGCATCTAAACAAATCACATGATCATTTTGATCGATAATCAAAGGATTAATTTCTACTAAACTCAGATCACGCTCGACGAACATCTTACCCAGACCTAATAAAATCTGCGTAAATTCTTTTAATTGATTAGCGGTTAATTTCAGTTTAAAACCAATATCACGTGCTTGATATGGCATCACCCCGAGCAATGGATCGATGGTAATTTTTAATATTTTTTCGGGTGTTTCTTCTGCTACCTTTTCAATTTCAACACCCCCTTCGGTACTCGCCATGATAACAACACGACGCGTGCTGCGATCTAATACTGCACCTAAATATAACTCGCGTTTAATATCACAAGGTTGAGCAATCAATATTTGATTAACCGGTTGACCATGCTCATCGGTTTGAAAAGTCACTAAACGTCGACCGAGTAGGCGTTTAGTTTCCGCCGCTACTGCCTCTTTACTGGTCACATATTTAACTCCGCCTGCCTTACCTCTTCCGCCTGCATGCACTTGTGCTTTGACCATCCATGCATTTCCACCTAAGGCTCCGGCAGCGGCCAAGGCCTCTTCTACTGTGCTAACGGGTTTACCTAAGGGTACGGGTAAACCATATTCGCTAAATAGTTCTTTACCTTGGTATTCATGTAGATTCATGGATTTCTTTTTCTCCTAATTATTAGCTGTTCGCATTAGAATTTTTGTCTACGTTACCGCTTTATCCGCAATTTTCATGCCTATATTGTATACACGTAAATTGCTGTAGGGTTACGGCACTTATCAAAAATCCCATTGCTGTAAGCATACTTTTTAAAAATAATGATAACGGATTGCTCGCCATTAAACTATGCTTTGTGCTATGAGATAGCGCTTATACATCAATTAACAAACGGGATGGATCTTCAAGTAACTCTTTAATGGTTTTTAAAAAGCTAACTGATTCCTTGCCGTCAATAATACGATGATCATAAGATAAAGCAACATACATCATCGGTCGAATAACCACTTGGCCATTTTCTGCCACCGGTCGTTCCTCTATTTTGTTCATTCCGAGTATCGCGCTTTGGGGTGGATTAATGATTGGAGTAGCTAAAAGCGACCCAAAAACTCCACCATTGGTAATAGTAAAAGTACCGCCGGTCATGTCTTCGATAGCAATCTGATTTTCTTTGGCTTTGTGGCCATAATGGGCAATGGCTTTTTCCATCTCAGCAAAACTTAAACGATCCGCATCACGTAAAATTGGAACAACTAAACCTCTTTCGGTCGATACTGCAATACCAATGTCGAAGTAGTTATGATAAACCACATTATTTCCATCGATAGAGGCATTCACTGCAGGGAAATTTTTAAGCGCTGCAATAACCGCTTTGGTAAAAAAAGACATAAACCCTAAACGGATACCATGTTTTTTTTCAAAACTTTCCTTATACATTGTCCGCAATTTAATGACTTCCTGCAAATTAATTTCATTAAACGTAGTCAAAATAGCGGCAGTATGTTGTGCTGATACCAATCGTTCCGCAATACGCGCACGCAAACGCGTCATCGGTACACGTTTTTCCACGCGTTCTGAGCTCTGATTTTGACTTGGCATCGCATACGCTGCTGAAGGCGCGTTAGCCTGCATTGCCGTTGAAGTTTGAATTTCAGGACGGGATACTTTCTTATCAGATTGACCTTCTGGTTCCAGACTCCGTTTACGTCTTGACGCGGGACCTGACAGATTTTGTGTTGTATCCGTGCTAGATGGGTGAGTTTCTTTAGCATCAACTGCAGACGGTGTCGCTGAAAGCGCGGCTGGTTTTGCTGAAGGTGAAGATGTGGTAACAGTTTTAGTAGCATTCATAATAGCTTCCTTGTCAGTATCTATAGTGACTAATACCTCTCCGGCTTTAACAACGCTTCCTTCTTTTTTTAAAATTTCACCTAACACACCATCATAACCCGCCGGAATATCGATGGCGACTTTATCCGTTTCCAAAGCAACTAGCGTGTCATCGACTTTAACCAAATCCCCTGTATTTTTTTTCCATTCGCCTAATGTCGCATCGGTAACCGACTCGGGTAACATTGGAACTTTTACTTCAATTCGCATCTCGGATTCCTCTATAAATATTAACTTAGCTTTTTGTTTTGCCACAGCAATTTTTATTCATGGCTTTGCAATTTAGTTTTTTAAAAAAATCTATTCGGTTAAAGCCTTTTTAACCAATGCTTGTTGTTCTTCCGCATGCACTAACGGTGAACCCACCGCAGGCGCTGCCGAAGCAGACCTACCCACATAACGTAAGATTTGCGTTTTAGCTAAACACGAAACAAGATGATGTTGAATACAATACCATGCACCTTGGTTTTTAGATTCTTCTTGACACCACACAATATCTTTCACCATAGAATAACGTTTTAGCTCTGCACGGAGCTCTATGTCTGGAAAAGGATAGAGTTGTTCAATGCGTAGGAGTGCAATATCGTCCTGTTTTTGTGCGCGACGTTGTTCGAGTAAATCATAGTAAACCTTACCACTACATAAAACGACACGTTTTACTTTTTTGACATCGACTTCACCATCGGAAATAATAGATTGCCAACTACCACTGCTTAATTCTTGCAGACTGGATACTGCTAATTTGTGGCGTAACAAACTTTTCGGCGTCATCAGGATTAAAGGTTTCCTATACGATCGCAACATTTGTCGTCGTAAACAATGGAAAATCTGCGCCGGTGTGCTGGGGACGCAAACTTGCATGTTGTCTTGTGCGCAGAGCTGTAAGAAACGTTCTAAACGTGCTGAAGTATGTTCGGGACCTGAACCTTCATAGCCATGAGGTAAAAATAAAACTAAACCACATAGCCTACCCCATTTTTGTTCCGATGAACTTAAAAACTGATCGATAACTACCTGTGCACCGTTAACAAAGTCACCATATTGTGCTTCCCAAATCACTAAACTGTTCGGATTGGAAATAGCGTAGCCATATTCAAACCCCATAACAGCCGCTTCTGAGAGTATCGAATCAATCACGGTAAATGCATTTGGATTTTTAGCCAACTGAGCTAAAGGTGTTATGGTTTGATTGGTATTAAAATCATGGAGCACGGCATGACGATGGAAAAAGGTGCCGCGTTCACTGTCTTGACCGGATAAACGTACTTCATAGTTCTCTTGCAATAAAGTAGCGTAAGCCATAGTTTCGGCATAGCCCCAATTTAACGGTAACTGGCCAGCCGTCATTTTGCGACGATCCTCCATAATTTTGGCCACTTGCGCTTGCAATACAAAACCTGGTGGTAAAGTTTCTAATTGCGTAGCTAATTTTTTCAATACGGATAAATCAACGCCTGTATCAACGGGTGACCGCCAATCTTGATAACGATAAGGACGCCAATCAATACGATAAGGATTTTCGTAATCGCTGGTAAGACGTTGCACTACGGGTTGGCCATTATCTAAGCAATTTCTATATTCATCGGACCATTGTTGAACTTCTTCTGCACTTACCACTCCTTGATTAATTAAGACATCGGCATACTGTTGTTTTGCGGTGGGTAATTTTTTAATGCTTTGGTAGATTAATGGTTGGGTCGCTGCGGGTTCATCGGCTTCGTTATGTCCGTGACGACGATAGCAAACTAAATCAATGACTACATCTTTTTTAAAGGTTTGTCGAAAATCAAACGCAAGTTGTAAGGTAAATAATACGGCTTCGGGGTCGTCACCATTAACATGAAAAATCGGTGCATCAACAATTTTAGCGGGATCGGTACAATACCAACTCGAACGTGCATTTTGCGGATCAGTGGTAAAACCAAGTTGATTATTCAGAACAATATGTAAAGTTCCACCGGTACCATAAGCTTCGGTTTGCGATAATTCAAAATTTTCCATCACAATGCCCTGACCGGAAAAAGCCGCATCTCCATGTATGAGTACAGGTAATACTTGTTTTCTTCCGCTATCTTGGCGGCGTTCTTGGCGTGAGCGCACTGAACCTTCCACTACAGGGTTAACAATTTCTAGATGTGAAGGATTAAATGCCATAGCGACATGCATGACACCGTGATCGGTTTTTATATCAGCGGCAAAACCCTTGTGGTATTTGACATCACCCGAGCGATTTTCTTGGGTTAACTTACCCGCAAACTCTTCGAATAGTTTAGCTGGCGATTTGCCTAAAATATTAATAAGCACATTTAATCTACCACGATGCGCCATACCAATGACGATTTCTTGTACCGAAGCAGCACTCGCATGCGCGACTAACTCTTCGAGTAAAGGTATTAAACTATCTCCGCCTTCCAAAGAAAAACGTTTTTGCGCGATAAATTTATTGCCGAGAAATTTTTCTAAGCCATCGGCATGGATTAATCCTTTTAAAATAGTTTTTTTAACTTGCGCTGAGAAATTAGGTCTGCCTGCAACCGCTTCGATACGTTCTTGCAACCAAGTTCGTTGCGCATGATCGGTAATGTGTTCATATTCAAAGCCGATACTGCCGCAATAGATCTTTTTAAGCTGAGCCAGTAAACTTTCTGCGGTAACGCTTTGTAAACCGAGTAAACCATTCAGATTAACAATGCGCGTCAAATCTTGCGTGCTAATATCGTGATTTTCTAAGCTTAAATCGATTATTTCTCGTTTTGCAGCTAAGGCTAAGGGGTCTAAGTGCGCTTGGTAATGACCATAGCGACGATAAGCATCAATTAAACTGAGTAGTTTATCGTGTAAATTGCTGGGCTCATGGACTGTTCTTTTCTCGAGAGGTCGTTGCGCTAATTCGGTAAAATAAGCACGAATATCCGCATGCGAAACATCATTTTCTTTATCACTGAGTTGGCTAAAATAGGTTTGCCATTCAGCACTTAGCTGACTTGGGTCATGTAGATATTGTTCATACAGAGTTTCTAAATAGCTACCATTACCACTAAAAAGATAGGAATTTTTTTGTAAGGCCTGCGCCGTTTTTAATTGCTCAGTCATAATGGTTGAATTTACCCTATTGAGAATATTTTAATTACACTTCTTCTTGTAAAAGCTCAGAGCGAATATGGCCTATTGCCTTAGCCGGATTAAGTCCTTTAGGACATACCGTCGTACAATTCATAATGGTCCGACAGCGGAATAAACTAAAGAGATCATTTAACTCAGCTAAACGCTCTTCTTTAGCATCGTCGCGATTATCTACCAAAAAGCGACAAAGCCACAATAGCGCGGCGGGCCCCAAAAATTTATCAGGATTCCACCAATAAGAAGGACAAGCGCTGGTACAACAAGCACACAAGATGCATTCATAGAGCCCATCTAATTTTTCACGTTCTTCGGGTGATTGTAAGCGTTCTTTTGCCGGCGGTTCTTTATCGTTAATAAGATAGGGTTGAGCTTTTTCGTATTGACGAAAAAAGGGTTCCATGTCCACCACTAAATCACGTATCACGGGTAATCCCGGTAGCGGTCTTAATACGACGGGCGAGCGCAAGGATGAAACTTGCGTAATACATGCCAAACCATTTTTACCATTGATATTCATACCATCGGATCCACAGACTCCTTCACGGCAAGAACGGCGAAAGCTTAAAGTTTGATCTTGTTCCTTCAAACATTCCAAAGCTTCCAGTAACATCATGTCTTTACCCGAGGCGATCTCCAGTGTGTAATCCTGCATATAAGGTTTTTTATCGATCTCAGGATCATAACGATAAATGGAAAATTGCATAATTTAACCTAATGAATAAAATCAAACAAAAAATAATGTATACATAGATATCTAGCTAACCTCCTTACAGAATCAGGTAATTATTTGATTTCTAGGCGGATTGGTTTTAGTAGCGGAGTGTACAAAAAGGCAATCCAACAACGAAATCAAAAAAAAACGACGATTATGCATTAGTAGGTTCGTTCTTTAAGCTCCATGGGTGGTACGGTTAAAGGTTTCCGATTCACGGGTCTAAAATCTATCTTATCTACTTTAGAAAAATACAGTAGATGTTTTAACCAAACTTTATCATCCCGTTTTGGAAAATCTTCGCGACTATGCGCACCACGACTTTCTTCGCGAGTTAACGCCGATACCGCTGAAGCATAGGCTACTTCCATGAGATTATCGAGTTCTAAGGCTTCGATACGCGCGGTATTAAACACCTGACTATGATCAGTTAAGACAGCGTGATTTAAACGTTCCTTTAATTGTTTTAATTTAACTAAACCTTCTTCCATATATTTCGCGGTACGAAAAACCCCGAAATCGGTTTGCATCACTTTTTGCATCGCATGTCGAATCTCAACCAAACTTTCACCTTGTTTAGATTGATCCCAACGATTCAAGCGATTTAATGCCGCATCTAAATCATCTTGATTAATAGTGAGTAACGGTAAATCTTGGATTAAAGATTCGCCGACATGCAATCCAGCAGAACGGCCAAATACAATTAAGTCTAGCAAAGAGTTACCACCTAATCGATTCGCACCATGCACGGATACACAGGCACACTCTCCTGCCGCATATAAACCTTCAACAACTTGATCTTGACCTTCAATATCCATCGTAATCACTTGGCCATGGACATTGGTGGGTATTCCGCCCATCATATAGTGACAAGTTGGAACAACAGGAATAGGTGTGGTAATCGGATCCACATGCGCAAAGGTCAACGCCAATTCACGAATTCCAGGTAAACGTTTTTTAATAATCTCTGCACCGAGATGATCTAACTTTAATTTTACGTAATCGGTCCCTTCTGGATTAAATCCATTCCCAGCACGTAATTCTAATGCCATGGCACGCGCGACCACATCCCGCGAAGCTAAATCTTTCGCATGCGGCGCATAACGCTCCATAAAGCGTTCACCGTTTTTATTAATTAAATATCCACCTTCGCCACGACAACCTTCTGTCACTAAAACGCCAGCCCCAGCAATACCGGTCGGATGAAATTGCCACATTTCCATATCTTGTACTGGAAAACCCGCACGTAACACCATTCCGATACCATCACCGGTATTAATCATCGCATTGGTCGTTGATTGGAAAATTCTTCCCGCACCGCCCGTTGCTAAAATAGTTGCACGTGTATGAAAAAAAACCACTTCACCTGTTTCGATGCACAACGCAGTGAGCCCTGCGACTTGACCTTGTGGTGTTTTAACCAAATCAATGGCATACCATTCATTAAAAAAATGCGTTTTGGCTTTTATGTTTTGTTGGTACAAAGTATGCAATAAAGCGTGACCGGTTCTATCGGCAGCAGCGCAGGTTCGCGCCGCTTGATCACCACCAAAATTTTTGGATTGGCCGCCAAACGGCCGTTGATAGATTTTTCCGGAGTCCATCCGTGAAAATGGTAAGCCCATATGTTCCAGCTCATAAACTGCTTCAGGACCGGTTTTACACATGTACTCAATACTATCTTGGTCACCTAAATAATCTGAACCTTTCACGGTATCGTACATGTGCCAACGCCAATCATCTTCATGCGCATTACCTAAGGCACAGGTAATCCCACCTTGTGCTGAAACCGTGTGCGAACGCGTTGGAAATACTTTAGAAATTAATGCGACTTTCTGACCAGAATGTGCCAATTGCAATGCCGCGCGCATACCCGCGCCACCCGCACCCACGATCACCGCATCAAAACTATAAGTAGGCAAAGCCATTAGATTGTGCCCCAGAAAATAACTAAACCCCAGACAAAATAGAGGAATAGCGCAATGATAATAATGAGTTGAGTGATTAAACGTAAACTCGCTGATTTAATATAGTCCGTTACTATCGTCCACATGCCAATCCAGGCATGCCAAAATAAACTTAATAAAAATAAGCTACTGAATAAACGCATACCTATATGACTAAATAAGTTCTGCCAAGTGACATAATCTAATGGTTGATGACAAAGAATAAATCCCAATAAAAAAATAATATAGGCAGCCAAAATCACCGAGGTGGTACGCTGGATTAACCAATCACGCAACCCGTTACCGCTAAGACTGGTTACATTAGTTAATTTTTTTACCATAAATAAATTCCCATCAGACCGGTCAGACCTATCGCCAGCACAATAACCAAACCCGCACTAAAGCGCGCGGATTTTAATTCTTCCGCAACACCCGCATCCATCAACAAATGACGAACACCGGCTAATAAATGATAAAAAAGCGCAAATAAAAAGCCCAAGATGAGCAATTTAGTGACCGGATGCGCAAAACAAGTATGCACAGTAAAAAAAGCTTCTGGGCTATGTAAGCTCAGCGACAGGATGGCTAAAAAAACGGGGATAACTAAAAATAAGAAAAAACCAGAGATTCGATGCAAAATGGATACGATTGCCGTGATAGGAAAGCGAATCGTCAATAAATTAAGATTAATCGGTCGTTTACTCACAAATTGTAAGCCTTTTAATGAAACAGGGTAAAAAGACTGGGCGATTATACGCTTAATTAACAGACAAATACAAATAAGTTGTACTTTTTTCTAGCATTATGATGACAAGCGTTTCATTAGATAACTATGCTTTATAAACATGATTATTCGAAATCCTTATTTATCTAAAAGCACATTTACCTCAAAATAATAATGTGCTGATATCGATCATTCAATTGACAGCCTAATAAATCTAACCTTTAAGGAGATTACGAATGAGTACAAGATATACTATTCCGCCAAATAATTTGGATACGAATAATCCTAATACCCTATTAAGCTATTTGGGATTTACCTCTGATCACGCAATCAATGAAGCCATCCTTGATAAACTTTTTTTGCATGAAAAATATGCAAACTATGAAAATCATCCTACAGAAAATTTCAGTCGATCCGTTTTTAATACACAAAAAGTTTTTATAGCCGAGCTTAGCCATAGTCAAAAAATAAAAATTTTTGCTAAACTTCTGCGAATGAATAAAATCTCGGCTGATTATTATAATACGCAAATTTGGCGTTATGAAATGAAAACATTACAAACTTGGTGTAAGCATTCTATCTTTAAGCAACTTGCGGGGGATTATTCTGAAAAAATCCATAGCATCGGGGAATTACCTCTCCCTCCACCATTAAGAAATTTTTTAAAAGGATAAGACTTAGCGCTTACAGGTACTCTAGCAAGTTCTCCAGCGTTTAAGAATTAATTATAGTAAGTCGATTTCTAAAGCTAACAAACAACTGTCGTTCCGTTAAGTGTGCAAGCCACCAAATCCAATGAAATATTTGTACCTGAGGTTATAGCGGCATTTGGGCTAGGACTCGTTACGGATAAGCTACCTTGCTCCATGAAGGCTGAACCTCCGGTGTTTGTCATTATCCCTCTCACCACAGAATTAGCGCCTGTACTCGTCACTGAAATATCACTATTAGTTATAGTAATTTGTGAATTGCTCAATGCATTAACGCCAAAGGTGTTACCTCGACCACTTACATTTAACTGACTATTTTCCATATTTCCCGTACTGTTCCCAGTTATACTTATTCCCGTTATTCCTCCATTTATAGTTCGCGTCACATCCATTTGACTTGATTGAATACTTAATGAAGAATTAGCTTCTGCTCTAACGGCACGTCGACCCGCAAAAACAGTGTTATTATTTAACGCTAATTGACTGCCAGATAAAAATATAGCCGTATTAAGAAATCGATTGGAAGCATTACCTATTTGACTGCCATTAACATTCACATTGCTAGCGTTAGCGGCATTGATTGCATTCCCTGCTGCCGTATCGTTCGTAGGTAATAAAATAATATCATTCAAGGTATTGTTACTAGCTAAAATAAACGCACCATTAAACGTGGAACGATTAGCTCCGGTTACGCTTTCGCTATAATCCGCAGAACGAGAAGAAACACTTTGTCCTGGATTTAGACTAATTGCTGCTGTTCCTAAGCTATCTAATGCCGGGTAATTACCCCCATTAAAAAACATTAGGGTATTCGATAACAAAGAATCCAACCTATCCACTCCCGTTTGACTAAAATCGCTAGGCGCGCAGGGATTTTCAAACGTACAGTTGGCTTCGGTTAAGTTAATACCCCCCATTATTAGGACTTCCGCTTTGGCTGAAAAAAGCAATATTGCTCGTAATTAATTGTGAGCTGGTTCCTTGACCTTCTGCAAAGAAAATAGTCCGACTGGGAATACCGGAACCATGGCCCCAATGCGCCAAATAACGTTCAACGGGATCAGTTAATCTTTCTGACAGGGAAGGATCGTCGGTATGTTTTCTCACCCCACCAAAACTCACACCGATGCCTGCTATCACCTTGCTGTGTTGATAATTATCATAACTAAAGTTGGTAAAAATCCTAATATTTTGATCAAACCAATATTGAAACCCAGCAACACCACCGCGTAAATTATCTGTGCCGGGAATATCAAAAAAATAAGCACCTAGATAGGCCTTTAAAGGCACTTCTCGAAAAAGTTGGTAAGCCAACATGGCATCCGCACCATTGCCAATTCTTTCGACTTCATTGGCAAGATCAAATAGGTTATTAATTACTTCACTATGACCCGTAAAAAACGGTTCGCTTACTGAATTAAATTCGTATCGAAGATTCACTTCATTACTACGCCCCAGCAACTGGGATATAAGCATTAAGATGCGTATCCCAACGCCTTCCTAATACTTCCACCCCTGGATTTGCTATCCAAAAATCACTATTATTGTTGACGCGTGTTCGGCCAGCAAACGCATACCAACCTAAAATAGCCGCATCGTTATTAATCCAACGATAACCTAAGCCTAAATCTGCCAGCCATTGTTGATCACTACCATAAGCAGCTTGTGGATTCACATAGAGATTGTGGATTTCATTGCCATCGAGTGACAACATTAAATCCGCTGACCCTACTGTATAAACACCGGTATAAACATTCGCAGAAAATCGTGGTGCTAAGGAATCAGCTAAACCATTAGTCGTATAGATACAGATAAGTGTAATTAAATAGTATTTTAACCAACGATTCCTGTTGCAATCCTTTTGCATGATCTGTTCCTTTAAATTCGCAACTCAATCTAAACCTACCAAACGAGCTAACTTTTGACTCTCGTCGGTTTTTAATTCGCGGCTTTGCCCTCTGCTCAAATCTTCTGGCAAGCTCACATTACCAAAGCGCACGCGCAGCAAACGACTAACACTAACACCTTGCGATTCCCATAAGCGTCTAACTTCTCGATTGCGCCCTTCTTTAAGTACTACATGATACCAGTGATTGGCACCCGATCCGCCACGCTCTTCGATATGCGTAAATGCCGCCATGCCATCCTCTAACTTCACTCCTTTTCTTAAACGCTGCAAAATTTTCTCATCTACTTTACCTATTACACGCACGGCATACTCTCGTTCAATTTCGTAAGAAGGATGTGATAGACGATGAGCTAATTCACCATCATTGGTGAAAATTAATAAACCTAAGGTGTTAATATCTAAACGGCCAATCATTATCCAACGTTGACCGCGTAACGGTGGTAAATGTTCAAATACAGTCGGCCGTCGTTCAGGATCCGAGCGTGCACAAATCTCACCTTCAGGTTTATGATAGATCAATATGCGTCGTTTAAAATCGGACGTTGGTAAAAGCGGAATTGGCTTACCGTCTATAAAAATTTTTGCAGTCAAATCAATTCTATCGCCGAGCTTGGCAGGCTGCTGATTAATACTAATTCGACCTTCGCGGATCCAACGTTCTATTTCGCGACGCGAACCGATACCTAAATTAGCCAATATTTTTTGTATTTTTTCACTCATAAGAAATAAAGCCGGTTAATCCTCTTATACTATTCTAAATTAAACATCATCGCTGCTATTTTTTTCTCTTACCATTCCAATGCTGATTTAATGGTATACTTAAAAGGATACTTTTCAGGATGAAAAGTTTGATACAGGAGTAGTATGTTAGCGAGAATTTTTATTGCAGTATTATTAATACTCACTGCGGTAAGCACTTACACACAAACCCATCATACTAAAATTTATTCGCAAGTTTTCGGATCAAATCGTTTAAGTCCTTTTTGATAACGATGAATCTTTTCTGAATAATGTTGAGCATACCATTGCATATCCGCTATTTGTTGGGCAGACAATGGTCTTATTTTACCAGGAGACCCCATCACCAACGAACCATCCGGAATATACTGATTTTCTAATACCATGGCATTCGCGGCTATCAAACAATGCTTACCTATCACTGCGTTATTCAATATTTTTGCGCCAATTGCGACAACTGAATAATCACCCACCGCCCGCGCATGTACCATGGCATGATGGGCAATTGTTACATAACTACCAATTTGCATTGGCATATCTGGATCGGTATGTAACACCGCGGCATCTTGAATGTTGGTATTTTCGCCAATTTCTATCACAGTATTATCCGCACGGACAACCGCTTGTGGTAAAATAATAACATGATTATGGATAATCACAGCGCCAATCACATCAGCACTTTCAGCAATAAAAATATCTTTACCTAATAGCTTTGGATGTCTGCCTTCAAAAGAATAAAGCATTTAAATTTAATTTTGTAGAATATCAAGTGAAGTATCTTTCGCTTCGCTATCAGCAGACAAAGAAATCTCTAACGGCTCTGTCATTTGCGGCAAAGGAAAAGGCGGCAAATCTGCTAATTCCTTTAAACCAAAATGATCAAGAAATAATCTCGAAGTTGCATAAAGATTAGGTCGTCCTGGGACTTCACGTTGCCCAACCACTTGTATCCATTCTTGTTCCAACAAGGTTTTAACAATATTTGGATTTACTGACACACCGCGTATCGCTTCAATGTCCCCGCGCGTCACGGGTTGCTTGTACGCAATAATACTGAGGGTTTCCAAGAAAGCACGTGAATAACGCGCTGATTTTTCTGGCCAGAGTCGTTTAACCCAGGCATTGAGTGCACTAACCGTTTGAAAACAATAACCACTCGCCAGTTGCTTTAACTGAATTCCGCGATCTTGATAATCTTCGCTTAATTCCAACAGAATTTTCTTAAGATTTGATTTAGTCGGCTGTTCTTCCGGGCTAAATAAATCTAATAAGCGCTCGACACTCACCGGTTCACCGGCGGCAAGAATAGCAGCTTCACATATCGATTTTAGCGTTTGATTTTCCATACCCAAACTATAGCAGTAAACTGCCCATTATGGCGAGCAAATGCTGTGAGCGTGCATCAACAATTGCCTGTAGTATTAAGTGTAGATTGTTATGCATTACTCGCTGGCAATGGTTAAGAAAAGTCGCTTGATCTGACCCATTAATTCCTGTCTAATAGTAGCAACTCAGGGGTGCTTTTTTAAAGGCTGAGAGAATGTTTCCATTCAACCCTCATAACCTGATCGGGCTAAGACCTGCGTAGGAAGAAGTACATTGAAAACAAAAAATTATTCAGTTAAAAGCGCCCCCCTCGCTAATATCAATCCATTTACCTTAGAATCGGTATACCATGACGTGGATTTAATCCGTCAAATCCATCCGTTAATCCACAATATCACTAATTTAGTCGTTATGCCGACTACCGCTAATTTTTTACTCGCATTAGGGGCTGCACCGATTATGGCACATGCCCAAGAGGAATTAGTAGAAATTATTCAATTAGCCCAAGCCTTAGTCATCAATATCGGTACTCCTGATGAAACTTGGTTGGCGGCCATAAAACAAGCCCAACACGCTGCTTTAAAACGTAATATCCCTATCGTCTTCGATCCGGTCGGCGCCGGTGCCAGCCGGTACCGCACGCAAGCCTCCTTAACTATTATACAAAGAGGTATTGATGTCATCCGTGGTAATGCTTCAGAAATTATGGCTTTGTTAGATACCTCCATCACCACTAAAGGTGTCGATTCAACACAAATCAGTAGTCATGCCCTTGCATCCGCGCAAACCTTAGCTGAACAATACCGATGTATCGTGGTCGTCAGTGGCCAAATTGATTTTATTGTCAGTGCCACACAAACAATCGCCTTAAACTATGGCACACCCTTACTTACTAAAGTGGTAGGTATGGGATGTTCATTAACCGCTATGATTGCCAGTTTTTTAGCAATTAATCCTGAAAGACTTAAGGCTTGTGTTCATGCCATGGCTTGGATGGGATTAGTTAGCGAATATGCAGAAAAAAAATCCACAGGTCCTGGCAGCTTTTATTCGCAACTACTCGATAGCCTTTATTCAGTACAAAAGAATGATTTACAAGTCTTCATTAAATCTACAATTTCTGTATGAACATCTTATGTCAATCTATAACGAAGCATTAACCAGTGTCGTCAGTATTGCAGGTACGGACCCCTCCGGTGGCGCCGGCATACAAGCAGATATCAAAGCAATTTCAGCCACGGGTAGTTATGCAGCCAGCATCATTACCGTTTTAGTTGCGCAAAACACATTATCTGTCACTGCCATACAAGAAATTCCATTAGTGTTTATTCAACAGCAAATCGATGCTGTCTTTACTGATTTATCTATAGGCGCGGTTAAACTCGGTATGCTTTATCATGAAAAAATTATCCATTTAGTCGCTACAAATTTAAAAAAATATAACCCTCCATTTGTAGTGCTTGACCCGGTCATGATTTCTCAAACCGGTCATACTTTATTAAAACCTCAAGCGATACAAGCATTAGTGGATGTTTTATTCCCATTAGCGACATTGATTACACCCAATATTCCAGAAGCCGAAGCTATTTTACAACTTAACATTAATGATCATCGCAGTATGCAAGACGCCGCCACCTTACTCGCGACACGTTATAAAACTTCGATACTGCTTAAAGGTGGTCATTTAAAAACCATGTATTCACCGGATATTTTTTATGATTATCCGCAAAAACAAATATACGGTTTTGATAGCTTGCGCATAGACACTAAAAATACACATGGCACCGGTTGTACATTATCTGCAGCAATCGCTTCTTATTTATCCCAAGGCGAGAGTTTATTTAGCGCCATTAATCAAGCAAAACATTATTTAACAGAATGCATTTTAGCCGCAAAAAATTTAAAACTAGGTCATGGTCAAGGTCCAGTCCATCATTTTTATTTTTTAAATAAGGTAAAACAACATGTTTAATGAACTTAAAATTTCTGTTGCGGATGTCATGCCTAAAATTTATCTGCACCCTTTTAATCAAGAACTGGCCCAGGGTACTTTAGCTATCGAAACATTTACCTTTTACTTAAATCAAGATGCTTTATATCTTGCAGATTTTTCAAAAGCACTCGCGCTTACTGCTACACGATTACCACATGATCGGCAAAGTGAATTATTTATTCAATTTGCCATGAATGCACTTAAAGCCGAACGTGATCTACATAATAATATTCTAAAAAAATATGCTTCTACAACCCCTATAACACATAAACAAAGTCCTTTTTGTTTTATGTATACCAATTATTTATTGCGTATGGCAAGTACAGCTCCTGTAGAAGAAGCGGTAGCGAGTTTATTACCTTGCTTTTGGGTTTATCAACAAGTAGGACAACGCGCCTATAATAAAAAAATTCCCAATAACCCTTATCAAGCTTGGATAGATTTATATGCGAGTGATGAGTTTAACCATTCCGTAAATTTAATCATAGCCACTGTCAATGAACTTGCAGAACATGCAAGCATCCATTGCAGACAAAAGATGTTAAGCGCTTTTAGATTAGCTACCTTGTGTGAATGGCAATTTTGGCAAGGCGCTTACTCACAACAAACCTGGCCAACTTAAAATAAATATAAAATTATTTAATCTTCCATTTTTATTTTAAAAAATAAAATTATTTTATTTAATCTTAATGCTATTGTGAATACAAAATTGAACTGATATCCTTATTTTTATTTACTATAAGTCATACATAATAAAGGCTATTTAAATAATAAATTTTATTAATAACAGAGAGGGATATTAAATGTTAGATGAATATCAAATGGACCCTGCCTTTAATAAAAATCTTGTTTTTGCGTATCAACCTCCTCCAGAAATAGACCCTTCAACGTTACCCACTTTAGCTGAAAATTGGTTAAAGGATTTACAAAAAATTGTTTGCACAAGCAATAAAAAATTACCAAACAACTGTTTTTCTAAGCATTTGGGCGAAACATCTGCGTATCGCGCCAAAATTATATTATTAGAACAATTACAACTTATTTATCACCGCTTAATAGGGAATTTAGACGCAGAACTAGGCAAACTCTCAGCAGACCATCGCCATGGTTTAATTGACAAATTAACCGAAGAGATTAAAGAGTGCACTGAAGGTTTTCATAACCGTGTAAACATTATTGTTGATTCATTTCATAAACCACGTAATTTAGCCGAATTACTTTATATCGTGCGCAATCGATTGGTCCAAGAAATCGCTACCCAGTTAACCGACGAAGTTCATGCCTGGAATGGTGTGAGTGTTATTGCAGCCATTGATGGTATAGGTATAAAGCCTAATTTCCCTAATGATACCTACTCGGGTGCTTTATCTAAGAATTCGATTCGACGCACATTACAACAAGCATTTTCTAAAAAATTTACTCCTTTTAACTTACCTTGTTTTTTAATTGCTGTCTTCATTGATTTCATTCCAGAATTAGAGATTGAAAAGAATGATGAAAACGGTATATGTTTACAAACACAACAAAAAATAATTGAATTGATCAAGCGTTTTTTACCTAAATATATCAATGAGAAATCTGGGGATGAAAATAATTGGAAAAATTATTTTACAATATCTCGTAACGAAAAAAATTCTTTTGTTTTTATTTTTGATAATGTTAATTGGGGTAAAATGTATCAATCTTTTTATCGAGCTTTATGTGATCAAAATTATTTGAAAAAACCTCAAATAAATACGTTACTTGATAGTGCTTATCGAAATTTATTTTTAGAACAAACACAGTTTAGAGCCCCGACAGAAGTTATTTCTAACTTGTTCAAAGAAGAAGACTATTCTGATTTACTAATGCAACTTGTTGAATTAAAAACAAGATTTCCCAAGTATTATAAAAGAATTACTAAAAATAAAGTTTTTACTAATAATTGCTTACCATTCATTGATTATTTAATACGTCAATTAAAAATTAGTAAAGAGTATTCTGAAGAAATCATGGAAGGTTTTCATTTAGTCATCCGTTTAGATTTACGTCGTAAAAATTTTCTTATTGAAAAAATAGCTGACACCTTTCTAGTAAAAAATCAAAACGGTTTTAATCTCTTGATGCTAGGCGCACTGAATAATCTGGACTTAGTAAAGGATATCTTAGCTTTCCTTAAAACGCATGAAACGATTGTTAATTCTGAAATAGCTGAAAAAATGCTTTTAATGAAAAATAGCGATCATTGCAATGCACTAATGATAGCCGCGAACAAACAAGCAGAAGCGATAATCACTATTTTAAGCTTTTTAACAACGCATATTGGTCGTTTTGCAAATGATACTGTGCGTAAGTTATTTACACAGCAACAAAAAAAAGATAGTGATACGGCGGTAACCTTAACTGTACGCAATAATCCCGATATGCTCAATAAGGTTCTAACATTCATAACCGACAATATGACCATCGATGGAGAAATTTTACATAAAGTTTTATTTCCCGAACAGGCCAATGGCACTTGTAATGCTTTGATGCTAGCGTTGAAAAATCAAGCCGATACAGCAGTTTCTATTCTAAAATTTATATCTGAAAATATCAAAAGTTTTGATCCTGAAATTTTAAGAAAAATGTTTTTAGAAAAGGACGAAAATGGTTTTACTATTTTAATGTTGGCTATTCGCTATCATCCTAACGTTTTACCCAACTTGCTTAAATTACTTAATGATCACAAAGTTTTTTTGCGCAAAGAATATCTAACTACATTATTTTTAGAAAAAAATTTATTAAATTACAATTTTTTAATGTTAGCAACAGAATATCAACCGGAATCGGTATCCATTATTTTACAGTTTATTCAAAATAAACAGAAAATTTTCAATCCCTATCTAGAAGAAATATTATTCAATAAAAATCAAAAGGGTTGTAATAGTTTGATGCTTTCCCGTCATCATCCAATAGCCATGACACCCCTCATAGATTTTATTCATCAACTACCCAAAGGCGTATTATCGCTCACTCTAGAAAAAATATTTTTAGAGAAAAATAACTTTGGTTTAACTTTTTTTATGTTATTAGCCAAGGACAAATCTCATTCTTTAAAGCTAGTATTGGAATTTATTGAAAAACATCCAGATCTTTTTACTCAAGAAAATTTGTTTAAATTGATCTTAGAAAAAAGTGAACAAGAATACAACTCCTTCATGTTAGCGGCACGTAATCAATATGATGCCGTAGATCATATACTAAATTTTATTCAAAAAAATCCTAAAATTTTTTCACCTGAGTTTCTTAATAAATTGATTCTTGCTCATGATCAAAACAAATGTAATACATTAATGATTGCTGCCACTTATCGGCCTAAAGTGGTTGAGTTGCTGTTGACATTTTTAGCTGATAATATTGCTCCTGGACCTATTAGTATTGACACCATAAAAGAGTTTGTTTTTAAAAAAATTCACGATAAACAAGCATCCAATGCGATATTTTTTGGTGGCCGTTATGATTACTATAAAAGTGTCTTGTCAGTCACCTCGCAACTAGAAGATCAAACACCTGTCAATGCCCTGCTAAAGTTTATCGACGATCATATTGAATCGTTTGGAATCCAGGTCCTTGTTGATTTGTTAAAAGAAAAAGATGCTCAAGAGAATTATATTTTCCGCCCCACTTGTTCTAGATATCCCTTTCCCTTAAAAAAAACTTTAAATTTTCTCGCTACTTCTATAAATAATGAAAACTTAATCCCCCTACAGGACCTAGCAATTTATTTTATATTTGAACAAATTGCACGTTGGCCAATAAAAACTGATGCAGACCAAGCATTGTTAGATAAAATCATATCAAATTGTTCTGCGCTATTATTGAATTATTTTGATAAAGACTATTTTGCCGAAAACCCTAGTAATTTAAAACTCGTGACCGATAAATTATTTCGCTGTTATTTAAATGAACTTGAAGATAGAAAAGACAAAAAAATAATCTACATGACTAAATTTTCTTTTTTCAAATGGCGATATTCTACGGCGCAAAAACTAGAAGCGGTGCAAGCCTTAGAAAAAGTGTTAGATACAAAAGACTTCGTTACGGGGGTGGGTTTATTTGAACTCAAACTTCAATATTCTGCTCTAATGGAGGGTAGACTCGGCAATTTATTTGCTGCTTACCAAGAAATTGACCGACTCGAAGCTGAGAGTTTTGTTGAATCTAATTTGGAAAACGATGCTATCAGTTCAGAAATGCGTGCGGTGGCTTAATTTTAATTTCTCGAAATTTTCCATTAATGTGCATAAGAACGAGGCAGTTTACTGGTAAAACCCAAATACAACGCAATAATAGCAGTCAGAAGATAAAAGAAACTATCTGAAATATTGATATGTACTAACCTCAAATCGCCATTCATGGCGAAACCCCAAATCGCTATAGCAGCAAAGATTATACCAAAAAATTTAAAATACAAACGCGCATAAAACATTGATCCGCTAGCGGATAAAGCCAGCAAACCGATTAGAATATAGAAAATACTCAATAAAATCCCAACCGTAAAAAAGTTGAACAACACATGGTTAGGTGTAATAGGTGGAATAAAGCCCAATATGCCTAAAAGAATAAAAACAATAGCAAAAATTAAGGCCATTCCTCTTAAGAACACGCTGAAAACTCCTTTACAACGTTTGGCTTTCGCTACCGAAGTCACGAGTATACGCTCGTACTTAAAAATGTGTATCTTTCAAACTCCAGGTGAGCGGTATTCCGCCTATAACTGGCTCGAGCTAAACTCGGGCTCAGCCATTCAAAGGGAGAATCGCGCTTCTCCTCTTGAAAATCTCCATCGCGAGATGAAAACACATCTCGATGGTTTCGCATCGTGATGTGCAGTGAGTATAGAATACTTATAGAAATTAGCAAATAGATTCCACGTCTTTGAAATTTGTTGCATGTGTATAAAAATGTTTAATTATTAGGCATTAGGATGACAAATTCATGTTTACCCACAGATTCTGTGAATAACTTTGTGGACAGAGTTGGGGGAAGCTACTAAAAACCTTGATTTATAAGTCATCGTTACAATTTGTACAAGCTTTAAACAAAAGATAAAAAACTCCTTTTTTCAAATAGTTAGTTCCTGTCAATCAGAAAATTACATTTAATGCTGTTAAGATTACATAGAATAAATTAAATTAAGCCGACTTGTGCAAAAGTCCTGTACATTCTTAGCTAAACTTAGCGTTGTCAATAGGTAGTCTATGGAAATTTATAACAAACTTTTCAAGCAGTTAAATCCAGAGGATCTATTACTGACGGGTAATAAACGCTTAATTCCTTTTTTACATAAAGCTTATGCACAATATCAACAAACGCAAAAAAAACGTGTTTGGTGCACACCGCAAATTTTTACTTTCACACGTTGGTTAGAAATACTTTGGGAAAAACAATTCATCGAACAAAAGAATTTTCCTTTACGCTTACTCAACAAGCAACAAGAATGTCTAATATGGAAAAACATCATTCAGCAATCTTTTTATTCTTTTTTAGGTAACGCGGATACCGCCAACAATGCTCAGCAAGCTTGGCAATTACTTCAACAAGCGCAACTTGATTATCAAACAACGCACTTTAAACAAAGCAATGAAACTGAAACCTGGCAAACCTGGGCCACTGATTTCGTAAATTTTTGCCAAGACCATGCTTATGTTGATTTATCCAGTGCACTCAATCATTTAATTCTTTTATTCAACAAGAAAATTTTAAAACCTCCCTCACGTATTTTTTTAATTGGCTTTAATGAAATAAATCCACAATATAAAAAACTACTTAGCGTCTTAGAAGAACAGCACTGTCAACTTTATTATTTCGCACCGGTTCATTTACAAACAAAGCAACACCGTCTGTGTTTAACAGACAAAGAAACTGAATCCCAACAAATGGCACTTTGGGCCTATCAATCCTGGCAACTAGGAGCAAAAAATATCGCCTGTGTGATTCCAAATCTAGTCGAGCAACGCACACAGTTACTCAACAACTTCACTGATGTATTCAGCGAATTAGCGCCGAACAATGTGAATCCTCCCCCTTTTAACATCGCTGCAGGTAATGGTTTGTTAGAATTTCCTTTAATTCAAACAGCAATGCTTATTCTTAGCTTAGACGAGATCAATTCATTTCAGCAAATTAATCAGTTATTACTCACACCTTACTTAGGAGGTTCGCAACAAGAACAAGCATCACGTACACAGCTTGATATCACCTTACGTAATACTGCGGAAAATAGATTGAGCTTAGAACAGCTGCTTAAAGTAAGCTATCAACACGCTTGTCCGCTGTTAAGTAATTTAATTAGCAACCTAAGTCATTTAATAAAAAAATATTCTGTTAATTTTTTAGCAAAACCTAGTTTTTGGTCAAAATATTTTGCTAGTAAGCTTCTCGCTTTAGCATGGCCTGGCGAACGTTCTTTAATCAGTAGTGAATTTCAATTGTTGGAATGCTGGTCAGAGTTACTAACAGAACTTGCTAGTTTAGATTTTATTCTTGGTGATCTTTCGCAAACGCAAGCATTACAACAATTACATGAGTTACTTAGTAATTCCATATTCCAAACCAAAACCTTGCATGAACCTCCAATCCAAGTATTGGGTTTACTGGATAGCGCCGGTATGTATTTTGATAGTTTATGGGTAATGGGACTTGACGATAGAACGTGGCCAGCCGCTGCTCAACCTAATCCATTTATTCCTTATGCTTTGCAGCGTGTACACCAAATCCCTTACGCCTCGAGTGAACGAGAATATTATTTTGCTTCCTTGCTAACGAAAAACTTAATTGGCTGTACAAAAAATATTATTTTCAGTTATCCGGCACAGCATTTGGATCAGATTTTACGTCCCAGTGTCTTAATTAAAACCCTAACAGAAATCAAATTAAGCGATCTGAAGCTGCCTTCATATCAAGCTTTGGCAAAAAAAATAATGCACACACAACAATGGGAATATTATACGGATGAAACGCTAGCATTTTCCCCAGAAGAAAGTTTTAGTGCGGGCACACAACTTTTGCAATCGCAAGCGGCATGCCCATTTCAAGCCTATGCGCGCTGGCGCTTGCAAGCGCAGTTTCATTCTTTTCCGCAAAACGGACTCAACGCACGCGATCGTGGCATACTATTACATCAGGTGTTGGAAAAATTTTGGAATGAAGTAAAGGATCAAAAAACCTTATTAGCACAAACACCGAGTACTTTGGATCAACTTATTAATGCCGCTATTGACCATTGCTTACGTTTATTTAGTAAAAAACGGCCGATGGTTTTTAAAACTCATTTTATCGACATCGAGCGCCGTCGTTTGCAAACTTTATTAAAAAATATTGTCGCTTTAGAAAAACAACGCCCCGTTTTTATACAAACGCAACATGAAACAAAAAGACAAGTCACGCTAGCTAAAGTATCTCTTAAACTAAGGATTGATCGTATCGATCACCTTAACGCAACACACAGCATGATTATTGATTACAAAACCGGTATACCCGGTAAAATAGATTGGCTAGAAGAACGCTGTGATTATCCACAATTACCGTTGTATTGTTTAAGCTATCCCGAAACGGTACGCAGCTTTGCCATCATGCATCTACGCAGTAATAAGGTTACGCTACAGGGCTTAAGCGCAGAAGAAACGGCTATGCATCAACTTATACCCTTAAAAAAATTAAAAACTTCACATAACATAAGTCAATGGTCGGATCTCCTTAAGCATTGGCAAACTTCTTTGAAAAAGCTCGCTATAGAATTCAAACACGGTGTTGCCGATGTCAATCCGAAACACGGTCCTAGCACCTGTCGACAATGCGATCTGCAATTGTTTTGTCGAATTAATCATCAACAACATACGGTAACGCCATCATGAGCTTCAATATACTCACAGCAATGGAATTTTTGTCAAGGCGGCGCGAGAATGAAGCAACCGGAATGTATGCAAGATACATGAGGATTGCGAATTGAACGCCAACACAGACAAAAATTCAACTGCGAAGAGTATACACTTAGCCGACGCCAAGCAACGCCAACAAGCACTCGATCCCAATCAATCATTTATTGTGCAAGCACCTGCCGGCTCTGGAAAAACAGAATTATTAGTACGTCGTTATCTGGTGTTGCTAACCTGCGTCGCTGTACCAGAAGCCATCATCGCCATTACTTTCACACGTAAAGCCGCTAACGAAATGCGTTTACGCATCATGCAGTCCTTAGAACTCGCGCTAAACACGGCAACGCCTACTGGCAAAGATACCGAGCGTTATTATTTAGCCAAAAAAGTGTTAGCACAGGATCTCGCTTTAGGCTGGAATTTATTAAGCAATCCCAATCGACTGCGTATACTTACCATCGATAGTTTTTGCCTATCCTTAATCAGACAAATGCCTTTACTCGCAGGATTAGGTGAAAAATTAATGCCGGTTGATCATCCTGAGTATTTATATCGTTTAGCAATACAAGAACTACTCAAGCAGCTCGAAGAACCATTGCCCTGGCAAGCTGCATTAAGTCATTTGTTGAGCCATTTAGATAATGATTTTCAACGTGTAGAAAATTTATTCATTCCCATGTTAGCTCGACGCGAACAATGGTTGGACTATTTGCTGCAACACCAACAACATTTACGCGAAGATTTAGAACACACTTTATTTAACATTAATCAAGTATTAGTCGAAAAGTTAAATCGATTAATTAGCCAAGACATCGCCAAAGAACTTTTTCAGGTTCTAAATTTTTCCTTACAGCAGCGCCTGAGAATACCTTTAGTCCAGCATGATGATTTAAATTTTTGGCAAGCAGTGAGTCAGTTATTGCTAACTGAATCGAATACTTGGCGCAAACAACTACGAAAAACTGAAGGTTTTGCTGCTGCCAATGAAATAAAAAATAAAGCGGCACAGACAGAGATTCAAACACTAAAAAAACAATGTTTGAAGTTAATTGACCATTTAAGTCAACAAGATTTAGTACAAGAAACCTTAATCGCTTTAAAACAAGCACCGCCTTTGCATTATACCGAGTCACAATGGCAGATTCTCAAGTCACTCTTTGAATTATTACCGGTAATGGTTGCCCATTTAAAAATTATTTTCCAACAACAACAAAAAGTCGATTACACCGAAATCTTACTCGCAGCTAACGCTGCCTTAGGTCAGACCGAGAATCCCAGTGATTTAGCACTCGCCTTAGACTATCAAATCCAACATCTACTTGTGGATGAATTTCAAGATACTTCCAATACACAATTGAACTTAATCGAAAAATTAACCGCGGGTTGGCAAAATCAAGAAGGTCGAAGTTTATTTTTAGTCGGTGACCCCATGCAATCCATCTATCGATTTCGCAAAGCCGAAGTCGGTTTATTTTTACAGGTGCAACAATACGGTATAGGCACGATGCAACTGCAAGCTTTAAGTTTGTCAGTTAATTTTCGTTCCACACCTGGCATTATCGATTGGGTGAACCAACAGTTTAGCCAATTATTGCCAAACATTCAGGACCTGCAACACGGCACTATTTGTTTCTCTCTGGCAAGCGCTTACTCGCAAGCACAACAAAGTAACGCTGCCGTTTGTACCTACTGGCAGCAAGCAGATGATGCAGTCTTAGCAGAATCCGCAGAAGCCGAACAAATCATAAAAATTATTCAAAAAATTCAGCGTAAAGATAGCCAAACTTCTATTGTGGTTTTAGTTCGTGCACGTAGTCATTTAAGCAGTATTTTACCGGCCTTGCAGCGCGCGTCGATTGCTTATCAAGCTATAGAGATTGATAGTCTCGCCGAAAAATCAGCGGTGCGCGATCTATTAGCCTTAACCCGTGCGCTACATCACTTAGGGGATAGGATCGCTTGGCTCGCCTTATTACGGTCGCCTTATTGTGGTTTGTCGTTAAGCGATCTCTATCAAATTACACAATGGAATGATGAAAAAAAAACATCGCTCAGTATTTGGCAACAGCTACAGCAGTTTGAAGAAATTCCACTCAGAGCAGACACTAAACAACGTTTACGTCGCATCCTGCCCATTTTACGACAAAGTTTGCAACAACAAGGTCGACTTTCTTCACTCTTGTGGGTCAAACAAACCTGGTTAGCCTTAGGCGGACCGACCACCTTGTCAAGCTGGGAGGAAATGGATCATATCCATACGTATTTAAATTTTCTAGAAAATAAAATTAAACAGGAAGGCGCAGCACTGGATTTTTTTAAACTAGAAGATGAGTTAAGTCATATTTATACTCAAACCACTTCTGCCATCTCCGCACACGCTGTCGAAGTCATGACCATACATAAAGCCAAAGGTTTAGAATATGATCATGTCATCTTACCCGGCTTGCATCGGCGTGGTCGCCCTCTGCAATCTCCATTATTATTATCGAGTGAGAAAATCTTTGCACAACAAAAAAAAGATTTTTTATTGGCGCCGATTAAAGCCAGTCATGAAGAACAAGATTTAATTTATGATTATCTTTTTAGTGAAGAAAAGCAAAAAAATGCAGCTGAGTTAATCCGCTTATTATATGTCGCTTGCACGCGTGCCAAGCAATCCTTACATTTACTAGGCACATTAATTCGCGATGCCTCGGGAGAACTTAAATCCCCTGCTCCACATTCCTTATTAAGTCATTTATGGTCAGTTATGGATATCCAACCGGAGCAGATTGCGCGTGCACCAGCCAAAAATACGCTAGCCATACGCACACAAGGTTTATTAAAACGTTTACCGGCCGATTGGCAATCTATTCCTCGTCAATGTGCAACATCTTCTGAGATAAAATCTCAAGTGTATTCTTATCATTGGGAATTGCATCCCGAGCGGATATTAGGAACAGTAATCCATCGTTTACTGTATCAAATCAGTCAAGATGGTTTTCAGCAATGGAATAAAGAAAAAATACGCTCTGTACAAGCCATGTTAATCGGATTATTGGCACAAAACGGATTGCTTGCAGAGCAAATACCACAAGCCTTAGCGAAGCTGAATGCCTGTTTAGAAAAAACCTTAGCCGATCCCCGTGGACGTTGGATATTGAGCCAGCAACATCAGGCTGCACAATCAGAATATGCCATCACTGCCCTACTCAACGACAAGTTACAAAATTGTGTCATCGATCGAACTTTTATCGATCCCGTTACAAGTATTCGTTGGGTTATTGATTATAAAACCTCCGACTATCAAGGCAATAAACCTGAAGAATTTTTAAAAACCGCCATGCAACAACATCAACAACAATTGAATAACTATGCACAGGCATTGTTGTTAGATACGCAACAAACCGTACGCTGTGGTTTGTATTTCCCATTCACCTCACTCTGGTGTGAATGGAAATTTATTGAAACATCTATGACTGAATCAATCGAGCATTTTAAAGTCTGATGAATAAGGGGAGAGGAAGTAAACAGCATTTAAATTAATAAATTTTTTTAAAGTGATTGAGAATAAGTTTCGCAGATAAAATCAAAGCCATAACCAAAGAAATTATTTTGCAAACGGCTTTCTTAATACTGACTTAATAAATATCCGGTAATCTTCTAATTTATTTGAATGTAGGAGGAATATTTTTTCATTCATTAGTAATAAACCGTTTTACTAATAACAACGAATGTATCCTGTTCGTTAAATCCATTCAACCTGGAATCCATCATGCCTAGACAAACAATATCAAGAAAAAAATTCCAAGAAATCGCTGAAAATAATCCCACAAAAGAACGTATCCAAGAGTTAATACAGCTAACTCCCGTCATGGAAGCAAGTGCGAAAATTGATGAAAATAAGGGGGTTGTTGCCAGACTGAAACGAACAGCGCAGCGGATTTTTTAGTAATTTATATGTTAATTCTGCATATTCTAATTCATACTTGTTTAATACATTCTCATCCAAATCACCTTTAAGTATTTTTTCAACTACAAATAAAGAGGGTTTTACATTTTGCAAGGAAAAGAGTCGATTTTTTAAACATTGAGTAAAATTTTCTAATTTAGCATGGTCCAAAGTCTCGGCATTATTTTGTAAAATATGGTAGGCTAGGTTTGTTTCAAAGTAACGTCTGATTGGATCATCATTAATAGTTTTAGAATCGGACTTAATAACAAAACTCTTATCTGTAATAACTTTTTCGATTTCCTTAATGAGCTCTCTATCTGCTTCGGTTTTTACACCCTCGAGATACAGCTGATAAAACTGGGTGAGATCAAGGTCATTGGCTTTAGTTTTTTTGCAAACAGTTAATACGAGGAGTAAAATCTCCCCAACAGATAAAGTTACCTTACATCCAGTTGTATTATTAGGAATTTCATTTGCTAAAACGTCTTTTATCGTATCTGGTAGAGAACTCATGCCTATTCTTTATTTTTATAATTATTAGAATTTATAATAAATTAAATTTATTAATTAAATATTAAGAGCAATTCTAGAAATTGCGAGATCAGCATAGGACAAAAAATTAGAAATTTTCACGCTGAAATAGCATTAAAAATAAAAAAGAGGAATAAAAAAATCTCTGTTATGACGAGCGAGTGGAATAAGTAGGCCATTAATTACCCAATATTCCTTGGATTGATGCAGCTTCGGTGCTCGCAACAACCAAATTTGGCAATAAAGCTCATAATGACGATAAAAATTGAAGCTGTATAATTAATAATGTTAGCTAGATAAACGTTTTTAACAGTAAACTAATCTGTGTGTGCAGCGCCTCAGCCGCACTATGCCAGTGGTCGTGAAAAAGATAGCCAATACCAATAAATAGACTCACCCATAACACAGCACCCGAATAAGCAAACACGGCAAAATAGCGAAACGGCAATTTTAATGCACCCGCCACATAACCGGTCAGGTGGCGCACCCCAGGAATAAAATAACCGATGACTAAGGCCCATTTACCGAAACGCTCAAACCAATTGTGCGCTGCTTGGTAGCGTTTTTCTGTTAGTCCGATATATCGTCCCCAACTTTGACTCAGATAATGACCGGTAGCCCGACCCAGCCCATAACTTCCACTGATACCGCAACAACTTCCTGCATAAGCGGCCAATAAACTGGAAACGATAGTCAGTTTTCCTTTGGCCATTAAAAATCCCAGCAGTAACAGCAAGGATTCTTCCGGTATCGGTAAAGCAAAAATTCCTAACGCAAACCAAATAAAAATCGCTAGGCTACCGTAGTGATTTAGCCAAGGTAGAAAATGATCCAAAGCGGGTAAGGACATAAATGTATTCAGTAAAATAAAATCGTTTGTACCAATTTAAACCTATCTTGCTGACCAATACATCAACTTGTTTCCCTTCCTACTTTTTCTAGACCATAAATTAAGCATGATTAGTAATCGCATCTTCGATCTTTTTCAGTTCAGCTTGATTCTTATCATCTTTACTCGCTGCAACTTGCTCATCGACGGCGTTGGTGATTCCTAATTGATTATCCGCTATTTGATTGTCGAATAAATCGAAATCATCATTGGTGCTGATTATATCATCGTCATCATCATCGTCATCATCACTGACCTGAACATGATTCGAAGGATAAGGTAAAACTATCACCTGCGTACCAATATCTGCAAATTCTTTGTTGAGCCAATACGCATCATCAACAAACATTCGCAGACAACCGTGACTGGCATTATAACCCGGTACGCCGCGTGAACCGTGCATCGCGAAACCGCCTTTAAAAAACATGCAGTAAGGCATCGGTGCCCCACCATAAGGCTTAGGAAATTTAGTTGATCGACAACCCGCTCCTCGTTTTTCATAGATTTTGAATGCTCCAGAAGGCGTATGACACGGCCTACCTAAATCCGGACACCAATTTTGGCCACCTGATCCCGGTCCCCAGCGAATAATATTTCCCGCTGGACCATAAGCCGCCCACGCATTCAATGCCGGAGAGTAAACGATCATTTTTCTTCCGGAAGGCGTTCTGTAAGGTGAAAATGGTGTATACTCCATCCAATTAGTTGCATCGAGATTTCGTGGTGCCGCGATCCTCATTCCAGGCCATATACCCGTATTCATACGGTTAATACGCTGCACTAATTCGCGTCGTTGTGGATTAGGAAATAAGGTGTACCAAGTTTCCCCTCTCGCTACGACCAAACAATAAAGTCGAGGATCATTGCACAAACTTTGTAACAACCAACCGCGCGCAGCAAAACTATCGCCATGCATAATTAAGAACACAACCAGTAATGCAATCAATAAACCAAATCTTATGAGTATACGCATAATGGCTCCTTCCGCTTTTTGAGGGCGGTTCTTTCGCTTTTTAAGAAAGCGTTACTCTTACTAAAAGGATAGTCTATTTTTAACGGCTAAGAAGAAATATCATGATTAAATTTTCAGAAAAAAATCGTAAGTGGTGGATCCTGCTCGCCATGTCAAGTGCCTTGGCCCTGGTATTTATTGACCAAACAGCCTTAGCCGTGGCTCTACCCGCTATGCAACGTGAACTTAACCTCAGCAATAGCCTGACGCAATGGATAATCAATGCTTATCTATTAGCGATAAGTGCCACTATTCTATTGGGTGGAAAAATAGGCGATAGACTCGGCCATAAACGCGCTTTTTTATTTGGAGTGCATGTTTTCGTTATTGCATCCGTGTTATGTGCTCTAGCCGAGTCAGGTGCATGGTTAATCATCATGCGTGGGATACAAGGCATCGGTGCTGCCTTTATGATGCCCTCGACCAATACTTTAGTCACCAATGCCTTCCCTGATAAAGAACGTGGTAAAGCCTTAGGAATTTACGTTGCGCTAGCGGCTATCTTTCTCGCTTTAGGACCTTTGTTAGGTGGACTCCTAACTCAAGTCTTTAGCTGGAGAGCCGTGTTTTGGATTAATTTCCCGATTGCATTAATTAGTATTTTTTTAGCGTTTTTTTCTGTCCCAAAATGGCAACGATCCGAAAAAATGAATCTCGATTGGTTAGGATTTTTTATCTCGATACTTTTTATTAGTGGATTTGTTTTATGTTTTATGGAAGGACCGAATTGGGGTTGGACTTCTTTTTCGATCATCGGTTTATTACTATTAAGTATTGTGAGCCTTGGTATTTTTATTCTATGGGAAAACAAAACCAGCAATCCATTAGTTGAATTAGACCTATTTAAAAACCTAACTTTTTCCATTTTATTTAGTGTGCTACTGATTATTCAAGCCATAGGTATTGTGTTTGTATTTTGGGCAATATTTTTACAAAATGTGTTACATTTCACCCCTTTAAAAGCCGGCATACTGCTATTACCGGCGATGTTACCTGTTATTATTATGGCACCGGTCGGTGGTTATTTACGCGATAAATACGGGGCCACGCTACCGATGTTCTCGGGTACGTTACTTATCGTATTGAGTATTATTTGGATAGGAATTTTTAGTCCCTACCAAACCTACCCTATTTTATTCCCTGGTTTACTCGGCTTCGGCATTGGTTTCCCCTTAACGTTATCCGGCATTATGGTAACGGTGATGAATATGGTCAAAGTCGAGCAACGCGGCATTGCCAGTGCCATATTGAATTGTTCGCGCCAATTTGGCATCTCGATAGGCTTAGCGGTATTCGCTGGATTGTTAGGTAGTTTAAATAAATGGCAACTGGGTTCTTTCTTGAAACACAGTGCTGCACCTTTATCTTCTCTAAAGGAATATCAAATTGATGGTTTATTAGTACAATCACAACGCGCGATGCAAGCCGTCAGTCATTTATCACAACAAAGTTTGCAATTATTAAAAATCGCAGCAGCAAAAGCGTATACCAGCGCATTTAGCATCACCATGTTTGTCGCAGCATTTCTTGCTTTGATTACCTTGGTGTTGATATTAAAAATTCCTCGAAAAAATAAATAATTTTAAAAGCAATTAAAATTTTCAAAATGCAGAATATAAAAGAAATCTACAAGATACTCTACTATATGAAATTCATTTTTAGAATGGCTTGGAAAATTAAAAAAATTCCGCTAATATGAGACAATAAAAATTATTCAAAAACATTAAATCTTTAATAATAATAAAAATAAACATTATGTTTAAGAAAATAAAATTATTTACACTCTCATTACTCATTTTAGCTTTTACTGGATGCACCACTTACCCTTGTTATCAACCGTATAATTCAAAAACTGAAAGTGGATATAAAGACCTTGAATTTTCTAAGAATATTTATAAAGTTTCTTTTATAGGAAATAACTATTTTTCTAAAGAACTTGTTGAAAATTTTTTACTTAAACGATGCGCAGAGTTAACCCTAGAAAGAGGATTCAAATATTTCATTATACTAAAAGAAGATACCCGATTAACAGATTCTAGATCCTGGACAACTTCATCATCGACTCCCAATTTTCCTCCTGTTATGACGCCTATGTCGATACCGAATGGAAATTCTCAAACAAAACTCCCAGCTAATTTTTCTACCTTTCCTGTTTTCCCAACTTCCATTTCAAGTAATTCTTGGACAGAAACCATAAATAAGTATTCGGATGTAGCTATAATTAAATTATTAAAAGATAATAAAAAGTATGCTGATGCCATAGACGCAAATACTATACTAAATCAGCTAATAGATTTGCCTACGTCTTTAGAAGTAACGCATTTTTTCGGTATAGAACCAAAATTCCGATGATAAATTTATTGGATTTAGAGCCAACATTCAAAACGCAAATGCAACCCGCTTCGTAAGTTAGCTTTTTTATTTGAATATAATCTTTAGAAAAACCAAATTTCTAAGGGATCTAAAAATAAAAAATATGTTTTATAAAATAAATCGATCTATCTATTTT